>Ga0315553_10000165_pt1 | contig 57950 bp, 44 predicted proteins | sample SalMarSW160140MG_FD_203099 | JGI IMG/M metagenome (GOLD analysis project Ga0315553, IMG submission 203099) | Salt marsh sediment microbial communities from the Plum Island Ecosystem LTER, Massachusetts, United States - Salt Marsh Sediment SW1601-40 ...
CCGTCCGCGAGACGGTGCGGGGCTTCAAGGAGATCCTGGAGGGCAAGTGGGACCACCTGCCGGAGCAGGCCTTCTACATGGTGGGGCCTATCGAGGAGGCGGCCGAGCAGGCCGAGCAGATGGAGAAAGAAGCGACGGGGGCAGGGCCCGAGGAGGCCTCAACCGGTGCCGAATCTAAGAGTTGACATCGTTACCGCCGAGAAGATCGTCTTCTCCGAAGAGGACGTCGACCGGCTGATCGTCCCCGGCGTCGAGGGCGAGCTGGGGGTTCTGCCCCTGCATGCGCCCCTTCTGACCACGATCCAGCCGGGGGTGCTGCGCGTCGTCAAGGGCGAGGAAGAGACGACCATGGCTATCACGGGCGGCTTCATCGAGGTGCGGGAGAACCGCATTACCATCCTGGCCGATGCCGCTGAAAGGGGAGAGGATATCGATGTGGCGCGGGTAGAGGAGGCTCGCCGCCGCGCCGAGGAGCGCCTGGCCTCGCGGGAGGCGACCATCGATATTGTGAAGGCGGAAATGGCTCTCAAGCGGGCCCTGGTTCGCCTCAAGGCGGCTGAGCAAATCCGGCGGCGTCGCCGCGGCGCCCCGCCGCCAACGAGCTAGACCTGGCGCTCTTCCTCCGACTGGGATAGGCTCATGGCAGGCGAACGTTACATCATCGAAGGCGGGCGTAGGCTCCAGGGCGCAGCCGATGTAAGCGGCTCCAAGAACGCCGCCGTGGCTGCCATGGCTGCTTCCCTTCTCGTGCCCGAAGACTGCTATCTGGAGAACGTTCCCGCCATCGGTGACGTCAGGTTCATGGCCGAGGTGCTGGAGAGCTTGGGGGCAGAGGTCGAAAGGCCGTCGTCCTCAACGCTGCGCCTGAGGGCCGCCGACATCACGGCCTTCTCCCCACCCACGGAGCAGGTGGTGAACCTGCGGGCCAGCTTCATGGTCATGGGCCCACTGTTAGCCCGCTTCGGCCAGGCGGCCTGCAGCCCGCCCGGCGGCGACGTCATCGGTCAGAGGCCCATCGATGTCCACCTGGCCGGCTTTGCTGCCATGGGTGCGGATATTCGTCGCCAGGGGGGGAAGTTCTTAGCCGAGGCCAAGAGGCTGCGGGGCGCTCGCATCTTCATGGACTACCCCAGCGTCCTGGGCACACAGAACCTGACCATGGCTGCCACTCTCGCCAAAGGCACCACCGTCATCGTCAACGCAGCCGCCGAGCCGGAGATCGCCAGTCTGGCAGAGATGTTGAACAAGATGGGCGCTCGCATCCAGGGAGCCGGCTCCCACACGATAGAGATCGAAGGGGTGGATGCCCTTCATGCCACCACTCATCGCATAATCCCTGATCGCATCGAGGCGGGCACCTTCGCCATCGCCGCCGCCATCACCGGCGGTGACGTGCGCATCTGCGGGCTGGAACCTCAGCGCCTGTACTCGCTGGTGGCCAAGCTCCGGGAGACCGGGGTCAAGGTAGATGAGGGCGAGGACGTCCTGCATGTGCGCGGCGATGGTCAACTGATGGCCGTGACCATTCAGGCGGTGCCCTATCCCGGCCTGGCCACCGACCTTCAGGCGCCTATGGCCGCTCTTCTCACCCAGGCGCGGGGCGTGAGCTACGTCCACGAGAGGGTTTTCGACAATCGTCTGCTCTACGTCAGCGAGCTGCGAAAGATGGGGGCAGAGGTGGTCTCCACCGGCAATACTGCTATTATTAGTGGGCCCACTTCCCTTATCGGCACCAGCGTTCGCGCTCTCGACATCCGGGCCGGGGCGGCTCTTGTGCTGGCGGGGCTGGCCGCCCGTGGCAGGACAGAGATCTTCGATATCTATCACCTGAACCGCGGCTACCAGTGCCTAGACGGCAAGCTGCGGTCACTGGGAGCAAACATTCAAAGCGCATAGCGGTTCCCCCATTGATCGATTCTTGGGCTGGGGGTGGGGAGCATGTTTGGCAGGAGAATAGGCGTCGACCTCGGCACGGCCAACGTGTTGGTCTACGTGAGAGGCAAGGGCATCGTCATCAAAGAGCCCTCTGTGGTGGCGGTGGCTCAGCGGGACAACAGCATCGTAGCCGTCGGAGCCGAGGCCCGTGACATGTTGGGACGTGCGCCGGGGCCTATCGCCGTGATCCGTCCCATGCGCGAGGGTGTCATAGCTGACTACCTGACCACTGAGGCCATGCTGCGCTACTTCATCGGCAAGGTAGTGGGGCGGTTCAATATCATCAGGCCAGAGGTCATGGTCTGCATACCCGCAGGGGTGACCAGTGTGGAGCAACGAGCGGTGCGTGATGCCGCCGAAGCAGCCGGCGCTCGCCGGCCAGCCAATCTGGTGCCCGAGCCCCTGGCCGCTGCCATCGGTGCTCGTATGCCCGTGGACACGCCCCGAGGCCACATGGTGGTGGATGTCGGCGGCGGCCGCACCGAGGCTGCCGTCATATCAATGTACGGCATCGTCACCAGTGAGTCAGTGCGAGTGGCCGGCGATCGCTTGGACGATGCCATCGCCACCTACATCAAGCGTCGCCACAACCTGATCATCGGTGACCGCACTGCCGAGGAGGTCAAGATCGCTGTCGGCAGCGCTCTCCCGATAGAGGAGGAACTAACCACAGACGTGCGCGGCCGTGATCAGATCAGTGGTCTGCCCAAGAACATAACCGTGACCTCTCAGGAGATTACCCAGGCTATTCAGGATCCACTGGCCAGCATCCTGGGAGCCATTCGGGGCGTGCTGGAGCGGACGCCGCCAGAGCTGGCCTCCGATGTGGTAGACAGGGGCATCGTCCTTACGGGGGGTGGTGCTCTCGTCCGTAACCTGGACCGCCTGATTGTCCAGGAGATCGGCATCCCCTGCTCGCTGGCCGAGAACTCTATGGACTGTGTGGCCATCGGGGCCGGTATCGCCCTGGAGCATCTAGACCTTATCCGTCGTGCCCAGCCCGCCGAGGGCGATTTCCTGGCCGGATACTAGCGCCCCTTCGGCGGCTCCTCTTGGGCCTTCAGGTGGAAGGTCATGCTCTGAAGCGCCAGCACGGGGTCGATCTGTCGCAGTTCCACGTCGTGGGGTCTCCAAGGGCACATCGGGGCATAATTGAGGATGGCCTTTACGCCGCAGCGTACCAGGGTGTCGACTACTGTTTGGGCTTCAGAAGCGGGCACCGCTACAATGCCGATATCCACCGAGTCTTCGCGCAGCCTCTGTTCGAGTTCGTTCACGTGCCTAACCGTCACCGATGCCAGCTTCTGGCCCACAACCTGCTCGTCCACATCGAAGGCCTGAACGACCTGGAAACCCTGGCTGGCGAACCCCCCGTATTCTAGGATGGCCCGCCCCACTCTGCCCACGCCAACAAGCGCCATCTGCCACCGGCGGTTGAGGCCGAGGATGCGCCACAGTTCCTCTAAAAGCTGGCCCACGTTGTAGCCACGCCCCTGCTTGCCAAAGCGACCGAAATAGCTCAGGTCCTTGCGAATTTGGGCTGGCGTTACCCGTGATACCTTGGCCAGCTCCGTCGAACTCACCACCTCTTTCCCTCTGGACTGTAGCAGGGCCAGGCAGCGGGCATACAGCGGCAGGCGGTCGATGACCACATCGGGGCTCCTGGGGGCTCTCCCTGTCCTTCGGTTCGGTGTCAACGTGCGCTCCGCCGCGGCAAACGGTTATCGCTAATGATCCCCGGCCGCCTTGGAGCCGGAGACCTTGTGCCTTTTTTCGCAATCAGTTTACAACACCAAGACCCCGTTGCGCCAACCCTCGCCCAGAAGAAATTGCGATCCTTTGTCCAGAAAATCGACCGCCGGCAAGACTGCGGCTATCGTTGCCTCTTCTGCTACTGGGATACGATAGCGACAGAGGTTATAATGCACTACGAGCCTGTCGCCGTGGAGAGCATGGGGGTCGAGGTGATACAGGTGGCGAAGGCTTGAGGAGGCACACGTCCCGTGAAGCGAATACTGGCGGCACTAGGTCTTGCTACTCTCCTGGGGTTGCTCGCTCCGGCCTGCGGGGGAGGCTCCGAAAGCAGCCTTCCCACGCCTGGCCCTGAGGGCGAGGCCGTCATCAGGGTGGAGATGCACAACAACTTCTTTTTCCCCAGCGCTCTCACCGTCAGAGCGGGAGGAGATTACATCCTCGATCTGCGCAACGAGGACGATGAGGCCCACAATCTGCGGATAGCAGGCATCGACAACGAATACGAGACCGACGATGACCTCGTATCTGACGACGTTGCTCCCGGCAAGACCGGCAGCCTGGCATTTCGGATCGACCAGCCGGGTGTCTACGACTTTCGCTCCGACTCGCAGTTGATCAACATGGTGGGTAGCCTGACCGTATGGGAGGCTCCTCCCATCGCGACGTGGGTGCCCGTCACCCCCAGCCCGACGTCCAGTCCGACGGAGGAGGTCGAGTCGCCCACGCCCAGTCCGACGGAGGAGACCGAGTCGCCCACGCCCAGTCCGACGGAGGAGACCGAGTCGCCCACGCCCAGCCCGACGGAGGAGGCTGAGTCGCCCACGCCCAGCCCGACGGAGGAGGTCGAGTTGCCCACGCCAAGCCCGACGGAGGAGGCCGAGTTGCCCACGCCAAGCCCGACGGAGGAGGCCGAGTCGCCCACGCCGAGCCCGACGACGACCCCCGCTGGCGAATGACCTGGCCATGGTCTGTGACGTTAGCCTCGTGTAGCCGCTCTTGGGCTGGCACCGGGACGTGGGGCTGTGTGCGGAAGAAGTGATCGAATGGGAACAGGGCAAGACTTTACAGAACTGGTGGAGCGAATGCTGGCCGGCGATACGCTGGCCTTGCCTCGTCTTATCAGCCTGGTGGAAGGAGAGAGCGAGGCGGTGGCGGGAATCATGCGCCGCATCAGCCCTCGCACAGGGCGCGCTTACTGCATAGGGGTCACCGGACCGCCGGGGACGGGCAAGAGCACCGTAGTGGACAAGCTCACCGCCATCCTGCGTGAGAAGGATCTGTCGGTGGGCATTGTGGCCGTCGACCCCTCCAGCCCCTTTTCCGGCGGCGCTCTCCTGGGCGACCGCATCCGCATGCAGCAGCACTACCTCGACCCGGGCGTATTCATCCGCAGCATGGCCACTCGCGGCAGCCACGGCGGCTTGCCTGTCACCGTCCAGGGCGTCATCAAGCTCCTCGATGCCAGCGGCCGCGACGTGGTCTTAGTGGAGACGGTGGGCGTCGGCCAGACAGAGCTGGACGTCATGGATGCCACCGATATCGTCATTGTCGTGCTCACGCCCGAATCTGGCGACGCCGTGCAGGCCATGAAGGCGGGTCTGTTCGAGATCGCCGACGTGTTTGCCATCAACAAAGCCGACCGTGAGGGAGCCCCCCGCATGAAGGCTGAACTGGAGACGTTTGTAGCCATGAAGCCGGGCGAACCCATCCCCGTCGTGCTCACCCAGGCTCACCGTGGCATCGGCATCGATGAGCTGCACGAGGAGCTGGAGCGTCGCCGGCGCATCCAGGAGGAGAACGACGAGCTGGAGAAGCGCCGCCGTCAGCGCCGCCGCGAGGAGTTCCTGGAGATGCTTCAGCGCAAGGTGCGGGCGCGCTTCCTGGATTTCGCCGAGAAGGACGGCCAACTGAAGGACCTCAGCGAGCGAGTGGCCGCAGGTGAGTTGGATCCCTATTCAGCCTGCGCCCAGGTGCTGGACGACCGTCAGTGGCTGGGCAAATGGCTCACCCAGAGGGAATGAGGGAAGAAGGCTGCCGGCCGCTGCGTGCGGCTTTCGTTCGTGGACGTAGCCGGTCGGGTGCTTGTGCTGGGGGTCCCTTGTCTGTGGTCCGGTTGGCTACAGGTAGGCCCGTAGGCGCTCCACGAGGGCTTTCGCCTGCTCTTGAGGAGTGCCCTGCAAGAACTCGCGCTTTCTCGCCTTAGACTCGGCCTGGGCCAGGCCGTCCACAATGGTCGGCGAGCCTGGCAGCCCTATCATCTCCGCCTCAACGTCTATGTCGCTGGCGGCCCAGACGGTGACTGGACCATCGGCCTCCGCCCAGACCTTGCGCTCCATGTCCATGAAGCGCGGCTCGTTGGCTCCCACTTTCACCGAGGCTGTGCAGGGCAGGGGCACCTGGATAACCTCGTAGCCGCCGGCCAGCTCTCGCTTGGCCTTCACCATCTTCGAGTCCGGCAGTACTTCCAGGTCTTCGGCGTAGGTGATCTGGGAGGTATCCAACCACTCGGCGATACCTGGTGGCACCTGGGCCGTGGCGCCATCGGAGGACTCCTCGCCGCAGAGGATGAGGTCGTAGTCGCCGATCTTGCGGATGCCTTGGGCCAAGGCGTAAGAGGTGGCCAGGGTGTCGGCGGCGGCGAAGGACCTATCGCTTAGCAGGTAGGCATCGTCGGCTCCCATAGCCAGCGCCAGGCGCAGATAGGGCTCGAACAGCGGTGGCCCCATGGCCACGACGGTAACCTTGCCGCCGTGTTGCTCTTTCAGGGTGAGGGCCATCTCCAGGACGTTCATGTCAGGGGGGTTGATCTCCGAGCGAACGTTGCCCCGTTCGATAGTCATGGTCTTGGTGTCTACCTTCACCTCTTCCGGCTTAGGGACCACCTTCACACAGGCGATAATGTGCAGCGGTCGCATCGGCTTACCTCCCACCGTTGCCGCCGCGGGCTTTCTTGACAGCCTCGATGAGGGGCGGCAGAACGTTGAACATGTCATCGACGATGCAGTAGTCCGCCGCCTCGAAGATCGGGGCCTCTGCATCGATGTTGATGGCTACGATGGTCTCGGCCTTCTCGACGCCTACGGTGAACTGGAAGGCCCCGCTGATGCCGCAGACGATGGCCAGCTTGGGACGGGTGACGTAGCCGGTCTGGCCTATCATGCCGTCTCGCGATACCCAGCCCTCGTCCACGGGCACACGCGACCACCCCACCTCGCCTTCCAACAGGCTGGCCAGTTCATTAGCGAGGGTGAAGTCGCCCTGGCAGCCCCTGCCAGCGGCCACCAGCACCTCGGCCTTGGTGATGTCCACACCTCCACCCACAACGTGCTCCAGCACCTGAACCTTGATGTCCTTCTCGGTCAGTTTCACCGGCACGTTGACGACCTTACCCTTGCGAGCGGTGTCGGGCTCCGGCACCGCGAACACCCCCGGGCGCACGGTGGCCATTTGGGGTCGGTTATCCGGGCACTTGATGTAGGCAATGACACCGCCACCGAAACCCGATACCTCGCCGATCAGCAGGCCCGATTTCTCTTCCAGCTTCAGGTCCGTGCAGTCGGCGGTGAGGCCGGTGCGCAGCCGCACAGCTATCCGACCGGCCAGGTCGCGGCTATCGGGGGTTGCTCCCAGCAGAAGGATGTCTGGCTTCCCCTCGAGGATAATCTCCGTGATGACTTTTGCGTAGCCATCGGTGGTGTATTGGCGCAGCAGGGGATCATCCGCCACTCGCACCTCGTCGGCACCAGCAGCGATAGCCTCCTGGGCCAGGTCACTCACCTGGTCGCCCAGGAGAACGCCCACAACGGGGATGCCCCGGCCGTCGGCCAGCTCGCGGGCTTTCCCCAGTAGCTCCAGGGATACGCCCCCCAATTGGCCCTGACTCTGTTCTAAGTACACCCAGATGGCGCTGGCTTCCTGGGCACCGTACAGTGACTTGGTCATCGTTTACGACCTCCCGGAGGCGGCGTCGCTGGCCACCGCTTCACTCTGCAGAGCCAGGTGGGCTACCTCGGCGAGCTCCATCACTTGCAGCTTCCCCTTGCCAATTACGTTCAGGCTGTCCTCCAGGCAGGATAGGCAGTAAGGACAGCAGGTAACCACTACCTCCGCTCCCGTCGCTGCGGCCTCTGGTATCCTCAGGTCGGAGAGGCGCTCACCGGCTGCCGTCTCCATCCACATCCGACCGCCGCCACCACCGCAGCAGAGCGTATCCTCGCGACTACGCTCCATCTCCAGCAGTTCGAGGCCTGGGATGCTCTGAAGGACTTGGCGAGGCTCATCGCATATGCCGTTGCGACGGCTCAGGTAGCAGGGGTCGTGATAGGTTACCTTCAATGGAAGCTCATTCTCAAACTTAAGGCGCTCGCTCTCGATCAGTTCCAGAAGATACTGGCTGTAGTGCAGAGGGCGGAAGTCGCCGCTGAGGTTGGGGTATTGGTTGGCGAACATGTCGTAGGAGTGGGGGGAGATGGTGACTACTGTCTTCACACCTGCCTCCTGGAACAGGCGAGCGTTGGTGTCGATGATCTCTGCCGCATACTCTCCGTGGCCCATGCTCCTCGCGGCGTCGCCGCAGCTCGGCTCGCGCTCTCCCAGGGTGCCGAAAGTCACCCCGGCCGCTTCGAGTACCGACACCAGGGCGCGCGCCACCTTCTGGATGCGCCTGTCGTAGGCAGCATCGTCGCCCACGTAGAGAAGGATCTCGTCATCGGGCGAGAACTCCTTGACGGTGATGCCTTTCGTCCACAGAGGACGCTCCGACGGTGGGCGGCCCCAGGTATTGCCATCGAAGTAGATGTCCCAGAGCACGGTAGGGAGGCCTTCGGGGATCTCCCGCTCCTTCCAGGCCAACTGGCGCAAGCCGAGAATGGCCTTTGTGATGTCTACTTCATGCGGGCAACGACTCTCGCACCACAGGCAGGTGGTACACTCCCACAGGCCATCGGCCCAGCCGGGCAACCCTAGTTGGGCCTGGCGAACCATCTTGCGGATGTTGATGGTTTCGTCTTTCACCAGCCCTAACGGGCAGATGGCCGTACAGACGCCACACTGGAAGCAAGGCGCTGCCGCCCCTCCCGTGGCCTTATTGACCCGTTCCCAGGTCTCGTCTTGCAGCAATATGCTATCAACTGACTGGCTCACGGCTGGCCACTCCTTCGGCTAGTTTCTGCGCATAGTTCTGGACCACCTCGTGCATCTCTCGCATCTTGGCGGCCCACTCCTTGCCTTCAGACGCCGAGTTCCAGTGAAGCTGTAGGCGCTCAGGATCGATACCCTGGCGGGTGAACTTGCGATGCCAGAACTCGAATCGCTTGACGGTCTGCTTGTTGGCGAAGTTGTAGTGACAGTCGGATCCCTTCTCGGTTAGCCGACAACCCGTGACCAGAACCGCCCCTGCCCCCTTATCGAAGGCGCGAGCGATGAATCTCTCCTCGATGCGGGCCGAGCACATCATCCTGATGATGCGAGCCGATGGGGGATACTGGATCTTCTCGATGCCCGCTTGGTCAGCGCCGGGGTAGGAGCACCAGTTGCAGGTGAAGACCACCACCTTCTCCTCAGGCTTCTCGCTCAGAGCAGCGTCGATCTGGGCCAGGACCTGCTCCTTGGTGAAGTAGGGCATGATCACCGCATCGTAGTTGCAGATTGCGGCGCAGTTGCCGCACCCCGTGCAGGCCGCCTCGTGGAACACGATTTCGCCTTCCTTCACCTTGCCGATGAGCTCGATGGCGCCGAAGGGGCAGGCCGAAACGCAGATGCCGCACTTTATGCACTTGTCCTCGACCAGTTGGGCGGTGATGGGCTCCTTCTCGATGGTGTCCCGGCACAGGATCTTTCCCGCGTTGGACGCCGCCGCCAGAGCCTGGGCAATGCTCTCCCGCACATCCTTGGGGTACTGAACCGTCCCTGCCAGGTAGATACCGGGCGAGGCTGCCTCGGCGGGGCCCAGCTTGGGGTGGCGCTCCAGCAGGAAGCCGTCCTCGCTATGGGCCACCGTGAGTTGTTCAGAGACGGTCTCCTCCTGGGGTCTGAGCCCTACCGTAAGCACCAGCAAGTCGGTGGGGATGTTCATCCCTACGCCCGTGAGCTCATCATTCAGCGACACGGTGCCGTTGGAATAGGTGATGACCTTGTCTGGCGTGCTGTCGGGCTCGTAGCGGAAGAACTGGACGCCCTCTCTTAGAGCCTCCTCATACATCTCCTCGGCCTTGCGGCTGAAGGTGCGGATATCGCGGTAGAGGACTCGCACCTTCTTGCCGGCTCGGCGCAGCTTCAGCGCCTGGCCGATCATGTTTGTGCAGCCGTAGCGGCAGCAGCCAATGCTATCGGTGCGAGAGCCCACGCAAGCGATGAAGGTGACATGCTCGCCCGGCACGTCAGGCATCATGCCCGCCAGGTCCAGGTTGGTGACCACGCGGGGGTCCTGACCGTAGTTGAATTCGGTTGGCTCGTAAGGTCGCGAGCCCATAGCCAGGACTATCGCGCCTGCCTGTAACTCCGTGCCATCCGTCAGGCGAGCGCTGAAGTTGCCCACGAAGCCGCTGATGAGCTCGACCTCCGTGCCGAGGTGTAGGTGAACGCCGGTCTCCTCTACCTCTTTCTTCTTCTCCTTTATTAGGTCGCTCGCATTCGGGCCAGCGGGGGCGAGTCGTCCCAGCCGCCGCAGCATGCCACCCAACTCCGGTTCCTTCTCCACAAGGTGAGTCTCGTAACCCTGCTGGGCCAGGTTGGCAGCAGCGGTCATGCCAGCGATGCCACCGCCGATCACCAGCGCCTTCTGAATCACTGGCGCGTGGGTAGTCTCCAGTGGCTGGAGCAGGCGGGCCTTGTCCACACCCATCTTGATCATGTCGCGGCCCTTGAGATTCGCTTCCTCCGGATAGTCCGCGTGTACCCAGGAGTCCTGGTTCCTCAGGTTGACCATCTCTAGGAGGTAGGGGTTAAGGCCGCCCAGGCGGCAGGCTCGGCGGAAGGTCGGTTCGTGGGTCTTCGGGGAGCAGGCGGCTACCACCGCCCGGGTGATCTTCTTCTCGTGGATGACTTCGGCGATCTCCTGCACTTGGTTGCCAGCACAGCTGAACATCTGACTCTGAGCGTGGACGACGTCCGGCAGGGTGAGCGCGTACTCCACTGTCTTATCCACATCGATGACGCTAGCGATGTTCGAGCCGCAGTGGCACACGAAAACACCGATGCGGGGTTCCTCCACGTTTTCGATGGGTTCGCCCATCTCCGGCTCCGGCCACTCCCTGTGGTCGATGTGGGTCAGGGCGGAGGCCGCCGCCCCACTCCCTTCAGCGACGCTATCGGGGATGTCCTTGGGCCCGCTGGCGCAGCCGGCCACCAAGATGCCGGGCCGGGTAGTGCTGACCACTCCTCCCGCGGCCTCTACCGTCTTCAGAAAGCCGTCCTCGTCCACCTCTATCCCCAGCACTTCGGTCAGCTTCTCCAGCCCCTCGGGTGGCCGCACCGCTGTGGCCAGGACCACCATGTCTGCCTCGGCCGTTTCCAACTGGCTGGTGTCGGTGTTCTCGTAGCGGACGATGAGGCCCTTGCCATTGGGGCTAATGTCCGCCGGGTGGCCACGAACGAACTTAGCACCCTCCTGCCGTGTGCGGTCGAAGAATGCGTCGAAGCCCTTGCCATAGGCTCGCACGTCCATGTAGAGGACGGTGATGTCCTTAACGCCGTGGGTGAGAGCCTGGTAGGTCTCCTTGATGGAGTACATGCAGCAGAAGCGAGAGCAGTAGCGGTAGAAGTGGCGGTCGCGCGAGCCCACGCAGAGGACGAAGAAAATGTTCTTGGGGTGTCGGCCGGTGGAAGGCTTGAGGATCTCGCCGCCGGTTGGACCCATCGAGGCGAGCATTCGCTCGAATTCCATGGAGGTGAGCACGTCGGGGTGCTTGCCGTAGCCATAGTGGCGGAGGAGCGACGGGTCGATGAGGTCAAAGCCAACGGCCACGATGATGGCGGCTACTTCCCTGGTCAACACCTGCTCGCGAGGCATGAAGAAGTCGATGCACTTGGGTCCGCAAGCCTGGATACAGCGATCGCAGGGGAAGTAGTTGGGCGGCTCGTTCAGGCAGAGGTCCAGGTCTATGATGTAAGGGGCAGGCTCAGCCTGATCCATGGGGGTGTAGATCGCCTTACGGGAGGCCATGCCCACATCGAACTCGTTGGGTGTGCACTGGGGGCAAGCCTCGGCGCACAAGTCGCAGCGCGTGCACTCGTCGGTCACGAAGCGCGACTGCTGCCTGATGCTGACACGGAAGCTACCTTCCTCTCCCTCTACCGACTCCACCTCGGCGGGGGAAAGGACCTCGATGTTCGCGTGCTCTCCGACCTCGGAGAGTTTGGGCATCTCAATTCATATGGAGCAGTCCAGGGTGGGGAAGTTCTTATCCAGGGCGGCCATCTTGCCGCCGATGGTAGGCGACTTCTCCACCAGCACCACCTTGCTGCCGGAGTCGGCCAGGTCCAGGGCCGCCTGAACGCCGGCGATGCCGCCGCCTATGATTAACACCGTGTCCTTCATGACGCCTCCTGCTTCTTCGCATAGTCGTAGCCAGCGTTGAAAGCCTTAAGGTTCAGGTCCACCAGGCGGGGCCGCAGCGTATTGCGGATCGACTCCTCCCCCGCCTGGGGGCTTATCAGGCCGGTAGCGCCGCTGAAGAAGCCCACCATGACCACATTGGCCACGATGCGTCTGCCTAGCTCCTCGGCTATGCGTGTGGCTGGAATCCCTCGGTATGGACCCTCGTCTGCAGAGGGCCTGACTAGATCCGACTCGATAAGGAGGATGCCGTCCTTCACCATGCTGGGACGGTAGCGCTCGTAGGCCTCCTGAAACATAGCCACCAAGTGGTCGGGGTCCGTTATCAGAGGGTAGTCGATGGGATCGTCGGCGATGATGACGTCGGCGTTGCTGGCACCGCCGCGGGCCTCAGGCCCGTAGGACTGGGTGAGAACTGCCTCCTTGCCGTCGTAGAGGGCTGCCGCTTTGCCGATAAGCAGGCCCCCCAGGAGCATGCCCTGCCCGCCGAAGCCGGCGACTCTGATGTCGTGTCGCATCGCCTACTCTCCTTCTTTCTTCTTCATCATCGCCAGGGGATCGAAGGGTGCTTTGTCGATATCCACAAAGTTGCCCATGACGAAGGGAGCATCTTTACGTCGCAGGTCGATATCCACGTCCGGCAGGTGGGCGTTATGGTCCACCACGCAGCGCTCGCGGTACAGCCACACCTCCTCTATGGCGTCCCCAATGTCGTTGGGGCTGCCGAAACCCACCGGGCAGGGAGACAGCACCTCGATGAAGGTGAAGCCCTTCTTCTGCATGGCCCGCAGGATAGCCTCCTTGAGCTGGCGGACGTGCAGGGCTGTCCAGCGGGCCACAAACACCGCCCCACAAGCCGCCGCCAGATAGGGCAGGTTGAAAGGCGGCTCGGTATTGCCGTAGGGGGCGGTGGTAGCTCGTGCGCCCAGGGGGGTAGTCGGTCCTGCCTGGCCGCCGGTCATACCGTAATTGAAGTTATTGATGCAAATGACGTTGATGTCCACGTTGCGGCGGGCGGCGTGGATGAAGTGGTTGCCGCCGATGCCAAAGAGGTCGCCGTCGCCACTGAACACGGTCACCTCCATCTCTGGCTTCACCACGGCTATCGCCAGAGCAAAGGGGATGCCCCTGCCGTGGGTGGTGTGGTAAGAGTCGACATCCATGTAGCCGGGAACCCGTGCTGAGCAGCCGATGCCGGACACGCACGCGTGCTGATCCTTGGGGATGCCTGACTCCAGGATGGCCTGGGCATAGGCGTGGGTCGCGGGGCCGATGCCGCAGCCGGGGCAAAACATGTGGGGCAGCCGGTCCGCCCGGAAGACGCTGTCAATGGGGTGACTTTTGACTACGGTCTCACGCATTCTTGTTTACCTCTCTGATAGCGTCCAGGATGGGGTCCGGCGCCATCATGACCCCGCCGGCATGGTTGACGCCGACTACCGGCAGGCTGGTGAAGCGCTCCGTCTCCCTGGACATCTGGCCCAAATTAAGCTCTGGCACCACAAACGCCTTGACCTGGTTGCTTAGCTCCCTCACCTTGTTCTCGGGGAACGGCCAGACGGTGATGAGGCGCAGGAGGCCCACCCGGATACCCTCCTTGCGTGCCTCGTTTACCGCCCGGCGAGCCGAGCGGGCTGTGGAGCCGTAGGCAATAACCGCTATCTCGCAGTCATCCAGGAATATTTCGTCGTACTCGATGATCTGGTCGACGTGCAGGCGAATCTTGTTCACCAGGCGACGCACCAAGCGGTCATGGGGCTCGGCGAAGGTGGCCGGATAGCCCTTCTCGTCGTGGGTGAGGCTGTCGTAGTTCACTCGGTAGCCCTCGCCTGCATGGACAATGGGCGGCACCAGGTCCTCGTCTTCCGCCAGGAAGGGAAGAAAGGACTCATCCCCTGGCTTATGCCGAGGCCGCTTTCGCTCCACCCGCGGGATCTGGTCGGCGGGCGGTATTACTACCCGCTCCGTCATGTGCCCTATCAGCTCATCGGCCATGACGAACACGGGGATTCGCCAGCGATCGGCGGTGTTGAAGGCCTTGATCACGTGGTCGAAGGCCTCCTGGGGTGAGGAGGGGGCGTAGGCCACGATCTCGTAGTCGCCGTGGGAGCCCCACTTGGCCTGCATCATGTCGGACTGGCCCACCAGGGTGGGGAGGCCGGTGGAGGGGGCGCCTCGCTGTATGTTGACGACCACGCAGGGGGCCTCCATCATGGCCGCCATCCCTATGTTCTCCATCATCAGGGAGAAACCAGGGCCGGATGTGGCAGTCATCGCCCTGGCCCCGGCCAGGGAAGCCCCCACCAGGGCAGACATGCTGGCCAGCTCGTCCTCCATCTGGACGAAGATGGCTCCCACCGCTGGCATGCGGCGGGACAGTCTCTCAGGCGTCTCCGTGGAGGGGGTGATAGGATAGCCGGCAAAAACATCGCAGCCGGCGGCCATGGCTCCTTCGGCGCAGGCGTGGTCGCCCAGCAGGAAGTGGCTGCCGGTTAGCACACGCTCTTCAGCACTCATTTGGCGGTCTCCTCTTCGACGATCTCCTCGGTGTAGATGGCAAACTCAGGGCAGAGAATCGAGCAGAACTGGCAGGCAATGCATTCGTCTTCCTTGCCCTCGGCTACGATAGGATAGTGGTATCCTTTAGCGTTCATTTCAGTGGTCTCTACAAGGACATCTCGGGGACAGAAATCAATGCAAAACCTGCAAGCTTTGCAGCGCTCAGGAATGATGTATACTCGCCCTCGCGGGATACGCACCTTTGTGCGATCCAGCGGTTGGCGTGCGATAACTTCCGCCATCCTAGCACCTCCGCAAAAAGCGAGCCTCTCCGGTGAGAAGCGCTCGTGGGACTTGGTTCTATTTGGTTTGGTCGCCGTTCAGCAAGCCGGCAAACGTGACACTGCTCAGCTTGGCCACACCCAGGAGTAGTACCTCATGCCCCATCTTGTACACGGGACAGAAGGACTCGCGGCCACACTCGTCCGGGGCTAGCAAACAGCGGTCCGTCTTGACAGGCCCGTCGACGGCCTCGATCACGTCCAGAAGGGTAATCTGGTCCGGCGAGCAGGCCAAGCCAAGGCAACCTAAGCGGCCTCGCCTGTTCTCCAGGATGCCCGTCTTGGCCAGGCGCTGAGAGATCCTGCCCACATAGGATGGTGAAAGGTCCTGGCGCTGGGCGATCTCCCTGATCCGCGCCTCCCGATGGAGCGACAGATCCAACACTACCCTTATCGCGTAATCAGCTTGCCGGCTTACTCGCACGTTTCTCTTGGCCGAGAAAAAAAGTTTAAATCTCCGGTATGTTTAATCCTAACAGCGCCTCGAACCTAGCGCAACGCCTCAAGACCGCTGATCAGAAAAAACCCATCTTCCAGAGTGTATAGCCCCGCCTATCAGGTTCATTCAGGTCTGATAGGGAGTATCGACCAGTCCGAGTATACAATGGCAGCCCTTACGGTCAACTTTGCCTAACGGACATCGCCCCTTGTATGCTAGATCTTGAGTGCCCGACGCTTTTGCACAGCGCGCGTCGAAGAGGAAGAACCTTGATTCAGCCTAAGGGTGGACGTCAGCCCCGCGAGGACGCACGGGTGGCCAGCGCTTGCGGCATGTGCTCCAGCCAGTGCGCTATCCTCGTCCATCGACTGAACGGTGTCGTCAGCATGATCGAGGGCAACCCCGGGAGCCCCCTGGGGATGGGCCGCCTCTGTCCCGGCGGCCCCGCCGGCATCCAGCTCCTGTACGATCCCTATCGCGTGAACCATCCACTGAAGCGCACCAACCCGGAGAAGGGCATCGGCGCTGATCCCCGCTGGCAGGAGATCAGTTGGGATGAGGCCCTGAGCATCATCGCCGAGAGGTTGACGAAGGTGAGAGCGGAGGACCCGCGTAGGCTCTTCCTCTGCGGAACGCCCGTCGCCCCGTCAGCCCTGGCGTTCGCTTTGGGAGTGTTCATGCCTGCCTTCGGCAGCCTCAACGGCTTCGTTTGCGCTGACCATGATTGCGACAGCGCTCAACACCCCACGGCGGGCAGGCTCCACGCCTCCAGCGCCACCAGTCCCGACGTCGCCTATTGCGACTATCTGCTCATCTTCGGCTGTGAGGCGGGCCTTGCTGACTACTACGCCTTCACCACTATGGCCCAGAAGATGGCCGACGCCCGTGTGCGGGGGATGAAGGTGGTGGTGGCGGCTCCTTACATGGGCCCAGCGGCGGGCAAGGCCGACGAATGGCTGCCCATCCGGCCGGGCAGCGGGGGCGCCCTGGCCTGCGCTTTTCTGAACCTTCTGCTCAACGAGTACGGCCTCTACGACGCCGAATACATCCGTCGCCACACCGATGGCCCCTACCTGGTGGGGCCAGACGGCTACTACGCCCGCGACCGGGCCTCCGGCAAGCCGTTGGTCTGGGACGCCGCCGATGGCAAGGCCAAGCCCTTCGATGAGGCTGTGGAGGATACGGCCATCGATGGCACTCACACCGTCGACGGCAGAGAGTGCAAGCCGGTCTTTCAGCTCCTGAAGGAGCGGGTCGGCAAGTGGACGCCCGAGGCCGCCTCGGAGGTGACCACCGTTCCGCCGGAGACGATTCGCCGTGTGGCGCGCGAGTTCGGGGAGGCGGCCAGGATCGGCGCCACTATCGTCATCGAGGGGCAGGAGCTGCCTCATCGGCCGGCAGCCGCCACCTACTTCGGAGGAGCCTACGGCCACGACAACGCCTGGCTCACCTCCCTGGCCATCGAGCTGCTGAACGAGGTGGTGGGCGCCAGCGACGTGCCCGGCGGCCTCCTGGGCTGCAATCCGCTGTCATATGGCCATTCCCAGACGGCGATGCCTCGCTGGGCGCCCCAGGTCGATGACGACGGCCTTCTTCTGCCAAACGAGCCCCAGAGGGTAGATGGCGAGCCTGCCGAGTCTGCCCAGCCCCATAGCTGGCGGGGCCTCGGCGGCTGGCCGATCACCACCTGCCTGCTGCCCCTCGCGGCAGCCGTCCGCGACGGGGCCTCCCGCGACTATCAGCCCGAGGTGCTCATCAACTGCGGCTCCAACCTGCTGATGGGCCTGGCCAACCCTGAGGCGAGCTTTGAGGCTTTCAAGGACTGCTTCGTCATTTCCTTCAACCTCTTCTCTGACGAGACCGCTGAGGCTCTGGCCGACATCGTCCTCCCCGATGCCTGCTACCTGGAGCGGCTGGACCCGCTGCCCGACTGGCTGGGCCACGGCCTGTCGGCGGGCATGGGCGACTGGTGCTACCACATCCGCCAGCCGGCGGTGGAGCCCCTCTACGAGCGCCGCCACTTCTGCGAGGTGCTCCTGGGGATCGGTCAGAGGCTGGGCTTCTCCGACAAGATGAATGCCAGCGCCAACCTCCTGTACGGCCTCAAGCCGCCCCACGCGCTGAATCCAGAGGGAGAGTATTCCTGGCAGCAGATGGCTGACAGCGTCTGCAAGGGCTGGTTCGGGCCGGAGCACGGCCTGGAGTGGTTCAAGGAGAACGGCGTCCTCACCTGGCCCAAGCGGCCGGAGGAGGCCTACTGGAAGCCCTTCAATCGGGCTCGCGTACCCCTCTACCACGAGTGGGCCCCTCGCTTCGGCGAGCAGATCAGACAGGTCGCTAAGGAGAGGGGGATGGGCGACATCGATACGTCCGGCTTCCTGCCCCTGCCCGACTGGCGCCCCTGTCGGGCCTTCCAGCCTCAGGCGGAATACGACCTCCAGGCCATCCGCTACCAGGCACCCTGGCACATCTTCCCCCAAGCGTATGAGAATCCCTGGTTGGAGGAGGTGTCCCGCAGCGATCCCTACAGCTACTTCATCTGCATGAACTCGCGCACAGCCAGCGAAAAGGGCATCGGCGACGGCGACCCGATCTGGCTGGAATCGGTAGAGGGCCCTCGCCTGAAGGGCAGGGCCAGGCTGATCGAAGCCATCCACCCCCAGGTGGTGGCCGTCGCCGGCAACGGCGGCCACTGGGCAGGGGGCATGCCCTTGGCCAAGGATAGGGGCGTCTTCTTCAACTCATTGCTGACCTTTGACCTGGAGCACATCGACCTGGTGTCCTTGACCATCGACGGCGACGCCAGGGTGAAGGTCTACAGGGCCTAGGGGAGCGGCCTGTGCGATACGGGATGGTCATCGATCTCAAGAGGTGCATCGGCTGCCACGCCTGCCAGATAGCCTGCAAGGCGGAGAACGGCACCCGGCCCGGCACCCTATGGACGCGGGTGCTTGAGCAGGAGCTGGGAACCTTTCCCAACGTGCGGCGGTTCTCTCTGCCCCTCCTTTGCATGCACTGCCGCGATGCCCCCTGCGTGGAGGTCTGCCCCACGGGGGCCACCCAGAAGCGGCCCGACGGCATCGTGACCATCGATCCCGACAAGTGCGTGGGCTGTCGCTACTGCCTGATGGTCTGCGCCTACGGCTCTCGCCACTACCAGGACGAGGAGTGGACATATTTCCCCGGCGACGGCGACAGCCCGTACGAGGCCATGGCCTACGCCAATCATCCTACGGGCGTCGTGGAGAAGTGCGACTTCTGCCTGAGCAGGGTAGAGAGGGGCTTGCAGCCGGCCTGCGTGGTCGCTTGCCCTGCCAAGGCCAGAACCTTCGGCGACCTGCACGACCGCGAGAGTGATGTCAGCCGCTTGATCGATGAGAGGGGCGCCTTCCGCCTGCGCGAGGATACGGGCGCCTGCCCCTCGATCTTTTATCTGCCCCCTTAGGGTTGATGACGTGTCGTCGACAGATGCCCTCGATCAGCGCCTCCAGGACCTGACGCTGCCCTATCGCCCCCAGAGGGAGTGGATCGAGGGGCGCGGTCTGCTCATCGTCATCGCTCACTTCTTTTCCGGCGTGGGGGCGAGCGTCTGGCTCTTCTCCCTTGCCCTGGACTACGAAGCCGGCCTGATCATCAGCATCGTCGTGACGGCCGTGCTGGCGGGTGGTGCCCACCTGGCCTTTCTCGGTCGCTGGCAGCGCTTCTGGCGCATGATCCTCAGGCCCCACAGCTCCTGGATCAGCCGCGGCCTCCTGGGGATAGCCCTCTTCCTGGCAGGAGCCATCCTCTACGTCCTGCCGGGGGTGAAGGATACCACCTTTGGTACCGCGATGCTGGCGGTCTCCATCCTGGGGATGGCGCTGATATTGGTATACAAGGGGTTCGTCTACTTTGTCTCCAGGGCTATCCCCTTCTGGAACATCTCCCTCCTGCCCTTCCTCTACATCGCCTACGCCTTCCGAGGGGGTGCGGCCCTGCTTCTGGTAGTGGCGGCCGCTGCCGGCGACGTGTTCGATATCGACCTCTTGGAGACGATCAAGCTCTGGGTGGTGGTATCAAGCGCCGTGCTTGTCCTGCTGTACCTGGCTCTGGCCAACAACGCCGGCCCTGCTGCCAGGCGCTCGCTGCACGAGCTGGTGGCGGGAAGGATCTCGCCCGCCTTCTATGGCGGCGTCATCTTCTTGGGGCTGGTGATCCCGATAGCCCTGGGGGCCGTCGGCTCCACCGCCGGCCTCTGGCGAGGGCTGCTGGCTGTCGTTGGCCTGTCCTCGCTGGCGGGCGATTTCTTCGTCCAGTATTGCATCGTCAAGGCCGGCATCTACCTGCCCATTGTCGGCGAACTGCCGCCAGCCCGCTCCTACCGCGGCAGGCCTCGACTGTTCTAGGAAAAGGTAGGCGATATGGGCCAGCTCTATCAGGGCATACCGCGGGAGGAGATCCCCTGGTTCCCCATCATCAACCCCAAGCTGTGTGACGAAGCCGTCGCTGAGCCCTACGCCCGAATGGCGGAGGGAACGACGTTGTGCGTCCCCTGCTCCGGGTATGGGCGGTAGCGAAGGCAGGGGGCGATGATGGACACCACGTATTTGGCGCCGCCCGTTTTCTTCGTCATCGCCTTTGTATTCTCGATGCTGGGCATGGGTGGGTCGCAGCTCTACATACCGATCCTCTTCTGGCTCGGTATGAGCTTTAAAGCGGAGGCCATCCCGCTGGGCATGCTTCTCAATGTCGTGAATAGCGCCTCGGCGGCGACGACCTACGGTCGCAAGGGCATGATCGACTGGCGGATTGCCATCCCTTTCGGCCTGGCAATGATCGCCCTGGCCCCAGCCGGCGCGTTGGTAAACGTAAGCCTGCCCACCAAGCCGGTGATCGTAATTTTCGCCCTTTTCACCGCGACGGCGGCCCTGCTCATGCTTTCCGGCTGGCGACCAGCGGGCGCTGACCTTTCGCCACGTGGGCGCACGGTCCTGGGTATCACCGCGGGCGGCGTGCTGGGCTTCTTCGCTGGGCTTATAGGCAGAGGAGGTGGCTCATTCGTCGTGCCTCTTCTTTACATCGCGGGTCTGGAGGCGAGGGTAGCCGCAGCGACATCCGCGCTGGTGGTGACCTGCTCCGGCACATCGAGCTTCCTGTCACACATCGCCACCGCCGCCGAGCCGCAGTGGACTATATGGCTGCTCTGCGCAGCGGCGGTGTTCGCTGGCAGTCAGATCGGCTCTCGATTCATGGCTGAGAGGCTAAGGTCAGGGGCCGTTCGGTCCATCTTCGGCTGGGTGCTGCTGGCAGTGGCTGCCCTGCTGATCGTCAAAGACGTCGCCCTTGGATAGAAGCATTCTGCGGCGCCTCAGGCCACAGGCAGCGGCTCGCCCCCCGGCCTGCGGGGGCAGTTCCCCTGGCTAGCCGGCCTTGACGCCCAGGTAGGCCTGGGCCATTTGGGCCAGCACCTCGTCCGCCTCTTCGATGAAGGCGCGCACCACATCCTCGGCCTTATCGACTTCGTGGATGAGGCCTGAGATCTGGCCAGCAGGCATGAAGCCGATCTCGGTGTCGCCGGAGGCGGTGGCCGCCGTTAGCTTGTGGCCGTCCACCATCAGTTGGAAGGGGAAGGGCTTAATCTCACTCTCTCGTCCGACCCAGTCGTCGGCGTACTTATTGCGGATAACCCGGCAGGTCTTGCCGGTGAAGGCCTTGGTGACTACCGTGCCCTCATCGATGCTCTCGACGACCTTGTTCTTGTAGTTGAGATGGCCGAAGGCCTCCTGGGTGGCCACAAAGCGGGTGCCCACCCAGATGCCGCAGGCTCCCAGAGCGAGCGCGGCTAGCAGGCCGCGGCCATCGGCGATGCCGCCCGCTGCTGCTACCGGCAGCGGCTTGACAGCGTCCACCACCTGGGGCACAAGGGCCAGGGTCGCTATTCGGCCGGTGTGGCCGCCGCCCTCGTGCCCTTGAGCGATGATAACGTCGGCGCCACCCTCGGCGCAGCGGCGGGCGTTGCGAACGTTGCCCACCACCGCTATCACCTTCATGCCGCGGCGGTGCATCTCGGCCGCGTAGGGGCCGGGGTTCCCCAAGCCCGAGGCGAACACGGGCACGCCCTCCTCGTAGACCGCCTCCATCTGCTCGGCCAGGCCGGGCATCCCTTCCGCCAAAAGGAGGTCCACGCCGAAGGGCTTGTCGGTCATATCCTTCACCTTGCGGATATTTCCGCGCAGTGCATCGGGCGTGAACATGGCTCCGCCTATCACGCCCAGGCCGCCGGCGTTGGACACAGCCGCTGCCAGCTCAGCTCGCGCCACGTCCGCCATGCCGGCCTGAATGATGGGATATTCGATCCCCAGGGTTTCTGTTAGAGCTGTTCGGAACATCGATGCCTCCTTGTGCTTGCCTCTCTCTACGGCGCTATCGCCGTTAGCCTCCCCTCCTCCACCTTCATCTCTACCTTTTCGCCCGCCGCCAGAGGGAGGAACTCCCCGTCGAGGTAGAAGGGCAGAGGCTCTGGGCTGGTCAGGGTCACCTTCTGGACGCGATGGCGGTGGGCCTTGGCCAGGTTGTCCCCTTTGCCGCGGATGACCTGCAGTACGTACCAGGGCCGCTGCCATCTTGGCACATTGCCCAGGATCAGCATGTGCAGGAAACCGTCGTCCGGCCTAGCGCCGGGCATCAGCCGAAACCCACCCTCCGTCTGGCAATTGCTCACGCTCGCCTGCAGGCTCTTGCCCTGGTAGATGAGCTCCTCCGCGGCTATCTCCACCTCGACCGGCTGGAAGCGCAGCAGCGCCTGGCCCAGGGTCGGGATGTAGGTAATGGGCGAGCCGGTAGCCTTATCGGTCTCGCTCTGGGCCAGGCTGGCGACCACGGCACTCAGGCCGGCGCCGGCGGTGGTGGCGAAGTAGCGCCGCTCGTCGTCCCGCACCAGCAGCCCCAGGTCCACCCGGCGAGTGTGTCCCGCTCGGGCGATGGCCAGGGCCCGGTTCAGATCGGTGGGGATGCCCAGGCTGGCAGCGAAATCGTTGGCCGTACCCACCGGCAGCACGCCCAGCGAAGTCTGGAAGCCTGAAGCGGCGATGCCGTTTATCACCTCGCCGATGGTGCCATCGCCGCCCACCACGGTGATCGCGGGGTGGGCGGCCGCTGCCGCCTCCTTCGCCAGTCGCTCGCAGTCGCCGGGCTCCCAGCTAATGGCCAGTATATCCCCCGGTCCGAGTACAGACTTGACCCGCTTGAGGGCCTTTCTGCCTCTGCCTCTGCCCGCCGCCGGGTTAACAAGAAAATACATCACACGTTGACGCTGCTCAGGCCAGCCTGAGGCTCTGGGCCACCTCGCCCAGCGAGATGTCCAGCGCGTCCAAGACCTCGTCCACCTCCTCCGCCTTGATGATCAGAGGCGGCATGATCTGGAGGGTTGAGGGCCTCAGATGGGCGTAGACAGAGATCACGCCGTGCTGGCCCATGGCCCGCGCCATCAGGGGCCCGCACATGTCGTTGGCCATCTCCAGGCCGATCATCAGCCCTCGCCGGCGCACCTCGGAGACGATCCTGGGGTGCTTCTTCTGGAGGGCGGCCAGGCCCTCGGCGAAGCGTTGCCCCATCTGCTGCACGTGGTCCAGGAAGCCCGGCTCGGTGACCTGCTCCAGCATTGCCAGGCAGGTCACGCAGCCCAGGTCGGCGCCGCCGCAGGTGGAGATATGGATGAAGGGGTCGGCGTCGAAAAAGGCCTGAAGCTTGGGCCGATAGCAGGTGGCCGAGATGGGGTAGATGGCCGCACTCATCCCCTTGGCCAGGAACATGATGTCGGGAACCACTTCGTACTCATCGATAGCCCACAAGCGACCGGTGCGGCCCAGTCCCGCCTGCACCTCGTCGATGATCAGCAGGACGCCCGTCTCGTCGCACAGTTCGCGCACCCGCGGGAAGTAGTCTGGCGGCGGGATGAGCATTCCGCCTGTGGCAGGTATCGTTTCTGCGATGACGGCGGCAGTATCGTCATCGATGGCCTCCGCCAGAGCCTCGGTGTTGCCGAAGGGAACGCGTTTGAAGCTGGGGGCCAGCGGGCCGAACTTGTTGGAAAAGCCGTCGGTGGCGGCCAGGGCCAGGCCGGTGTGGCCGTGATAGGCGCCCACAGCGCAGATGATGCCGGCCTTGCCGCTGTAGCCGCGGGCTAGCTTGATAGCTAGGTCCGCTGCCTCGCCGCCGCCTACGCCGAAGACGGTGTAGGTAATGTCGCCGGGAGTCAGTTCGGCCAGGCGCTTGGCCAGGGCCGCCCGATGCTGGCTGATCAGGATGTGATCGCCGATGTCCAGGTGGTCGAGCGCTTGGTGCAGGGCGGCTATGATGCGGGGCGGCCGGTGCCCCAGGTTGAACACGCCCCCCGCCGAGCGACAGTCGATCCAGGAGCGCTCGCCGTCCAGGTCCCACACCCGCACGCCCTCGCGGCGGCCGGGGACAACGTCGATGCCCATCTGCCGGTAGGCCGCCACCTTGGAGGGCGAGACGTAGCTCGCGAAGTCGTTGATCACAGATTCATCAGTGGGGTGGCTGTCGGCCATGAACACTCCCCTTCTCGGCTGGCAGGCCCTGCACAGCGCGAACCGCCGCCAGTATACACCGGTGGCAGATAGGCGGCCAGCCTTCATACGGGGGATGGCTGGCGGTCAGCGGCTTTGCTGGAGGATCATGCTCGCCACCGTTCGCCCTCCCAGCATGCAGCCGGCGTAGCCGTGGCCGAATAGGGTGTTCGCTCCCACCATCCACAGGCCGGGCACCTCCGTCTGGTAGGGGACGCGGGCCGACATGGACTGGTCGAGGGCGTGTTCCAGGCCGTAGCTGGTGCCGCCGCTGGACAGCGTGAAGCGCTCCTGGGTAAGGGGGCTGGCGGACTCCTGCCACACCACCCTGCGGATGAAGCCCGGCATCATCTCCTCCACCACCCTCAGCATCCTCTCCTCCATCTCCCGTCTGGCGGCCAGGTAGGGAGGCGTGTGGCGATAACGGCCGCCGCTCGCCGGGCCCTGGGAGACGCCCCAGGTCTGGGGCTGGGCAGGAGCTACGCTCATGAGCTGGAGGTTGGTGTAGCCTCTGGGGGCGATGTTCTCGCTCTGCGGGTCCTTAAGGGACGCTACGAGCATGAACACGGCTGGCCTATCGGGGAAGCGGCCCTCGTAGCAGGCGGCGAACTGTTCCTCCATGTCGTAGGCCGGCATCAGGCCGATGTTCGTTTTTGGCAGCCCCAGCTCCGATGGGTCTACCTCCATGGCCATGTAGATGATGAACAGGGGAAGGGCCATGCGATAGTCTTTGACTCGGTGCGCGAGGTCGGGGCTGAGGTGCTCCTCGCCCACCATCTCCAGGAAGGTACGCTTGGCATCCGCGTTGGATAGGACGATCGACGCCCGCAGCTCCTCGCCGCTGGCCATCTCTACGCCTACCGCCTGCCCGCGTTCGATGATGATCCGCTCCACCTTCGAGCGCAGGCGCACCTCGCCGCCGCCGTCCTCGATAACCGACAGGAGGGCGTCCACTATCGGGCGACCGCCGCCGCGTACGAAGTAGGCGCCCCCTATGTAGTGATCGACGACCGTGGCGTGAGTGACCGCCGGCGCCTTGCTCGGCGGGGCGGCGTAGATGCCGCACAGGGCGGCCAGCACGTGGCTCAGACGGTGGCTAGCCTCCACCGCATCGAAGACCTCGGCCAGGGTACATTGGCTCGCTGGCTTGCCCAGCAACTGTTGCAGCGGCTGACGCCGGCCGGCTGGAGCCCGACCGGCGGTTGTGATCAGAAAGTCAATGTAGCGGTCAATGGCCTGGGCCTCCTGGGGGAAGGTCTCTTGCAGGCGCTGGCGGTAGCGTTCCCAGCCCACCGGCGTGTGGAACACTAGGTCGGGCAGGTGCAGGGTATCGAAGCTGTCCTGGTCCATCGGCAGGAACTCCACCCGATCAGCGACACCGAGCTGCTCCAGAAGGGTGGGGAAGAACTCTCCTGGGCCGCAGTTGCCGATGTAATGGAAGCCGACGTCGAAGTCGAACATCTTCTTGCGGCGGAAGGTCGATGCGTTGCCGCCGGGTAGGAAGTGCTGCTCCAGAACCAGAGGGCGCACGCCTCCCTTGGCCAGGAAGGCGGCCGCGGTCAGCCCGCCGATGCCCGATCCGATAACGATAGCGTCGTGTTGCTCAGCCATGACCGTTTCCCCTTTCCCTCAGCGAAGCCGTGCCAAGCAAACGGCAGAAGGGGCCATCACTTTCCGCGCGTGGGAGCGGGAAGCTCCCCCAGCGCCATGCGGACGAGCTCGATAATGTGATAGTTGCCAAGGCCTCGCGTCTTCACATCCTGGACCATCGTGCTTCGGCACACGGGACACAGATAGCACATCGCCTCCGCTCCTGCTTTCTGGGCATCGTCCAGATTGCGGGCGCGAAGAGCGGGCGCCGCTTCCGGTTGCAGGATTGTCACCGCCCCGGAGCAGCACAGCGCGTTCTCTCGATCGTATTGCCGCTCGACCCGCTCCACGCCGATCCGCTCCAGGATGGCATCCACTGCCTCCTCCTTGGCTGGAGACAGCCGCGAGGCGCAGGGCCGCTGATACGCGACCCGAAGGTGGAGAGGCGTGATATCTTCGCTATGAGCGTCAAGGTAATCGCGCAGATATTCGACAAAGTGGACGGGGCGGAAAGGCACCGTGATGCCCATCTGGGGCACCCTATCGACTAGCATGCTGTAGCAGTCGTCGTGGATGAGGATGACCTCCTCGGCGCCGGTGGCGGCCAGGTTATCGACGAACTTCTGGGCATGGCGCTCGGTAACCGAGGGCGCGCCCAGGTGGTCGAAGAGGATGTAGCAGAAGAAGTGCCGCCCCTTCACCACCGGAAGCCCCTCGAACAGCCGCCCCTGGAACAGGTCGGGGTCGCTGCCGCTGAAGACGCAGGCAGACAGGACCTGCCCTTTGGTCTCTGTCACCCTCACCTCCGTGCTGACGGCGAACGTGGCCTCCTGGCTAGCGATCATCTGCGGTGGCACCTTCAGGGAACCGAATTGCTCCTGACGCTCCATGATGAGATCGAGCGGCCGGGCATCGGTAGGGCAGTACTCGTTGCAGGCGAAGCAGGTGATGCAGGCCGACAGGATGGGCGCCTCTCGCCCGGCGATAAGCTCGTCGATCTCGAAGGCGGCACGCTCCTTGTCGTAGTCCACATACAGGCAACGCACCAGGCAATCGCCGCAGCGGTCGCAACGCGTTTCATCAAACATCTTTGGACCCCCTTTGAAGCCTTCACGGCCGGACTGCAGTGAGGCTCCTCCATACTATCCTGCCGACGCGGAGTCCGTCCAGAGTGGAGAGACGATCCGCCCGAAGGACTCGATGCGCTGGCCCTCCGCCAGTAACTGGTTCATGATTGGTGGGTTCCGGGCTCCCGGCTCCCGGGTTCACGCAGAACCCCAGCCTGAAGGCTGAGGCATGGGGAGGCGAATCCGATGCCCCCGCCTTCAGGCGGGGGTCGAGAATCAAGCCACCAACGGTGTAATGGCCCTCCCCCAGGGAAGTGCATCGTCAAGGCCCCCCGCTGGTTATAATAGTGGCCGTAGGTGGCAGAAGGAGGGTGACTCGATGGCGGAGATGAGCGGCAAGCAGGCCCTGATGGAGCAGTTGGCGGCCGAGGGCGTGCAGTACGTCTTCGGCAACCCCGGCACCACCGAGCAGCCTTTCATGGACATCCTTCAGGACTACCCCCAGATTCAGTACGTTCTCGCCCTCCAGGAAGCGACTGCAGTCGGCATGGCCGATGCCTACGCCTGGGCCTCTGGTCGGCCCGCCTTCGTCCAGTTGCACGTCGCCCCCGGTTTGGGCAACGCCATGGGTATGCTCTACAACGCCTACTGCGTGGGCACGCCGCTCGTGGTCTACGCTGGCCAGCACGAGGCCAGGGGGGTGATTCAGGAGATCATCCTGGCCGGCGACCTGGTGAGCATGGCGCGGCCCCTCACAAAGTGGTCCGTGGAGGTACAGGACGCCGCCGACATCCCCACCGTGCTCCGGCGTGCCTTCAAGGCGGCCGCTGAACCGCCGCGCGGCCCGGTCTTCATCTCTATCCCCCTGAACGTGATGGACCAAACCGCCGAGATGACCATCGCCCCGGCAACCTATCCCCGCTGGCGGATGCGCCCCGACCCGCAGGCGGTGGCAGAAGCAGCAGACCTCTTGGCCGCCGCTCAGTCGCCGGTGATCGTCGTCGGTGACGGCGTGGCTCTGTCCGGCGCCATGGAGGAAGCCGTTCAGCTAGCCGAGCTTGTTGGCGCTCAGGTGTATGGCACCTTCTCCAGCGAACTTGCCTTCCCCACCGATCACCCCCTCTATCGGGGGCTGGTGAACATCATCCGCGAGGCGGGCCTGCGCACTCAACTGGCAACAGCCGATGTGCTGCTCATCATAGGGGCACCCGCCTTTCGCGTTGTCTATTCCATGCCCCAACCTCTCTTCGCTGCCCAGACCAAGGTCATCCAGATAGACGCCAGCTCTTGGGAGCTGGCCAAGAACTGGCCGGCGACTCTGGCCATCGTCGCCGACTCTCAGATGGCCCTGCGCGATCTGCTCCAGGTGCTGCCCTCGAAGCTCTCCGAGGCGGCTCGCCAGGCGGCCGCAGATCGCCTGCAGGCTGCCCGCCAGCAAAAGGAGCAGGCCCAGGAGTCCTTCGAGGCCGCCGCTCGCTCCACCTGGGACGCTGTGCCTATAACGGCGCCTCGCCTGATGAAGGGGCTGGCCGACTGCCTGGAGCCGGGCACGATCGTCTACGACGAGGCGATCACCGCCTCCGTCCACCTGGGCCATTATCTGAAGTTCAACCAGCCCGGGACCTACTTCCAGGCGGCGGGCGGCGGTCTGGGCAGCGGCTTGCCCGGCGCCCTGGGTGTCAAGCTGGCTCGGCCCGACAGCCCCGTGCTGGCCGTAGTCGGCGACGGCGCCGCCCTCTACACCATCCAGGCCCTCTGGACCGCCGCTCATCATCACATTCCCGTGACCTATGTCATCTGCAACAATCAGAGCTATCGCATCCTCAAGATCAACATGCTCCAGTACCTCGGCGAAGCGATGGCCGGTCGCAAGTTCGTCGGCATGGACCTCGTGGACCCCGTCCTCGACTTCGCCCAGATAGCCCAGGCCTTTGGCATCCGTGGCCAGCGCGTGGAGAGGCCAGAGGAGCTCGGCCCCGCGCTGCGTTCGGCTTTGCGTTCGGGCGAGCCCTCCCTGGTGGACGTGGTCATCGAAGGCAGCCTGAGACGAGGCCCACGCGGCCCGCAGGCGGCCAGCGTATGACGGCGCGCTCATTTGCAGCCTGCCTCCGCTAAGCCCAGAGGGGCAGCCCAGTGGTTGCTCACAACCACTGCATCGGCTAGACTACCTCTGGCGGTTAGGTCCTGTGCCTCACCGCTTGGTTTTGGCCATTACCACGTTAGGGAGGGACAGATATGGATGCACAGGTGCTCGAAAGGGCAAAGGGGCACTTCGCGGAGCTGATCGAAGCGCAGCTGACGCGGATAGAGCGGATGAAGAAGGATGAGGGGTGGGTTGACTACGAGAAAGTCAAACCCATCATCATCGGCGTGTGCTGGGGAGATGGCATTGGCCCCTACATCTGTCAGCAAACACAGAGGGTTCTCGAGTTCCTGCTCAAGCCAGAGATGGAGAGCGGGAGAGTGGTCTTTAGGAGCATTGAGGGACTGACCATCGAGAACCGAGCCGAGCACAAAAAGGCCATTCCCGACGATGTGCTGGAGGAGCTCAAGCAGTGCCACGTCATCCTCAAGGCGCCCACCACAACGCCGCGCAAGGGAGACCCCTGGCCCAACATCGAGAGCGCCAACGTGGCTATGCGGAAGGAGCTGGACCTGTTTGCCAACGTCAGGCCGGTGAAGGTTCCGGAGCAGGGCATCGACTGGATGTTCTTCCGCGAAAACACTGAGGGCGCTTACGCCCTGGGCAGCAACGGCATCAACGTCACGGACGACCTGGCCATCGACTTCACGGTGACCACCGCCCAGGGTGCCGAGCGGATCATCCGCTTGGCCTTCGACTACGCCAAGAAGAGCGGTATCAACAAGGTGACCGTCGTCACCAAGGCCAACGTCATCAAGACCACAGACGGCAGGTTCCTCGAGGTCGCCCGCCAGGTCGCCAAGGACTACCCCGAGGTTGAATGGGACGACTGGTACATCGACATCATGACTGCCAAGCTGGTGGACCCCAAGCGGCGGACGCAGTTCCGGGTCATGGCGCTGCCCAACCTCTACGGCGACATCCTGACCGACGAGGCGGCGGAGTTCCAGGGTGGCGTGGGAACTGCCGGCAGCGCCAACATCGGCAAGCGCTATGGTATGTTCGAGGCCATCCACGGCAGCGCCCCCCGCATGGTCAACGAAGGCCGCTTGGAGTACGCTGACCCCTGCAGCCTTATCCGGGCGGGGGCTATGATGCTCAACCACATCGGCTTCGCCGACCGCGGCAAGAAGCTGGAGATGGCCCTCGATATCTGCGGCAATTTCGAGCAGAAGCTGGTAGTGACCGGCCGACCCACCGGCGCCAAGGGCTCCGAGCTCTGCGACTACATCATGGAGACCATCCAGGACCCCAACCTGGAGAAGCGCTGGCAAAGCTACCAACCCGAGACTAAGGCCGCCTAAGAGAGCCCACCTACCGAAATAGGAAAGACCTGCGCGCCGAAGCGTCGCTGAGGGGCGGGCGCACTATCCACGCTGGTTCGTGGAAGCGCCCGCCTTGCCATTTAGAAACGCACTCGCCTATGCTCAGTCCACCTGCAGCGGCTTCCCTCGCGACCGCCTTGTCAATTACCATATGCGCGGCAGTTGCTTTCCCCCGGCGGCTCTGGGGGGAAGGCTGGCAGGGTTGTTCCCAGGCAGATGGGAGGCACAACGATGAGGCTGCGCGATAGGACAGCGATCGTGACGGGCGCCTCCGCCGGCATCGGCCGCGAGGCAGCGCGCCTGTTCGCCCGCGCCGGGGCCAACGTGGTGCTGGCGTCGCGGAACGTCGAGGCTCTGGCGCGAGTCGCCCAGGAGCTTGAGCCCTACCGCGGGCGCTCCCTGGCGGTTCCCACCGACGTGACGGACCCCGAGGCGGTGGAGGCGATGGTGAAGGCGGCCGCCGAGCAGTTCGGCAGCGTCGATATCCTGGTGAACAACGCCGGTCTCGGCCTGTACGCCAGCCTCGTCGACGGCAGCATGGAGAACGTCCGCCGTCTGTTCGAGCTGAACGTCTTCGGCGCGCTCAACTGCATTCGAGCGGTGGCGCCGTATATGAAGGAGCAGCGGCGGGGCCAGATCATCAACGTCTCCTCGATAGCGGGGAAGATAGCTGCGCCCTACGAAGGGGCCTACGCCGCCACCAAGTTCGCCCTCACCGCCATCTCCGACGCCGTGCGCCTGGAGCTTCGCGACCACGGCATCACGGTCATCACCGTCTACCCCGGGCCGATTGGGACGGCGTTCCGCGATAACGCCCTCAAGGAGATCGAGCCGCCCACGGCCTATCGGGCCTTGCGCCGCATACCGCCCGTGCGCGTGGCCGAGGCCATCGTCAAGGCGGCGCGCGCCGAGCGGCCGGAGGTGTACGTCACCTGGTTCGACCGAGGGGCCGTGATGCTAAAGGGCATCTCGCCTCGCTTCATCGACTGGGGGATGCGCCGGTTCTACCTGCGGCGGCGGGGGGAGCGGGGGTAGGCGGCGGCCACAGCGGCACCGCGTGGGCATGGCACCGCCCGTCAGAAGACAAGCCGGAAACCGTGCTGGGCAGCTTCCTCGAAGGCTCTACTGCGTGTAAGCTTTCTCTTCAATGGGAATCGCGTCGAACCCGCGAGTCACGTGCCGCTCCCTGTCGACGTTTCTAACAAATAGGTTCACCCATGCAGGCGCATATTGAATTCGGGGCACCACCGGAAGAACCGCAAACGCGCGCAAAGCGTCTCGAACCAAGTCTGAGACTCGAACACCGAGAGCATGTGCTGCTTCTCTTAGCTGGTCAACCTCTTCAGGCCTCATGCGGACGGAAAGCACTACTGAGTCACCACGGGGGCCCACTTCCGCGACTTCCGGCGTCTCCTCCCATTCTTCGCCATCGTCCTTGTGCATCTCGAAATGCCGTGCCAAGTTCTTTTCACTAGCCTGTGTATCCATGTTGTCGCCTCCACTTTCCTTTCTCGTCTTTCGTGCTCGCCCATCCTGTGATCGGGCGCCAGCAGCCCGCCTCCTCTGTCGGGGCCAGTACGATCGTCACCATCGCGCCACCGTCGTCGGGCCCGACCATTTTATATGCTCCACGACGGCCCTTCTTGTTCTTCAGGAAGATGGGCCTACCACGCAAGACCGCATCGGCCCGTCTTGCCGAAATGCCGCGGTGCCAAAGCTTATCCAGGTTATCATCATCGAAGTGTAGCGAATCAATCCGAAGCAATGACTTGACTCGTGCCGCTGACTTGCATACAATGTTTACGATGTCTACAAATATCGTACAGCGAAAGGATCAGGAATGCAAGTAGACTTCATGATTCTGGCGGACGCGGCACGTGTGGCCGAAGGAAAGCTATACCTAATGGGCGGCGGTTGGACTAGGCTCTTCGCTTCGCAGGTTCCATTTGCGCATACGCTAGCCATCGCTGTCGGATTCCTGGTTCCTTGGGATGAAACGAACGAGCCCCATGACTTTGAGCTGAAGATGGTTTCAGAGGATGGTCAGCCTGTTATTCCTCCAATGACGGGGCAAATGGAGCTCGGTAGACCTCCCGGCATCAAGAAGGGAGCGGAACAACGGGGGATGATTGCTGTTAGCACTACCGTCGAGTTTTCGCATTTGGGACGCTACGAAATTAGGCTATCCACCGACGGCCAACTCGTGAGAACTACGGCCTTTGACGTGGTGCAGGCGAGGCCTAAGTAGATCCCCAGAAGCATCTCTCGTTTCCCCCCTCTCCACCATACCTCGCGCCGGCCGGCAGAACGGCGCGTCTTCTCCCCTTGCCCACCCTCGCGCCTGCGGGTAGGGTGACAACAGTGCCTTCGTCTTCCAATGGCCCTTACCATCACTGGTTCGCTCAGCTCCTAGCGCAATTGCGGCAGGGCCTCCTCGGCAGCATTTACGATCTGATAGACCAACGGTGATGCTGTGAGAGCAGGATGAGTACCTACTTGGGAGAGCGCTATATCGTTTGCTGTCATTCCGCCAGCGATAGCTTGAGCCATGACATTGGCAATCTCACCTGCGGTCACGCCCCCACAGGCCTCACCGCCTAGCAGTTTTCTTGAACTTCGGTCAAAGATGAGCTTCACTCGGAGCTCCTTGGCTCCGGGCATTGAGCCAGGGTGCTTGTCCACCGCAGCCGCTTCCCCAGTAACCAGGCTAAAGCCGAACTCCCTAGCTGCCCTCTCCGTGAGTCCAGCAACTCCTATGGCCGTGCCGCCAATCATGGTTGAGAACACGCCTATGGTACCCTTGTTTCTTCGTCGGCGCGGCTCAAAGAGATTGGCCGCCGCGATTCTAGCTTCCCTAGCTGCTACCGAGGCAAGGCGGGTGGCCGTAGGTTTGCCGGTGAAGAAACAGAACTTCTCGGCACAATCGCCAATGGCGAAGATATTGGGGTCACTAGTTATCATGTACTGGTCAACCAGTATCCCTTTCTGCTCGCCAATGTCGAGTCCGGCGTCGCTGGCTAGCTCAGTGTTGGGAGCTACACCTATGGCCAGGATTACTACATCTGCCTTGAAACGCAGCCCTTTCTCACACTCCACATACTCGACTTTCTTGTCGCCAACAATGGACTTCACTCGGCAGGTGGTATTTACCTGTACCCCAAGCTCCCTCATCCTATCCTCGATGGGGATGCAGAAGTCCTCATCGCAGTTCATATAGAGGCAGTGCTCTAACAGTTCGACAACAGTTACATTAAGCCCCATCTTGCGGCACTCATCGGCGAATTCAGCCCCGATGAAGCCGCCGCCAACAACGACTACATCCTTTGCCTGCTTCAGGGCATCCTGCAGTTGCTTGAGGTAATCCATGTCCTTTCTGATGGTGAAAACGTTCTCTAGGTCAGCCCCCGGTATGGGGGGAACGACCGGCCGTGAGCCAGTAGCTAGCACTAGTCTGTCATACCCGATGGTCTCTCCGCCAGCCGTGGTCACACTCTTGGCCTCCCTATCAACAGACGTAACATCGTCAACTATCAACTCGGCATCGCCCAAGAGGGTGACGGGCATCACGTCCTTTTCCGCGGAGCCCAGAGTTCCCATGATATAAGGGATACCGCAAGGGACGAGAGCCTTCTCCTCCCTTCGAACAACAATGATCTTGTCGAGCTTATATTGCTTTTGGGCGGTAATCGCTGCCTCGATACCAGCAGCACTCCCCCCTACAATAACTACATCCGCCTTTTTCATTTTGGGGCTCCTCCTACCAATCCCCCGAAGCCACGTCTGGCCAGGTATGTATTACCGAGGCCTAGGGCGTTTCGGCGATAACCTTGTATCCTCCCATATTTCTGCTCCGTTACTCTTAGCTCAGCAAGGTAGACGCGGGAACTTGAGCCCACAGCCCTCGCGGGTGGTGGCACCACTCTCGAAGCCCTCGATTGCTGCGAAGGGGCTCAATTACGAGCAGCCTCTACATGTCATGGCCTTCTTAACACCACGAGAGCATCGACATCGCAGCCGATATCCCTTGCGATCACCGGGCACTTGACCTTGAGCAAGTAGAAGATACTCTTGTCGGCTTCGCTGAGCGTCTCGTAGTTGCCCTGCCCCTTGGCGATGACCAAGTCGGCGGCCTGGAAGCGGCGTCGGAACGCTGGCGAGCATGTTTCGAGGATCGTGCCAGGCGCGTCGGAGCCGTTATCGATGACTTCGACCAGGTCCGTCATACCGGTGGCCAGAGCATCGGACATCGTTGCATCGTTGATCACCGGGCTTCCCCTTACCACGTATGTCACCTTCTGGCGGGGCAGTTGCTCGATCAGTAGCCGGTCAAAGACAATCTCTCCCGCGTTATCGCCTAGATAAAGGATGCTTGTTGCTCGGCCTGCTGACTCGCGCAGATCCTCGACAGCAGACTTGTTCAAAGGCGCGACGAGGGAACCCTCGATCGTTTCCTCAACACGCGAATCCGCCAGATCATGACTGCTCCCGAAATCGATTATGTTGCCGGCGATCGCCAGACGAACCGCTGTCTCCAATGGATCGCGGGACCCCTCAATCCTTTTCTCCAGCTCCGGATAGAGCGCCAGCGCGAGCCGGTTGAAGTGATCCTTGATATTGCGATAGGGATCGTCATCGGCGACCAGCCGCCGGATGAGGCGGTGCATGTGCTGTCCCATGACCGGAGGGGAATTGTGGAAATCCATCTCGCCGACTTCTCGAAGGACCTCTCGTAGCACCTGCTCGTGGACTGTCTCATCGTCGGTAACGAGTCGCGCCGAATCAAGGGCCTGGCGGACAAAACAAGGGACGCACTCTAGGAACGTTCTCATTGATGCAGCCAGTGTTCCACCATCGCGTCGGCCCGAAGAGCGGAAGCCCGGCCTTTCGACCGAGGTATCGGGTTACTGTGCCTGGAGCGGGCGACGGGACTCGAACCCGCGACAACCTGCTTGGGAAGCAGGTACTCTACCAACTGAGTTACACCCGCTCGCAGATACGATCCTAGGCTTCCGCTGGACCGTTGTCAATGGCGGGCGCAGCCGGCGCCGCCCGTTGGCGCATCTCCAGCAGCACCAGCACCACGCCCACCAGCACCAGCCCCAGCCCCACAAGGGTGAGGATTGGTGTAGTTGCGCAGCGTAAGCCAGGTCGCGTCGTTGCCCAGGTCCAGCAGGCGCATCAGCATATAGTCTTCCTGGTCCTCTCCGGCGGTGCGAAAGGTGAAGCGAAGGGCCACCGCCCCCAGCAGTGACGGCACCGCTGCTCCCAGGAGGGCGGCCCCCAGCGCCACGATCCGGCCCATCGCCTGCGTCGAAACGAGAACCAGTGCCGCCAGAGCCAGGGACAAGAGGCCCAGAACAATGGCGGCGATGCGCAGGGCATGATGATTGTCGTCGCTCAGGAAGCCCAGGCCTCGGTACACTCCCCCCTCCGACGACAGTGTGTCGATGTGCTGCTCCGCCTCGGGGTCGGCCAGAGCCCACACCGACATCCCATCCTTGTAGATCGCCTTCGCGGCTTCGCTCAGCAGGAGCGACCGCAGCTCCGCCGTCGATATCGTCGCTGCTTCTTCACGCGGTAGCTCCACCGCTATCGGGAAGTGCGGCACGACGATGGTGTCCTCTTCGCTGGCCGCGGCCGTCTCCGCCAGGTCGGCCTGGATCGTGGGCAGCAGGGCATCGATCTCCGTGAGGTCGGCCGTCGCCCGCGAGAGGATGCGCTGGGCTGTGCCCGAGGAGGTAAGCTGCATTCCGTTGATCGCCAGGAAGAAGCCGATGAGGACTCCAGCCGCCCTCGCTTCGCTCAGCCCATTAATAACAGAGAAGACTTAGTCTCAGTCGGTAAGGTGGCCGGGGTTCACCTCAGCCAAGATGCACGGCTCAGTCCCCTACGTACACATCTTCCCGATCTTGCCCACGTACCAGAAGATGTCGCCCGTCACGCTGATGTCGCCGCTGCAGTCGAAGTCCAGGCGAGGGAACGTGTCGCCAATGCGACCGACAAAGTTGAATACATCGCCAGTGACCGAGATGTCGCAACTCATGTCGATATCCGGCGGCCAGGCGTCTCCGCCCGGCCCAGGGCCGCAGGTGCAGTTGTCCAGTGGCTCGGTGCCCATGGAGGTCTCACAGTCGTCGTCGAATCCATCGTTGTCGTCGTCGACATCGCAGGCGTCGCCCAGCGAGTCGCCTACTATCGAGGCGCCGGCGTCCTCCAGATCCTCGTCCGTGTTGGCCTGATCTTCGTTGCCCACGAGCGAGCAGTTGTCGCAGACGTCGCCATGGGAGTCACCGGGCGGGTCGGCCGTGACGTCGGTGTTGGCCTGGTCTTCGTTGTCGGTTTTGGGGCAATTGTCGTCGACGTCGAGCACCGTGTCGTTGTCATCGTTGGGATCGCCGGCATCGCAGAGGCCGTCAGACTCGTTGTCCGGGCCGTCATCGGCGGTGTCGGGAGGACCACCTGTCAGCGAGCAGTCGTCGCAGGTGTCGCTGTCCAGGTCCTGACAGGCGTACGGATTTAACGGCTCGATATCATCACCGTCATCCACCGTGTCGTTGTCGTCGTCGGGGTCGCCGGCATCGCAGAGGCCATCAGGTTCGTTGTCCGGACCGTCGTCGGCGGTGGAGGGAGGACCGCCTGTCACCGAACAGTCGTCGCAGGTGTCGCTGTCCAGGTCCTGACAGGCGTACGGGTCCAGAGGATCCGTATCATCACCGTCGAGAACCGTGTCGTCGTCATCGTCGGGGTCACCGGCGTCGCAGGCGCCGTCGGAGTCGGTGTCGGTGCCGTCGTCGGAGGTATCGGGCTGGCCAAGCACCGAGCAGTCGTCGCAGGTGTCGCTGTCCAGGTCCTGACAGACGTACTCATCTACCGGGTCGTCGTCGGCGCCATCGAGAATCGTGTCGTCATCGGTGTCGTCGTCGCAGGGGTCCGCGCCGGCAGTGTACTCGGCGAGGTTGTCCAGCCCGTCCGTGTCAGGGTCACCTGTGGAGTCACGAGCCTGGGGCTGGTTCAGACAAGCGTTTGCCAGCTCAAAGCCGTCCGGCATCACGTCGCCGTCAGTGTCGGCTTCAGTCGGGTCTAGCCCATTCAAGAATTCGTCCAGAAGGCTTGCATCATCTCCGTCGCCGTCATCTGTCGGCCCGGGGCTGTTCGACCCGAAGTACCATTCCTCAAAGCCGTCGAGCACCCCATCGTTATCGACATCCCCGTCCGGGTCCGTGGCCAGGTCTTCGGCGATGTGGAGCATTGGCACGAAGCGCCACTCGGCCCAGATCGAATGCAGGCTGTCAAAGTTAGGGTCGGGAGTGCCTGCGGAGGAGACGAATCCGCTCTGGCCCAGGGGGAAGATGAACTCGCCAAGCACCACCGGCCCGACCTCGACGATCTGCTCCCACGTGCCGCGGTTGCCCATGAGCACAGGATCGAACACGAGGCTCGGGAAGAGCCCGGCAAGAGGATGTACGTAGGTGTCTTCGGGGCGGGGCGGATCGGAGGGTATGCCGCCCAGTTCGACGATGGTGTCAGAGAAGGTATCGCGCACAACGACACGCCAGTCCGCGCCATTGAAGTAGTCGCCGCTGTATGCTTGCGTGTAGCGTCCAGCTGGACTGCCCGCGGCGCTATCGATAGCGTGCTGGACCAGGTTTAGGGCTGTTAAGCCTGTGGGTGTACCCACAGCGGTCCCCGAGAACTCGTCCCCATAGATGGCGCTGGCCAGATCGTCTATCAGCTCGGTCAGGAACTCCATCTCGCCGGCGGTGGTAGTCTCGGTCACTGGGTCGATGATGTAGCGGCCGAACTCGGGGCTTCCGTTATGGGCTTCGAGGGCGGCCAGCACCGTGTTCACATCCGGGTTGCCGCCATCTCCAACGCCATCGACGGCCAGACGGAGGCTCGGTACGAGGTACCGGCCCAACTTACCAATGGGGTCGACGCCAGCGACGTCCTTGTTGAGCTGGCGCTGATCGGCGCGGTTCCAGTCGCTGTCGGCGGCCAGTCGCTCCATGACGAAGGTGCTTCGAAACTCGCGACCGAACCCCTGACCGTCATCGGCGGTGGCCGCCTTGTTGTTCCAGCTGCCGGTGTAACCCTGGCTAGGGTTTATCGCCTCCGGCATGGCCACGATCTCGTATACCTCAAACAGGTCACCAGCGGAGGGGACAACACCCCAATCCTCTTCTAGAGTCAACGTATTGTCGTCCTCGTTGCTGGCGATGCGGCGAGTCTGCCTATATCCGGCGCCCCCGGTTATGGTCACGATGTACTCGCTGCCCTTTTGGCTCGGATTGTCCATGCGGTAGTTGTAAGGAGGCGGCGTGAAGTCCTTGCCGGCGAAGGCGCTGGCATCGGTGAGCGTGTTGGCGGTGGCGCTATCGACAGTGCCGCTGACGACAACCAACTCGTTGGCGGCCGTGCCGTCCATGGGCAGCCGCGTGTCGGTCGGGGACCCGCCCTGACGCACGCGGGAGAAACCGCCGGACCAATAGCCGATATTGCCCGTACCGGTCCCCAGATCTGTGCCGATGCCGTTGAAGGCCTGGTTGTCGGCGCCGAAGAAGTTGTGCGTGGTCGGCATCATGCGCGTGCCGCGGCGAATGTCCAGGATGCTCTCGGCCCGCTGGAAGAGGGACCAGCCCAGTGTGCTGGTGGACTCCTCTAGCCAATAAACCCTCTCCCGCGAGATGACGACGATGTCGTCTCCTGACCTCACGGCGACATACTCGGAGGTAGTGTCGGGTGTCGTCGTCCAGGCGTCGTCGCCGTGCAGCGTCAGGGTGTCGTCGTCATTGGAGAGGATGGGCCGCATCTGCCCAGCGCCGGTGCCTCCGACGATGGCGACGTAGCCGCCGGAGAAATCGCCAGTGAAGGCGTCGGCATCGGTGAGGGAGGTGGGGGCCGCCGATCCCGCCGTCCCGGCCGCGTCGCCTTGGAAGGCCTCAACGGTTCGTGAGCCACCGTTCCCTGCCCGCTCGTGGGTGCGCCAGACGAGGAGGGAGGTCGGCGAGCCCCCCGAATCAAGAATCTGCTCAGTGCGCACGTTCACGGCCGCGGGGGTGCCCTCATCGTTGTAGCGTAGCGAATTAGTCTTCTCCAGGATCAGCTTGTCCAGATAGAAATCATTGACCTTGAGCTGGGCCGTGGTGCTGGTCCACGCCACGCTGTCGGTGTGGCCGATCACAACGGCCGGTAGCCCAACCAGCGCGAAGCCGATGGCCCCGACGCGATGGTCATCCCCCTCGCCGCTTCGGTTCTCAATGAAATGCATGATGGAAGGAGTCTGGAAGCCCATCTGGGGGAAGCCGCCCAGCCAGGGGTTCGCCGTGGCGGAGCGTTCACCGTCGATGCTCCAGGCATAGCTCCCCATAGCCGGCCAAGCCCCCAGGCTGCGTGCGAACTCCTCGCGATCAGCCTGGCGCTCACGCACCGATTCCAGAGCCGCTTCGTAATCGTAACCGGGAAACTGTGCGACTAGGGCAACCGGATCGGTTTCAGGCACGGCATGATAGGCCAGGGGCCCGCCGAACCCTGGCGTCGTCGGGTCGGGCACGGACACCGGCGCCAGGGGATCGTTGAGGAAGTTCAGGTCGTCCCAGATCTCGTCGCCGGTGGCCGGGAGCTTCTCCAGCAGGCTCTGCAGTTCATTCAGACGTGACGGCTCATCGAAGCTTTTGTTGCCAAAGCTGCGAATCTGGAGCACCGCGATGGCCATGGCTATCTCCGGCGTGAACTGGAAGCCGGCGTTGGGCCACTCACCACCGGGCGCCGCGTAATAGGGGTCCACCTGATCGGAGATATTGGTGGCGTTCCCGAAGAGGTCATTACCTAAACCAAGCATGTTCTTGAACAGATTTATCTCCAGGGGTTCGGGAAGAGTCCCGGCGTAGATATCGTCGATGGTGTCATTGACGCCCTTGCAGTACTCCAGGATCTGAGCCTGCATATCGGCAGTCAGCTTCGCGAACATGTTGTTCAGCTCAGAGGACGTATAGCCTGTCCTCCGCACCTCCATGTCGTCGTTGAGGGTCGACGGGTCAAGTAGGCTAAAGGCCTGGTACAGAGTGCCCCGCCCTACGCGAGCCATAAGGATCAGCTGGCCCAGGCGATCCTTGGCGATCTCGCGACCGCCCTCACGTGCGAGCTCGAGGTCGGTATCGGCGTAGATATGCGGCAGGCCGAACGCTGGCTCGCGAACCGTCACCGCGCCGGGGGAAGCGACCGTGACCGAGACCTGGCTGCCTTCGCTACTCAGCGCGATGGCCAGCGCCAGGCCAAGCAGCAAGGAGAGGGAGAACAACCGGCGGATACGCATGGCAAACCTCCATACTCCAAGCCGGCAACCCCATTCTACTCGCAGTCGCCAGGGTTGGCAAGGGAAGAAAGCGCGGCCACCTCATCGCCGCCACGAGCCACACCATCGACACTTAGTGTGCGGAAGCTCTTCCCTAGTGCAGCAAGCCTCCCAGGTCATCCGCCGATCGGGCACCCCGAATCTAATCACCCTTAGATGAGGAAGCCCCCAGATGGAGGCCTCCTCTCCCTGCGGCGCACATTCCGTTCACATCTTCACTATATCTAGCCTCCTGGCCTTATCCTCCACAGCCCGGGTCGGCGCCGTCGGCGAGGCCATCCTTGTCGTTGTCTAGCCCATCCGAGCAGGTGCTGCGGATGAGCCTGTGCTCAGGCGTGCTGTCGGGGTTCTTGGAGTCGGAGCCAAGGAACTTCTCCCAGAAGTCGGTGTAGCCGTCACCATCGTCATCCCAGTCGCAGGCGTCGCCTTGGCCGTCGCCATCCAGGTCCTCCTGACCTGGGTTGGGGATTGTGCGACAGTTGTCGTGCTTGTCCGGCACGCCGTCGCCGTCGGCATCCGGCAGCGGGCAGCCTGGGTCGGTGCCGTCGGTGAGACCGTCCTTGTCGTTGTCCAGCCCATCCTGGCAAGTGGCAGGGATGGCGAAGTGCTCCGGAGTGCTGGTGGGGTCATCCGGGTTGGAGCCCAGCATTATCTCAACGAAGTTGTAGAAGCCATCGCAGTCCCTGTCCCAGGGGGGACAGTGAACCTGGCTGACAATCAGCGTCAGCTCTGTGGAGGCAGAGTTGTTTCCAGGATGAGGATCCACGACGTCGGGGGCCGCCACGTCGACATAATTGTCGAACCAGAAGGCCTTCTTCCCGGTTGAGGTGCAGCGTATGGTCCAGACTTCGTCGATGACCACGTCTGTGCTGACTGGCAGGTTGGCCTGGGCGGGATTCGTCGCGTCAGGCACAGCAGTGCAGTCGCTCGGTGCGGTAGCGTTGGCGGCGATCTGCACGTCCAGCGGGCCGTGGGGGCCGTTGTTGTGCAGGGTCTTTCGCAAGGTGATGTCCGCGCTCTGGTTGGCTCGGATTGTGGTCGGCGGGTCGACCAGTTCCTGGCTGGCGATCTTGACGTCGGCCATGAGCGAGGCCGTTATCGTGAGCTCGCTGGATGCCGAGTTGTTCTCTGGCTCGGGATCGTCCACGTGAGGATCCTTGGGCTCGACCCTGTTGGTGAAGACGAAGGTGTGCGCGCCGGGCTCCAGGCAGTGGATGGTCCAGCGCTCATCGACTGTTACGTCCACGCTGACCGGCAGGTTGGCCTGGGTGGGATTCGTTGGGTCAGGCAGGGCGACGCAAGCGGCGGCGCCGCAGGTCAGGTTGAGATCCTTCAGGCCGCCGGTGGCCTGGCCGGTCTCAGCCGCCGGATTGCCATCACACATGAAGCTGATCGTCCCGCCGGGGAAGCAGGGAGGCGTGATGGGCATGGTCTCGGGAACGTCCATTAGATAGGTTCCGCCGGAGGTGGTGGCGGTGGCCCATGTGATTCCGTCGCTGCCGATGGCCGAGATGAGCGTGCCGTCGGGCGCTGGTGCGCCGCCGACGGTCACTGTCCCCGTGAAGGTGGTGGGGAAGACGGGGCCGCAGAACTCGGGGGTGGGCGTCGGCGTTCCAGGCGTCGGGATGGGCGTTAGCGTCTCGGGCGTTGGCGTCTCAGGCGTTGGGATAGGTGTCGGCGTCGCGGGCGTTGGAATAGGTGTTGGACTGGCCTCCGCAGTGGAGGTCGCGTCGTCGTCTGGTGCGTGAACACAGCAGGGCACGCTGGCGTTGGTAGCGATGCCCACGTCGACAGGCCCGTAGGGGCCGTTGTTGTGCAGGGTCTTGCGCAGGGTAACCTCCACGTTCTCGCTGATCTCTATGTCGGCGGGCGGGTCGAGGATCTCTTGGCCAACGATCTTGACGTCGGCCTCTGCGATGGTGGCAAGCGTGACGGTCGCCGTCGCGCTATTGTTCTCCCAGTCAGGATCGGGCAGCATACTGCCGACGTCGGCACTGAATTCAAAGCTGTGGGAACTGGGCTCGCTACAGTGAATGCTGAAGCCTGCCGGTAGTTCCATGTCCACGCTAACAGGCAGGGTGATCCAGTCATAGACCCAGCCTTTGGGGGAGATCTCGCAGTCGGGCGGAGCCGTCCCCAAAACAGTCAGAGAGGCGCCCTCCTCAATCAGATCGGGGCCGTTGTTGTGCAGGATCGCGGCGCAGTGGACGCCTGTGTCCTGACTGATGGGTATCTCATGCGGGGCCGAGCACTGGAAGTCTGCAACCTTCACGTCAGACGCGATCACAGTGGGCCAGTGACGGGTGATGACGCCCTCGGGGTCGTGCAGGATGACGCTGACGTCCGGGTCTCTACCCAGCGGGTGCGCGATGACGATCCAGGCCTGGCACTCGTCCTCCTCGACGACGGGGCGGGCCTTGCCGTAGTAGTCAAGCACACGCTCGTCCTCGGCCAGGGCCACAGCCTCTCTGCGGTTGATGATCGTGCCGTCCTCTAGGCCGGTGACGCTCGCGTCGGTGAGGGGGGCGTGCGGGGCGCTGTAGAGGCCGCTGGGCGAGACAGCGATGATGGAGCCAACCTCGGTGTTGAGGATGAACTCGATCTCCTCACCCTGTACTGGGTTGAGGCTGGGGGAGAAGGTCACGCCGTTCGTGGCCGTGGGGTCGGACTTGACGTTGTATGCGCAGTAGCCGTCGCGGTCCTTGAGGTGGGCGATGATCGCCGTGTGGTTAGCATCGAGGCGCTCAGCGGTGAGGGTCTTGAAGCCGCCCCACTCCCAGGTCTTGACGGCGGGGTTGGAGAGGACCGCCGGGTGCTTGCGGAAGTAGGGGTAGTCGCCGATGACGGTGATGTTGCTCTCGCCGACCACGTCACCTGGGCTGCAGTCGGGTGCGCCGCTGACGGGGTTGGTGGGGCAATCGTCGAAGCTCAGGTTGTAGTCACCGTTGGCGAAGAACATGCCCTCGCCGCGGTTGTCGGTGTAGAACTCGATGTAGTTGGGGTAGGGAGCACCGGACATGCTGGTGATGGTCCAGAACTCGTAGGGGCCCAGTTGCCAGCTATCCCAAGCGTAGCCGCTGCTGCCGACGATGGCCGGGATCTCGGGATCGGCCGGGATCATGACGCTGTGGTAGTCGTTCGTGCTGCCGTAGACGTCGGCGCCCTTCATGGCCTCCTTGAGGAAGCCGGCGTCGCCGTCGGCGATTTCGGCCCTGATCTTGAGGGGCGGCATGATGGCGTCAGCCTCGCTGATGGCGCCGTCAGGGGCCACCGTCTTGCGGCCGAGCCAGGGCCGAAGCACGGCATCGTGGCTGTCCAGGGTGCTCTTGGGGCCGATTGCGGAGGTGCTGCTGTCTTCCGGCTCGCTCATCACGTCCCAGTTGGGGCGGGTGTTGATGGCGTCGGGGCCAGCCAGGGTCGGTAGGTCGTCGGGCAGCACCCAGTGGCCGTGGCCGACGATCTGGTCGTCGGGATCAGGGCAGCCCTCCCCGTAGGACGCGAGCGGGTAGGGCACGCCGGGCTCGGAGCCAGCCTCATCGCCGTCGCCGTCCATGTCGATGCAGACGGCGCCGCGGCCGCTGTTGTTGTGGTTGTTGAACCAGCCCTTGACCTTCACGCGCAGGAGGGTGTCGGCGGAGACGTTGAGGGTGTCCTCCTCGCTGTCCTCACCGTCGCCGAACGTCCAGTCGCCGTCGTTGTGGTCAGCGCGCTCGCCGTCCACGTTGGTCAGCTTGACCTGGTAGATCTTCAGGTACCAGACCAGCCAGGCGTGCTTGTTGACCATGGCCTCGGTGCAGGGGCCTCCTCCAATTGGGCAGACCTGCCTGATGATCAGAGCGCTGACATTCACTGCGCCGGGATCCTCGCTCTCGTATAGGGCCTTGGAGATGCACAGCCTGTCGATATCGCCCACGGCGATCCCGGACACTGGCAGATTCAGGCTATCCAGATAGCCATCGCCGTCATTGTCGGCGTAGGCCCCCTCCAGAGCGCCGGGGCTGGACCCCTCCCTGATGTAACGCACTTGGTAGTCGATAACGTTGCCGTCCACGACCCGCCCCATCAAGTCTGCGTCGTCGATGTCGATGTCGCCGTCGGCGTCTACGTCATATATGGTCGCCAGCGGGCACACGGGCTCGCCCGGGTTGGGATACCAGTCGTCGGGGAGAGCCCAGCGCCTGGCCAGCACGATCTCCTCGCCGGCCCAGCGGATCTGTGGCTGCTTGGCCAGTTCGATGGTGGTCCAGTTGATGCCGACCCACTCGTGCAGCCCCTCGCGCAGGGAGCCGGGCAGGTTCGGGTACTGGGCGTAGAAGTGAACGACTACCTGCTCCTCGCAGACGGTGTCCAGGTACACGACGAGGCGGCCCAGGTTGTCGGAGGTGGTCTGGATGATGTCGCCGTAGTTCACGGTACCGTTAGAGTTGGTGAAGAAGGTGCAGTTCCTCTCGGACTCGAGCTCTGCCAGGATCAGCGCTCCCTCAGTCGGCTGGTGGGTGGTGATGGACACGCTGTCGATGAGCACCTGATGCTCGCCGTGGACGATCTCGGTGATCTGCAGCGGCACCGGCACCTTGATGCGCTTGAGGGCCTCGTCCCAGATAACCTCGTGGTCTTGCCAGGTGCTCTGCTTGTCCAGCTCGTGCTCGTCATCGGTGTCGCGCACGCCGTCGTTGTTGACGTCCTTGGGCAGGTAGAGCTCTTTGTACTCGCTGGTTCCGATAACAGTGTCACCGTCGGCGTCGAAGTACACCTTGACCTTCTCGAGGTCGCCGTACTTGAGGATGACGCTGTCGACCAGGCTGTCCCACTCCTTGACCACGGGGCCGGCGACGTAGATGACGCCGCTCTCGTCATAGCTGAGGGTGACGCGGGTCTCGCCGGGGGTGGAAGAGTGGATGACCACGCACCGCTCGGTGTCATTGGCTGTGTCCCAGCCGGGGCGCGTGATCACCTCCGCGATGTCACCGCAGTCGCCCTGGGCTATGATGGTAGCGTTGGCGCCTGAGAAGTTCTCGATGTTCCAGCTGAGGATCGTCTGGTAAGCGCTATTCCAGCCGCTCGTACGGATCACGTGGTTCTGGCTGGTGATGTTGTTGCAGTCGTGCCAGGGGTTAACGATGGGCTTGTTCTTGCCCTCGCTCCAGTCGGTATCGGGGCAGTACGGGTTGCCCGCATAGTCGACGCCGCTGGGCTCGACGTGTACCAGGGTGAACGGTCCAGTAGGAGGTGCCGCGGCGCAGCCTTCGTCGTCGCCATCGGTGTCGCCGTCGCCGTCATTGTCCGCGCCGTCCGTGCAGACGTCACAGACGCTGGTATCCTCCGGCGTGCTGTCGGCGTCCTCGGAGTCGGAGCCAAGGTCGTCCTCCCCGTCGTCGCTCACGCCGTCTCGGTCTATGTCGTCCCTGCAGCCGCCGTCGACGTCATCGACGTACCCGTCGAGGTCGTTGTCCTCACCGTCGCTGCAGGTGCCCGACTCGCTCGTGTGCTCCGGCGTGCTATTGGCTGCCTCAGTGCCGCTGCAGAAATCCTCGTCATCACAGGGGTCCTGCCAGCACGAGCCAAGGTCCGCTTCTACTGCGTTGTCGAACCCGTCGCCGTCTGTGTCGCCCGGCGCCGGACATGACGGCCCGCGGATCTCGATGTCGCTCGTGAACCATACTACTGCCTTCGCGCCATTGGGCACGCTGGGGCTGAAGCCCGTCGGCTCGCCCGGGTCGGTGATGTCGCCGTCGTCGTTCCAGTCGTCCTGGTCACAGGCGTCGCCGATGGCGTCCTTATCGCCATCGGCCTGGTCTTCGTTCGACACCAGAGGGCAGTTGTCCTGGCGGTTGGGGAAACCGTCGCCGTCGGGGTCAACATCAGCCGCGTCCGGAGTGGGGTCGCAGGCGTTGTCGAGGCCGTCGTTGTCATCGTCGCCGCTGCCCGCCACTCTTGGGTCGCCCTCATTTGCGATGTGGGGGCAGCTATCCAGCGAGTTGTCGATGTCGTCTCCGTCAGCGTCGCGGATGGAGTGAGTGTAGCCGTTAAAAGTGTAGGTACCCGCGCGGTTAGGGTTCCAGCGCCATTCGTAGCCGGATTCGTCCGCGGGGGTCTGCGGGTTGTCCTGGGTCAAGCCGTAGTAGGTGGTCTCGGTGTGCAGGGGCGGGCAATTGTCGGTTATCTGGTTCTTGATCAGGGGGGCGGTAGGGTCGTTGAGGACGGACATCGCGACATAGCCCAGCTCAGGGCCGAAAGGCGGCACCCCGGGCGCCGCGGTGTCGGGAATATCGGTGCCGGGCGGGAAGGTCATGAAGTTCAGCGACACCCAGACGCTGCCGCCGAGGGGGTAGAAGCCGGCATGGCGTGCAATGGGCGTCATGCCGGGGAACAAATCGTTCAGGAAGTCGGGGTATTTGGTGCAGCCTTCAGGGAGGCCGTCGGCGCCGATGACGAACTGGCCGAGAAAGTCCACCGTCTCGGACGAGTCTATGGAGCAGTTCATCAGCGGATCAAAGGAGAAGGCAAGCCCGCCACCAAAGGCGCTGGAGCAGGGGTTGTTGAACCAGCCCACGGTGGCATTGATGTCCATTTCTCCCACTGCGGCTCCTATGGGAATGTCGGCGGACTCCGCCACGCCCCACTCGGGGGGAATAAAGCTAATCTGGGCATCGTACATCGCGCAGGGCCAGGGGTCGTCGTCTACGTCGAACATGGCGAGGATATCGGCGTTGGCCAGGCAGTCGTAGTCGCTGATGTCGACGTTGTAGTAGACGGGGAACGGCGGTGGGTCTGGTGAGGGTGTGGGCGTAGGTGGAGGCGTGGGCGTAGGCGAAGGCGTGGGAGCCACGTCCACCGTCAGGGTACTGGAGGTGGAGTTGTTGCCGCTGACGGGGTCGCTGACATGCGTCGTCGTCACGGTGATCGCGTTACTGAACAAGAAGTCGATGGCGCTAGCGGTGTCCGGGCAATTGAGCGTCCAGAACTCGTTGGCTAGCGTGTCGCTGTAGGTGTTGACCGGGGCATTGGAGGGACCGCTCACAAAGGTCACACTGCAGGTGCCCGGCGGCGTCGCCGATTGGTTTATGGAGACGCCCACGTCGCCGGTGTACGGCCCGTCCGAGTGGAAAGTCTTCTGCACGCAGACGTCGACGTCCGTCCCCTGTGGTAGCTCGGTCGGCGCGGCGCTGCTGCAGTCGCTGGCCAGCACCACCTGCGTGACGCTGACGTCGGCCTCGGTCACCACGTTCGCGCTGTACGGCGTCGTCAGCGAGTTGTTGGCAGAGCTCGCGTCTGTGACGTCGGCCGTCGTGATATCGATGTCGTTCTGGAAGTTAAACGAGTGGCTGCTGGGGCTTGTACAGTTGACGGTGAAGACCTCGTCCACGGTGAGCGGCGTGCTGGTCAGGCCGGAGTACGACGTGGGGTTGCTGGGGTCGGGGGTGACGGTGCAGTCCCCCGGAGCGGCAAGGTCGGTCGTGATGCTCACATCAACCGGCGTTATGGGCCCGTTGTTGACGATGGTCTTGCGCAGACAGATGTCCGTGTCCACGCCGGCGCTGATGGTGGCGGGCGCTGCCGAGCTGCAGTCGTCGGCCAGTACCTCCTGGCTGAGGATCTCCACGTCCGCGTACGCGGGGCAGTTCGTGTTGATCGCCAGCAGGCCTGTGTCGTTGGTTGTGGGATGGACCACGTCCGGCGTCGATGTGTAGGCGCCCCTAGCGAAACTGAAGGTGGCAACGGTCGGGGTGGTGAAGTCGATGTCCAGATTTATCCTGACGATGGTGCCGTCGCCGGCGATGCCGGGGCCACCGCCGAAATAGAGGGCGCCGCCATTCAGCTGCGGCGGAACCTTGCCGGTGAAGTCTAGGGCCCCAGGCAGCTTGATGATCCCATCCCAGCTTACCGGGTCCACCTTGGTCGGCTCATAGATGACCCAGGCGTCATAGGCCACGGGTGCCAAGGTATCGCCTTGGACCACGACGTCGATGGTGATATCCGCTGTGCCATCGAAGCCACCGGAGCCATCGACCCGGTAGCAGCCCTGCACCCCGTTGCCGATGGTGCTGGCGGTGTTCCCGGTATTGTCGGGGTCGATGTCGAAATCAACGTTACCCTGGGCGGAGACTTCCTGCCCGCCCAGAAGGCGAAAGCCAAGCACAGCTATAAGCGCAAGTACGGCGCTGGCCGTTGCAATCCATGTCAGCTTCTTCATGGTGTTGCCTCCGTTCGCTATGAGTCCTTATTCCCTAGTCGAATCTCTGAGCTATGCCGAGTTGAGCTAATGAACGGCGATTAGCCGTCGCCATCGGTATCCGGCGGCGGGCAGCCTGGGTCGGCGCCGTCGGTGTCCGCGACCAGGTCGACGCTACGCGCTGCGGTGTTGTCAGAGGGGTCGCTTTCGTTGACCCCGCTGGTGGTGACGTCGAAGTTCACAATGTCTTGGGCGTGGGCAGGCGGGCTTGTGGGATAGAAGCTCCAGGCCAATAGCGCTGCCAGCCCCAAGACCACTGCTGTGCCCAGTAAATGCCACGCTCTCTTCGTCATGGTTCTACCCCCTTGGGGATGCTCCACATCCAGCATTCCCTCAAGCTCACTCTGCGGCCGTCTGCCATCCAAGGACGACTTGTCAAGACTGTTGTTTATCCTCACGACTCCACCGCCTCGGTCGGGCGGCCTCAGGTGAAAGCGTTGAACACACCAGAAGCCTGCCATCACTATACTGCTGGAGGCGCGCTGTCAAGAGAATCATTTAGGAATTCTTCGGGAAAATCCAAATCGTCTGCGGTGCCCCTGAGATCCTGGAGAGGTGAAGGGAGGGAGCGCGTTCTACTGCCACCCCATCGCCACCACGATGGAGTCATAGTGTGCGTCCATCTTGGGGACGGCCTCGGCTAGGAGCAGGGCGGCCAGGGTCTCGATGGGGGCGTAAGCAGGCCTTCAGCTATCCGCCGGGGAACCGCTCACACACCCCGACCGTACGACCTGCCGCCGTCTGAGGTGAGGACCGCAGCAAGCCTATCCATCGCCGCGCCGCGCAGCTTCTCTACTGTGGCCTGCAATGTCTCCATCTCTTGGTCGGTCAGGACACGAGAGAGTTCCTCAACCAGAGCCGAGGCCGCGGGGAAAGCCTCGTCGAGCTTCTGTTCACCCTTCTTGGTAAGGCGGACCCAGGTCTTGCGGCGATCTTTCCTGTCGAAGACCCTTTCGACGAATCCCTCCGGCTCCTCCAGCCTGTCGACCAGGCCGGTGATGGTCTGGCTGGCCTTGACCATGGCCTGCCCTATCTCGCCAGTGGTGAGGATGCCCCCGCCTTGCTTCAGGGCACTCAGAAGGTGGATCTGGGGAAGAGAAAGATGGTGGGGCAGAAGGGTCAGCTCGCTGAGCTTGAAGATGGCGTTGTAGGTCTGGTAGATGGCTATCCATTGGGGCATGCCCCTGGTGCCATCAAGCTTGGCCTTCCAGTCCTGCTTCTGTCGTTCCGTCATTGAGTCTGATCCCCTCCTTGCGTACTCGGCGTCGGTAAGTAGGGCACATTGTACGCGGAGGGGTGAGGACTGGCAAGGGAGAGACCAGGCGCTGGCGGGGCGGCGGACTCACAGGGGCCAGTTATCTGCTTTTCGATGGCGGCTCTGAACAGCGGATAACTGAGGCGTTTTCGCTCGCGGGGCAGCTATGGGGAGCACAACGCCAGGACGGGAATGCTTGGGAAGCAGGTACTCTACCAACTGAGCTACGCCCGCCCGCAGATACGATCCTAGGCTTCCGCCGGGCCGTTGTCAATGGCGGGCGCAGCGGGCGCAGCCGGCGCCGCCCGCTGGCGCATCTCCAGCAATACCAGCGCCACGCCCACCAGCACCAGCCCCAGCCCCACAAGGGTGAGGATGGTGTAGTTGCGCAGCGTAAGCCAGGTCGCGTCGTTGCCCAGGTCCAGCAGGCGCATCAGCATATAGTCTTCCTGGTCCTCTCCGGCGGTGCGAAAGGTGAAGCGAAGGGCCACCGCCCCTAGCAGTGACGGCACCGCTGCTCCCAGGAGGGCGGCCCCCAGCGCTACGATCCGGCCCATCCCCTGCGTCGAAACGAGAACCAGTGCCGCCAGAGCCAGGGACAAGAGGCCCAGAACGATAGCGGCGATGCGCAGGGCATGATGATTGTCATCGCTCAGGAAGCCCAGACCTCGGTACACTCCCCCCTCCGGCGACAGTATGTCGATGTGTTGCTCCGCCTCGGGGTCGGCCAACGCCCACACCGACATCCCATCCTTGTAGATCGCCTTCGCGGCTTCGCTCAGCAGGAGCGACCGCAGCTCCGCCGTCGATATCGTCGCCGCTTCCTCACGCGGTAGCTCCACCACCATCGGGAAGTGCGGCACGACGACGGTGTCCTCCTCGCTGGCCGCGGCCGTCTCCGCCAGGTCGGCCTGGATCGTGGGCAGCAGGGCATCGATCTCCGTGAGGTCGGCCGTCGCCCGCGAGAGGATGCGCTGGGCCGTGCCCGAGGAGGTAAGCTGCATTCCGTTGATCACCAGGAAGAAGCCGATCAGGGCGACGGCAAGGAGGCTGCCGAACAGCCACTGGAGGGCGCCACGCAGGAGGGGTAAGGCGGACATCGGCTCTGGGCTTGTCATCTCGGCTCCACCACCAGCGTATCGGCCAGCCTATCGTGCAGCCCCCGTCGCTGCGGGTCGAAGGCGATCATCAGGAAGCCTGCGAACAGGAGCAGAGCCGAGAACAGGTAGCCCACCAGTCGCAGCAGCGCTGTACCCACTCCCAGAGGATGGCCATCCCGCCGCACCACCTTGATGGCCATCGCCATCTTGCCCACCGTTTGGCCTCGCCAAACCCAAAGCGCCAGGAAGTAGAGGGGCAGAAAGGGGAGGAAGTAGATCAGAAGGATGATGGCAGCCAGGTAGAAGGCCGAGTCAGGCGGGTCGACGTCGCCGAAGTCGCTGCGCAGCAGGAGCTGCAGGCCAGCGACGGTGATAAACAGCAAGAAGACGGAAAACAGCACTATCACGTCGAGCACAAAAGCCACCAGCCGCGTCTCGAAGCTAGCGTAGCGCAGACCCACCTGGCTGGAAACGTTGGCCTCCCTTTGTTCAACCATCGACGAAGCCCACCCGACGATTGGCAGGTTCAGCGGCGATTATAGCACGCCCGCCAGCGGGCAGGCAGACCCCATCCGGCACGTGGTGGCGATCAGCAGCAAGGCCAGCCATTGGTCAGATGGCCTCTCGTCGCTCATCCTGAGCCTGTAGCCCACCGCTCATCCTGAGCATGTCGAAGGAGCGAGGGCTCATGGTTCGACAAGCTCACCATGAGCGGAGATGCGCAGGCACCGCAAACCGCTCGTCCTGAGCCTCTCGCCCACCGCTCGTCCTGAGCTTGTCGAAGGAGCGGTGGCTTACGAAGGCCGGCCGCTATGCTTCTCCCTGGAGCACCGCGAGCATGTCGCGGGCCAGCTTCATCCCTCTGCCGATGCGCCCGGCGAACTCGACGTTCTGGCGGCTGAGCTCCTGGTTCTGCTGGCGAAGCCTCTCTATCTCCTGACGCAGGGCCTCTGCCTCATCTGTCCAGCCCGTCCAGGGCATGCCCTCCACCGGCCAGTGGTTGGCCGCCAGCGCTTGCCACCTGACCTCGTCCATGTGCTCGTACGACCAGAAGCTCACGCCCTTGCTGCCGCGCTCGCCGGCGCTCTGGACGAAGCGCTGTATCTCCTCGGCGCTGGGGTAGGCGACGGAGCCCTGGGCGTAGGCTCCTGCCACGGGGAAGATCCTGTCGGCTGCTATCCCCAGGGATGCGTAGTCCTCGTACGTCCAACCCAGCGCCTGTTCCACCGGCCAGCGGAAGGCGTTCCAGTAGACCTGGGGCAGCGTCCCCGAGCAGTGGCGCTCGAAGGCGGCATAGGGGAACTCCTGATGATAGCGGGCGATGGCGAAGGTGGAGTAGAAGAGGGGGAAGCTCTGGCCCACCCCCTGGCGAAGGCGCTGGCAGAGGGCCTCGGCCACGTCCGGGCGGCCCTTGAACTCGCTCTCCACGTCCATCACGTAGGCATCGGCCTCCCCGTAGTCGATCGTCTCGATCGCCCGCTGGGCCTCACCCTGCCAGTCATGTCCGTACAGATAGGCCCAGCCGGCTACCCTCAGCCCGAACGACTTGAGGGCACGGCATATCTCCCGCCAGGGCTGGTCCTGGTCGAACCAGTAGGGACCGTCGTGGGCTTTGACCAACGCGCCCGCACAGCCCGCCGTCTTCAGCCGCTGGGCGACTCTCGTCGCGTCGCCGCCATCGCAGCCACGCCAGTTCCAGAGCCAGACCCACTTACCATCCAGCAATTGCCTGCCTCCCAGTCGATGATGCCTAATCGGCACCGCCAGCTCCAAGAGCTAGCTGGCACGGCAACGGACCGCTGGCTGGGGATTGAATAGACCAGGGGCGAATCCTATACTGGTGAGAATCGACGCGGTTATCTTGGCAAGGAGGTCATCATGGCGGAGACCGGCAGAGCTGCCTTGTTCATCGACACCGGCCAGCCCCACGAGATTCGGGAGATACCCCTGCCCGAGGTGGAGTCCGATGCCATCCTGGTCAGAGTGACCAGCGCCGGCATCTGTGGATCCGACCTTCATGTCTGGCGGGGCGACATTCGTGTAGCAATGGCTGGCCCCGGCGCTCGCATCATGGGCCACGAGATGACCGGCCGAGTGTACAGGCTGGGTGCCAACATCAGCACCGATTCCCTGGGCCAGCCATTGAAGGAAGGGGATCGGGTCATCTATCCTTACTTCTTCCCCTGCCGTCGCTGCTACCAGTGCTTGCGGGGCGAATTTCACTGCTGTCCCACCCGCTATCCGCCCCCGCCTGTCGTCGACAACTTCCCCCATTTCACCGGCGCCTACGCCGAGTACTTCTATCTGCGGCCGGGTCACTTCGTGTTCAAGGCGCCTGACGACTTGCCCGATGAGATGCTGACGCCCATCAACTGCGCCCTGTCCCAGGTGACGTTCGGCCTGCACAAGGTGGGCCTAACCTTTGGCGACAGCGTGGTCATTCAGGGGGCGGGTGGCTTGGGCATCAACGCGACGATGGTGGCCAGGGAGATGGGGGCCAGCCAGGTCATTGTTGTCGATGGCATTCCAGAGCGGCTGGAGCTGGCCAAAGCCTGTGGGGCCGATCACGTTATCGACATGAACGAGGCCGCCTCGTCCTTTGAGCGCATTAACAAGGTGAAGGAGTTCACCGATGGACGGGGTGCTGATGTGGTGGTTGAGGTGGTGGGGGTGCCCGAGGTCATTGCGGAAGGGCTGGGCATGGCGCGGCTGGGCGGAAGCTACTTGGAGATAGGCAACATAAGCATGGGCAAGGTGGCCACGCTCGACCCCTCGCAATGGGTCTGGTCCAATAAGCGCATCGTGGCTCTGAATATGTATGACCCCTGGATTATGCCGGTGGCCCTGGATTTCCTGCGGCGGACGCGGGACAAGTACCCTGTGCACAAGGTGGTCTCCCACAAGTTCCCCCTGGAGCGGATAGACGAGGCCTTCCAGGAGGCTGAATGGGCCAACAAGCAGACCGCTATCACCCGGGCCTGCATTGTGCCCTAGGAGGCTCATGGGCCCTCCTCGTTACGAACTCGTGCGGAAGCGCAGGGTGATGATCTCGTTCGGTTTGAGTGACAGACGCACCCTGCCGTCCTCGACCTCGGCCTGGCCCAGCGGCTCCTCGTTCAGGTTGACCACCTCCGCGGCCGTGTAGGGCTCCTCCAGACGCACCTCGCCCCCGGTCGGCTGAGAAGCGATGTTGTACAGGCGGACGATGATGCCTTCCCCGTTCTCGGTTGCCCTCAGAGCCGATAGGACGAGGGCGCTGGGCGCGATCGAGAGGAGGCTGGCGCTGGACGCAAGCTCGCCTGTGCCCGCCGTGGTGGTCACGCTCCGCAGGCGATGGGCGAAGCGATGGGCTTCGACGAAGGCTGACTCCCAGCCGCCGCTGTGGGGCACCAGCGAGTAGTGGAAGACGTGCTTGCCCAAACACTGGGCAGCCGGCGTAGCGATGGGTGGGCCAGCTAGTTCCCGCCGGTTGGGCAGCCGTGGCCGGGCCAGCCAGCCGACGCAGCGCAGCAGGGTCAGAGCGATGGTGACGCCCTGGGGGCCATCGATGGCCTCGTACTCCGGCAGGCCGCGATTGGCCAGGAGCAGACCGCGCCGGCCGTCGTTCACATCCACGAACGACTTCTGGGGGTGGGTGCCGATCGGCGTCTCTGCCCAGGTGCCGTCGTCTTCCGGCACCGCGAGCGGTCGGGCCAGCACGCCGAAGTGCTGCTCGGCGTGGCAGAGCTGGCTTCGCAGGCCGGTGGGGAAGTGCACCCGCAGGCGATGGTCCTCGGCCTGGTTATCCACCTCCGTCTCGAAGTCCAGGCGGGGCACCCCCGCATAGATGCTGGCCCGGCTGACAATGCGGCAGATCCGCCGCTGGCCTGAGCGCCTCCGCCGGTCTGCGATCAGCCTCTTGGGCAGGCTGTAGTCCAGCGCGATCTCCAGCGTGGAGCGAGCGGGGCCGTCCTCCACCAGGCGGATGCGAGGCGCACGCCGGGGCCTGCCCACCAGGTCGTCGTGGGCTGGCGGGCAGTAGTTGTACTCGTCGCCGCAGTCCCCGCCGTCAACGAAGCGGTTCAGATCGTCGAGGGTCACGCCGGACGCCTTGTCCGTCAGGGAGATTGTGCCGTCCAGAGGGCTTGCCTCCACGCGTAAGTAGTCGTTCTCAATGGCCTGCGCTCGCCGTGGCCGTCTGGGACGGGTCGGCCTGCCATAGATGACGCCGAAGGTCTTGTATCCGTAGGCGGGGACATCGCGTGCCAGGAAGCCGGCATCCATTCGCTCCTGGGTGGCGTCAGCCGAGGGCAGGTCGCGGCGAAGCGGCTGCAGCGCAACCCGCCTGCCATCCTCATCCGCGAGTGCCAGCGGCTCACGCCCATCCTGAAGGGGAAGGCGGGCGGTGCAGAAATCGCTGCGGGGGCCATCGATAGGGTTGAAGACCACCACGTGCATCCGATCTTTCCGAGCGGCCATGTCGGCAATGTGGCTCAGGGCATCGTGGCTGACGGGTTGGGCCAACCTCTGGCAGTGCCGAAAGCGAACCGCCATCTGCTCGTGCACCTCGTCGATGCTGCAGCCGCAGATGGAGTCGTGGGCCTGGTTCTGAAGCAGAAGCCTCCAGGCTGTGCTCAGCAGGCCGGCATCGGAGGCGGCTCTATCATCGCCCTCGCTGCGCTGCCGCAGCAGGTTGGCCCAGGCGGAGAAGGGCTCGGCCCAGCGCAGGAGCAGGTCCTCGCACTCCTGATTGCACTGCTTGATCCACATGCGGGCTGATGTGACCCCGGACAGGATCGGAGCTCGCTGGCACGAACGCAGTTCCCCCTCGACGCGTGGCCAGGAATGACTCCTGGCGCCCATCTCTCGGCGAGCCGCCTCGATGAACGCGGGCACGGTAGCCTGCACCAGCTTGGCGTCGTCCAGGCTTTCGTTGGCCAGAGCGATGACGGCCGGGAGCTCGGGCTGCGGCTCGAGGTGGTCGTCCCCGTTCATCACCAGCAGATAGGGGGTGCTGGCCCAGGGCTCCAGGACCTGGCGAATGCTGCGCAGGCGATTCATCAAGGGCTCTCGCTCCAGGGGAAGGGCGCGGCCGAGGGCGTAGCCCTCGGGCAGGTGGATGGTCAGCACCTCCGAGCCGTCCGGTGCTCGCCAGAGGAATTCGGAGGTGGGGATCGACGTATCGACTCCCCGCCAGATGACGGCGGCGGGGATGCCGAAGCCGGCCAGGATGGAGGGCATGTGGGCGATCTGGCCAAACATGTCCGGCAGGTAGCCCACCATCATCGGCGGCCCGAACTGGCGAGCGATGGCGATGCCTATCTGAAGGTTGCGGATCAGGGCCTCGCCGCCAGCCAGGAATTCGTCCGCAAGAACATACCAGGGGCCGACCAGCAGGCGGCCGACCTGCACCTGGCGGGCGATGTCCTGGCGGCGGTCGGGGCGTATCTCCAGGTAGTCATCCAGGATGATGCTCTGGCCGTCCAGCGTGAAGTGCTTGTAGTCGGCGTTCGTCTCCAGGAGGTGAAGCAGACGGTCCAGCATGTCCACCAGGCGGCTGCGGAAGGCCTCGAAGGGGAGATACCACTCGCGGTCCCAGTGGGAGTGGGAGACCACCATCAGTTGCCGCTTCTGGACAGGCGTCATCCTTAGCTCCTATTTGGCATCCATAGTATCATAGGCAAAATTGAAGGCACACGTTAGCTGATCATGGTCATCGCTCTTGTCAACGCCCGCGTTCTCACCCCCGACGAGGAGATCCCCCGTGCCACCGTCGTCCTCGAGCAGGGCCGCATCGTCGCTGTGGACGAGGGCCTGCCGCCGCCCGCGGGCGCCCAGATCATGGACCTGGCTGGCCTAACGCTTGCCCCCGGCTTCATCGACATTCACGTCCACGGTGGCGGCGGCTTCTCCCTCATGACCGAAGACGCGGGGGAGATTCGCTCCTACGCTCGCTGGGTGGTGAGCAAAGGGGTTACCGCCTTCCTGCCAACCCTGGTGGCGGCCAGGCGACTCCAGATGGAGCGCTGGCTTGCGACGGCCGCCTCTGTCGGCGAGCGCCTGCCCGGCAGCGCCTCGCCGCTGGGCATGTACCTGGAAGGGCCCTTCGTCAACCCAAAGCGAAAGGCGTCCTTCCCACCGGAGGGCTTGCGGCCGCCGGACGTGAGAGAGCTCCTGGCCCACGTCAGGACAGCTCGGGGCCGTCTGAGGCTCATCGCCCTGGCGCCGGAACTGGTCGGCGCCCACGAGCTGATAGCCGCAGCCAGGGATCAGGGTCTGGTAGTGAGCATCGGCCACAGCGATGCGACCTATGAAGAGGCTCTGGAGGCCATCTCCCTGGGCGCCACTCACGCCACCCACTGCTTCAATGCCATGCGCCCCTTCCACCATCGCGACCCCGGCTGCCTGGCGGCCATCTTCGCCTCGCCTCAGGTGGCCGCTGAGCTGATCGCCGACGGGGTTCACGTCCATCCTGGGGCCATGGCCCTTCTCCTGCGGGCCAAAGGGCCTCAGAGGACGATCCTGGTGACCGATGGCGTGGCTCCGGCCGGCCTCGGTCCGGGAACGTACTCTCTGGCCGGACGGCAGATCGAGGTGATGGGTGGGATGGCCAACCTCGCCGACGGCACCCTCGCCGGCAGCGTCAGCACCATGGATCAGATGGTGCGAAACCTGGTGCGGCTGGGTCTGGCCACGCTTCAGCAAGCCCTGCGGATGGCCTCCCTCAATCCCGCCGCGGTCCTGGGCTTGGAGGGCAGCAAAGGCCGCATCGCCCCCGGCTTCGACGCCGACCTGGTGGCCCTGGATGATGCTCTAG
>Ga0315553_10000166_pt1 | contig 57836 bp, 61 predicted proteins | sample SalMarSW160140MG_FD_203099 | JGI IMG/M metagenome (GOLD analysis project Ga0315553, IMG submission 203099) | Salt marsh sediment microbial communities from the Plum Island Ecosystem LTER, Massachusetts, United States - Salt Marsh Sediment SW1601-40 ...
AATCGAGCCCAAGACTCGCTTCAAGTACTACGTCTGCAATACCCGCTACAACCACCACAGCTGCGATCAGGCTTACATCAGGGCCGATATCCTGGAGCATAGCGTCATTCAGGAGATCGAGAAGCTTTCCGTCCGGAAGGATGTGGTCTCCGCTTTAGTGAAGGATTATGTCGACCACAACCACAACACCCTATTGCCGAAACTGGAAGGCAAGAAACAAACGGCCTTAGCGGACCTCGAGTCGATCCGCAGCGAGAAGGAGAAGCTAAGCAGATGGCTTCTGAGTGCCAATCTCACCTCTCAGGCAGTGAGTTACTTGAACCAGCAGGTAGATCGCCTGGGGGAGGAAGAGAACAAGGCCCAGGAGCATCTGTGGGAAATCGAGGACGAAATCAATGCTATCCAGGTAAAATCCTATAATGCGCAGGAGATCTGCGATCATCTGAAAGGTTTTGTTTCCGCCTTCCCGACGCTCTCCGACGGCGAACGCAAGCTCCTGATTGACTCGTTGATTGTGGAAGTGGCTGTAAAGAATAAAGAGGTGACCATAACTTTACGGCCACCTCTCTCCTCTTTTGGGTTTCTATCTACTGAAATAGCCCCTAGGGGAATCGAACCCCTCTTTGATGGCTGAGAACCACCCGTCCTAGCCGATAGACGAAGGGGCCATGCTCAGGGGAATAGATAACCCAATATTTGGAACAAGTCAAGGCGTTTTTTCGCGCCCTGTTGTTCCCTGCACGGCTTTCTATTCGCTACAGGTGTTGGCGATACCAGGCCAGGGTTTCCCGCATGGCCTGCTGGATCGGCGTCGGTTCTCCTCCGAAGACTTCCCTGTACTTGCTCCAGTCCGCCACCCAGTCGATCTGGCTCTGATGGGCCACCTCGCGCACCTCTCGGATCAGGCTGCTCATCAGGGAACCGATGATCAGCACACCTCGCGGCATCGTCCGGATCATGCCTTCGGGGTCCACGCCGGCTTCCCGGAAGGCCATCTCCAACAGCTCCCGGTAGGTCAGCGCTTCCATGTGGGGAAGTATCCACACCTGCCCATATGCCCGGTCATCCGTTACGATGTTTATCAGAAAGCGGGCGAAATCCGGCAGGTAGATGAAACTGTGTCGGCGGTCCAGATCCGCCAAAATGCTGACCCGCCGGCCTTCCAGAAGCGGCCTGAACAGGAAAAAGTCCAGAATCGAATTGTCGCCTCCGGGCCCGAAGAAATCAGAAGCCTGGCCGATGGTTGCCCGCAGCCGTCCCTCCCGGCCCGCCTGCAGCAGTTGTTCGATCAGATCCGAACGAAGCTTCCCCTTCCTGCCGGTTGCCAGATGCGGCCTATCTTCCCGAAGGGGCCCGTGCATCGCTCCCTCGCGACCGTAGCAGAACAGATTGTCCGCATAGACCACCCGCGCTTGAGGGCCCAAATCCACTGCAACTTCTATCAGATTCCTCATCACCACCGGGTAGGTTTTTGTCCACTGCTGATAGGGAACTCCGATGCAGTGGTACACCACTGACGCACCTTTCAAAGCCTTCGCCAGGCTTTCCCGGTCCGCAGCATCCGCGGCTACCTGTTCGACCTTCCGCGGCAAAACTGCCCTTCCGGATCGACTGACCGCTCGCACGGTTTTTCCCCGGTCGGTCAGCTCGTTTACCACGGCCTTGCCTATGTTTCCACCGGCACCCAGCACTGCGTGAAGTTCACTCATGGGGTTAAGCTACTGTGAGGGATTGTCGAAGGCAAGGTCTTGGTATTTCCGTGTGTCAGTATATTTTCGCAGCTGACTCCGGCGATTCCTGGGACGCAACGGTTTATTCATCCAGTACAGACAATCATGCCTCCAGATCCGTCTCGGTTGTGATGAATCCCGCTGGGAGTATCCGAAACACGTACTACTACAATTCTGGTGGCTACAATCCACGGATTTACAATGGTGGGAGCGTGGTATATGACATCAGCGGATCCGCCGATCCACCGTCTGAGTTCACGGCGATTGCAGCGGACGACGCCGGTAATCTTTACGTCGCATTCTGTATAAACAGTACCGCCGTTGACGGCGGGCTGAGTTTATGCAAATCAACGGATGATGGTGCTACCTGGAGTACCAGAAAGAGCATTGACCAGGATGGAAGGACCGACTGCTCGATCGCAGTTGAAGGTTCGAACGTTTATATAAGCTATTTTGATCTCGCCGAAGAATCCTTGATGCTGGCCGCATCCCGAGACGGCGGCGAAACCTGGTAGAATAGAAAGAACGATTATCTTCCCGGGGAGGACTTGAACCCCCAATCCAAGATCCAGAGTCTTGTGTGTTACCAATTACACCACCGGGAATCGAAACACGCCCAAGGCGGTCAACCACCTTCAGCAGGGCAAAACTATCACTTTTTCTTTTCCGAGTCAAGAATTTTGACGAAGCTTGCGGAGGGTGCGGGGCAAGAAGCCCGCTCGCTCCAGCATCAATCGATCAGAGGCAGGGTCACCCGGAAGGTCGTACCCCCTTTCGGCTTGCTGGTCACAAACAGCGTGCCGTTGTGGGCTTCGATCACACTCTTCACAATGGACATCCCCAGTCCCGTACCTCCCTCATCGTAGTAGGAGAAAAAAGGATCGAAAATCTTCCGCTGGATCGATGGATCCATTCCGACTCCGGTATCTGAAACCTCGACTTTGAGGGTCTGGTCCGCTTTGAAGGCTCTGATCGTAAAGGTGCCGCCCTGGGGCATGGCTTTTCGGGCATTGTCGGCGAGATTGTAAAAAACACGGAACATCCGCTGCTCGTCCATGATGATCGGTTGGGTGATTTTGATGTCCGTGACTACTTCGATATCCCGGGCCTGCAGCTTCTCCTCCACCGTCTCGAAAATTCTGTTGAAGAAATTGTCTAGATTTACGATGGACATGTTCAGACGGATCTCACCGCGGGAATAGTCCAGCAGCTCACTGGCGATCTGATTGAGCCGATCCGCTTCGCCGATGATGCGCTTGGCGTTGCGTTCCACCTTACGAGAATCATTGCAGTTGAGAATGATCATCTCCGCCATGCTGCGCAGGACTGACAGGGGATTGCGGATATCGTGGAGGATCAGGGAAGAAAATTTTCCGAGTGTTGACAGCCGGTCTCGTAGCAGCAGCTCCTCTTGGGCTTCCTGCAGAGCCTGGTTGGTTTTCTCGAGTTCCCGGGCTCGCTCCCGGAGGTTTTCCACGAAGTACTCATTGCTGCTGCGCACCATATCGGTGACGGACTTGAGGATCGAGATGGCGATCTCCGAGTTGTTCTGGATGATCCTGTGGAAATCGTCCCTGTCGATGTAGAACAGCCGGCTCGGCTGCTTGGCCACGACCGTGGCGCTGCGGGGAAGCTCGTCGATCAGGGCCATTTCACCGAACAGGTGTCCGCGTTCATGTACGGCCAGCAGGTCCTTCTCCGCAAGCCGGTAATCCTTCCAGACCTCTACCGCCCCTTCGGCAACGATGTAGAATCGATCAGCCTGGGAACCTTCTTCGAAGATGATCTGCCCCGGCTGATACTCGACCTGGTGACATGCCTGCTGTATCTTCTTGATCTGTCCGTCGGGTAGATCCTGAAAGAAGTAGACCTTTTTTAAAAAAGCGAGAGGGTCCTTCAAGATACCCTCACTTCCTCTCGTACAGGGATTGTATGTAAGCTCGGGTATCCTGGATGCGGACGTGACTGATCGTGCAGCGGCCTTCCAGAATCACCCCATCCTGAATGATCAGCTCCGGCGTCTTCAAATCCCCGAGAACACGAGCGGTAGACAGTAGAAGAATCCTCCGGCTGGCCGTGACGTTGCCGATGACCAGTCCTTCCACCACGACGCTGGAGGCGGTGATGTTCGTCTTTACTTTGGCCTTCTCCCCGATCTGCAACTGATCGACCACCAGAGACTTTCCCTCGAAGGTTCCGTCGATGCGCAGGTTTCCCTGGACCACAAAGCGGCCTTCGAAAGCGGAGTTCTCTCCGATAGTTGTATTCGCTTCGATGTCGATCTGCATTCCTACTCCCGATTCTCGATCTGCGGCACGTTGAGAAAATCGACAACTTCCCGAGCGAAGTTTTTTAGCTCTCTGAGAGCCTCATGTACCGTCTTTCCCTCAAAGAACCGCTTCCCTTCGAGCCTATCGAAACGAAGCATGTCTCCGGCGTTGAGACAGATCAGGCCGCCGGCTTCGATATCCGTGACCAGAGCTCCGGAAAAACCAGCCACGCTGCGCATGAACTTGTCGGCCTCGACTATCATATTCCTCTTCTTCTTGAAACTGCGTTTACGCATGTCCTCCTCGTGCTGCTGGCCCGAGTACAGATCAACCGTAGAGGAGTCCTCATGCACATTGTCGAACAGGCGGCGCAGGTTTTCAAAGCGATGATAGAAGCTGTCCCGCTCCAGGGAGTGCTTGAAATCCAACTTCAGCCTGGTTTCACTCAGGATAGTGAGAAATTCTTCCTCGAAAAAGTTCAGGTAGAGAAACAGGTAGCTCAACTCCCGGTCGCCGAACTCATCGTCGTAGGATTCTTTATTGCTCCTGCTCTTTTTCCCTGCCCGCTCGAGGATCGTCTTCAGATGATTCAACCCCTCCCACTCGTCCACAACTACCGGCTCTTCGAGAGCGTTGGAATCGAATTCATGAAAGGTTTGCAGCTTTTCCCGGTAGGTCTTTAGTTTTCTGAGCTCCTCGGTTACCCGGGCGCGCTGGGAGGGATCTTTGGTGGACTTATATACAGACTCGAATTGCCGAATCGTTCGATTCAACGTTTTCAGCTCTTCTTCCGGTGTCATATGCCAATGTATCATGAACCGAAATTGGGTTTCAAGCAGCGCCAAAACGCCCGAAAAAAGCCCTCCCGTTGGGGGAGGGCTCTTGATTTTCTATTCGCGCAAGCGCAGATCACCAGCCGTCGGTCATATCATCTGCATCCCGGTAGGTTTCGGCAAACAGATCCGTGACAGCCCGCAGATCGTCGAAGTACGTATAGTAAGTTCCGTAGCTCTCCAAGAGATCGAACTCGATCTTGAACCCGACAATCTTCACGCCCCGATCCACCGCGTAGTGAAACTCATCCTGAACGATCCGCGGCGGAATTGCGGCAGTCATCTGCTTCCACCCCATGAAGTTCAACTTCCCCATGGTTATTTCCCGTCGCTGATTGAAATAGTCCGCAATGATCACCTTGAGCGTATGGTTGAAGTTCCTGCCCACAACCCAGACGGAGATCGTTTTGGTAATTCCCTCGACGGGAATAGGCCGCACGGGAAAGATTGAAACCGAGCTCTTCGCCCGACGAAAGAATATGGTCTTGCTGCCGAGCACGTAACGATCCACTTCCTCGATGTTGCTGCTCTCTTCCCCGGGAAGCGGTTGTTTCTCCAGCGGCGAGCCTTCAAAGCGCCTGATAACGATGATCCCGTCATCCAGCATCATCGATGAACCCCAAAAGGCAACATCCTCGAACTTGCTGACCGAAATCTCCACGAGATCCTGCTGAGCCTGGTCCTTGCCCAGTCGCTCTGCCGCGATCCCTTCGGTTTGTTGGGCAAACAGAATCGCTGGAAGGAGAGCGATCATTCCAACAACGATAAAAAGCTTTTTCATGCTCACCTCTCCTTTCATTCGATCCCGGTTCCCCAGACTTCCCGGAGGATATCGACATCAGCCAAACCGTCACCGTCGAAACGGGTCTCGAATACATCGGAGATCACCTTCAGCTGATCGATGTACATATAGTAGTCATCTACCTTCTCGGTTGGAGTCGTCCACAGAACCAGTTTCGTTACTTCCAGATTGCGCAGCCGTGGCAGATACTTCCAGGATTGCGGAATCGTTGCCGGTACTCTAACGCGCAGGTTCTTCCAGCCCACGAACTGCAGGGAACCGAAGTCCAGCACATGATCGATGCCGTGGTAATCCCGAAGATGAACCTCCAACCGGTAGGCATGGTTGGAACCCCATACCCATATATCGATGGCATCGGCTCGGCCGAGAATTGGTATCGGTTTCGATTGAAAATTGTCGCCTTCCCCTTCTCCAGGTACGATTTCCACATAGTTGTAACCCTTGCGCAGGAAGGCGCCGTGCAATCCTAGAACCTGCAATTCCAGGTTGTCCCGATTTTTCCCGTACAACGACTCCGGCCAGGCATCAACCAGCTGCTGTTCCCAAAAGCTGTTCCCCTCTGAATCATAACCGAATTTACTCGGGAAAAGCGCCCAGGTGCGGTGGTTCTCCCTACCCACTTCCTCAGGGTCGAAACTCTGCAGTATCTGGGGTACTAAGTTTACGGTCACCTCGTCGGCGAAAGCGAGCAGGCAACTGCCAAGCAGGAGTGCTACAACGAGAAGCCTGATGGTGGTCTTTGGCCCAAGCTTCATCTTACTCTCCTTCTTAATCCTTTGGTCATCTGGAATTGTAGTTCCACACGATCCCCTTGTCAAACAATTTTCTACAAACTGCCGCGGTAGGCCCGTTCGGCCAGGTACGAGCTGCGAACGTATGGCCCGGCCACAACGTGGCGGATTCCGAACGCTAACGCCTTTTCCCGCAGCAATTCGTATTCATCTGGTTCATAGTATCGGTGTACAGGTGCATTAAATTTACTCGGTTGTAAATATTGTCCAATAGTCAGGATCTCCACCGGAACGGCTGCCAGATCCCCGAAAAGTCGCTCCAGCTGATCCTCCGTCTCCCCAAGGCCCACCATGATCCCGCTTTTTATACGCGGTTCATCCTGCTTGTTTCGAAGCTCAGCTGTAAAGTTCAAAACCTCCAGGGATCGCTGGTAGTCGGCGCCTCGGCGCACTCGAGGGTACAACTCCTGTACCGTTTCGATGTTGTGAGCAAACACCTTTATCGGCAGCGCCGCTACCGATTTAATCGAGTCTCTCCTGCCCTGGAAATCAGGAACCAGCAGCTCGATCTGAACAGAAGGAAGCAGCCGCTTGAGATCCTCTACGACTCGACGGAAATGCGCGGCTCCTCCGTCCGGAAGATCATCCCGGGTTACGGAGGTGATCACCGCGTAGCGAATTTTGTTGCTGCGTACGTACTCGGCGATCTTCTCCCCCTCCCGGGCATCCGGCGGTAGCGGCCTTCCGTGTTCTACGGCGCAGAAGGCACAGTCCCGTGTACAGTGATCCCCAAGGATTAGAAAAGTGGCGTTTCCGCAGGCATAGCACTCCCCGAGATTGGGGCAGCGGGCGGATTCGCAGACTGTATGTAGACCCAGTTCGTCTATATGTCTGCGCGTCCTCATCACTTCCGGTGTCAGCTGTTTTTGTTTACGCAGCCAGGGGGGGCGTGCCGTGATCTTCACTGTTCATTCACTCCTTCAACGATCCGAGCCACCACAGGTCGGTAGGTTTCGCTCCACTGAAGCCGCACCGGGGCAGTCACTTGCCCAGCCGCACCGGTTGGGGATTCCCGATCCATGGTTTGCGCCATCTCCTGCAAGGCGCCGATGAAATCATCTACAAGCATGAGCAGAACCGTGTCGCCGTAGGCTTGATCGGGAATCGGTCCTTCCACGACGGCTGCAACCGGTCCTTTGGCGAGGTACTCCAGACAGAATCCACTCAACACATAGGTCCGCAGCAGTACAATAGCAACCGCCTCCTCCGTCATCCCGTCCAGCAGACGTCGGGCCCTGACCCGATCGGTGAGGTTCCCGATTTCTTTGATCTCGATCCGCTGCGGATCCTCGAGTTGGGAAAAGCCTTCCACGAAGGCGGCGTTCTCTCTTCGAACAGAATCAGTGGTGACTGCAACCAGAATCCCTATCCGCGGTTTCTCTCCTCCCGGAGCGGCGGCTCCGACCCGGTCCAGGAAATCCGCATCCCCGAGGAGCCGAGCGATCGCCCTCCCCGCCTCGCGGTTCGCCTTTTCCCGGTCGTACACCAGGTCAATCCGATTGGCCCGGCTCTCCCCGGCAAGATTCTCCCCGGCGCGGCTTTCCAGGAAGAACCGGACATCCGGGTGCTGTGGAAGGATTGCTCCGGGATTGAAGGGATGAGCCGGGCTCAGATAGGCCCAACCGGGCTTGTACCGCTCTATAACCCGGGCGAAACGCCGCAATCCCTCAGCCTCCTCCGTCACCAGGGGAGATACCTCGATCCTGACACGAAGATCCTTGGGCAAGGCCTGCCTGATCATCGCTTTGTCGATGCCCTGCCCGCCGAGAACTTCAAACTCATAGGGATCGATGTATAAGAGAAAGCGATCCGCCTGAGAACAGCCGCTGAGAGCGGCGATAACGATCAAGACGGTCAAGGCTACCCATCGCTGCGGTTGCACAATCCCAAGCTACAGCCGAGTTTCAACTTGGTCAAGCCTTCTCGTTGCGCATCTTGACAGGTTCGTGGATTCCCAGCATATTAAGCGACAATCGATGTTCTGCAACCGATGTACGTCGGGATCTACGGCAGACCAATCAAAAAGAAGAAAGAGCGCCCTAAAAGGTGTGTAGGAGGCAAAGATGACCCACTACAAAGAGATCGGATTATCCAATACCAATGAAATGTTTAAAAAGGCGATGGACGGGGGCTACGCCGTCCCGGCTTACAACTTCAACAATCTGGAGCAGCTGCAGGCTATTGTCACCGGTTGTCTACAGAGCCGATCTCCCCTCATCCTTCAGATATCCAAAGGTGCCCGGGCGTACGCCAATCAGACCCTGCTGCGCTATATGGCGGAGGGGGCAATGGAAATCGTCAATTCATCGGACCATCCCATTCCGGTGGCTCTGCACCTGGATCACGGCGACAGTTACGAATTGGCCGTATCCTGCATCGAAACGGGTTTCTCCTCGGTCATGATCGACGGGTCCGCCCTGTCCTATGATGACAACGTAACCCTTACAACGAAGGTGGTCGGGTACGCCCACAAGCACGATGTCTCCGTGGAGGGGGAACTGGGCGTGCTGGCCGGAATCGAAGACGCGGTCACCCACGAAACGAGTCACTATACGGATCCGGATGACGTGGAGGACTTCGTGAAAAAAACGGGTGTCGACAGCCTGGCAATTTCCATAGGAACCTCCCACGGCGCCTACAAATTCAAAGTCAAACCCGGAGAGTCCCCTCCCCCGCTGCGCTTCGACATCCTCGAAGAAATAGAGAAACGAATCCCGGGGTTCCCGATCGTTCTGCACGGAGCATCCTCGGTCCTTCCGGTCTATGTAGACCTGATCAACAAGTACGGGGGCAAGCTCGAGGGCGCTGTCGGCGTTTCGGAGGATCAGCTGCGCCGGGCCGCACGCTCTGCGGTATGCAAGATCAACATCGACTCCGACGGCCGTTTGGTCGTCACCGCCGTTGTCCGCAAGATGCTTCACGAGGATCCCAAGAACTTCGATCCCCGCAAGTACCTCGGACCGGCCAGGGAGGAACTGATTCAGATGATCATCCGCAAGAACCGGGAAGTGCTGGGAAGCGCCGATCAGGCCTGAGACGCGCCTCCCAATCCCGCTTTCCAATCTTTTACGATCCCCACGGATAGGCGATTATCCCAATGAATTGGCGATCATTCTCAGGAAATTTCATTGCAAAGGCGGACAGAGCCTTTTACTATGGAGGGGGTGCAGCGCCGCTTCGGTGAATCACCGCGGCAAAGATTGCCTCAGGACCCAAAAACAAGGGGTGGATCGATGGAAGAAAAAAAAGAGCGGACCATCGAGAAAGCCAGGGAATACTTCCACAAGTTCTGGTACCGCAAAGCTTCTCTGTCTGATCTGATTGCCGAAATAGGGATCTCAAAACCTACTTTCTACAACTACTTCAAAAACAAGGAGCAGCTGTTCGCCTCGGTGATGCTGGCCACCTACAACGAGTTCCAGTACGAGTTCACCCAGAGGAGCAAAACCGCCAGCAGCGCCGTGGAGCGGCTGGAAATCTTCGTCCGAACCTACGCCTGGTTTCTCGAGCACTATCCCCTGTACAGAGATCTCTATATTCCGGGCAACGATCTTCTGCCCCGATGGCTGAAATCCCGTTCATCGAAAGACCTGTTTTCAGAAGGGGTGGAAACGGTGAAGGGCATCATTCTTCAGGGTCAGGAAGAGGGCATCTTCGATCCCGGGCTGGACAGCTCTGCGGCTTCCCTGATCGTGTACAACACAATCGTGTCGCTTATGTCTCAGGATCTCACGATCTATCAGCGCAAAAACTCCCCTCCCTATCGAGTCGATATCGACACACTGCTGCATATTCTGGGTTCGGGACTGACAGCCGCCAGGGCCGAGCGCCGCGACTGATCTTCGCCAAGACTGAAGCACTGCGACCGGACCGTCGCTGGGGCGCATCCCCTGCCTAGGCCTTTCGTTCGATATAAGTGTAAGCCAGTGACCCGAGGAAATACAGCACCGTGAGTACAACAGCCCAGAGAATATAGGCATGCATGTAGAGGCAGGTGATAGTTGCGCCAAGAAAAGGAACCGCGACAAGAAGTATCAGGAACAGTACCCGAACCAAGCCGTACCACTGTTGAAACCGCAGAAAAAAGATCGTGAGAAAAAGTAGTCCGGCCATACGCACCACCGGCAGGAGAAACAAAGGGTAGGGTTCGAACTGACCATATTGAGTGAATATTTCAACGATTCCCACCAGCGTGTAGAATCCCCCGCCGAAAGCAAGCAGCGACCCGTACTCCTTCTGGGAAAAGGCAAGAAAGTAAAGCGCCCCCAGAAAAACCGCCGGAATCAGATGATCGGTGAATAGAAACAGCAGATAGAGGGGAAAGCTCCGATAGGACAGGTGAACGTATCTGCCCACAATGAGCACCACTATAAGGCAGGGTACCGCGTAGAAAAATCCCTTGATGAACTCAAGAACCGGCACTTCCCGACGTGTGGCGACAATCTCCGCCGCTGCGGTCTTACGATCGGCAAACAGGAGGAAAACGGTCAAACAGGGCATGCCCAGGATCGCGAACAGGCTCATGCGGATCTCACCCCAGAACCGTTTCTTCGATCTTCCGCAATTGAGCCCGATAAAGAGACGTGATGCCCACGCCGTAATCGGAGATCAACTGGATGATGTTCCTGGCATGATCCGGTTGATCTTCTCCATTGATACGGTCTCCGGCGTCTCCCAGACCGGGCATGATATAGGCCATGTTGTTCAGACTGGGGTCCATCCAAAGGGTATAGATCTCCGAGTTCTCGATCGCCCTGACGATGCGCAGGGAACCTTTCAGCACGGAGATAACGTTGAGGAATATTATCGAACGAGGCTTGATGCCCTGATCCAGCAGATACTTCACGATGGTAACCAGACTGCCTCCGGTGGCGTTCATTGGATCGGCGAAAAACAGATCTTTTCCGTCGAGGAGATCCAGATCGAAATAGGAGCGCTCCAAATCGAGAATATAGGCCATGTTGTGCTCCTCTTTGCTGTCGTCCCGACTGATCCGAAACAATGCAAAGGGGGTCACATAGTTGCTGGAGGAGTACTCCTGAATCTCTTTGGACACGATCATCGAGGGAAGAAGCGCTGCCCGCAGCATCACGCACATGACCGAGTTCCCCACTCGCTCATCAATGTCGGGAATCTTGTGCACGGCGTAATTCTGAGTCGGCAGGTTCACCGGTGTGTCGACGAATATATAGTTCTTCTGCTCCGGGATAGCGCTGGAGAAGGTCAGATTAAACAGCAGCTCATACGCCCTCTGGATGTAGTAGACGAACTCCGGAGTTTCTGTATGAATATCCCGAAGTTTGGCGATAAGACGGGATGCCTCGCCGTGGCTGGACCGGGGGGTTTCGAAGGAGTAGACGTGGATATTCGGTTCTTGTCGGGCGATTTCCTGCATCTTTACGCCCATTTCGTTGTACAGGGCAATGAGCTCGGCCCTGGCCTCCTTCTTCGCTTTCGGATCCGCTGCCGCACCGAGCTTCGGAAACAAATCCATCGCTTCGGCGAATTTGTCGTCCATGATGGAGATCGTTTTCTTGTCCGCCTGGGTGAGATATCCATCCAGGTCCGCGGCTTGCAGAACAATTTGTTTCATGCCCCAACTGTACAGCCGGCCCTGCTGTTCGTCAAGAACTTCACAAACTTACGATGACAGAGGATAGTCTAGTTATTATATTGGTAACTGCCAGTGAAGAATACAGAGCAAATCGAACGACATCGCTACGTTTTCAAGGGCGTGATTCAGGGGGTCGGGTTCAGACCTACCGTGTATCGCTGTGCCGTGTCCCTGGGATTGAAGGGGTTCGTCCGCAACGAACGGTCCGAGGTAGTGGCGGAACTCCAGGGTCCCGCCGCGGCCCTTGGGAGATTTCCGGCAGCCCTGCAGGAGATGCTGCCCCCGGCCGCGGTGCTGGATCGGACGGAATGCGCCTCGATCCCTCCGCTAAAGGAGCAGACCTTCCGCATCCTGGAGAGCAAGGCCACAGCCTTTAGTTTTCCTCCGATACCTCCGGACCTGGCCATTTGCCCCGATTGTAGAGCGGAACTGTTTAGTGAAGAGAATCGGAGGTATCTGTATCCGTTCATCACCTGCACGCAGTGCGGACCCCGCTACTCGATAGTAGAGGACACTCCCTTCGATCGCGACACGACCTCGATGGTCGATTTTCCCCAGTGTCCGGATTGTCTTGCCGAATACACCGATCCGGAGGATCGGCGCTTTCATTCCCAGACCAACTCCTGCTGGTCCTGCGGTCCGACCCTGGAACTGCGGGGCGCCGACGGAACTGCCGTAGAGGGCGATCCGATAATGGAGGCCGTGGCGGCTCTCGGGGATGGGAAAATCATCGCCATCCAGGGAATAGGCGGTTTTCACCTGGCCGCGGATCCTCGAAACTCCGAAACCATGAACCGGATGCGCCGGGACAAGGAACGGGAGCGCAAACCTTTCGCCCTGATGGTTGCTGACAGACAGGAGGCTGAACGGTTGTGTCGCTTCAATGAGCAGGACTGGGAGCAGCTGAAAACCACGGCCAGCCCCATCCTGATCCTGCCGCTTGCCGACGGTGCTCCTGCGCACCTCCAGGCGGTTTCCCACACCGGAACTCTGGGCATCATGCTCCCCTACACGCCTCTGCATCTGCTGCTGTTCCACTATCCCGATGTGGAGATCACCTACCGGCACCTGGTCATGACATCGGGGAACCTCAAGGGAGAACCGATCGTCACCGAACCGGAGGAAGCCTTTGCAAAACTGACCGATGTGGCTGATCTGTTTCTTTTCCACAACCGGCGGATCCTCTTCCGTACCGATGATTCGGTGCAACGGCTGACTCGCGGGGGGCAGCGTATCTTCCTGCGCCGCTCCCGCGGGTATGTCCCCCGCTTGATCCAGCTGCAGGGCGCGTTGAAACGTACAGTATTGGCAGCGGGGGCGGATCTGAAAAACGCCCCGGCTTTGGGCAGGGGATCGGATATCTACCTGGCTCCCTACATCGGGGATCTGGAAGATCCCCTCACCCGACGGGATTTCGAGCGCCAGATCCATAAGATCCTGTCCCTGTACGAGGTGAAACCGGACACCCTGGTCTACGACCTTCACCCCGGCTATCATTCGACCCGCTGGGCCCTGGAACAGAAGATCCCCCGCAAGTTCGGGGTACAGCATCACCACGCCCATCTGCTGGCGGTGATGGCCGAGCACCAGCTGGAGGAGGTTATCGGGCTGTCCTTCGACGGCACGGGGTATGGGAGCGACGGCACGATCTGGGGCGGCGAGTTCCTGCTGTCCCGGCGAGATGGTTTCCAGCGGCTGGGACACTTCCGGCCCTTCGCGCTGCCCGGAGCGGAGGCTGCCGTCCTGCACCCGCTGCGAATCGCCCTGGCCCTGCTAAAGGACGGCCTGAAACCTCAGGAACTGGAGCGGCTTTTCTGCCGGCAGTATGGGCTTGCGGAGCAGCAGCTGGCCACCTTGAGCGAGATGATCGACAAGGGGGTCAACACTCCGCTGAGCTCCTCTCTGGGACGGATCTTCGATGCCGCCAGCGCATTGCTCAAACTGGTGGATACCGTGAGCTATGAGGGGGAGGGACCGATTCGCCTGGAAGGTCTTGCCCTCGACGTTTTCGACGGTAAACCCTTGAGGGCATCGGCAAGCTGCAGCGACCGGCATGTCACCGTGGAGCAAGGGCAGGGGCCATTCATGATCGATTGCCGCGGATTGCTGCGATACCTGGCGGAATCGTTTTGCAGCGGTGCGGAGGGCGAGACGGCGACAGCCGCTGAAAAGACGGCTGCTCTGGCTCTGGAGTTTCACAAGGCGATTGCGGCGGCCGCACTGGAGGGTGCCCGGCGCATGAGGCAGGAGACCCGCATCAGTCAAATCGCCGTTTCCGGAGGCGTTTTTCAGAATGTTCTCCTCTCCGAGCTGCTGCTGCCGGCTCTGACAGAATCGGGATTCCAGGTGTACACCCACCGGAACATCCCCCCGGGAGACGGCGGTATCGCGGTGGGACAGGTTTATTTTCTGCCCGGGAATGAGTAAATTGAAGACCTGGAGGAGCCTATGTGTTTGGCTGTGCCCATGAAGATAGTCAAGATCCTCGAGCACGGGAAGGCGCTGGTTGAACAGGATGAGCTGGCAACCGAGGTAGACCTGACGCTGATCGAGGACCCCAAAGTCGGCGATTATGTGATCATTCACGCCGGGTACGCCATCGACCTGCTGGACCTGGAGGAGGCGGAGGAACGCTTGAAACTTTTCCGCGGCATGGAAGAAGCAGACGATCGGCGCGCGCGGCGTGCCTAGTTCGGGTAGGCAATTGTCTTCCCTTCTACGCCGGAGCCTCCAGGACCGCCGTCTGGCGGCGCCGCTGCTCGAGGAGATCAAACAACACGCTGCGAAGCTCTCCAGGACGGTTCGGATTATGGAGGTATGCGGCACCCATACCGTAGCGATTCGCCGCTCCGGCGTGCATTCTCTTCTGCCGGACAACATCCTCCTGGTCTCCGGGCCCGGCTGCCCCGTCTGCGTCACCCCGACCAGTTACATAGACAACGCCCTGAATCTGCTGGAGACAGGTGCAGCGGCCATCGTATCCTTCGGGGATATGTTGAAAGTTCCCGGTTCCGACGGCAGAAATCTGGCCGGCTATATGGGCAGCGGCCGGGTGCGCATCGTCTACTCACCGGCGGAGCTGATTCCCATCGCCAGAGACAGCACAGAGGCTGTGGTGTTCCTGGCAATCGGATTCGAGACCACCGTCCCCACCGTAGCGGCTGCATTTCTGCAGGCCCGCAGAGCGGGGATCGAAAACCTGTTCCTCTATACGGCTTTCAAAATGGTTCCCCCTGCCCTGCGCGCGCTGCTGGCCAGTCCGGACAGGAATTTGGACGGCTTCCTGCTTCCGGGGCATGTCTCGGTGATCATCGGGGAGCAGCCGTATATATTTCTGGAAGAGCCGGGCGGGGTGCCCGGGGTGATCACCGGATTCGAGCCTCTCGATCTGCTGCAGGGAATCCTGTCGGTGCTCAAACAGGTCATCCGGGGCGAACGGCGGGTTGAAAATGCCTACACCCGGGCTGTGCGCCCCGAGGGAAATCCCAAAGCCAGGGAAATCATGGAACAGCTTCTCGAACCCGCGGACGCGCTTTGGCGCGGATTCGGGCGGATTCCGGCGAGCGGCCTGGTCTTGGGCCATGACCACCGGGCCGCGGATGCCGGGCTGCACTTCTCCCTCCCGCCCCTCTACAATGCCGAACCGCCGGGCTGCCTGTGCGCCCAGGTGCTGCAGGGGCGCGTTCTACCGACCGAATGCGCGCTGTTCGGGAAACGCTGCACCCCGGAGTCACCGGTAGGACCGTGCATGGTTTCCTCCGAAGGCACCTGCGCTGCCAGTTTTCGTTACGGAGATGCCGAGCCTTGAGTATTTCCGCACGGATCACCCTGGAGCACGGCAGCGGCGGTGCTCTGTCCAGACAACTCACCGAAGAGCTGATCTACCCGCTTCTCGGCAACGATGCGTACCCGGAACTGGCCGACGCCACAGCCTTCGAAATTGATGGCAGAAGCTTCATCACCACGGATACCTACGTGGTGGATCCGCCCTTCTTCCCCGGCGGGGATATCGGCACGCTGGGGATATTCGGCACCTGCAACGATCTTGCCGTCTGCGGCGCCCGTCCCCGGTTTCTCACCATGGGTCTCATCCTGGAGGAGGGCTTTCCTACGGCGGATCTGCGGCGGGTGCTGGAATCGGTTCGGGAGGCTGCCGAGCAGGTCGGGGTGCGGGTGATAAGCGGCGACACCAAGGTGGTACCTTCGGGAAAGGGGGGGGGTATCTTCCTCAACACCACCGGCGTAGGTGAAGCGCTGGGGGATCACCTCCTGTCGGTGAACAACATCCGCGAGGGAGACTCGGTTTTGATCTCCGGACCAGTGGGCAGCCATGGCCTGGCTATCCTGGCCAACCGGGAAGGGCTGAAGATCGGAGCTGATCTTCGATCCGACTGCGCCCCCCTGTTTCCCCTTTGTGAGGCACTGTACGCCCTGGGCGGGTCCTTGCGTTTCATGCGGGATGCGACCCGCGGGGGAGTGGCTGCCGTGCTCAACGAAACAGTAGCGGGAAACCGCACGTGTGGAATGGAGATCCAGGAAACGGCGTTTCCGATTTCCGGGATCGTGGCCGCGGCCTCGGATCTGCTGGGGCTGAATCCCCTGGAGATCGCCAATGAAGGAGTGATGATCGCCGTCACAGCTGCGGAGGCTGCATCAGAGGCCTTGTCCCTTCTGCGCACCTTCGAAATAGGCCGGGAAGCCTGCCAGGTCGGCGAAGTGAGCAGCCGGAACCCCGGACGGGTGATCCTGGAAACCGCGGTCGGAGGCAGGCGTATCCTCGACCTGCCCCGCGGACTGCTTCTTCCCCGTATCTGTTAGAACAAAACTGCTGGGCCGTATCTGCTGAGGCCCGAATACTATTCGCCGTGATACTGGATCAGGGTGCGGACCTGGTAATCCCGGAGGGCTTGCTCATAATCGAGGAAGGGAAGACCGACCACCGCGAAGATGCCGGCAACCTCGGCGCCTGCTGAAGAAAAGATTTCCGCCGCCGCCCGGATCGTACCACCGGTGGCTATCAGGTCATCCACCAGAACGATTCGTCGGCCCGACTGCACGTCTGCCTTGTGAACCTCGATCTCGTCTTCTCCGTACTCCAGCTTGAAGGAGGCACGATAGGTTTCCCCGGGAAGCTTCCCTTTCTTGCGTACAAGAATCAGAGGAAGCCCGAGGTTGTGGGCCACCGGCGCGGCGAAGAGAAAACCCCGGGCTTCCACGGCTGCCAGGGCGTCGGCGTTCCACTGCTCGCAGAAGGCCCGTGCCTGGTCGATGCAGTAGCCGAACGCCCGGGGATCGGTCAGGATACTGGTGATATCGTAGAAGAGGATCCCCGGTTTGGGGAAATCCGGCACCTTGCGAATCGCCTGATCCAGGTCGTACTCAGCGCTCACGGGCAGGATCCTCGAGCTGGCGGGTAAGGGATTCGACCCAGCTGCTCAGTTCCGCTGAGTCCGGATGCCCGCCGCTCAAGTTTCGGAAGTTCTGATCCGGGATGACCAGCTCACAGTCCTGCAGAGCGCGGCGGAAAGCTCCGACCGTCGGCTCGCTGTCCACGGACAATGCCCCGCCCACCCTGCCGGCCAGGGTGATTCCCCGCAGGGCGCGGAAGATCTCCGTGAAATCGGGATGGATCGGCTGCTGCCCGGCAGGAAGGGAGGCGAGCAGGAAAATATCCGCTGCCGTCAAATCCGGTACAGCGGCCTGATCCGCAGGTGCAGTCGCAACTTCGAATTTCTTGCTGTCAAAGCACCCGGCCAAACTCCGAACAAGCCCCTCCATCGAGTCCTCCGCTGGTGCGTAGATGATTACTACCCGGTACATGCCTATCCTCCTCCCGGTGCATTATAACAAGATTATCGGCCCGGCAAAACACTACGGATAGCCTCTGCGCAAACCTTTGACCCGGGCATGAGCGTTGAGAGTCAGGTCGGACCGATCACCTCGGCTGAGCAGATGGAAGCCGAGTCCGGCGACCATGGCTGCATTGTCGGTGCACAGACGCAGGGAGGGGAAGATCACCTGGAACTCCTTCTGCTCGCTCAAGCGCCTGCGCAGGTAGCTGTTGGCCGCAACCCCCCCACCGGCGACAATCCGCCCTAGATGCGTGTGACGAGCGGCCTTGACCGTCCTGTCCACCAGGAGATCGATCGCCGTGGCCTGGAAGGAGGCTGCGATATTCTCATTGCTCTTCTCAAAATCCCTGTTCCAGAACTGATCCAGCTGATTCACGGCAGCGGTCTTGAGCCCGGAGTAGGAAACATCGAATGCATGGTCCCCCTTGTGCAGGGAAGGCCAGGGAAAACGGAACGCTTCAGGCGAACCACTCTGCGCGAGCCTGTCGATGGCCGCGCCGCCTGGAAAACCCAGATCGTAATGCTTGGCCACTTTGTCGAAAGCCTCGCCACAGGCATCGTCTATCGTGGCTCCCAACACACTGATTGAATCGAAGCTTTCCACCCGGGCAATCAGGGTATGACCGCCGGAAACGAGCAGCCCGATGTACGGATAGGCGATCTCCGATTCCAGATGCGGAGCGTACAGATGCGCCAGGATATGATCGACTCCCACCAGCGGTTTATCCAGGGCAAAGGCAAGAGCTTTGCTGTAGGAAAGACCCACCAGCAGAGAACCGATCAAACCGGGCTGGTAGGTGACGGCCAGCCCGTCCAGTTGGGGAGCCTGGACCCGCGCCTTGTCCAGAGCCTGCCCTACGACTCCGGAGATCGTTTCGATGTGCCTTCGCGAGGCGATCTCCGGCACCACGCCGTAGAAGGGCCGGTGGTCATCGATCTGAGAGGCAACAACCTCGCTCAGGATTGTTTTCCCGTCCTGCACCACGGCGGCGGCACATTCGTCGCAGGAGGTTTCCACCCCCAGTACGATCATCAGCTGCCCTCCTCCAGCAGTTCCGAGAGAAAAACCAGCTCGACCCCGGCACGGTCCAGCTCCACCAGCAGTCCGCTGATCGCCTCCACGATCTGCGGATTGCGGACGTGCCCGATCAGGATCGCAGACCCATCTTTGCGAGCCACTTCGATGCCCTGTTCAAAAGCCTGCACAATCGCCTGATCCCGAGTCTCGTTATCCAGGAAAATATCCCTCTCCAGATAGGGCACACCATGGGCTTCGGCTGTTTCCGCGCCCAGGGTTTTCGTGGTGGTGCGGCTGTCGAGGAAGAAACGCCTGTTCGATTTCAGATAATCCATGACCACGTTCATGACCCGCAGATCCGCCGTGGCCCGAGAGCCCATATGGTTGTTCATCCCTGCGGCTTGCGGAACCTGGGCGAAGCTCGCCTCCAACAGACTGCGGATCTGCTCATCCTCCTGGCTGGTGAGGATAGCTCCGGGTCCGGGGTCGGCGCCGTTTTCCGCTTCCATGGGCAGATGCAGCAGCAGTTCCTTGCCCGCCTGGAATACCCGCCGAGCCGATTCTTCGCTGTGCGGCAGATTCGGAAGAACCGACAGGGTGATCGGTTCGGGGAACTCGAGAAAGACTTCCAGATCCTCCAGATCGTAGCCGACATCGTCGATCACGACCGCGATTCTGGCCATGGGCAGCGGACGTTCCTGCCGTGTTTTTCCGGCCTCTATCGCCGCTTCGGAAGCGGGCCGCTGTACCGTATCCGTTTCGACCCGCTCGGGGCGGGAGGGCTTCTGAGGAGCAGCTTCGCCGGGACCGCCCGCCGCGGGCCCGGCCGATTCCCGCTCGGAAGGCAGGATGACCAGCACCGCGACCAGGCAGGCGGCTATCACAACCAGAAGCGTGATTGCCCGCCGGGCGCGGGACCTGCCATTGTCGCTTTTCCGCCTGCCAGTCTTGGACATGGGTCTATTTTATGTACGGGTGGGGGTTGGTCAAGAGCCGCCTTGAAGATACGCCGATCAGGTATAGACGAACTCCCGCAACTCTTCTGCGGTTTCCTTCAATTTTCTGAGAGCACGAATTTCGATCTGCCGCACGGTCTCCGGTGAGATACCCATCTCATCACCGATCTTCTTCAAGGTATACTTCTTGCCACCGTAGAACGCGAACCTGTACAGCAGGATCTGCTTCTCCTTCTCCAGGAGAGTCTCGAGGAACTTCAGGGTTCGCTCCCGCAGGTCCTCCCGCAGCAGATCCCTCTCCGGGGTATATGAGTTGTCTTCGATCACATCCTGGAGGGTTCCGCTGTCCTCCTGAGTGGGCCCATCCAAGGAGACTATGGGGTTGGACAGCTGCACGATCGTCTCCACCTCTCGTATTTTCAAGCCCAGCTCCTGGGCGATCTCTTCGATGTTGGGCGCCCTCTTCAGTTCCTGAGACAGTGTATTATAAGCTTTGTTGATTTTCCTAAGTTTTTCCTCTTTCCTGTGGGGAAGACGGATCGTGCGTCGTTTGTTCGACAGGGCCCGGACGATTGCCTGTTTGATCCACCAGGATGCGTAGGTGCTGAAACGGACATGTTTTCGGAAATCGTACTTGGAAGCTGCCTTTATCAATCCCAGATTTCCCTCCTGGATCAGGTCCAGAAGCGAGACATCCCGGGTCATGTACTTCTTGGCAATGCGCACCACCAGACGAAGGTTCGACTCGATCAAGGTTTGTCTGGCGCTGTCGTCGCCCTCTAAAACCCGCCGGGAAAGAGCGAGCTCTTCCTCGAAGGTCAACAGCCGGCTCCTCTTGATCTGAGCAAAGTAGGCTCGTAGAGCATCTTCTCTGCTGTCTGTACCGTCCGCTTTCATTCCGCCATCCTATACAGTAGTAAGCAAGAAGCGTGCCAACTGCAGGTGACTCTGTGCCGCAGATAACTATTTACCGGGTAATGAAATGCCATATTAACTCATTGCAATCGGTTCGAGTGCCGAATTCTGTATACTTTTGTATACAAAAAGGGCTCGCCAGGTTGTACTAAAGTAGTCACTCCGTCCCGTTGAGGTTCAGCTGCTTGTAGATCATGTCGGCGATGCCGAAACACCCGCTTTCCGCCATTTTCTGGGCGTACTCGTCGTACAGCATATCTTCGAAGATCTCCTCCGCCATGCCCCCGTCCAACAATCCGGTCTTGCTGACCGATTTGCGCATGACGTTGAGCATCTGCTTGATGAAAATCGCCTCGAACTCCTGGGATACCTTGTACAGCTTGCTCGATTTGTCGACTTGAGACTGCCCCCGCACTAAACCCGTTGTCCGTGCGGCATGAGAGCCGGAGGATTCCCGAGACCTTGCTGTGTCGGGCAGCTCCCGGTTGGGCAGGTACGGTTGATACGGTATTTTACCTATTTCCATGTTTGCATCCTCATTGGACCACCAAGGTGCCGTACAGGGAACCTGCCCTGTCGATCGCCTTGATGATGTGAATAATCACCTGGGTTTCCAGACCGATTGTCCTCAGAGTATCCACCAGCTGCTCCACCGTGGTTGTCTGGTCGAATACGAAGTTGTGTTCCGTGTCCTCCTCTTCCCAGAAGGCCCCGGGGGGGCGTCCGTACGGACCGACGTTCACCGAGATATCCTGATAGCTGACCGCGACCTTTCCGATCCGCACCTGTTCGCCGAAAATGATCACTCCTGAATTCGAATCGATCACGACCTTGTTCGACGGCTCAGGGGTCACCTGGATCGATTCCAGCTCCGCAATGAATCCAACCGGGTCCTCCCCCCACTGATCCGGGATGGACAGCCGGATCATAGCCGCATCCACGGTCTGCAGCTCGATACCCGGATACCTCAGCCGGATCGCCTGGCTGACCGAGTTTGCGGTTACGAAATCCGGATGCCTAAGGAGGATCGAGAGGGAATTATCATCCAAGAAACTGGATACGACCTCCTGCTCTATGATCGCGCCGCCGGGAACGGTTCCCACGGTTCTTTGGTTGGTTCCGGCGTTGGTTCGGGAAGCCGTCTGGGGAGAGAAGACCCGGCCCTGGGCCAGGGCGTAGACCTCACCGTTGGCCGCTTTCAGAGGGGTCTGCAGCAGCACACCCCCTTCCAGGGTGCGGGCGTCCCCGATGCTTGAAACCAGGACATCCACACTCTCCCCGGAGCGCACAAAGGCTGGTATCCGGCAGCTGACCGTGACCACCGCGCAGTTGCGACTGCGAACATCCGCCGCATCTATGCGGAAACCAAAGTTCGATACCAGATTGGCGATCGCCGTTTTCAGCAGCTCGGAGTTCTGGGAATCCCCCCTGCCGGCCAGTCCGGTAACCAGACCGATGCCCACAAGCTGGTTGCCGCGGATTCCTTGAAGGTCGGCGATGTCCTTGATCCGTACAGCGGGCACGGCAAAAGCGCAGGCGCCTAAGAGAAACAGAACAAGGGATAATCTAATCGCTTTCAACGAGCACCTCCCCTTTCGAGGTTATCCGGGCCTGAAAACGCTTCGTCGTTGCCTCAGGCCGGACGTCGATGATATCACCGACGCTTCCGGATCGAAAAGCCCGGCCTGGGAGGCTGACCCGAAGCCCCGGGCGGGCAACTGTAATTTTCACTCTCTCTCCGGCCCGGACGGCCAAAACACGCTGCAGCCGCTGTCCCTCGATGCGCTCCCCCCGCCTGAGGGAAGAAAGCGTCTTATAGCCGTGGATCTCATCCCCCTGAACCACAAAGTCCGACTGCAGCAGGGAAACATCCTCCTGGGTGAAGACCACCGCCTCCTCAGTCAGAGGCTGATCGGCGGGAATATCCACCGCGGCCCGGGCGACGGGAATAAAATGATGGATCCAGATGCGCAAAGTGCCCTCGAGAAGCCGACCGGCAAGGCCTTCGCCTGCGGGAGCCATGACCCTGTAGGTCACCTCCATCGTTCCGGCAGGGATACTATCGTTGGACAGAGAACTGCGGAAACCCGAGCTGTACGGCGATCTGCCAGCCTCGAAAACGATGCGGTCTTGCCAACCGGAGGCCAGCCCCCGTTCCTCCGCTGCAGCTTCCCCCAGGCCTTCCAGCAGAAGCGGGGAATTGAGCAGCTCGATCTCGATGCGCCCCTGTTTGCAGGTGTCCTGTGCTTCCACGAAGGCCAGCAGCGCCGTATAGAACCAACGCTGATCCTCCTGGATCCGCGCAGCCGGCAGGATCGCGATCCGCCCACCGATTACCACAGCCTGCCCGGCGGCTGCAGCGACCCGTTCGCGTATAATCCCGGCCGGCAACAGGGTCGGACGCACCGGTATCGGGCCTAGGGGCAGTTGAGCGAGCGCTTGAGATCGGGCTGGATCGGAGCAGTAAACAGAGGCGACCTGCCCGAGGGTGTACTCCGGCCCTTCGAGCAGTGCGCTGCCGTGGAGGTAAACGGTTACCGCTTCCGCGGGCGTGTCCGTCCCGGGAGCGGCGTAGCCGGCTGCCGGATCGGTCACCGCAAGACCCAAGCCCGCCAGGACCAGGATCGCGGGCAGGATCCGGCGCCAGGTTTTATTCATTCTCTCCCTACCGCTTCAGATTGTTTGCGGTGGCCAACATGGAATCGGAGGTCTGGATTGCCTTGGAATTAGTCTCGTAGGCGCGCTGGGCAACGATCATGTTCACCATCTCCTGAACCACGGAAACGTTGGACATCTCGAGAAAACGCTGCACGATCTTGCCCATGCCGTCGAAACCGGGACGCCCCGGGATAACCTCTCCGGTGGCATTTGTTACCTTGAAGAGGTTCTCTCCAACGGCCTGCAGCCCCGTCGGGTTCACGAATCGGTATATCTCGATCTGCCCAACCTCTACGGGATCGTCGATCCCGGCTATCTTCACAGTAACCCTGCCGTCCTGGGATATCGTAAGGCTGTCTCTGATGAACCCTTCCGGCAGGATCACCTCCGGCATGAACCGGTAGCCGTTGGAGCTGACCAGTTGCCCGTTGGAATCGATCTTGAAGGATCCGTCACGGGTATACCCGTAGCTGCCGTCGTACAGCAGGACACGGAAGAAACCCTCGCCCTCGATCGCCATGTCTGCCACGTTGCCGGTGGACTGCAGGGCTCCCTGGGTGAAGATCTTCTGAGTTGCCGCCGGTCGCACACCGTGTCCAACCTGGATTCCAGTAGGCACCAGAGTCACTTCCGTGGCCGGGGTGCCGGCCACGCGCAGGGTCTGGTACAGCAGATCCTCGAAATCGGGCCGGTTGGCCTTGAATCCGGTGGTGTTGACGTTGGCCAGGTTATTGGCAATCGTATCGATGTTGAACTGCTGGCCCGTCATGCCGGAAGCGGCAGTCCATAGTGATCGCATCATGATTGTGCGTACCTCCTCGTTAGACTCGTAGTGCCTCGTTGATCAGGCGACCCAGCAGGCTGTCCTGGGTCTGTATCATCTTCTGATTGGCCTCGTAGGTTCGCTGAACCTCGATCATCTGAACCATTTCGGTGACCACGTTTACATTCGAGCTCTCCAGGAACCCCTGCCGCACCTTGGGCCGTTCATCCCCGGCCGCAATCTCCGCCGGTCCGGACTCCTCGGTGTCTCTCCAGAAAGAATCTCCCATCTTCTTCAGATAGCGGGGCCGGTTGAAATCCACGATCTTCAAGCGATCGACCCGCTCGAGGTTCTCCCACTCGTTCTCCTCCAGCGATACGAGCCTGCGCTCGTCTCCGGCAAAGGTCGAGTTCTGGTAGACCACGCCATCCTGATCGATGACGAAGTTGTTCTTCTTGATTTTGATGGGCCCGTTCTCCCCAAGGATGAACTCCCCGCGCTTGGTGACCAGGAAACCGTCGTCGTTGAGAAGAAACGCTCCGTTGCGGGTGTAGCGCTCGCCGTCGGGCAGCAGCACCGTCAGGAAGCCCTCCCCCTCCAGAGCGAGATCGAAAGGATTTTCGGTCTGCTTCAAAGACCCTTGGGTAAATACTGTGAACACCTCATTGAGCTCCGCCCCGGTTCCCAGCTTGCCCACGATCGGGGTCGTATCTATCGAGCCCAGAGGGAAGACGAACATCCCGTCGTCGTTCATGCGGCGGAGCAGGATTTCGGGAAAGGCCTTGTTGATGGCCGTATCGCGTTTGTAGCCGTTCAGGTCGACGTTGGCCAGGTTGTTCGAGATTGCGTCCAGGCGGTGCATCTGCACCACCATTCCGCTGGCGCCTGTGTAGAGTCCGCGAATCAAGGGCGACCTCCTCTGTCGGTATCCTCTATTCCGTAATCCTCCTGCAGAGGATACGGATATCAATGAGATTATCGGTTCGGGAAAAAATTCCTTGATGAGACACTTGAGGCAAGGAAAACCGCCGGACGACATTTCCACGGCACAATCGCCCCGTGATCTTGCGCCGTATCAGCATCACCCTCTCCACACGGGATGAGGAAGAGAATCTCCGACCGTTGCAACGTATGAGTCTGTGATTATTGCGTTTTCTTTTTTTTGCACTATATTTTAAGTGAGGGGGTGCTGATATGCATCCAGTCCGTTTCATTTCCTACCTAATGTTCAGCGGTTTCCTGTTCACCGCCCTTTTCTCCTGCTCTGAATACGACGAAAACTGCGTCACCGTCTATATCAAAAACTCATCCTCAGAGGAGATTGAAGTGTCGTTTCCGGAGTGTATGTTCTGGTGGGGGACCAGTATAGCGCCCGGGCAAATGGGCGTGATTTCCGTTGTACCAGGGAGGGGTGTATGGGCTGACGGGCACTATCATGTGTTCCACGAGCCGTACGAGATTTGGGAAATCTGGTAGACCTAGTCGGCCGGTCGTGCTCACTTTCCCGCCTGAGCTTTCGCAGCTTGTCATGATCTGCCGACGGGTGTAGACAAAACCGCTGAAAATACAGTAAATTATAGAGGCAATTTCATGATTGCATATTTTATTTTCTTGTTATACAAAGAAATATTTGCCAGAATAGCTCAGTGGTAGAGCAGCTCACTCGTAATGAGCAGGTCCTCGGTTCAAGTCCGAGTTCTGGCTATCCGCGCTGCCGCACAAGCTGGCCTGTATAGGCTGAGCCGCACAGGCTGGTCCGCACATATATTCACCTGCGGGGGAACCGATCCCTGCCATGCCCGATCTGCTTGACTGGCTGGAAAGCTGCGAACTCTGCCCCAATTTCTGCCGGGTTGATCGGCTCGAGGGGGACAAGGGGCGCTGCCGCCTGGGACCCGAGCTGATGGTATCTTCAGCCAACCTCCACTACGGCGAGGAGCCGGTGCTGGTGGGCAGCGGCGGTTCGGGGACGATCTTCTTCACCTGCTGCAATCTCAAGTGCGTGTTCTGCCAGAACTACGACATCAGCCAGCTGGACTACGGCCGCCGGGTCGATCAAGACGAACTGGTGCGGATCATGCTCACCCTGCAGGAGCGGGGAGCTGAGAACATCAACCTGGTCACCCCGACCCACCAGGCCGCACAGATCTTCGAGTCTGTTAAGCAAGCCCGGCAGCGGGGTCTGCACCTGCCTATCGTCTACAACTGCGGGGGCTACGAGAACCCCGAGTTCCTTCGCGAGCTGGACGGACTGGTTCAGATCTACATGCCCGATTTCAAGTACGGAAACGACGAAGCGGGTCAGAAGTACTCCGGGGTGAGCGGGTATTACAGCTGGTGCCGGAAGGCGCTCCTGGAGATGCACCGCCAGGTCGGGGACCTGCAGACCGATCACCGGGGAGTGGCCACCAGGGGCCTTCTGGTGCGCCACCTGGTCCTTCCCGACCGCATCGCCGACTCGCAGAAGGCGATCGATTTCCTGGCAACCTCGGTTTCTCGAGCCACCTATCTCAACATCATGGATCAGTACCACCCGGCTTTCCACGCCTCCGAACACGACGGATTGCACCGTCGGGTGTTCCGCCGGGAGGTCGAGGAGGTTGTAGATTATGCCCGGGAACAAGGGATGAAACGACTGCTGGTGTAGAAGCCAGTCGGACAAGTTTTTGATACGGCGACTTGACAGCGTACACTTTCACCTATAAGAATTCTGTAACACTACAATACAAAGGAGGCAGAAAATGCTTCGAGGTAAAAAGCTATTCCTATTACTTATCGTGGTAGGCCTACTCATCTCCTCCATCCTGTGGGCTGGGGGAAAAACGGAAGGCAAAGCCGTCAAGATCGGTGCTTTGGTTCCTCTGACCGGGGCTCTTTCCGAGTTCGGTCAGGGTTTCAGGCTCGCCGGCGACCTTGCCGCTGAGCAGCTGGCAGAAGCCGGCTTCCCGATCGACATCAGGTACGGAGACACCGAGACCTCGGCCATCCCGGGGGTGGAAGCGGCCCGAACTTTGGTGAACATCGAGAGAGTCGTGGCACTGGTCGGCGCGGCATCCAGCGGGGTTACTATTCCCGTTGCGGAATCCGTTGCGATTCCCAACCAGATCCCGCAAATTTCCAATGCCTCGACCTCGCCGCTGATCACCTATCTGCCCGCAGATCAAGGTAAGGACTTCCTCTTCCGCACCACAGCATCCGACGCCCTGCAGGGGGTCGTGCTCGGCCAGGGCGCTGCGGACGCCGGTTTCAAGAGAGCCGCCGTCTTCTACATCAACAATCCCTACGGCCAGGGCCTTCTGGATGAGTTCACCAAGGCCTTCGAAGCCGCCGGAGGTAAAGTAGTCGCTTCTGTTCCGCACGACCAAAAGCCTGCACCCACCTATGTATCTGAGCTTCGTCAGGTTATGCAGTCCAAACCGGACGTTATGCTGGCTCTCGGGTACCCCGGCCAGGCCACCGTGTATCTCAAGGAGTTCTTCGAAGCCGGCTACCAAAAAAACACCTTCCTGCTGTTCTGCGACGGCACGAAATCCGTGGAGATGCCCGAGGCTCTCGGCCCTAAAAATCTGGCCGGCTATTTCGGGACCGCCGCAGGCAGCGTTTCCGGAGATTCTCTGGCGAACTTTCAGCGGGACTACACAGCCAAACACGGCGAGTTGCCGCCTCTGCCCTACATGGACAGCTTCTACGACGCGATCGTGGTCGCCGGCCTAGCGGCCGCCGCTGCTCAGTATTCGGGAAAACCCGTCAACGGCCCCAATGTGCGGGATATGCTCCGCAAGGTATCCAACCCGCCGGGAGAGGTCGTCGTTGCCGGCGTGGCGGGCTTCAAGAAAGCCCTCGAAGCGCTCAAGGCGGGCAAGGACATCAACTACGAAGGTGTCGCAGGCTCCCAGGACTTCGATGAGAACGGTGATGTCATCACCCCGATCGAGGTCTGGCAGTTCATCGAAGAGCCACCCTACATCGAGACGGTTCGCTTCGAGACTCCGTAAATCACGCTGCGGGCTTGAAAGCCAGATCAGCAAAGCCGGTGCCCTATGCGGGTAACCGGCTTTTTCTATTGCGACTACAGACGAAGATCTTGTCTTTGGCGAGATTTTCAGGTGGAAGAGGAGATCGCAATCTTCCTTTCATACCAGAAACTCGAACGACTCAACCCCGAACGCGCCGCCTGCTCGCCTGCGGTGAGCTCAGTCTACTGTGACGATCTTGTCCTCCGATACCTCGTTCACGTAGATGTTCTCATAGCGTCCCGAGGCCACGACCTTGTGCATATGGGGCCGGTAGGTAGCGGCAAAGAAGAAGAGGATGTCGCTCATATCGGCGTAGGAGGAGATGACCGTGTAGCGATAGAAGCAGTCGTTCTTTTCCAGGATTTCCTTCTTGGTCTTGTCCTCTTCCAGCTCCGGATCCGTTTCTTTCCTCAGGCGGGCTCGCAAGCCCCCGTACCAGGCCTTGGCAATGTGAAAGAGGTTCAGCTGCTTGTGCTCGTCCTGATAGTACAGCTCGAATATACCGGAGACAGACGGGACTTTCTTGATGATCTCATATCGATCCGCTTTCTGCAGTCGGGACCAGAACACCGTGTAGTAGACATCCGGCGCTTCAACGAGCTTGGTTACCTTTGGCTCCAAGATTCCTCCCCAGGCGAGCGGACAAGAATCAACGTGGATCAGACGAGAACGAGTTGACTATGGGAACCCCGGTTGAAATGGGTTTCTCGAGTTTACAGCCCCTATTTGCACATCTTGCGGGCCGTCGTCTCCAGGCCGGAACGATAGGCAGGCCAGGAGTAATTCCCCTTCACCACAGCCAGGGACTCCGCCTTGGCCTTCATCTTGTCCCAACAGGACCTGCAGACGTCGTTGCCCAGTACGTTGAAGAAATTCCGATCCAAAGACGGACTCTCTATCTTTTTACCACAAGAATTACAGACGATCGTAATCATGTAGGAAACCTCCTCCTGCTGTTATTAATGTGTACCATGGCGCCCGTATTTTCAAGCAATTTTTTTTCTTTTGTGCGTCCTTGATTCCTGCTTCTGAAAACTAGAAACGCGAAACCTGCCGCTCCTCGCCGATGATGCCCCTGGGACGGGCTGAGGTGAATACCACAAGCAGGACGCCGATGATCACGTAGCGAATGTAGGGCGCCCGAGTTGCGAAGCTCGGAGGCACCACCTTCAAAATCAAGAATGTGGTCCAGGACCAGAGGGCCCAGACGATGAAGGCGCCCAGGATCGCCCCCCTGTTGTTTCCCGTGCCGCCGACGGTGAGCATGGTCCAGATGATGAAGGTGCCGAACAGAGGCTCGAACACGCTGGGTTGAATCGCCGCTGAGTAGTGGGCGTACAAAGCCCCGCCGATGCCCATGATCATGGCGCCTAGGACCAGGGACTGGAGTTTGAAGAAAAACACGTTCTTTCCATCCGCCGCGGCCATGACCTCGTCCTCACGGATCGCCCGCAGGACACGGCCCCAGGGTGAGCGGATGCCCCGCTCCAGGGCGAAGTATATCAGCAACAGAAATATGACAACGATCAGTAGGTATACGTAATTGTAGTAGGCAGGAGGGATCACATTGCCTAGCGGTCTCTTGAGACCGATCAGCCCTTGCGACCCATTGGCCAGCCAGCGCTCATTGTTGAAGAAGATCCGGATCGTCTCGGCAACCCCGATGGCGGAAATCGCCAGGTACGCTTCGCTGAGCCGAAGGGTCAGCAGCCCGATCAAGACGGCGACTATGCCGGCGAACAAAGCGGCAAACAGCACGCCCAGCAGGAAAGGCATGTTGAACCCGAAGGCCTGCCTCACGTAGGTGGCCAAAGCCCCGGTGGGCATCCTGGAGGTGAACAAAGCCGAAGTGTAGGCACCCACGGCGAAGAACCCGGCAACACCGAAGTTCAGCAGCCCCGTGTAGCCCCAGTGCACGTTCAGGCCCATGCTGAAGATAGCGTAGATCGAAGCCATGATGGCAAAAGATGCGAGAAAATCGAGCATTCCCATTATGCGGACCTCCTTCCGAAAATTCCCTTGGGTCTGAAGATCAGCACCAGGATCATGATGATGAAGGCCACAGCGGGCTTGTAGGTCGGGACCAGGAACAGGGTCGACACCTGCTGGGCCAGCCCCATCACCAAACCGCCAGCCAACGCTCCGGTAATGCTGCCCTTGCCCCCCAGGATGACCGCGGCAAACAGGGGCAGCAGGAAAATCCAGCCCATCTCCGGCCGCAGCTGGGTTTCGATGCCGTAGAGGATCCCGGCTACCGCAACCAGCAGCCCGGCCAGCCCCCAGGCCCAGATCAGCATCCGTTCCACGTTTATCCCCGACACCCGGGCCAGATTGGGATTGTCCGCCAACGCTCTCAGCGCCTTTCCGGTCTTGGTCCGTCCCAGAAACAGGTACACTGCGGCAACGGATCCCCAGGCTACGATCATGATGAAAATCTCATCGATCCGCAGCTTGATACCGGCCGGCAGAAATACCATTCCCCGCAGACCCTCGGAGTAGAAGTGGAAATCCGCACCCCAGATGATGTAGATGAACCCGCGCAGCGCCCAGGCCACCCCTATCGAAGCGATGAAGGCGGTGATGAAGTGGGCTCCGGTCCGGCGCATCCGCTTGTACACCAGCCTGTCCACCAGCACGGCCAGGCCGATCGAAACGATGATGGCGGGAATGAAGGAGAGCAGCAATCCCCAGCTGAAGGAAAAGGGACCAACCGGGTTGCTCAGAGGGCCGATGCGAGAAAGCAGTCCGCTGAACAACAGTGCCAGATAAGCCCCCACTGTTATTTGATCGCCGTGGGCACAGTTGAACAGATCGGTGATTCCCCAGATCAGGGTCAGACCCACGCTGCCCAGGGCGATGATGCTTCCAAGTACGATTCCGTATACGATAAGCTCAACCATGTTACCTCCCCAAGTAGACTCTGCCGATTTCTTCGTCGTTCATCAGTTCCTGGGCCGTGCCCTCGGCCTTCTTCTCCCCGCCTTCGAGGATATAGGCGCTGTCGGCGCAGCTGAGGGCTTGAGCGTTCTGCTCCACCAGGAATACGGTCACCCCCTGCTTGTTCAGAGCCTGGATTCTCTCGAATATCTGCTCCACCAGAAACGGGGCCAGGCCGGTGGAAGGTTCATCGAGGAGAAGCATCTCCGGGTTCAGCATCAGGGCCCGGCCGATGGCCAGCATCTGTCTCATGCCGCCGCTCAGGTCCCCTGCCCTGCTCGTGCGCCGGCCGGTGAGGTCCGGGAAAAATTCGAATACCTCCTCCATGCGCTGCCGGAAATCGTCCTCCCGAGTGAAGGCGCCCATCTCCAGGTTCTCCTGAACCGTGAGGGCGGCAAAGATATTTTCCTCCTGGGGAACGTAGCTCATGCCGAGGCGGGCGACCTTCTCCGGCTGCAATCCGGTGATATCCTCGCCGTTGTAGAAGATTTTGCCTTCCTTGGGCGACAGTACCCCGAATATCGTTCTCAGGACCGTGGTCTTTCCCGCTCCGTTGGGGCCCAGAAGGGTCACGATTTTTCCCTCCTCCACCTCGAGGGACAGCTGATGCAGGACGTCCATGCTGCCGTATCCGGAGACCACATTTTCTATTCGTAATTTGCTCATGCCAGCGTTCCTCCCAGATAGACCTCCAGCACCCGTTTGTCGTTGCGAACCTGCTCCGGCGTGCCCTCGGTGAGCAGCTTTCCCCGATCCAACACGACAATCGGATCGCAGATGTCCATGACCAGCTCCATCTCGTGGCCGATCAGCAGCACGGTTATACCCTGCTCCTGCGCGAGCTGACGTATGCGGCTTGCCAGGGTCCGGCGCTCGGAAGGATTCACACCAGCCCCGGGTTCGTCGAACATGATCATGGTGGGGGAGGCCATCATGGTGCGGGCCAGCTCGAGCAGCCGTTTCTGCCCCCCCGAAAGATTACCGGCGTACTCATCCTTGAGGTGCAGAAGGTTGACCGATTCGAGGCTCTCGAGAGCCTTGTCCCGCAGTTCCACCTCCTGTTTTCGCACGGCTTTCTGCAAAAACCAGCTCTTCAGCAGGTTTTCCCCCTGCTGACCCGGCGGCACGAGCATGACGTTTTCCAGAACCGTCATCAGCTTCAGCTCCCGGCTGATCTGGAAGGTTCGGCACAGTCCCTTGTGGAAGGTCTGATGAAGGGACAGCCCGTCTATCCGCTCTCCCCGGAAGAGTATCTCCCCTTGATCGGGCTTGTAGAACCCGGAGATCAGGTTGAAGAGTGTCGTTTTCCCGGCTCCGTTCGGACCGATCAAACCGGTGATGCCGTTCGCAGCCACGTCGAAACTGACCCCGTCAACCGCTTTGATCCCGCCGAAGTACCTACGTACATTTCGGAGCGACAGAATTGGATCATTATTCGAGTTCAAAGGTTCCTCTCCTCGTGTCGTTATATCGTGTGAGACTGACAGCGAATTATATCGTCCGGGTGGTGACGGGTCAAGAAAAAATAATGAACCGGATACGACTCAGTCTTGTTTGCGACGTCGGGATTTCACGAAGCGGGCAAAATCGTTGATGTTGCGTACTACGATTTTTTCGGGAAACAGCTCGACCCGGCGCTGGTTGATGAAGTGATTGATCACCTGACGGCATTTCTCGGGAGAGATTCCCGCCCAGTGCGCCACGTCGTCCACCGTAGTGTTGAACTGCATCGTCTCCACCTCGGTGGTGTCCACCGGCTCGTGCTCGGCCAGCATCAGAAACACATCGGCGACTTTGGCTTCCACGTCATCCAGGGTCAGGATCTGGAACTTCCTCTTCTGGTCGTGGATTCTCATGGCGAACAGCTTGAGAAGAGTGAGTGCCACCTGGGGATTGCCCTGCATGAGTATATCGAAGTTCTCCTGGTTGAACTCCAGGGCCGTTACCTGATCCATGGCGATCGCGGTTGCCGAGCGGGGTGCCTCTTCCAGGATCGCCATCTCTCCGAATATCTCCCCGGGATTGAGGATGGCGATCGTCTTTTCGAGATCCCCAAAGATCTTTACGATCTGGACCCTGCCGACCTGTATGAGATAGAAATTGTCTCCCGGTTCGTATTCGCTGAAGATTACATCCCCCGCCTGAAAGGTTTTACGGAATCGTTTGAAAGCGCCCGCTGAACCGTTCACTGTCCACCTCCACCGAGATCCCGTAGCGCTTTCCTGACCTTGCGGCTTACCGCGTCCTCATCCTCTGTCAGGGAAAGGATCTTGTTGTAGAAACCCTTTGCCTTTTCCGCATCCCCCTTATCCGCGTAGCAGTTACCGACGTAGTACAGGGCTTCCCGGAGATCCGGATGTTTCGGATATTTCTGGATCATCGAGCTGAAAGCCTGGATCGAGGCGTCGTGCTGCTTGAGATAGTACAGGGAGCGTCCCATCTCGTATTGGCTCTTGGCTGTATACTCAGCGTCCTGGTTTTCCGCCACGATCTTGCGGAACTGTACCAGCGCTTCCTGGTACTTCTGCTGGCTGAGAAGGCTGACGGCATTGTAGAACTGTTTGGCAACCTCGGACATCTCCTGGGTCTGCCGGTCTTCGTTGGGCTTGGGTACTGCTTGAGCCGCACCCTCCTCACCCGGTACGACCGACGGCCCCTTGCCCTGCCCATACTTCTGCAGGTACTGCTCTGCGATCTGGATCTTCTGGTTCACATCCGAGGCGTAGCGCCCCGAGGGGTAGTAGGTCAAATAGCGCTGGTACACGTAGAGGGCCTGGGAATATCTCTTGTTCTTCAGATAGTACTCCCCGATTCGATACAGACCCTCCTCCGGCTTGATCTGTTCTTCGCTGAAGATTAGGTTCTGGACCTGCTTGTGGATTCTCCTGAGCATGTTGGAGTAGATCCGGAGCATCTTGATGATGATCCGCGTGTTCTGCAGGGCCAACTGCTCGAACTCCGGCACCGTAAAGGCCACCGCTACCGAATCGGTCAAAACCTGGGCGGTCTCCTCCCGGGCGTAGCGTCCCAGGGCGGAGCGAACGCCGAAGAACTCCCCCGTCTTGATGAGGTCGTGGATCTCCTGGCCGGTCTCGATGTCCGTGTAATTGAGGCTTACCTGGCCCGTCTTGAGGATGAAGATCTTGTCGCTGATATCCCCTTTGAAAAAAATGATCGAGTTCGCTTTGTACTGCATGGCCTTGGGAGACACGGGGTTTCAATCCTCCACTAAAAGACTACCCACCAAAGGGCAAATAATCAAGAACCTTCTTGAAGCCCACCGCCCGCCGGACACGCTCCAACAATCCGGCCGGATCTCCTTTGACGCACATCCGTCTTCCGTTTACCTCGACCGTCGAGTAGTCGCAATCCCTGCGGCGGAACAGCTCTTCATATTTTTCTTCCCCATAAATGGGGGTTCCCTCCTGGATCATTAACTCGATATCTTCCATCCGCGCCGATACCAGAGCTTCGTAGGGATCGACTTCCCGGGGCCGTATAAACAGCAGGTCCGCGTACTTGCCCTCTTCAACGCTTCCGATCTTGTCCTCCATCCAGAAGGCTTTGGCCGGATGGGTGGTCACCATATCCACCAGGGTTTTCGCATCCAGCCGCTCACCGTACATGCGCTTGTATATATAACGGGCAAAACGGATCTCCTCCAGCAGATTCACCGAACCGGTGGCCGTGGAGTCGGTCCCGATACAGACGTTCACCCCTTCTTCGATCATCTTGCGAATCTTGCAGGTGACATTGAACATGAATACATTCGAAGCCGGACACCAGGCAACGCTGGCCCCTGCAGCCCGGACCTTGCGGATATCAGAATCGCTGAACCCGATGCAGTGGATGAATACGTCGTGATCATCCAGACAGTTCAACCTCTCCAGTATTTCCACTCCGGATTGGGATTCCTCATCGAACCCCTCCTCCAGGTGGGTGATAAACGGGTGTCCCCGTTCTACAGCCCTGCGGTGCTCGATCTCGATACCGTCACCCCAGTTCAGATCGAAGGAGGAGCACTCGTGGGCCAGGGTATAGTTGTTGACCACCCTTATCGGCAGAAGCGGGATCAACGGTTCATTGAACTCGTGGGGGAAGTGGTCGTTCACCGTGGCCACACCGGAAAACAGGTTCTTGTATGCCGACAGGAGGTACATCTGATCGACGGAGATGTTTGCTCTTTCCACCAATACCGGTGAGTTGCGCAGGTCCCTTTCCCAATAGGACCAGTTCAGATAGAAATCGCCATTCTGCGGTCCGATGCGGGGCAGATAGTTACCCCGCAGGTGATCGTGAATATTGATCAGAGCCGGATAGCAGTAGGTTCCGGAATCCAGCTCAATATTGACCTTGGAGGCATCCGTCAATGATTTAATGCGGTTCTTTTCAACTTTGACTCTACCATCGCGGATGATTCGGTCGGGCGTTACGATTGTCGATCCGCTCAACGAATAGGTAGCCAGCATCTCGAGATTCCTTTCTTTGCTTTATTATCGCCAACCTCCGGGTTATCATTCAGGAATTATTTATTGAAATAGACGGCAAAATATGATAAAGCAAATAGGGTAGCGGCTGGTCTACAACCGGGACGATGCAGATGCATCCTCGAGGCCGGCTCCGACCTCCATTCGCCATGATCGCCAGACTTGGGAAAAACGTCAGCGAAGCCTTCGGCAACTTTCTCTACGCCACCGGATTTCTGTACAACCTGGTCAAAGAGTCCGTCCTTTTCCTGAGGCGCCGGCAGGTGGGGTTCAGGGTATTGGTGATGCAGCTGCTCTTCACGGCCGTGGAAGCCATGGGAATCATCGCCCTGATCTCCTTAGCCCTGGGTGCGGTTATCGTGGTGCAGGGGATTTCTATCCTGCCGAAGTTCGGCCAGGGCAAACTCATCTACACGATCCTCCTGATCGTGATAACCCGGGAGCTCGGCCCCCTGTTGACCGCCTTCGTCATCATAGCCCGTTCCGGTACCGCCATCGCCACCGAATTGGGCAACATGGTGATTTCCCACGAGATCGAGGCCTATGTTTCGGTAGGCATCAATCCGATCTCCTATCTGGCGGTACCTCGTTTTCTGGGAGTCACCCTCTCCATGGTCCTGCTCACGATCTATTTCAATTTCTTCGGCCTGTTCGGATCGTACGTGGTCACTCAGTTCATCACGCCCATCCAGCTGCACGATTACTTCCAGAACCTCCTCGGGGCGATGTCCGTTGCCGACATTGCCTCTTCTTTGATCAAAGCCCTGGTGTTCGGAATACTCATCTCCTTCACAGCCATCTACCAGGGATTCAAGGTGCGGGCTTCTTCTACGGAGATTCCCCAGGTAGCAATCAAGGCGGTGGGTCAGGGATTCGTCCTCTGCATTCTAGCCGATGCGGTGATAACCCTGATCTACTACGTGTAAAGGTAAGATTGATGGATTCCGTGATCGAACTTCAGTCCGTAACGGTCCACTCCAAGGAGCACATCAGCCTGGACGAGGTAAGCGTGGCCTTTCCCGCTAACAAGAGCACGGTGATCATGGGCCCCTCGGGAAGCGGGAAGAGCATGCTGCTGAAGGTGGCGGCGGCCATCATCCCTCCCGACAACGGAAGGGTTCTCATACACGGCAGAAACCTTCAGCGTCTCGGCCAGAAGGATCTGCTGGAGTTCCGCCGTTGCAGCGGATTCATGTTTCAGGATGCGGCGCTGTGGGAAAACAAAACGATCTTCGAAAACCTGGCCCTGCCGATCCAGCTGCACTATCCCCGTCGAAGCAGAGAAGAGATCGAAGGGAGGATCCGGGAACTCCTGCAACAGATGAATCTCCTGGATTCCCTGGACCTGAGACCGGTCGCCCTGTCCGAGGGCGAACAGAAGATCGTCTCTTTCCTGCGGGCCATTGTCCTGGATCCGGATATTCTCTTCCTCGACGAGCCCACCACGTCGATCGACCACCAACTCCTGGAAAAAATGCTGCGCTTTATCAAGACACTGAACGAGAGGGGCTGCACGATCATCGCCGTTACTCACGACGCCCATCTCACCGCCATGATCGCCAACTACCTGGTTATCCTCAAAGACGGCCGGGTTCTGGAGGCTGCGGGAACCGCGGTAGTCCGCAGGAGCGCAAGTCGCGAGGTGATCGAAATTCTGTCCCAGGTCTTGAGTGAAGCCGCCGCCTATGATACGGATATACTCGATCTTCTCGAGGAATAGGCTCTATAAGGATGTATTGGGAAAAAGACGTCGAAACCATGGATCGATCCGCCCTTGCTGTTCTCCAGCTCAGGCGATTGAATGAGACTCTGAAACAGGCTGGGCGCTCAGCCTTCTACGGGAAACGTTTCGCCGCTGGTGCCGACACCCCGGCCCAGGCCGGCGCAGCCGCCGGTATGCCGGCCCAGGCCGGCGGAAAGCCCGCGGTCGCCTCGGTCGAGCTTTCCGACCTGGAACAGCTCAGGGAGCTTCCCTTCACTAAAAAGGATGATCTGAGAAACGCCTTCCCCTACGGGTTCCTGACGGTGGACCTGGAAAAGGTCATCCGACTGCACTCCTCTTCCGGCACCACGGGCAATCCGACAGTGGTTTTCCACACCCCCGACGACATCGACCACTGGGGAAACCTGATAGCCCGCTGCATGTACACGACCGGCGTTCGCAAACAGGACGTGTTTCAGAATATGATGGGATACGGCCTGTTCACCGGAGGTTTGGGCTTCCACTACGGCGCGGAAAAGCTGGGGGTAATGACCATCCCGATCGGACCGGGCAACAGCAGGCGGCAGATCTGGTTTTTAAAACACCTGAAGACAACAGTCATCCATATCCTGCCCAGCTATGCCCTGCGCCTTTACAGCTTTTTCGAAGAGATGGAGCTGGATCCCAGGGAGGACCTGCACCTGCGCATCGCCTTTATCGGAGCCGAGCCGCACAGCGAAGAGATCCGAAAAAAAATCGAAGAACTGTACGGTATCAAAGTGTACAATTCCTACGGACTGTCCGAGATGTGCGGACCCGGGGTAGCCTTCGAGTGTGAATGTCAGGAGGGGCTGCATATCTGGGAAGACCATTTCTACCCGGAGATCATCGATCCGGCAAGCGGGAGGGTTCTGCCGGATGGAGAACGGGGGGAGCTGGTGTTGACCACCCTTACCCGCGAGGCCATGCCCCTGATCCGCTACCGGACCCGAGACCTGACCCGTTTTCTCCCGGGGGAGTGTCCCTGCGGCCGGACCCACCGCAGGATCGACCGCATCACCGGCAGAAGCGACGACATGCTGATCATAAACGGAGTGAATATCTTCCCGATCCAGATCGAAAAAACCCTGATGGCCATCCCCGAGATCGGCCACAACTACCTGATAGAGATCCACAAAGAGAACTTCATGGACAAGCTCTCGGTAAAAGTGGAGATCAGTGAAGAGGTATTTCACGGCACACTGGCGGAACTGGAGAAACTGCAGAGCAAGGCCGCCGCGGCGCTTCGGGCGGAGCTGGGGGTCACCCCGAACGTGAAGCTGGTCGAGCCTTCGAGTTTGCCCGTGTCCGAGGGCAAAGCCAGGCGGGTATACGACTACCGCGGCGGTGAAGAAGGGGGGCTTTGATATGGGTGTTCAACTCTCCGTATTTCTCGAGAACAAGCCGGGGAAACTGGAGACCATTACCAAGATCCTCTCCGATGCCGGTATCAACATCCGAGGCATCTCCATGGCCAGCGAAGGGGAGTTCGGCGTTCTAAAAGTATTGGTGAATGACCCCGGCAAGGCGCACGAAGTGCTGAAGAAACAGCATTTCACCGTATCCGAGCGAAACGTGGTGGTGGCGATCGTGGATGATCGCCCCGGCGCGCTTCATGATCTGCTGCTGACCCTCTGTTCCGAGGATATCAACATCGAAGACTGCTACGGGATCGTGCTCGAGGAGGGCGGCAATGCGGCCATCGTGCTGGATATCGAGGCCTATCCCCAGGCGGAGAAGGTGCTTGCCGGCAGGGGCACACGGCTGCTTTCCGACAGCGAGCTGTACTCGCTGTGAAGCCTGCCTCTTTAGCCGATCATCCGCGGCGTCGGCTGTTCGCCACGATCACCCGGGCTCATCACCGCACTGTTCAGATCTTGCGGTTGTCGATCACCCGGCGGGACTTGGCTCCGCCGTCTCTCAACAGCGAGCGAGGTTCGACCAGGGTGACCTTGGCATCCACGCCCAGAACCACCTCGATCTTGCGGGTGATCGTATCCCGCAGCCGCTCGAGATTCTTCATTTCGTCGAAGGCGGGATAGCTCTCCGAGATCTCCACCTGCACCTCTATGGTATCGTTGCCCTCCTGCCTGTCCAGGAGTATCCGGTAGTGAGGGGCCGTGCCTTCCGCCTCCAGCAGGATCTCCTCGATTTGAGAGGGAAACACCTTCTGACCTTTGATGAAGATCAGATCGTCGGTTCTTCCGGTGACCCGGCGCATCCGGCGGGTCGTCCGCCCGCAGGCGCAGGGCTCTTCGATTAAAGAGCTGATGTCCCCCGTGCGATAGCGAATCAGCGGGAAACCCTCCTTGGTTATCGTCGTGAACACCAGCTCCCCTTCCCTGCCGGCAGGCAAAGGTGCCTTGGTCTTGGGGTCGATCACCTCTACCACAAAGTGGTCCTCATTGATGTGCAGTCCGTTCTTGAGCTGGCACTCCCCGGCCACTCCGGGACCGATCACTTCTGTCAGCCCGTAGTTGTCCAGTGCTGCAATGTGCAACCCCTCCTCGAGCTGGCCGCGGAGATTCTCACCCCACGGTTCGGCGCCGAACAGCCCTACTTTCAGATTCAGGCTTTCGGCATGGATCTGCAGGTCCCTCAGGGTCGAGGCGATGTTGACCGCGTAGCTGGGAGCGCAGATCAGTACCGTGGTCTTGAAGTCCTTCATGATCATGATCTGTTTCTCCGGAGGTGAGGTCGAGGAGGGGATCACGGAAGCGCCGATCTGCTCCGCCCCCTGATGGAATCCGAATCCCCCTGTAAACAGATTGAAGGGAAAGGCGATCTGTACCACGTCATGTTCATCCACTCCGGCGGCGGCCAGCAGACGCGCGGTACAGGAGGTCCAGTGGCGCAGATCGTTTTTTGTGTAGCCCACGATGATGGGTTTCCCTGTGGTTCCGGAGGTCGAGTGGATGCGCAGGATGTCCCGCAGCGGAACGGCGAACATGTCATAGGGATAGCTCTTGCGCAGGTCCTCCTTGGTGGTAAAAGGCAGCTCGGCCAGGTCCTGGATGCTCTTGATCGATTCGATATTCACTCCGTGGGAATCGAAGCTGCTCTTGTAGAACGACACGTATCGATACACCCGATAGAGGGTCGACTGGAGCCTCTCCACCTGGAGCTGTTCCAACTCATCCCGCGGCAGGGTTTCGAATTCATTTTCAAGTATCATTTTCTCACTTACTCCTCGATCCTCTTGTAGTCCTTTCCCAGGTAGGCTCTCTGCACATCATGGTTGTCAAGCAGCTCCCGGGATGTTCCGGAAAGTACGATCTGCCCGGTTTCCAGCACATAGCCCCGGTCGGCGATACCCAGAGAGGCACGGGCGTTTTGTTCCACAAGAAGGACGGTCTTGTCCAGCTTGGGCAGGGCGGCGATCGTCGTGAATATCTTCTCCACGATCAGCGGGGCCAGCCCCATCGATGGTTCGTCCATCATGATCAGCCTCGGACCGGTCATCAATGCCCGGCCTATGGCCACCATCTGCTGTTCTCCTCCGGACAGCGTTCCGGCCAGCTGATCCTGCCGTTCGTGCAGAACGGGAAAAAGCTCGTAGATCTCATCCAACCGCTGCTTGACCTCCCGGTGTTTCCCGGTCCTGGCAATCAGGTACGCCCCCAAGGTAAGGTTGTCCTTTATGGAGAGGGTACCGAACAACTGCCGTCCCTCCGGCACGAGCACGCAGCCCCTGCAGACTATCTCCTCCATGTCGGCGGAGCCGATGCTCCTGTCCTCGAAGTGGACGGTGCCGGCCCGGGCTTTGAGGATCCCTGAAACCGTCTTGAGCAGGGTCGTCTTCCCGGCTCCGTTGGCCCCGATGATGATAACGATCTCTCCCGGGGAAACGTGGAGGGAGATCCCTTTGAGGACCCTCAGCTTCCCGTACCCGGACTCGAGGTTGCGTATCTTAAGCATGATCGCCCCCCAGGTAGATGCGGATCACCTCGGGGTCCCGCTGAATTGCCGCCGGCTCGCCCTCGGCGACCTTTCTGCCGTAGTTGAGAACCACGATCTCATCGGAGATATCCATTACCAGGGACATGTCGTGCTCGACCAGGAGGACCGTAATGCCCCACCCGCGAATCTTGAGCACAAGGTCGGCCATCTCCCTGGTCTCGTAGATGTTCAGACCCGCCGCCGGTTCATCCAGCAGCAAGAGGGACGGTTCGGTAGCCAACGCTCGGGCGATCTCCAACAGTCGCTGCCTGCCGAAAGGCAGATTCGAGGCCAGCTCCGCTGCCGCGTCGGCCAGGCCCAGGACATCCAGGAGCTCCATGGAGCGTTCCCGGATCTCCCGCTCCTCCCTCCAGGACCAGGGAAGGCTCAGCACTCCGGAGAAGAAACCGGCTCGGGTTCGGGTATGGCGGCCGACCATTACGTTCTCCAGAACGGTCATGCGGGAGAAAAGCTTGGTTGTCTGAAAGGTACGGCTGAGACCCAACGCGGCGATCCTGTGGGGCTGAAAGCCGGTAATCTCCCGTCCTTTCTGCAGAATGCTTCCCGAATCGCAGGGAAGCATTCCGGAGATCAGGTTGAACAACGTGGTCTTGCCCGCCCCGTTCGGCCCGATCACTGATTTGATCGAACCCGCCCGTACCGTAAAAGAAACATCGTTGACCGCTTTCAATCCGCCGAAGGAACGGCTGAGATCTCTGATCTCCAGCAGGAAATCAGCCATCTTCAGCGCCTCGAGACCTCGAACTCCGCAACGCAGCCGCTGCTTTTTCCCGGAGGACCGCCAGATTTCGCAAGCCCGGCGCCCGCAGGAGTCCATCGGGAAAGAACAGCATGATCACCAGCAGGATAGCGGCAAATACCGCGTCGTCATAGCTTCCGAAGTATCCGCGCAGGGAAAGGAAGTTCAACAGTATGCTCATCAGCAAAGCGCCCCAGAGGTTGTCCATGCCGCCTACCGCCACGATAGCCACGTAGCGGACGGACTTCATCGTAGTAACCTCGGAGGGCCCGATAGAGCCGTTGTAGTGGGTAAGAAAGATGCCACCCACCGCTGCGTAAACCGCGCTCAACACGAAAGTGCCGAGTTTGTAGCGGGCCGTGTCGATTCCCATGGCCTGGGCTGCGGTCTCGCTGCCGTGGATCGAACGCAGCGCCCGACCGACCCGGGACTGGATGAGGTTCATGGCCAGCAGCATCCCCAGCAGCACCAGCACCCAGGCGATGTAGTAGTTGGAAATGCGCTTGGACAGGGCTCCGCTGACCTCCAGACCGAAAAGGGGGAATCCGGGAACCCCGGTGATCCCGTCCGCCTCCCCCAGGAACCCGGTGCCCAGCACGATCCTGTAGATGATCAATCCGAAACCCAGAGTGGCCATTGCCAGATAGTGACCGCGCAGGCGGATCACGGGCACACCGATGATCAGGGCTATGGCTGCTGTTATGAGCAGGGCGGCGATGCAGGCCAGCCACGGCGAGAAGGACAGGAGAGTATTGCCATACAAATCCTGGCGTTCCAAGACCATACCCAGACGCTCCAGGACCTCCACCGCCGAAGAATCGGCATAGGGCATGAGATTCACCGTCGTCAGCACGGCCGATGTGTAGCCCCCGATGGCGAAGAATCCGGCATGGCCGAGAGAGATCTGACCGGCGTAGCCCATCAGAAGGCAGAGGCCGACGACCACCAGGGAGTAGTAGGCGGACATTGTCAACTGGGTCAGATAGTAGTTGGCGCCGGTGGCCGATATGATCAGCTGGATGACGACCACCAGAAGCAGCACGGCCAGGATGGGAATATATTTGCGCAGCCGGGGGTGCATCAGAACTCCTTGAGGGCGCTGGCCTCCCGATTACCGAACAGACCGCTGGGACGAAAAAACAGGATCACCAGCAGCACCGCGATCGAGACCGCATCGATATAGGCCAGCGGCAGTACTGCAATGCTGAAGGCCTCCAGCAGTCCGAGAGCCAGTCCGGCGATCACCGCGGCAGTGCTGTTGCCGAGGCCCCCCAGGATGGCCACGGTGAATCCCTTGATGGCCATGGGCGCCCCCATGTTGTACTGCGTCTGAGTCAGAGGGGAGATGGCACAGCCTGCCAGGGCGCCGATGGCGGCGCTGAGCATGAAGGAAAAGGTCACCATCCGTCTGGCTCGGATTCCGCACAGGCGGGCGGCCGTGCGGTTGTCCGAGCAGGCTCTCATGGCTCTGCCGACCAGGGTAAGTCGAAAAAACAGATTCAGAGCCACGACGATTACAGCGCTGATCCCGAGAACCCAGAGGACCTGGGGAGAGATATAGGCACCGAGTATCTTCAAGGAGGAAATTTCCGTTCCGGTAAAATGCTGCAGGGTGCGCACCTTCTCATCCCAAATGTGGAGCATGGATTCCCGAATCAGAATCGATACTCCGATGGTGATGATGACCAGGCGCAGTACCGACGGCCCCTTCAACCAGCTGATGAAGAGGAAATCGATCAGCGCACCCACGCCCATTGTGACGATCACAGCCCCGGCGATCGCAAGGGGAAGAGGCAGGAAGGATGAAAGGCTGATGCCTATCATCCCTCCCAGAATCAGGAACTCCCCCTGGGCGAAGTTGATGATGCCCGTGGTGTTGTAGATGATGTTAAAACCGATCGCGATGATCGCATACATGCTCCCCGAAGTTATCCCGGAGAGAAAGTATTGAAAGAACTGTTCAAAACTCACGTCACGGGTCGCTAAACTGGTGGGCAAACGAACAGCTTATTGTTTAAGCAGCGTGAACTTGCCGTCCTTTACCGTCAGCATCTCGAAGGAATCCAACCCGAGGCCGTTGTGGTCGCTCGCCGAAATGTTGAAAATCCCCGCGGTACCGACCACGCCCTGGAGGCTCTCGATGGCATCCCGAACATCGTCCATCTCGACAGTGCCCGATTTCTCGATCGCTGCCTTGAGGATGATAAAGGCATCGTAAGCATGCCCCCCGAAGGTGCTCACGTCCTCGCCGTAGCGCGCCTCATACTCGCTCTTGTAGCTGATCAGCAGATCCTTCTGGGGATTATCCGCAGGCAGCACGTCGGCTACCAGCAGGCGCCCGCAGGGGAAGATGATCCCTTCAGCGGCTTCTCCAGCGGCTTCCACATACTTGATGTTGCCGAAGCCGTGGCTCTGGAACAGGGGCACCTCCATGCCCAGCTGGCGCATGTTCTTCGCGACGATCGACTGGGCGGGAACGATCGACCAGTTCACCACGGCCTCCACATCCCGGGCTTTGAGTTTGGTCAGCACACCGGTCAGGTCGGTTGCGCCGCTGTCGTAGACCTCGGCGATCGCGATCTCGATGCCGTACTCCGGGGCGTATTTCTCCAGCTGGGCCTTACCCCCGTTTCCGAAACCCGTGTTCCCCGCAACCACTCCGATCCTGGAGATCCCCATGTCCTGCATGGTCTTGAAAATCCAGATAGCCGCGTAGCTGTCCTTCTGTGGCGTCTTGAACACGTAGGAGGCGACCGGATCCACGATGGTCTCGGCCGCGGCACAGGACAGGAGGATGGTCCGCCCCTCCTGGCAGATATCCTTGATAGCCATGGATTCACCGCTGGTTGACGGTCCTATGATCGCCAGAACCTGCTCCTCTTCGATGAGCTGCTTGGCGAAAGAGATCGCCTTTTCCGCACTGGCCTGGGAATCCTTGATGATCAGCTGCACCGGATGGCCGTCGATTCCGCCGGCCGCGTTGGTCTCTTCTACCAGCATCTCCAGGGTCTTCGCCTCCGGCGCACCCAGCCAGGAAGCGCCGCCGGTTACCGCAAGGATCGCTCCCACTTTGACCGGTCCTTTGGCAGCAGCTTCGCCTGCCTCACCGCCTGCGAAAAGCGGGGAGCTCACTATCCCGACCAACAGGCAAGTAGCCAGCACCATAATTGAAGCCTTCTTCATCGCTGCACTCCTTTCATAAAATTGATTGGTCTGTATTAATATACTGACTGTATTTTGTCAATAAAGGTACGTGAATTTATACCGTCCGTCCCGTCCGGAAGGGTACGACAGTGGGACCGTCAGTCGCCCTGCCTCCTACAGCTTGCTGATGATGTCCGAGGACAGTACGCCGATCTTGTTCTTTTCCAGCACCTCGATCGCCCGGCCGGGCTGATCGATACGGAAGACCACGATCGCATTGTCCGATTTTTTTTCCACGAAGGCGTACATATATTCGATGTTGATACTATTTTCATCGAACACATCCAGGATCCGCTGCAGTCCCCCGGGCTTATCCATCACCTCGACCGCGATGACCTCGGTCTGCTGAGCCACGAAGCTGTTGTCCTTCAGCACGGCAAAGCAGCGATCGGGATCGTTGACGATCAGGCGCAAAACTCCGAAATCCGTGGTATCGGCCAGGGACAGGGCGCGGATGTTGATCTTCTCCGTGGCGATGAGCTTGGTCACCTCGGCCAGCCTGCCCTTCTTGTTCTCCAGAAATACTGAAATCTGCTTCAGCGTCATCGTAGTTCCTCCTTACATCCTCACTTCTTACAACTGCCGCTTATCGATAACCCGTTTGGCCTTTCCCTCGCTTCTGGGAATGCTCTTCGGCTCGACCAATTTGACCCGGGTGTGAATCCCCAGCGCGGAGTACAGGCCTTCACTGATATCATTTTCGAAGCGCTCCAGATTCTTGATCTCGTCGGAAAACAGCCGCTCGTTCATCTCCACCAGGACCTCCAGGATGTCCAGCTGTTCCCGGCGGTCGATCACCAGCTGGTAATGCGGCTCGACACCCTCTACGCGCAGCAGCACCTCCTCGATCTGTGAGGGAAACACATTGACACCGCGGATGATCAGCATGTCGTCGGTCCGCCCCAACAACCTGTGCATCCGCACGGCGGTGCGGCCGCAGCGGCAGGGTTCGTGGTTGAGGTAGGTGATATCCCGGGTGCGGTAGCGCAGTACAGGGGTGCCCTGCTTGGTCAGGGTCGTGATCACCAGCTCCCCCTTCTGACCGTCGGGCAGCACCTCCCCGGTTTTCGGATCGATGATCTCGGGGTAGAACAGATCCTCGCAGATATGCAGGCCGTCCTGGACCTCGCACTCCGAGGAAACCCCCGGACCGATGATCTCCGTAAGGCCGTAGATGTCCAGGGCCTTGAGATGGAGCTTGGCCTCGATCTCCTTGCGCATGCCTTCGCTCCAGGGTTCGGCTCCGAACAAACCGACCCGGAGGGTTATCTTCTTGAAATCGATCCCCTGCTCTGTTCCCGCCTCGGCCAGGTAGAGAGAGTACGAGGGGGTACAGGTAAGAACCGTGGATTTGAAGTCCTGCAGGGTCGCCAGCTGCCTGGCGGTGTTTCCGCCGGATATGGGGATGACGTTTGCCCCGATCAGCCGGGCGCCGTAATGCACACCCAACCCGCCTGTAAAAAGGCCGTATCCGTAGGCGTTGTGCACGCTGTCGGTGCGGCTGGTATCCCCCATGGCCAGGGTCCGAGCCATGGCCTCCGACCAGATCGAGATATCCTGGCGGGTGTAGGCATCTACAACGGGCTTGCCCGTTGTACCCGAAGAGGTATGGACCTCGACGATGTCGATGGGATCCACAGCCAGCAATTCAAGCGGATATACGTCCCGCATATCATCTTTGGTCAGGAAGGGCAGCTTGGTGATGTCCGAGATGTCATTGATATCGGCGGGTTTTACCCCCTTCTCTTCCATACGTTTCCTGTAAAAAGGTACCCTTCGGTAGACCCGATCCACCAACTCACAGAGCCGTTCACTCTGTATCTTGGTCAGCTTCTCCCGGTCCATCGACTCATAGTGTGGATTCCAGATCATGAGCTTCTCCTGCTTCTACGCTGCCCCTTGGGTTTTATCAGGCAGCTAATATCTCGTTATTATACTCGAAGCTTCGCGGCAGCACAACTTGACACTGCTGCTGGGGCTCAGCTAGACTAAAAAGAAATGAAATTCCGGGTTCGCTTCGCCCATCAAATCGTGGGGATTTTCGTTCTCTTGGCTATCCTGGCGGTTGCCGCGATCCTGATCCTGCTGGGCATCAACCAGCGCTGGTTCGCCAAAGACTACTTCTACTGGAGTGTATTCAAGTCCGCCGGGGGATTGAGCGTAGGGATGCCGATCCGGCTCAAGGGCTTTGAAATAGGAAAAATCAGCACCATCTCCCTGACCAAGGACAATCTCGTCGAAATCGAATTCTTCATCATGGATACCTATTACGATAAGGTCCTTCCGAACTCGGTTCTGGAGCTGTCCTCCAATCCGCTGGGCCTGGGGGGGGGCATGTTCTTCCACCCGGGCAAGGGACCGGCGCAGCCTCTGCCTGAGTTCTCTTACATACCCTCCATGGATCTGGAGGAAGGAAAACAGCTGGTGAAGAATGACCTGGTCGACCGTCCCGTCGGCGAAGACCCGATCGGAGAGGTGATCGCCAGCCTGGGTCCGGTTCTCGTGCAGCTGGACTCCACGCTCGAGTCTATCGAAGAGATGGTGCAATCCCTGAACGATTCGATCACGGGAGTCGGCCCCGGACCGCTGACCGGGGTGATCGTGGAGCTGGAAACCACGGCCGGCCAGATTAACCGCGTGCTCGACGAACTGGAGCTGGCCGCAGCCAATATCAATCGGCTCACAGAGGGCATGACCGATCCTACCGGTCTGGCCAAGAAACTGCTGGATCCGAAAGGCTCGGTGGCAACCTTGCTGGACGACGACAACCGGCTGTACGAGGAAATCGTGAAATCCGTAGAGGATCTCAACACGATTATCGATGAACTGGGACAGTTCGCAGCCTTCGTAAACACCACCCAACCACAGATATCCGGCATACTGGAGAAGGGCAAAGTTACGCTGGACCAGGGCCGAGACGTTCTGGAGGCGGTCAAGAATAATCCCCTGATCCGCGGGGGCGTTCCGCAGCGGCTCCAGCAACCCACAACCTTCCAGAGTTTCCGGGACGAGGACTTTTAAATGCGCCGCCTAGGCCTGATCGTTTGCAGCTGCTGGCTGCTGCTCTCCTGTTCCTCCGCCCCCGAGCAACCAAAGGAAAGCACGGAGAAGAAAGATCGGGCTGCGGAGTACACCGAAGCCGGAAACGGCTACTTCAACCAGGGGCAGTACACCCAGGCCCTGCAGTTCTTCAATCTGGCCTTGAACGACAACATCACCGTAGACAACGACGCGGGGATCGTGCAATCCTACAACTCGATCGGCAAAGTATACTTAGCGGCCGGATACCTAGACGAGGCGGAACAGCACTTTCGCAACGCCGCCATCCGGGCGGATATCCTGGGGGATTCGCTGTTGATCGCCCGAAGCAAGACCAATCTGGCGGAGGTCCATCTGGAGCGCAACGATTTGGCGCAGGCCGCAGCGCTGCTTGATGAAGCAAAGCTCGGGATCGAAGACGAGGACTCGGCCAAGGACCTGGCGATCATCTATCACAACATCGGCTCGGTATATAAAAAGAGTGGATCGCTGGAGCAGGCTTACGATTACTTCCAGAGAGCCCTGGAAATAAACACAGAGCTGGAGCAGTATGAGGAGATCGCCAGCAACCATTACATGATCGCCTCAATACACTCGAAACGGGGACAGTACGATGCCGCTCGGGAAAGCATCAATCTGGCTTTGAGCTTTGACAAACGGGTGGAAAACTCCATTGGAATCGCCAAAGATCTCTTCGCCAGCGGGATGATCGAGGAAAAGGCCGGCAATGATGAACAGGCGTACATGAACTTCGAAAAATCGTTTCAGGTCTATCAGGCGATGTATCTGTACAAAAGCGCGGCAGGCGTCCTGCCTTATCTGATAGCCGCCGCCGAGCGTCTGGGCAAGGATGGCGAGGCGCGCCGGTACAGAGAGCTGAAAAATCAACTCCAGGGTTCTTAGCCTTGCTGATCGTGATGCTTGCACGGGTACTCAAGGGTTTGGGGCACTCATTGCGGAAACTCGGCGCATTTGTCGTGCTGGTCGGGGTTATCGCTGCCGTATCCGCGATCATTGCGATCCCCCTGTGGTACTTCTCCAGCAACTTCGCAGTCGGCTACACGATCTTTGTGATAGCCCTGCTCGGCGCCGCTGCGCTCTACGCCCTCATCAGCAGATTCATACGACTGGGCCGGGAACCGCAAGCCATGAGATTGTATCTCAATCGGAGAATCCTGCCGATACTCAAGACAGCAGCCGTGGTTATAGCCACCGCCGCAGTGATCTATGCGATTGCACTGCTCATCAGCCGGGGCTTCACGGTTCTATCTATTGTAACGGCGGTGTTGTGGATACTGCTTCTGGGATTCCTGAGATATGCCAGGCGAGGTAAGGGATAGACTACGCATCCGGGGCACGGTTCTCGTGCTGCTGCTGCTTTGCACCGCGGCTTTCGGAGACTACCCGCAAATCCGGAATCTCAACTCTCGGGATGTGCTGTTCAAACAGCTGCAGAGCGATCTGCAGGCGTATTTTCAGGCGGAAAGCCGTCTTCCCGGACAGGATTCCACAGTGTTTCCGCCGCTTCGTTTGTTCAGCTATCAGCTGACTGAAGGGATGGATCTGCTTTCCTTGTCCGCCCGGCTCAACCTGCCCTACGACTGCATCGCAACGCTGAACGGTTTCGACAACCCGACCGCCGTCAAACCCGGTATGGTTGTCCTGATACCAAACCAGCCGGGAATCTTCGCTTGGGAGGTTCCGGCAAGTACATTCCAGGAAATCGTAGCCTCGATCAGTAAAAACACCAGAGTGGAAGCAATGCCGGTACGTCTGGAGAAGGATGGCCGCCTGATAGGCTTGAGTTTCTACCGGGGGGAGAGCTTTACCCCCATTGAGCGGGCTTACTTCCTCAATATCCTCTTTCGCTTTCCCCTGCCCTTCGGCAGACTCACCTCGGGGTATGGCATGCGGGACAACCCTTTTACGGGGGACAGCGAGTTTCACAAGGGCATCGATCTGGCGGCCCCTCACGGAACGGAAGTGTTTGCAGCCCGGGACGGTACCGTCGGGATGGTCGGGTGGGATCCGGTGATGGGCAAGATGGTCATCATCAATCATGAAGCGGGATACCAGACGATCTACGGCCACCTGGCGGAAATCTATGTCCAGTTGAACGATGCCGTGCGTTCCGGTATGATCATTGGCGCGGTTGGAACGACCGGGTACTCAACGGGACCGCATCTTCACTTCGAGATACGTCGCCGGGGATCCTCCCGTGACCCGGCTGCACTACTGCCCATACCAAAGGAAAAGGAACAATGAGAGTGCTGATCTGCATCATTCTCACAGTCTGTACGGCAGCGATATCATGGCCCGATCAGATCCGCGGCCTCGTGGTGGAGGAGGTAAGGATTCCCAGTGATGCGGCCTTCGAGCAGACCATAGAGCTGTCACTCGAGGAAGCCGCCGTGCTTTCTTTGGAAGAGGAGACCCCCTTCCTGGAGGGCATACGGGTAGAGTTGGTCCTGTCAAACGAACTCAAGGAACACTTCGACAGCTACGCCCTGGGGATCTACAAAAACCTGACGCCCCGACCGCAGGGGGACGTGCGCTTCTACAGGGGAGAGAGGGCATTCTTTCAGTATCTGCCGTACCTGAACCGAATATACATCCACATCCCTCTTGTCCAAATCCCGAGCGGGGAAGCTGTTCCAGTAGGCACCTATCGCCTGCAGAACCCTCTGGAGCGCAGCGATTTTCCTCTGCTGCTGACCATGGTTCCGCTGGCCAAGGGAATCCCGGCGGCGATCGCGGACAAGAAGTTTTATTTTTCCGTTAGACCTCTGTTGGAGAAAAAGGGTTTCGCGCACCTGGCTCTGCACTTCCCCAGGGGTTTGGAGGACGAGCCGGTCGACCTTTTCATAGACGGCGATCAGATCAGCCTTTCTCAGCAGCGGCTGGAACTGCCTTCGGGCATCCATCAGCTGCGGATCGTCTCTTCTTCGTTCAAGGAAATCAACACGAGTTTTACCGTGGAATCGGGCAAAACGAGCCAGGTGGACATCGAACTGGAGGAAACGATCACTCAGTTGTCGATCGATGCCCCTCTGGGTGCTGAACTGTTCCTGGATGGAGAAAAAATTGCCGACGGGATTGCCTTCCCCATTCCGATCAGCGAGGGAAACCATCTGGTCAGGGCCAAAATCGCCGATCACAGCGTCAGCAAGAAATTTGCCGTTCAAAAGGGAAAACACTACCATCTTTCCATAATTTTTGATATAATTATAAATGAGGATTAATTTTTATCGCTTCAGGTCGATAATAATTGTGTCGGTACCTAATATAGTTCCCCTCCCAGTTTACTATGTTACCAAGCCGACACATTAAACGAAGGCCGGCTCTTCGGAGCTGGCCTTTTTTTTATCAACGGGTTGACCTCCAACCTTGACAAACACGCCGACCTGTAAATATGTTTGACCCATGCCACCAAAAAAATTGAGAGTTGCGATCGCTCTTCTGAGCATCGGATTGGTGCTTGCGGTAACGATAGGGGTCACACTGGGTCTGGCCCTGGCGACCACCAAGAATATTCAGAACGCGGAAAACTTCCAGGACACCAAACCGGCCCTTCCCACCCAGATCCTCGACTACCAGGGCCGGGTCATCACTCAGTTCTTCTCCGAGGAAAAACGGGAGATCGTATCGTTCGATGAGATTCCCAAACACCTGATCGACGCGATACTGACCAGGGAGGACCAGTACTTCTACCAGCACAAGGGTTTCCGCATCGTCTATATCCTGCAGGCGGCGCTGGACATAGTCAGCGGGCGGGCGTTCCGCGGCGGCAGCACCATCACCCAGCAGCTGGCAGGGACCCTGTACGCCGATCGCACCGACATCTCCCTGAAGCGCAAGCTAGTGGAGCTGTGGTGGGCGATCCAGCTGGAACGGCAGCTTTCGAAAAACGAGATTCTGGAACGCTACCTGAACCTGATGTACTTCGGGCACAACACCTACGGAGTGGAGGCGGCATCCCAGTTCTACTTCAAACACTCCGTTCGGGACATTTCCGTGGCGGAATCGGCCATGCTGGTCATCCAGCTGGCCAGCCCGGCGCTCTACTCCCCGATCAACAGACCGGAACGGGCTAGGAAGATCCAGAAGGAGATCCTGGACCAGATGGTGGAGCTGGGCTACGTGACGGCGGAGGAAGCGGACCTGTCCTTCATGGAGTACTGGGACAGCTACGACTATACGCGCAGCAACATCACCTCGGCCTGGTTCGAACGGGAGGACAATGCGCCGTATTTCTCCGAGTACATCCGGCAGAGGCTCGAAGAGCTGCTCCTCGGCTCCATGGATCTGTACAAGGAGGGGTTGGTCGTCCACACCACCCTGGACCTGGACAAACAAAAAATTGCCGACGAGGTCATGGAGAAGTGGATCCGCATCGTCAACAACCAGCACGAGCTGCAGTCCACCAACAGATTGTCCTATGCCGACGCGACCTTCCTGCCGATCGTGGATCTTCTGTCCCTGACATTCAACATCGAGGGTCTTCGCTTTGCCGGCAGCAAGCAGAATGCCAAGGCCCGGGATTTTTTTCTCGAGCAGATGAATCCGGTTCTCGATATAGGCGCCTCCCTGTTCGGGATCGAAGAGCTCAAGTACCTCACCCGGGTGGGATACGCCAAAGAAGCGGAAAAGAGCAAGAAAACCCAGGTCGAAGGTGCGCTGATCAGCATAGACACCAAAACCGGGCATATCCTGGCCATGGTGGGGGGCAGCAAGTTCGAAAGCACCAACCAGTTCAACAGGGCCGTTCAGTCGACGGTTCAGCCCGGCTCATCCTTCAAGCCGCTTTACTACTCGGCGGCCATCAGTTCCCGAAAAGTGACCCCGGCCACGATGATCGTGGATGCTCCGGTGGTTTTTTGGAATGACGACAATACCCCCTATATCCCTCTGAACTTCAAAGGCGAGTGGAAAGGAAGAGTTCTTCTGCGTGACGCGTTGGCCCATTCGATGAACGTACCCTCCCTGAAAGTGCTGGATACCATCGGCTTCGATGCCGCGATTTCCCGGGCCAGCACGCTGCTCGGTATCACCGATCCGGTGGAGATCGAAACGATTTTTCCCCGCAAGTATCCCCTGGGGTTGGGAATCGTCAAGATCAATCCGCTGCAGATGGCCCGGGCCTTCGCCACCTTTCCCAATCAGGGACGGCTGATCGAGCCAGTGGCCATCCGCTACGTGGAAGATCGAAATGGCAGGCTGGTGCTGGAACCGGAAAAGGATCTGAGGAACAAGCAGATGCGGGCGGGTAGTTCGCTGCAGGCCATGACCCCGCAGGAAGCGTACATCATGGTCAGCCTGCTGCAGAGCACCGTCAAGACGGGAACTCTGCGTTGGGCCGCATCCACAGTGGATGGTTTTAACCGCCCCATTGCCGGCAAGACAGGCACGGTGCAGAACTGGTCAGATGCCTGGACGGTGGGATTCACACCCCAAATCACGACGGCGGTTTGGTTCGGCTTCGACGAACTGGGCTACTCGCTGGGAGTCAATCAGACAGGAGCGACGGTGGCTGGCCCGGCCTGGGCTGCATACATGAAACAGGCCCATGAGGGTTTACCCGTAGAGGAGTTTACCCGGCCCAACTCGGGATTGATCGAGGTCACGGTCTGTGCCTCTTCCGGACTGCTGCCCACCAGATACTGCAACGAAGGTACGGTGCAGGAGATCTTTTTGACGGGCACGGAGCCTCGCGATTTCTGCGACCTTCACAGGTTCGAGTTCGAGCGCGATGAAACCCTGAAAAACAATATAAAGGGTTCGATTCTCCTGGGTGATCCTCTGCCCGCCGAACCTCTGATTCCGGATCTGGAAGAACCTCTGTTCAAACGGGAGGAGCCTTCGGCACCGAGCGAGGATACGGGGAATCCTCTGTTGGACTAAAGGACGGGAGGCTGGCAGCATGGCGGATTATCTGTACTCGAAGGACCATGAATGGGTCCTCGAGGAAAATCATCGGGTAAAAGTCGGGATATCGCAGTTCGCGCAATCGGAGCTGGGCGAGATAGCCTTTGTCGAGCTTCCAGAAATCGGCAAGCCCGTGAAACGGGGGGAGGCGGTTTGCTCCATTGACTCGTTGAAGTCCACCAGCGAAATCTACGCTCCGGTATCGGGAACCGTCGTCGGGATCAATGAATCGTTGTCCGCTGAAGACAGCTGCGGGCTCATCAACACCGACCCTCTGGGCCGAGGCTGGTTGTTCATTCTGGAGATGAGCAACCCTTTAGAGCTCAAGGAACTGCTCACGCACGAGGCATATGAGCGTTACCTGGAATCAGGATAGGAAGGCATGCTGATCTCTACCGATTCGATTATCGTGAAAAAACGGATCCGCAAAGACCTGGGCGATATCTCCGGTTTGATGGAGAGCCTGAAAACATACGGACAGCTGACCCCGATAATCATCAATCGGAACCACGAGCTCATCGCCGGATTCCGACGACTGCAGGCTGTTAAAAGGCTGGGATGGAAATCCATTGAGGCGGTGATGATAGACAGGCGCAGCGAGCAGCAGAAGCTGGAAGTCGAAATCGAGGAGAATGTGCAGCGACGGGATCTTTCCGTAGAGGAGATCGCTGACGGTATGGCTCGGCTGCAGAAACTGCGGCATCCCGGTTTGCTGGCCCGCATCTGGGCGTTCATTCTGCGTGTTTTGAGATCGCTTGTCCCGGCAAAGAGGAAGTGGAGAAGACGTTAATTAACCCTTTCAGGGTTTGGCACGGTTGAGGAGATTCTTGAGGAAGCGGGAGACAGCGGCCAGCACACCTGTGCCTGTTCGCCCGTAGCGCTCCGTGTAGTCCTTGGCCGCCTGTTCCAGGGGGAAGGCCTGTCCGTACTGCTTCTTCAAATCGTCCCAGTGGCGCACGATCCAGACGTACAGATCCGAAGCGGTGCGGCCCGGGAATGCCTTGAGAAACCGTTCGCCTTCGATCAGGTCCACAATAGGTTTGTAGACCTTGTCGTACCAGGACAACATCGCCTCCTGGAAGGAGATCTCCTCTTGTTCCGAGAGGTTGAGGAAGTACTTATGGCCGTTTATGTGACGGATGATCTCGTCGAAGCGGCCGGTGGTTGTGAAGTCGATCGTTGCCTCCGGGCGCAGCTCCCCGAGTCCGGTATGCTTGAAAAACTCCTCCCTCTCCAGGTTGATTACCGCGGCGTGCAGCTGGTCGCGGGTCATACCGGGCTTCAGTGACACCCGGGTTCCCAGGCTGATCACTTCCGCATCAATGAACTCCACTCCCTGCAGCTTGCCTACCGAGACGCGGTGGTTGCCGTCGCGAACGAAATAAATACCCCCGACCTCATAGAGGGTAACCGGAGGCAGGACCACATCCTGATGGTGGGCGGTGTTTACCCGGACCCAACGCCCCCTGAGGCGGTTGTGGCGGGGAAGGAAAAATCTGTTGAAGTCCAGATAACGGCCCTCGCTTCCCACGATCTTTTCGATCTGAACGACCCTTAAGCCCCGGTAGGTCTCCGAGGTAGGCCCGATCAGAGCCTTGACCTCCTGGAGGGACAGGAGATTGTCCCTCTGGTTTGTCAGGAGCGAGAGGATCCGGCCGAGCAATTCCCGGCTGCGGGCCTTGTCGAAATCTTCGGAGGCCCGGGCGCTGTAGTACTGGGAGCTCATCGGGAAGGCTCCACGTCTATGACCACGTGGTCGTACGCGTTGACCACGGTGGTCTGCTCGTACCGGGACATCCTGACGGCGGAGGCGGAGTACAGATGGGTGTGCCCGTGGACGAGATACTTCGGTTTGAACCTGCGCATGAACCAGAGGAAGATCCTGAATCCCCGATGACAGGGATCTTCCTGATCGTGGATGCCCAAAGGCGGAGCGTGGGTCAGGAGGATATCCAGGTAGCGACCGAAGCGCAGCCGGTTGTAAAGCAGGCGGGGGAGCAGCTTGAGGATCCTCAGAGCTACATGGAACTCCTTGTGCTGGTTCTCCCCCCCGTTGTACCAGAAACTTCCGCCCAGTCCTGCCAGCAGCAGTGATTTCTCCCGCCGCACCCGGGATCCGATGTAGGTGGCACCGGTGGGACGATAGATATCGATCCCCTGCCCCGTCAGGCGTCCCCTGCCGAAAGGGTCCACATTGCCGGTGTACAGGGGCATGAAGCGCAAATTGTGATTTCCGAACACGAAGAGCAGGGGCTTGTTCAGGGTCGACATGATGAAGTCGTAGTAGCTGAGGGGAAGATCCCCTGCGCTCAATACGAGTTGCACCTCGGCGAAGCGCTGTTTGATCGAGGGACTGTACACCAAAGGGTCAATATGGTCAGATACACAGAGGATTTTCATTTCACGGGCAACGTCAGCCTGCCGACCATTGATAGGGTGAAGCGGATTCTCCTCGGACAATTTAGTTTTTTTGTATAGAAGAGTCAAATCCGGGGTTGTATATTATAGGGAGAACCATGGCGTTCGTACATTTTATCACCGCCCTCGTGCTTTCCTTGTCCAGTCTTCAGCAGGGAGAACAGCTGTTTCTGGAAAACAAGCCCCGGGAGGCCCTGCCCCATCTGGAGAAGGCCCTGTACCAGAATCCCCAGGAGGAGAAAATCTACCTGTACCTCGGCATCGTCTACGAGCAGATAGGGGACCCGGAAAAGTCCATCCAGATTCTCAAGAGAGGTCTGAACGTATCTGAAGGATACAAGGATCTCATATACTACAATCTGGGGAACAATCACTTCCGCAGACAGGAGTTCACCGTAGCGGAGCAGATGTACAGCAATGCCCTGCAGATCAACGGAGCTCTGGATGTCGCCTATCTCAACCGGGCCAACTCCCGGCTGGAGCTGGAAAATTTCCAGGATGCGCGGCAGGACTACATCGACTATCTGCGCCTGGACCCGGCCACGCCTCAACGGGAAAACATCGAGAAACTGATAGCCCTTCTGGGCCAGGCGATCGAAGATGCCGAACGCGCCCGCCTGGAGGAGCTGGAACGTCAGAAGGCACTGCTGAACGAGGTACTGGACAGCTTGAAAAACGCCTCGGAAGACACCCGCAACCTCTCGGCCGGAAGCGAAGAGATCCAGGAAGAGTACGAAGAGATCGATATCGAAAACTGATTGGCAATCGAGAGGATTCATTCCCATGGATAAACGCAAACTGATCATCATCATTGTCGCGATTATCGTAATCCTGCTGCTTGCAGGCGGTGCCTGGCTGGGCTTGAGGGCGCGCGGCCGCTCCGCCGAATCCCGGGAAGCCCAGGAGCGGTTGAACGCGCTCAAGCTGGCCCGCACCTATATGGAAAAGGAGGAGTACGACCGGGCCATGGAGATCGTTGAGAAGCTCCTGCTCAAGGACCCGGAGGACGCGGAAGCGCAAGGTCTGCTCGACGAAATCATCGATAAGAAACAACTGGCCGAGATGAGCGAGAAGGAGCGGGAACAGCAGGCACTGCTGGAGCAGCAGGAGAAGCTCAACGAAGGTTTGAAGGAGCTGGGGTCCTCCCTCCAGGACAGGCGCCCTCAGG
>Ga0315553_10000167_pt1 | contig 57674 bp, 92 predicted proteins | sample SalMarSW160140MG_FD_203099 | JGI IMG/M metagenome (GOLD analysis project Ga0315553, IMG submission 203099) | Salt marsh sediment microbial communities from the Plum Island Ecosystem LTER, Massachusetts, United States - Salt Marsh Sediment SW1601-40 ...
AAATTTAATAAATATAGTAATTCTAATAATGCAGTTATGGAGATTAGAGCAAATTTATATTTAAGAACTTGTGAAGAAATGATAAAACAAAACGAAAGATATATAAATGAAATAGCTGAAGAAGGTAAAGACAAAGAAGAATTTTTAAAACATGAAATTTGGGCTTTACTCTTTGAAACTATTACTAATAAGGTAATTAATGAAAATACTATTTTATCTAAAAATGGTTATTTAATTTATTCTCTACCATCGGCAAAAATATATTTTAAAAAGCAAGAAATTATAATATCTGATGAAGAAAGATTATATAATTTTTTGATCAGAAATAAATTAGAAAAAGACTATATTGATACTAATAAAAAAATATTATTTAATCTATTAAAAGATCATCTTTATATTTGCGAAGATGGATCAATTAGCAATGATGATGGATTACTTTTTGACGGAGTTTGTTTAAGTAGTCCAGAAATACAAATTAAATTAAACGAAGATTAGGAGAATATATCATGAAAACTAAAACTAGAAAATTTACTGAGGCTCAAAAAGATCAAGTAAGAAATAATTTGGAAAAAATATTGACTTATTATGGGGCTAAAGAAGGGAAATACAATTGGCAATGTATTCCTTATAGACATAAAAAGCCTGATAATGATTTGTCCATAAAAGGTAATGTTTGTTGTTGTCATTGTGGTTTAAAAGGCGATTCGTTTAATGTTATAGCTGAATTAGAAGGTTATAACATTAAAAAAGATTTCACTTTAATAATAGAAAAGGGAATTGAAATAGTAGGGTGTCAAAACCCTACTATTAATTATACCTATAAAACTAAACGAAATAAAAGCAATAAAAACAATGAATCTACTAAAGAAAAAGAATTTAAAAATGTTAATCATAATCTAACTGATATTATACTACAATATTTCTCTTTATCAAAAAGATATTATTATTTTTATAGAAGAAATATTAAAAACGATAATATTTTAAAACATTATAAAATAATTTGTGATGATCCAAGAAAAATTTTTCCAAAAGAATTATTACCACAAGTCTATAACTTATGGAGTTACCAAAATATAATTCCTGTTTGGGAAAATAAAAAAGTAGTAAATGTAATTCTAAGAAGGGATGACTATTTAAATAAAAAAAATAAAAAGACTTTAAATCTAAAAGGACTTCCTTTAAAAATTTGGAATGCTGGTTATATTAGGCATTCACAGAAGAATGACATATTTTTTATAACAGAGGGCATTTTCGATGCTCTATCTTTTGAATGTATAGATTGTAAAGGAATAGCTTTGAATTCCATAACAATGGTTAATAAATTCTTAGATATTATTAAAGAATTTATTGATCAATTAAAAGAAAATCAAGTTAAGTTTTTCATCTGTTTTGACAACGATCCAAGAAATCCAGAAAAGCCGAATAAAAAAATGCCTTCTGAAATAGCTAGGGAATCGCTTGATGAAGGTTTAAGGACTCTTGGATTAAAGAGTGTAATTTTAAAATTAAATAAATATAAAGATGTAAATGAATTCTATATGAATAATTCATTTACATTTAGAGATGAAATTTATAAAGCTATAAAATTTATAAGAGGAGATAATTAAATGAAACTATCTAAAAAAATTTATTTATTAGAAGATGATAAAAGATATTTAGAGATCAATTATCGAAATATAAAAGTAAAAATATACGATAATCAAAGATATCTTATAGAATATATTTTAGATCATATAACCAATAAGAATAATAATTCTAATCAAATATATAGTTTTTTATATGATTTTAACGATTTATATAATCTATGTAATAGAAATAATTTTTATATTTATGCTTTTGCATATCAAAACAAAAGTTTTGTTAAATCTGAAATGTTCTGTAAATGGAAAAGATTAGGAATTATTTTTCAAAATAAAAGAAATATTATATAAAAACGTCAATTAAATACACTTAAAAATAACAAACAATCATGTTTTTTGTTCTACGTAGAACAAATATAACATGTTTGTTTTTTTTTGTCATGTAGGATATAATTGAATTAGCCGACGGGCGTAAACGGAATATAAAGTCGACAGACTATAAATCGGAGGAGTTATGATTTTACGAAAATTCAAAAGATTTAAGAAAATATTGTTTACTAGCTTTTTATTTCCAATAGTTCCAATCATAAGCGTAGAAGGTGAAGGAGAAAGCGGAGAAAATTCAGATAATACAGATGGAGAAAATTCAAATGCCGATGAAAATGGCGAAAATAGAGAAGATGGAAATAATACAAGTGGGCAAGTAGTTTTTAAATCACAAGCTGATCTTGATAATCTTTTAAAAAGTAGAATCAATAAAGCTATTAAGAAAACTAGAGAAGAACTTGAAGCTGAAAAGAAAAAAGAAAATTTAAGTGAACTTGAAAGACTTAAATTAGAAAACCAAGAAAGTGACCAAAAATTGATTGAAGCAACAAACAGAGCAAATCAGTTTTTAATTCAATCAAAAGTTGTTAGTATTGCAAGTAAATTAAAAATTAGAGATCCCGAAGCTGCTTATATTTTAATGAACAAAGATGACGTATCTATTGATGACAATGGAAAGGTTATGGGAATCGAAAATTCATTGAAAGCATTAATTAAAGAAAAACCTTATTTATTAGATTCTGGCAATGATAGTAATAATCAAGACCCTCAATCGGGTGGAGACGATCAAAACGCTGGATCAAATAAGCCATCTGGAAATAGTATAGATATGAATTATTTGATAAGAAAAAAAGCTGGATATGTTGATTAGTTGATTAAGTAGTTTTAGGGATATAAGGAGGAAGTTTCATGGCTACCTATATTCCAAGAGCTGGTGTTGAAGCTCTTATGCCTGAAGATGTACAACGTGAAATAGTTCAAAGTGTTCCCGAAAATTCTGCGGTTATGACATATGCAAGAAGAGGTCCAAATATGTCAAGAGCCCAAAGAAGGATTCCTTGTTTATCAGTTTTACCAACCGCATATTTTTCAAATCCGGGTCCATCAACTAAAACAGAAGATGAGCAATGGAAAAGATTATCTAAATTAATGTGGGAAAATAAATACATTGATGCAGAGGAATTAAACGTCATTGTTCCAATTCCAATGGCAGTTTTAGACGATGCTGACTATGATATTTGGGCAGAAAGTAAACCTAAATTAATAGAAGCTTTCGGAATTGCTTTTGATCAAGCTGTATTCTATGGGATTAATGCTCCTCAAATATGGCCCGATAACATTGTTGCGGCTGCTACCGCTGCTGGAAATTTTGTACCTAAAGGAAGTATCATAAGTTCAAATACAAATAAAAGCGATATATATGAAGATATAATGGGCGATGGTGGTTTAATAGCAAAAGTTGAAGAAGATGGATTCATGGTTGATGGTCATGTATGCAGTATGACAATGAGATCAAAATTTAGATCATTAAGAGCCACAGATGGAATTCCTATCTTTAAATCGTTAAATAAAGAAGGTGTGCAAGGTAGTTCTACTTATTATCTTGATGGTGAGCCTTGTGTATTTCCTAGAAATGGAGCTATAATTCCAAATAGGTCATTAATGATTTCTGGAGAATGGAAACAATTAATGTATGCAATTAGAAAAGATATCATGTGGACAATTTTGACGGAAGCAGTTATTCAAGACCCTACCACAAAAGAAATCGTATTTAATTTAGCCCAACAAAACATGATTGCGTTAAGAGCGTCTATGAGATTAGGATGGCAAGTACCAAATCCTATAAATCGTCTTAACGAAATTGAAGAAACAAGATATCCATTTTCTGTATATGGTGAAGCCGTAAGTTAAGTTAGGAAGTGATAAAAATTTTTAAATCAAATGTTGAGTTTCTTAAGGAAAGGTATTATAAGGGGAAATTATATAAAATAGGTGATGTGGTTAAAATGGATCAAAGTGATGCAACCGCATATTTAAATCAAAATGCAGTAAAATATCATGTTAAAACAGCTGAAAAAATTCCATTAGAAAAGAAATCATACAAAGAATTACAAGATATTTGTAAAAATAATAATCTCCCTGCGGTTGGCAAAAAAGAAGATTTAATTACTTCTTTAAATGAAAAAGGAATTAATTAATGAGGTGATTTAATGCCTTATACTGTAAATAATTATCCTGATAGAATTAAAGTATTACCGGCACAAGCAAAAAAGATTTGGATAGCTGCTTTTAATAATGCATTTAAAGAATATAATAGCAATGAAAAAAGAGCTAACCAAACAGCTTGGGCGGCAGTTGAGAAAGCTGGATATAAGAAAGACAATGCTGGACAGTGGAAGAGGTGGGCATAATGGCATATATTACAAGTTCAGAATATGCAACATTAACAGGGCGAGACTCGTCCGAAGCAACAACAATAAGAATAAGACTTGCCTCAAAACTGTTAGATGATAGAATAGGAAACTATGGAATTTACAAAAGTGGATATAAGATTGACACAAGTAAATCGACTTGGTATGTATCACCTTGTTTGTTATCTGATGATTATAATTATGTTAATGTTTCTAATACGAATTATAAAATAGAAGTTACTATAGGGCAAAAAGAAGCTATACAATTATGGATAGCTTCAATGATAACCGAATTATTTAATAATAATAATACCCCAAATTCACAAGATAACTTAAAACTAGGTCGATTTAGTGTTTCAAAATCAAAAAATTCAACAGGATCAAAACTTCCCGAGTCAATGGGTTATGTTGATTCAATTCTAATTTCGTCTGGAATAATTGAGAAAAGAGTTGGTTTAAAATGAGTATAGCAGCTTTCAATAAAATGATGAATCATTCAATAACTTTAAAAAAAATGCAAAGAAATGCTGCTGCTGATTTTTCAGTTCTTTCAAGTGATGATACCTTAAAGGGATTTGTTCAATATGGTAATAATTTAATAATCAATGAAAAAGGTGAAAAAATCTTATCGACCGCAATTGTTTTCTTAAAAGATGATTGTGGAATTGATATAAATTATCCATATTGGAAAATTGATCAAACAAGTCCACAAACAAGAACAGATATGGAAGTATTAAAAATTGATCCTATTGATCATCCATTACAAGCAGGAAAAACACATCATTTTGAAGTTATGGTGAGGTGATATTATGGGTTTAGGTGGTTGGAGTATTTGGAGAGGCAGTGAATTAACAAGAATAATGAATCAGGCAGCAAGAGCGGCAGTTTTTCAAACTTGTGATGCTGTAGTTCAAGCAGGAAAAGGAGAAGTACCGTTGGATGAAGGAACACTAAGAAATACAGGAGTAGCGAAAATGTCTCCTGATGGGAAAGCTGCTGGCTGTGCTTGTTTTGGCGGTGGTCCTTCTACTGGATATCCTGTAATTCCTTACGCTATTAGATGGCATGAAAAAAACGCAAATTTCCAACATGGTCGAAAAAGATTCTATTTAAGGGATCCATTTAATCGATTAGCGAAGAATAAACTTTTATCTAATCTTAGAAATGGAATAGGAGGAGCGTTATGATTGCCGATAATTTTATTGAGTGGCTTGAAGAAGAAGGATTCGGAGTTGTTGGAACTGATTTATTTGATAATTTTCAACCTTTAAGTCCTGATAACTGTGTAACTGCTTTTGATGTTAATGCTCCACAAATTGACGAGTCAAGCAGCTTATCAGTTGATCTATTTGGACTTCAAGTTATTACAAGAAATTCAAGCAAAGCGGCAGCCAAAGAACTTGCTTATAATATTCACAAATACTTTATGGGGTTTGGTGGTACTCCTCTAATATCTGGTGGTCCGATTGTTAGTGCTGTATTTATAGATCAGCCGCCAGAAAATCTGGGGAAAGATGAAAAAAATCGAACAGAATACGCAGTTACTTATAATTGCCGAGTACAAAGTACAGGCAATAAGTATAGATTATAAGAAAGGAGGATTTTTATGCTATCAAATAAAGCTTTTAATATTTTTAAGAAAACTTTGAAAACCATTTTATTATCTCCTGTTTTGCCTATTTTAATGGCAAGTCCAGATAATGTTGAAGGTGAAGTAAAATTCGCTGGAACTGTCATTGAGGTAGATAGTCAAGTCGTAAGCAAAATAACTTCTTTTAATAGAAAAGTTTCGGTGTCTGAACAAGATATTACTGGATCAGAAGATATTGTCCCCGGAACAGATGTTTTACATCAAGTATTTACATCAATTGCAGTTTCGGAAACTGCTGATATTGAAGGAATAACGATTGAATCGGCTGCGGCTGGTTTAGATGATGGACAGAGTGAATTAAAAGATGCAGTTGATCAAGGGAAAATTATAACATTAAAAAGTACTCGTAATACTGGGTATGGCTGGTCTTTAAGTGGCTTTTTTACTTCATATGAAGAAGGAGCAGATACAAGCGGAGTTTATACTTATAAGGGTAGTTTTAGAATTAATTCTAAAGTAGAAATAACCCCAGGTAGTTAAGCAATAAAAAGATAAAAGGAGTTTAAAATGTCTAATAATTTAAATAATAATGCCGATAGAATCAAATTTTTAGATGAAAAACAAGAAGAAATTACAGAAAGACAAAATAATAATCTTGTTTTAGATTTTGATCAAGCATTAAGAGAAGAAAACAAACAAAAAATAGAAATAAAGCTTTTGGGTAAAACTTATTTTTTACCTAAAAAAATGCCTTTTAATTTTTCAACTTTTTTCCTAAGAAATTGTTACAAGAAAATAAAAGGACAATGGACTGTCATTATGGATGATGATAAAATAATGCCTTTTATAGAATTAATGTTTGGGAAAAGATTTATTGAAAATTTAGAAAAGTCTAGAGACAATCGAATATCTATGATGTTTGTTTATGAAAACATAGTTCCCAAAATATTAGACGAATGGGGATATCATATGGATACAAGTAAATCTGGTCATATATCAGAAAAAAAAATCCAAATCCAAAAATAATAATTTGGGCATGGGGAAGCTTAGAAGCTGATTTTAAAAGATTTTATGATTTAGATTTAAATTATATACATAAAAATAATTTAATTACTTGGAGGAAGTTTTTAATACTAGTTAGAGGACTTCCAGAGGATTCAGCATATAATCGTTGGTATAACGATAAAGAAAATAGAAATTTTGTTGAAGCTGAAGAAGTAATTATAAAATAATCGAATAGATTTTATTGGCAAAAAAAAGGAGTTTTTATATGTTTATTGTTGGAAGAGTAACCGCTCCGATAGATGCCGATCTTTCCCCATTCCAGAGCGGCTTGGCAAGTGCTAGAGGAATGGGGTCTGCTTTTGCTGGTCAAATTAGCAATTCATTGAAAAGTGTTTCAAGCTCAATGATGACAGTTGGAAAAAGTCTCACAAAATTTATTACTGTTCCTTTAGCTGCTGGGGTTTTAGCCGCCGCAAAATTCGGCAAAGATTTTGAAAAGGAAATGTCAAAAGTCGTTGGACTTGTTGGCGTATCTCAAAAACAAGTTAATTCATGGAAAAGTGACATATTAAGTATGTCGCCAGAGGTAGCAAAGCCACCGAAAGAACTAGCCGAAGCAATGTTTTTCGTTACAAGTGCTGGATTAAGAGGAGCGGATGCCTTAGATGTTCTTAAAAAGTCTGCGAAAGCAAGTGCCGCAGGATTAGGCGAGACTAAAACCATTGCCGATCTTGTAACATCTGCGGTTAATGCTTATGGAATAGAGAATTTAAGTGCAGGACAAGCAACTGATATTTTAGTCGCTGCGGTTCGTGAAGGTAAAGCAGAGGCGGCAGAACTAGCAGCAACAATGGGGGCAGTGTTACCACTAGCTAGTGAGTTGGGAGTAACATTCGATCAGGTAGCTGCAACACAAGCAGCAATGACAAAAACAGGTACTAACGCAGCCGAAGCAGCGACTCAATTAAAGAGCATTATGGCTGGATTAATTAAACCTAGCAAACAAGCTGAAGAACAACTTCGAGCAATGGGAACTAGCTCTTCAGAAATGAGAAAAAAAATTAAAGAAGAGGGTTTGCTTCAAGCCCTTATGGATTTGCGAGAAATGACCAATAAATACGGAGAAGAAGCAATGGCAAGAGTATTTCCAAATATTAGAGCATTAATGGGAGTACTTGATTTAATGGGAAATAATCTTGAAGGCAATAAGAAAACTTTTGATGCTGTTAAAAATTCTACTGGATCACTCGATAAAGCTTTTAAAGCTGCAAGCGAAACGGTAGATTTTAAATGGAATGCTGCTTTATCTGCTTTACAAGCTAATTTAATAAAGTTTTTTGAAGTTATAAAATCTGTGGCTGTTCCGGTATTAGAAACACTGGTTAAAGCTTTTGAATTTGTCGGAAATGCTTTTGCATCTTTAAATCCATTTCAACAAAAATTAGTCGCTGGATTTGCAGCAATGGCAGCACTAATCGGACCAGTTATTGCGGGTATAGCTGCGGCTATTGGTGTTCTAGGTGGAATTATTGGTGGTGTAAGTACTGTAATAGCTGCTTTTACTGCAATTATAAGCACAGTTACAGTGCCGATTCTAGCTGTAATCGGTGTTATCGGTGGGCTTGTCACTGCTTTTGTAGGATTAATGTTGAGTTCTGAAAAAGTTCGGGGAGCTATATTTGAAAAATTTAATGGAATTATTTCTAAATTAAGAGAAGCCGCAAAATTTATTCAAGAAAATGCAGATTCCATAAAGGGAGCTCTTATGGGATTAATAAAAGGAATTGCGACTGGCAATTTTGGTGATTTTATAAATAACATGAAAAATTTAGTTCCAAGTGAGACTATGGCAAAAATACATCAAGCTGTTATTGGATTTGTAGAATTTAGAGATAAAATGATTGAGATCAGAGACAAAATTATTTCATTTAAAGATGGATTTATGAATGCCTTTAATTCGATTAAAACTGTAGTTACTACCGTTATTGGTGGAATTATAGGAGCTGTAAGCGGTTTTGTTAGTGTAATTGCTGCTGGTTTTGCTAATGTTAAAGAAGCAGTTTCCGATTCATTCAAAGAATTCAATGTTAATGCAATTAAAAAAGCTTTTGAAAATATAAAAGCTGTAATAGGTCCAGTTGTTACAATATTTAAAGGGCTAGGAATGGTTATAGGCGGTGCTATAGCCGCAATAATTGGAATAATTGTAGGTCTTTTTAACGGAATCGTCAAAGCGATCGACAATGTTATTGCTGCTATTATGAATGTTATCTCATTTATTGGTGGAGCTTTAGGCGTATTAGTTGGACTATTTACAGGTAATTGGAAGCTGGTTGATGAAAGTTTTCAAAATATGTGGAATAGTATTCTAGACTTTTTTGGAAATATTGTTGTTGCTATAATTGATTTAGTCTCAGGATTTGTCGAAGGAATAGTTGGTTTTTTTACTGGATTATACGAAACTTTAGTTGGTGGATCAATTGTGCCAGATATGATTAATGCGATAATCGAATGGTTTTTAACTCTTCCAGCAAGAGTTTTAGAAATCATTATTGGATTTGTTGCAAAAATTATTGAATTTTTCGTAAATTTACAAACTAAGGCTAACTCAATTGTAATCGCTTTAATAAATGCTATCATAGCGGCTTGGAATGACATGAAATCTAATATTTCAAAAATTGTAAGTGTATTAATTCAACTTGTAATTGCTCGTTTTAACACTTTTAAAAGAAATGTATCAACAATTTTTAATGCAGTAAGAAGTGTACTTAGTTCAATTTGGAATAGTATAAAATCAAGAGTTTCAAGCATTGTAAGCTCATTAGTTAGCTCAATTAAAAGCCGCATAAGTAGTTTAAGAAGCGGAGTTTCGAGTATTTTAAGTAGTATAAAAAGTACTTTTAGTTCAGCATGGAACAGCATAAAATCAAAAGCAATAAGCACTATTTCAAGCATGGTTAGTAAGATAAAAAGTAAAATTAAAGGAATTGCTTCATCTGCTTATTCCTCAGGAATGGCAATTGTTAACGGAATTAAAAACGGTATTAATGCCGCAGCTAGTGGAACAATTTCAGCACTAAAAAGCTTAGTTAAAAGATTAAGAGATTTATTACCATTTTCACCAGCAAAAGAAGGACCGCTTAGAGATTTAGATAAATTAAATTTTGCAGGGCCCATTAAAAAAAGTCTTGCAAAGGCTAATTTAGAAGTAGGAGCTTTTTTTCTAAAAGATTTAATGTTGAATGAAAAGTCAATCGCTCCACAAACTTTGAATCCAAATAATAATCAAGGTATTTCTTTTAATGGAGATTTTAATTTTCATGGAATTAAGGACATGAATGGATTTATGCGAGAAATGAAAGATGTATTAAGAAGGTATGGAGGTAAATTCTAATGTCATTTGTTTTAAAGATTGATAATCAATTTTTGCCTTCAGGAGTAAAAGTTGAAAGTAAAAGTCTAAACATTAGTTATGATGAAACTGGCACTCGTGGAGTGCTTAGTTTTAATCTAATTGATGAAAATCTAACAGGTAATTTATTTTATTTTCAGTCTGTTTGCGGAAAAGATGTAAAAGTATGGGAAAATGGAACATTAATTTATGGTGGTAAAATTGATACGCCAGACATTGAAAAAATTAATCAAAAACCAACAACAATTCAATCAATTACTTGTGTAGACTATAACGAGATTTGCGATAGAAGACTGGTTAATGAATCATATCCTAAATTAAAAATTTCAGACTTGATAAAAGATGTAATTGACAACTATTTGGCAGAGGATGGAATTTGGTATGATGATGATTCTATTGATGAAACATTAAACGAAATATCGGTCAATTGTCCTTATGTTTATTGTTCGACTCTATTTAATGAACTTGTAGAGCTTATAGGATGGCAATGGTATATTGATGCAAATAAAAAATTTTACCTTGATGATAGAACAATTAATATAGGTCCAGAAATTAGAGAAAATACAAATTATTTATGGAGAAGTTTAAAAATCGGACAGGATATTTCAGAATTAAGAAATAAACAAATCCTTAAAAGTGTAAAAGCCATAACAGATGAATTAACTGAAACAGCAAACCCAAATCCTGATAATAATAGAAGTTATTACGTAAGATTTAAATTAAACAATAAACCTAAAATATATATTACTATAGAAAGATATAAAAATAATCCGAGGGATCAAGATTTAGTTGATCCTAGATACATTGGAATTAATGGTTTAGACACTGATATGTATTGGTATTGGTCAAAAGCTGATAATACAATTACACAAGATCAGGATCAAGAAGCTCTTACAACTGGACAATTTTTAGTTTTGAAATACTTTGGGCAATATTCAATCGACATTGTTAAAGATGATGAAGATTCTATAAATGAAAGAAAAGCTATTGAAGGCGGTTCGGGATTGTACGAAGATGTAGAAAGTGGAGCAAGTATTGAAGGAATAGTTATTGCAGAGGAAAAAGCACAAGCATTATTGGATAGATATTCAAGCGTAGCAAATAAAATAATGTTAGCTTCATATAATCACAATTGGAAAAATGGTCAAATTTGCGATACAATTTTTCCAAACTTCGGGATTAACTCTTTGACTTCAGAGGGTGGAGGATATTTGGTCAGAAATTTAAAAATTGAAGATGTTGGCAACAACTTGCCGCTTTTACGAAGTGCAACATTTGTGGACGGTACTCAAATTGGTGGATTCGTTAATTTTTTCAAAGAGTGGATGGCAAAAACTAAAGAATTTACTTTAAGAGAGGATGCTCTCGTTGAAAAAGCCTATAATATAAATGAGGAACAGAACTGGAATGGAACCGTTGTTATAACTAAGCTTGATTGTTTATATCCTGAAGATGATCCCGGTGGACTTTATCCATCAAATTTATTATTTCCGGGAACTATTGATACAACTAGGACTGAATACGATTAAAGAAAGGTGATAAGATATGATGATAAAAATAAAAGAAAAACATGGATGGATCGGAAAGCTTAGATTAATAAAGAAAGATATGATAACAGGAAAAATTATAACAAATAGGCTTATCTTTAATCGATTGATGAATAGTGCTTTGGATGAAGTAATAAAAAGCCTTTATGGAACTGGTGAGACTGACTTATTGTTAAAACATGTTGCAATTGGTGATGACAATACAGCAAATTTGGACACTATGACAACATTAGTTAATGAAGTTTATAGAATTCCGATTATATCAAAAATAAAGACAGGAACTGGAATTGTAACATCTACGGCAATATTATTAGATACGGAACCCACTGATTTAAGCGGAATTGTGACAATTAAAGAGGTTGGCTTTTTCTGTGGAAGTGAATCTATAGGTTGGACAGAGGGCAGCGGAAAAGATACAGGATTAATGATTAGTCGAATAGTCTTAGACCCTGTCGAATCTAAAACAGCAACCGAACAAATAAATTTTGTTCGTGAAGATGAATTTACAAGGGGGTAGAAATAATATGATCTTTCAAATGGATGCTCAAATAGATAAAAATAAAATAAATGATCCTAAATATGTTGAAGAATTTTATAAAAATTTTTGCAAAAATTATATTGATCAGATAAAAGATAAACTTAATTTTCAGGTTGAATTATTAGAAATTGATAATCCAAAATTAAAAAAAGAAGATCAATTAAAAGAAGATTCAAAAGAAAAAGAACCTAAAAAAATAAATATAATTAGATATAGGATGGAAATGGTTAATCCAGTAATTAAAAAAAATGCAATAGAAAAGACTAAAAAACCGCCAAGTTCCCATAAAGCATATACAAAAGAAGAAGCAATAGAAATAAAAAATAATAGGAAGGAGCATTAATATGACTGCTTTTAATGATTTTTCAGAAATAACTTTTATTGATGGAACATCTCCGCCAATAAATGCAGCTAATTTGAATGCTCTAGAAGGGGTTGTAAATTTAGCTGACAAGGAATTGGCTAGAAGTGCAAGTTTTAAATTAAAAGAATATTTAAAATATTTTAGACAAAGAAATACAAAAGATATTGATACATTTCAATCTGACTATTCAGATTATTTAAATTATGCCCCGACTGGAACATTATCAAATGATTCAGTTTATGGCGGCGACGCTTTTTTAGGTGAGAGAGGCTTAAAATCTTTAATTCCAATAGCAACTTCCGATTTTTTCGATTTTGCACATGATATAGATACAGTCAATTTAACTGAATTTTTAGATGAAAGCGTATCAAGTACAGACGATTATATTTTTATATTTTTTTATATATCAGATATAGCCGCCCATCAAGGAGGAAATCTATTTTTTAATATCGGTGATACTTCAATTTCTAGTACTTATGAATATGATTTTGACATAGATGCATGGGGATTTGATACTGGATGGAATGTTGCATGGGCGGCAAAATCTGATTTTTATGTTTGGAGCGGAACGCCAAATTGGAATAATATAGATTTCTGGCAGATTCAAATGGATTATAATGCTGGATATCAAAATGAATATATTGTTTTGCAATATATGCAAATGGTTCGGCATGATCCAGATGATTCCGATTATTTTAATGCTTTTCAAAAATATTTTGGAACATCTTCAGGTTGGGAAAATCAATTTTCACAATCATATCCAGTATGGACGGTAGTTGATGACGTTGGGCAGCAAGTTCAAAAATTGGGAATTATAAAGTTAAATCCTGATAACTTTGAACCTCCATTTTCTCCCGGGTATTATAAAAATGGGATGTTAATTTATGAAAATATAAATTGTTTTGTAGCTAAATTTGAATGGACATGTAAGTTGGAAGATGGATTGCCGAGCATGACTTTTTATATCGACTCAACACACTATGCGGAGGTTTATGCTAGTGCAAGCGAATTAATTCTATCGGTAGCAAATGGAGGGGCGGCAGTTGATACGACCTATCCTTTTGATACAATTATTGAATTTAATAATAAACTCATTATATTTTTTGAAAAATACAATGATAGTATAAGAGTATTAGGATATAAAAATGGTGAAAATCTGGCAATTTGCGAATATGAAACAACATTTACAAGCCCTGGAGATATATATCTTGGTGTAGCTGAAACAGCTTTTGGGCTTTTAGTTGATTTTGCTATTTCTAATAGTATGAATCAATTACATTTAGTAAATGAAACAAGACCAACTATTATAAAAAAAGTTTCTAATCAAACGCTATCAAGCAATACAACATTGCAAAATGATGAGTATTTATGGGCATATTTAAGAGCCGATCAAGTATACGAAGTATATTTGCACTTATCGGCAAGATGTTTAAGCACAACTCCAGACATAAAGCTGGCATGGCAGCTTATAAACACAGTTATATTGTCATATAGAGGCAATTTAGGACCAGCTCAGTCTAATACAACTTCAAAAGATACGAACATGAAGTCTGCATTATATCATGATGCTGCTTCGGTTGCATATGGTTTGGCGGCTTCTGGATCGCAGCCAACTTTTATTGAAGAAAGATTTTTAGTAAGAGCAAGTCCAACAGGTGGATTAATTAGGTTACAATGGGCCCAATATACAAGCGACGCAAGCACAATAACTGTGTTTGCTAGTGGATCATATATAAAATTAACGCCCGTAGACGTAAGCACTTCATAAAAAAAATAAAATATAGAGGGTAAACAAAATGCGACAAGACGAATTATTACTTAAGGTAATTGATATTCTTGAAAAAGTAGATATGAAAATTGAAAATAATAATACTCAATTAATAAAACATATTTCTGAAAAGACAGATAAAATTGAGATTCAAATATCAAATTTTGTTACTAAAGAAGATTGTAATATAAAATCTAAAGAAAATATTAGTATTAGAAAGTTTACCGCTTTAGGAATAATGTTTGGAGCAATAGGCGGTAGTTTAATTGGTTTAATTGATAAACTGAAAAAATTGATCGAAGTTATATTGAAAGGATGATTATATGAAAGTCTTAAAAAATATTTTGAAAAATAAAAAATTTATAGCTTCCTTAGTTACCTTAATTATTCTTATTTTAAATGAAAGCAATGTAATAAAAATTAATAATGATAATATAGATAATATTGTTAGTATAGTATTATCATTAATCGCATCTGGTGGGTTTTTATTAACTGATTTCAAAGAAAAAAAATAATATAATATGTATATGATCTATAGTTTTATTGTATAAAAAAACGAGGAATAATTATTCCTCGTTTTTTGCTTTAATATTATTTCAAATTATATTTCTTTTTTAAATAATTATCATAATTTCTTAAGATGTAACATAGTTTACCAAAATCAATATTAGTTTTTTCCTCATAATCTTCTCCAGTAAACCAGCCATTATCAAAACCATGTTTTAAAATACCTGTATAATCTTCATTTGATTTTGGTTTTGTAGCTTCTTTTTTATAAGACTTATTAAAATATTCGCAGATACCTCTGCAAATATCCTGAGCGGTTTCTTTTTGAAAACTTTCTTTTTTTAATAATGCGGCTTCTTTTTTATTTGTCATGAACGCCGCTTCAACTAAAATCGCTGTCATTGCTGTTTTTCTTAATACATAAAAATCAGCACTTTTTACACCTCTATTATCTTGTTTAGTTCCTTTTAATAGTTCTGTTTGAACTAATGAAGCCAACTTTTTTCCACTAGTGCTGCCGGGATAATAATAAGTTTCTACTCCGTCGGCTCCATTCCATCCTGTTCCATACGCATTGGCATGAATAGACACAAATATATTAACTTTTGCATTATTAGCCCTATTACATCTATCTTGCAAACTGTTATCAGATGTCATTGGGCTACAGTCGACATAACTAAAACCGTTACGTTTTAATTCTGTAATTAAATACTTTTTGACTTTTTCATTAAAATAATTTTCATGGTATCCGTCGGGAGTTCTTTTCCCCGCTGTTTCGTAACCATGACCGTCATCAATTCCTATTTTCGCCATTTTTTCATTCCTCCATTTTATTATTCTTATTTTTTTCAATTAAATTAAGATAACTTTCTAGTCTTAATTTAATTTTTTGCATTGTTTCTGAAATTATCTCCATTTCTTCAGACATTTTTTTTTGATTATGTTTAAATAGATGGATTGTTTCGTTCATGAACTTATAAGCTTCATCCATATCCTTAACTAAGGATTTAGTCTTATTCCTAAATTTATCAATCTCAAATATAGCTTTTAAAAATTTAGAAACAACAAATAAAAAAGATGAAATTAATAATACTATGTATATTGGAATAACTAAGGAATTTAAAATATTAAATAGACTATCATTTATTTTTATTATTAACAATTTTTAGAAATTCTCCTTTCTCATAATTTTTTATATATAATTCTATAGCTTTTTTTACCCCGTCTTTTATTTTAAACTTATTTCTAATACAAATAAGTTTAAATTCAATGTATAAATCATCTTCAATTTGCACGTTTAATGAAGTTGTTTCCTTTTCTTTTGTCAAGAAGATCACCTCCACCGTAATTATAAAGCTATTTTACATATTAGTCAAATAAAACTATTAAACTATTTTACTAAAATGTATATACATTTTTATATTTTTATTATATAATAGAGTTAAATAAAGGCTTGAAGGGAGAAAGAATATGAATAATATAGTTAAAGGTTGTAATGTAACTTATGAAAGTGAGAACGGAAATGTCCAATTAAGTTTGGACATAGTAAGAAATGTAATTGCTAAAGGAAAAGATTTTACTGAAATGGAAATATATTCATTCATTAAATTGTGCCAATATCAAAGGTTAAATCCATTTTTAGGAGAAGCCCATTTGATCAAATTTGGTGATAATGTTCAAATGGTTGTTGGCATTGATGTTTTTACTAACAGACTTGACGAACATCCTCTATGCGAAGGATGGAAGGCAGGACTAATTTTGTTGAAAGATAATAATGTGACTGAAAGAACAGGAACATTTTATCTTAAAAATCATGGCGAACAAATAGTTGGGGCATGGTTCAAGGCACAACGTAGCGATTGGAAGACAGAATTTGAATGGAGTGTTACTTTTTCTGAGTTTTATAAAGAATATTATGATAAAAAATCACAAAAAACAAAACCATTGAAAAACTGGGCAGAAATGCCAGCAACCATGATTGTAAAATGTGCTATAGCTTCAGGAGCTAGAAAACTTTTTACAAAAGACTTTAAGGGAGTTTATAGCTCAGAAGAAATTGGCATTGACGTTAATCAGGACAATATTATTGATATTCCAATTGATGATAATAAAAAAGATAATAATGAAACTATTAATAAGGATGATATCGATAAAATATACAAGTCAATGAAATCAAATATAATAAAATTATCTACAGAAGAAGAATATAAAATTATTGAATATGTAATCAGTAAATTAATAAAAAACAATCAATTAAAAAAAGAAGTTGTTTTATCAACTATTCCTAAAGATAAATTAAGCTTAGTAATAGAAGGAACAAAACAAGCTATTGCATTATATGAAAAGAAAGAGCTTGAAAAAAAATCAAATGATAAGAATGAAGAAAAGATAATTGAAATGGAGTATAAGAAAGAAGATAATAAAAGCTCAGAAACTAAAGATAATAAAAAGACTGATAAAGACAATGATAATAAAAAAGAAGATAATAAAACGCAAAAAACTAATGAAAAAAAGCAGGAAAAGAAGGAGGAAAAAACTAATGAAAAAGATAAAACGAAAAAATAGTATTCAAAAAAGAATACGAAAAGTTGGGAATAGTTTTGTTGTTACTATTCCCATACATCTTATAAAAAAAATGCATCTATCTGAAAATGATATATTTATTGTATATCAAGAATCAGAAAATAAAATTACTATAGAAAGGCTTGATTAGTATGAATAAAGCAATTAAAAAAAACTCTAATTCTATTAACTTAGATAATGATTCTATGAAATTAATATTCCGTCATAATATCAATTTCATAGAATTCAAACATTGGTATTTAAAGAATAAAGCAAAAATTGAAAATTCAAAATATCTTACAAATTCAGAAAAAATCTTTAAAAAATGGATCAAAAATCCGAATCCTAATATATCAAAACTTGTATTATTTTACAAGACATTTTCAAAAAGAAAATTGATTTATAGAATTTTAAAATAAGCTTCGGCTTATTTTTTTTATATTAATTAGTGTAATTATATTACATTTAGCATACTAGTTGACAATAAATACTCAATGTAATATAATAGAGTCATAGAAGAATTAAAAAATGAATTTGGAGGCAGATTGATTATGGAAAAGATAAACATTGAAATTGAAAGAGAAATATTCAGAAATGGCGATTTTAGGATTTATTCTGGATGGGTTGGCGACGAATCAGTCAGTGTAAAAGCTGATGGATTTGAGCTTACTGAGGGAGAGAAAACTCTAGTAGGCACTATGGGAAATTATAAAGGTCAAAAATCTTTTCAATGTAAGTATGAAGAATTTGACTATAATTCCAAACAAGCTAAGAGCAATTTGCTTTGTTCAATACCGGGAATAAAAGAAAAAACAGCAAAAAGAATTTTAGATCAAGTTGAAGATATTAATATTTATAAAACAGAAGATTATCCAAAAATTAAAGGTGTTGGGCCTGCAACTGTATTATTAATTCGTGAAGGACTTCAAAAACTCGAATCTATGGAAGTCTTTAAAGAATTAAATATGCTGCTTGGCGATAAAGTCAGTTCGACTAAAATAAAATCAATCAATGAATTAGTTGAAAATTTAGAAAATGGTATTGATGAATTTAAATCAAATCCTTATAAAATCTTAATCGAAAATGCTGGATTTGGTTTTAAATATACAGACAGAATCAGTTTAGGCTTAGGAATTAAACAAGATAATCCTATTAGATTAAAATATTTAGTTGAATATGTTGTGAAATATTATACTTCATTAGGTAATTGCTATATTGAAAAAGATGATTTGTTAGATAAATTATCATCTTTAAATATAAAGAATGTTGATACATTTGTTGAAGAAAATGAAAGATTAGAAATAGATGGAGAAAGAGTTTACACAAATTCTATGTTTGAAGCGGAAACGAAAATTCCGTATTATCTTAAAAAACTTATTGAAAAAGAAACTAGCATAAAATTTCTTGATAATTATGATATAGATCAAGCTATCAATGATTATCAAGAAATCAATAAAATTAAATTTGATAAACTTCAAATTGAAGGAATCAAAAATCTTGTAAATAATAAAGTTAGTATTTTAACAGGTGGAGCAGGAACAGGAAAAACAACTTTGTTAAAATGTGCATTATTTATCTTAAGTGAATTGAATTTTCGCATGTTTTTGACTGCTCCAACTGGAAAAGCTTCAAGAAGAATGGAGCAAGCAACTGGATCATTGGCAACAACAATACATAGATTTTTAAATGTTGCTGAAGATTCTGGAACTTATCGACAATCTGTAATGGTTGTTGACGAGTTTTCAATGGTTGATACGGAACTATTTTATGATTTATTAAGAACGATGGAGGATGCACCAATAGATTTTAAAAAGTTAATCTTAGTTGGTGATCCGGGACAACTTCCAAGCGTTCAACCGGGTAACTGTCTGCATGATCTTATTCAATCTCAAATAATCCCTTGTGTAAAACTTCAAAAGGTTTTTCGTCAAAAGGGAGATAGTAATATTATTGACATTGCTACATTAGTAAATGATAATAAACAATTTGATTCATCAATTAAAAAGAAAGACTTTTATTGTAAAGCTGTCAATGATTCTAATTGTAAGGATTCAATATTATATTTCTTTAATTATTTACTAGAAAAATATGATGATATAGACAAGTTTTATTCAGAAGTCCAATTCATAGCACCAATTAAAAAAGGTGCTACGGGTGTTAACAATATAAACGAAATGTTGAAAAAACAAATAAATCCTGTAAAAGAAAAAGATAAGTTGTCAAAATGGTTTCCCTTTGATAAGGGCGACAAGATCATGTGCATAAAAAATGATAGAGAAAACGAAATTATGAATGGTGAAAGTGGTCGTATCTCGGATGAAGATAAAACAACATTTTCTGTATATTACAAAGATTTGGATAGAACTGTTTGCTATAAGAAAAATTCTGAGACTGTTAAAAATTTTCAATTAGCTTATTGTTCTACAATACACAAACTTCAAGGCTCAGAATTTAGATATATCGTTATTGTAATGAATCAAGATTCACCTTTTATGGATTCTCGTATTTTATATACAGGAATAACCAGAGGGAAGCAAACAGTTATTTATCTATCAAACAAACAAACAACCGAGAAAGTTGTCGCAAGAAATAACAGAGAAAAAAGAAATACATTATTGAAAGAAAGAATGATATCAGAATTTACGGAGGATTGCTAAGATAATTCTTAGCTTCCTAATTTATAAAATTATAAAAATAAAGGAGATTATATCATGAAAATACAATTAAATTTTGACTTAATGGTTGAAGATTTGAAATTAAAAGATTTGGAAAGATTGGGAATACAAGAATTTTCAAATCTTCAAGAAACCCCTAAAATAGAATGGTTAGGAAGTAATGAGCATGTAGAAATAAAAAATAGCTATGATTTTGAAAGAATTAAAAGTGTAGAAATCAAATATTCTATTTTAGCAAATGCTTTTATAGATTATTTAAGAAATTTAAAATATACCTACAAAGAATATTTTAATAATAATTATTATAGGATTAGATTTCCTATTGAATTATTTATTCAAGATGACGATTTTGCCTTTGAAAATTCTGATAATGAAAAAGAAGTTATTGTATTTCAATTAGGATTAAGTGACTTATGCCGCATTGTTTATAACTATACTTATGATTGTATAGTTAATGAAATTGATGAATTGAAAATTCAATTTAATTGCAAAAAACAAAATATAATTGATGAATTAGAAAATATGTATTGTTTTGATAGCAATAAAATAAATACATTAACTAAAGACTTAGAGAATATATTTACTAAATTAAACAAGGTAGAGTCACGTTTTGATAAACTTAAATGCTATCACAATGTTGATGATCTAATTGACTAAAAGAGAAGTTTATAAGCTTCCTTTTTAATTGAAAATAGAAGGAGATTAAATATGGATACTTTTATAACAGTTATTGAAAGATTAGAAAATTACATAAAAACTTTAGAAGATGATAACAAAGCATTAAGAGAAAATAACAAAATTCTATTAGATCAAAGAAACGAATATATGGAACTTGTAGAATTAGGTGAAAATGAAATAAAAAATTTAAAAAATGAAAGGATTCAGATAGAACAAGTATTAAAAGTGTTGCGGTCTGCCGATATGAATAATTTAGAAAATTATACTTATTCTAAGCAATTACTTGAAGAATTAGAAAAAAAGGAGATTAAGAAAAATTATGACTATTGATGAAGCTAGAAATAATATAGGAAAAACTGTAATTTATAAACCATTTGAAGGCTGTAGTAATAGATTATGGGATATAGGCAAAATAAAAAGTGTAAATAAAAAATATGTTTTTGTATTATATAAACATAATATTGATTGTGGTGAAGCTACAAAACCAGAAAAATTGAGTTTATTTAAATAAATAGACAATAATTTTAAAAAATAAAGATAATGGAGATTTAAAAATTATGAACAAACAAACTATTGAAAAGTTTTTAAAATCAAATAAGCTTGATGACCGTTTTTATCTTGATATATATAATAACGAAATTTGTATCGTTGAGAATACAATGGACTTTAGCATTCATATTGATATAAATACAATAAAAAATATAGGTTTAAACTATAAATATATATTTTTTGAAACACAATTCGGAAAATTTGAATTTTTAAGAAAGGACAATATGGATATATTAAAAAAGGCTTTTGGGAATTATAAGGAGGAATGATTATGAATTTTAAAATATATGGACTTTGTCCAATATGCAAAGATGTAAATAATAATAAATATTCATATCATAAAGATATTGATAGTTATCTTTGTACTAATTGTGGATTTTATGTTACTAAAAATTCACTTGATTGTATAAATTATTCAGAAGATAAAAGCGAAATAGAGTTATATAAGATAATAATTGAAAAAAGAATTTTAACAATTCAAAAAGGAATAATTGAGAAAAAAATATTAACAATTAAAAAAAGATAGGAGTAAAAAGCAATGAAAACAAGAATACGAATAATGGAAAATAAGTTAAAAGCTTATAGAGTTTGGAAGAATGTAACCCAAAAAGAACTATCTGAAGAATTAAAAATAAGTCGTGATTGGATAAGAAGAATTGAAAATGATAAGGCTTATCCAAAATATCAGATAAGAAAAAAACTATGTGATTATTTTGGAATTAACCAAGAACAATTATTTATATTAGATCAGAAAGAGACGTGATATCTTGAATTATTTATTTGAAGTAAGAGATAAAAGCACTAAACGTAAAATAAAAATTTATGGATCGGCTTTTCATCCTATATTAGGACCAGTTTTTATTATTTTTAAAGAAAATCAATTTTTATTTTCAGAGGTTAACAATTATACACCGGCAAAAGAAAAGAAAAAAAGTGAATATACAGGTCATTATAATTCTAATGATCATTTATTTAAAGAAGGAAGGAATAATGATGGGTAAATTAACTAGATATTGCGATAAATGTAGATTTTTAAATGTAACTGAAGAAGAACAAAATAAAATTAAATTGAATGATAATCAATTAACAAAACATTATTGTTTATTATTTAATCAAATGTTATTTCATAGAGAATATCATCCTAAAATTCCAAGAATCGAAGAATGTTTTAGGTTAAGTAATACTAATTTTGAATTTAAAATGTTTGATGATGAAAATATTTATGGAATAATTCTTTCAAAAAAAGCCGAAAAAATTTTAAAAGATATTTCCAAATATCAAAAAGCAACTTATACAGAAGTTATTGAGAAATTAATTTTAGCTGAAGGAAGATTATTTGATCATTATTTAAAAGATGAAAATGATGATAAGGCTTATAAATATATTTATAAATTATTTATTGAATATTATTATTTAACTGAAAAGTACGATATAAAAATTGCTAGTCAAGAAAAATATGATGCTAAAGGTTTTATAGTTCTCAACAATAAAGAAATGATTTTATCGAACAAATTTGCTACAAAGTTATATGATAAATTATATAAAAAATATACTAAAAAATTTTCTAATATTCTGGCTTTTTCAAAAGCTAATGAAATTTTTGAAGAAGCTAAACGAGATGTTATTTATATGACAGTTAAAAAAATATCTGAAGAATATCAACGATTGAATGAAAGGAATGACGATTAATGAGGAAAGAAGGTAAAATAGCCATAGAAAATAATTTATTAGATAAGATATTAGAAAATAGAAAATCTAATGAAAGTATTGATGATTATATTAATAAAATTTTAGAAGATCATTTTTATTTACTTTATAAATTTGATATTAAACCAAATAAATATAAAAAAGATTTAACTATAGAAGAAATTTATAAATTAAAAGAAAATCCGAATTTCATTATCTTATCAGATAAGACAAATTATGAATTGAAAAAAACAAAAGAATTATTTAATAATTTAGACATTGCTGGTAATAAAGAAGATGAATTAATTGGATATGCCTTAAGATTAATTCAAAATATTAATAATACAAAATTGCCAAGAAAGGAATGATAATAAAAGTGTTTATATTACGAATTTTGCTTATTAAAACATTAAAAGAAAAAGGACTATTAATTCTAAGTCCTAAATTAAAAATTGAAAATTTGGGCAATTTTCAATCAATTAAAGACATAATTAGCAAACTAAATATAGAAAACAATTTTGTAGGTCAAAAAATATTTGCGACCTGCATAACCGATAACTTAAATTATAACTATGAATACAATTTTAATTCTTCAGAAAGAAAATATCAAATGAAGGATCACAATACAAAATTATATGAAAATTGGGCATATATAAAATGATTATATTAATTGATTCTAGAGAAAAGGAGAACAGCCATATATTAAATTATATGGCTGTTAATAAAATATCGGTTAAAAGAAAACAAGCACTAAAATTCGGCGATTATTCATTTATTGATCATAACACAGATTATAGAAATTTGATTGTAATTGAAAGAAAAAATAGCCTAGATGAATTAGCTCTAAATTTAACTTCAGGTAAAAAAGATAACCCTATTAATCGTAGGGAACGATTCAAAAATGAATTTAAAAGAGCTAAAGAAGTAGGAGCTAAAATGGTTCTTTTAATTGAAAATGCTACGCAAGAAGATATAAAAGAGCATAATTATAGATCAAAATTACATCCGAATGCATTTATAGGATCACTGAATTCTTGGTATAATAAAGGATATATTGACAATATTTTCTTTTGTCAAGACAAGAATGATGCAGGATGGGCAATGTTAAAAATCTTCCATAATTTTCTTAAAGAGTTGACAAAATAGAGTCAATGTAATATAATAGATGTAGTAAGAAAATTATAGGAGGCAGATTATGAAAGATTTTTTTACAGAAAGTGAAATTGAAAGAATAGAAGAGTTAGAAGATGTTGGAGATATTCCAGCCTATATATTTATTAAAGAACCAAAAGGAAAATTATCTTATTCTGACTTATCAGAACCTGATATATTTTAAAAATTCTAAACCTAAAGGAGATAAAAACAATGAAAGAAACAACAAAATGTCCAATTTGCAGAGGGTCAGTCTCAGTAATACCAGACAAAAACGGAAAAACAATTATCTGTGATAGAAGCAAATTAAAGGATAAAGATAAAAGATGCCCCTGGTCTGGTGAGAAAATTTTAGATAAAGCTAAAGAATTAGGAGATCGTAAAAATAAAAAGTTTTAAACTTAAGAAGGGTTTTCCCTTCTTATTTTTTATATAAATTCAAAAAAAATTAGAAAGGAATAATTGGCAAATGGAATGTATATACAACGACAAAAATTGTTACTTTTACAATGACAAAAAATGTAATAGAAATTTCTCTCAAAAATGCTTGAAGGAAATTGATCATACTCAGAAAATAAAAAAAGATGCAAAAAATTATTGGGACAGATTAAGAAAAAAATAATTATTTGCTAATTAAAAAAAATAATTGCTAGGTATAAATATTTATATTTAGCAATTATTTTTTTTGCTAAATTAAAACTTGCTAAGTTAAAATATTTATTGAATTGCTAACTTAAAAATTAGCAAGTTTTAATGTTGCTAAGTTAAATTTGCTAACTTAAAAACTTGCTAATTTAAAGTTTGCTAGGTATAAAAAAAACCTTGCTAAACAAGGATTAATCATATTAGCAAAGTTTTTTTTGTTTTAGCAACATTAAAAAAATAAAGGAAAGTAAAATTCACAAAATACATTTTTTAGAAGTTTTAAACTTAGCAATTTTAATTTAGCAACTTCTAATTTTTATTATATATTATATTTAGCAAAAACAAAAAGAGCTATTTTTTTAAAGCTCTTTTTGCTAAGTGATAATTTTAAATTAATATATTTTTCAAATTTTGCTAAGTAAAAAGTATTATAATAAGATTGTATCATATACAAATAAATTGTTATATTTTTTGTTTACCCATATATATTGGAAATGGATCTGGATTATTCATTTCCTTATTTTTATTTTCATGGTTGAGGTTATAATATTCTACTTCTTTATTATTTAAAATAAAAACATTTAATCCATCTTCTTTATTAAAAAATATTATATTAATTATTACTTTGATAATTAATATAATTAAAGTAATCAATATTTTCACCAGCTTTCTATTTTTAATCCTCTATCCCCTATCAAAAATGGTTACTATTTTATCAATTTTGATCATTTTAATAGGGGAGGGGAGTGCTAAAAATTAATATCTTTTTTTCTGAGATATCGCACCAGCAATATTTTTATTATGTAAATCCTTGAAAAATAATTCTTTATTTTTTAAGGAAAAATTTACTTTATATCCATAGTTTCCATCAAAGAAAACAAATGCCCTTTTTTCATTCCATAGAATGACCGTTAGTTGTGAAGTCATAGCAGAGCCACCAATTCCTTCATGTCCTCCGCTTGTATTGCCCCATATCTGAATAAATGATTCTAGCTGAAACCCTTCATTTGGTTGATCTATTAATTGTGGTAATCTATCGTAAATACTTAAGAAAATCCTTGCTATTCTAGGCATATCATAATATCTATATTTCATCATATTCATTCCCCTTTAAACCTCTTTATAAATTTTATCTATTTCAACAACTTCAATCCTATTTTGCAAGCCAATATTTGAGATATCGGCTCTTATTTTATGTGCTTCTAAGTTGTTTATTGAACAAAAAACATTTAACATTGATTCAATGTCTAAAAGATCATTTAAAGAATAAATCACGATATAACATTTATCATCTTGTCTTATATGATTCATTTCTGAAAACCGTAAAAAATGTTTGGTGTTCTTTTTATCCCAATTAAACTCAAAAACCATCCATTCAAGTTTTTGATATTTATTTGACCTAATTCTTGTTTCTAAAAATCCTTTTTCTTCAATTTCTTTTGTGCAATCAGAACATAAACCTTTTTTATTAGTAATATATGCTCTATGACAATAAGTACATTTTATTCTTTTTTTCATTGTTTTATTCCCCATTTTCCATAGTTTTAAAATTTTTAAATTCTTTTTGAATTCTCTTTTTAATTGATTCTTATTCATGATAACAGGCTCAACAATCTATCAATATCTTTTGATTTATGACCATCCCATTTAGGGGCCTTATCATAAATACCTATTTTAAACATATCCCAATGTTTAATCTCAAAATGGTAACTAAAATGACCTTTTGAAGTATTAATGCCAACTATAAAATGATTTTTATACATTGTTCCGTCATGATGAAATTTACTTTTCCAAGATTTGTTTTTATAAATATTACAAATAGTAGAAAATAATATCATTTTATGATAGTACAATTCATTAAATGAATGATATCCATCTGAAATTCTGCCAGTATAATTATTTTTCATTGTAAATTTTGTATTACATTCATTGCATTGAAATTCATTTTCACTTAGAAAGCAATTTATCTTTTTATCTACCTCTAAGCATTCAGGACAGATTACAACTTCTATATCATTTATCATTAGTAAATTTCCCCTTTCTTTTTTCTTGTCTTATTTTATGTGCGAGGTAATTCTCAAAACCTCTATCCCTTTTAATAACCTCAGGGATAATATTAATTTCTTTTTCATAAGGCGAATTCTTTTCTTGAATATTTCCAATTTCAACTGTTTTTAATTGTTTAAAATCATTAATAAATTGATCTAATTTTTCTTTTAACAGTCTAAATGTATCTTGTTTTGTAATACCTGTCATAATAATACCTGTATTAGCAATTTTCATATAATGTAATTCATTTTCACTATCTTTGTTATCGACCCAGTATTCAATATACATTTTAAAATCTCCTCTCATTTTTTAAGTTATAAAAACCTATTTTAAATTTTTTTTAAGATTTTTATTGATATCCAATTGACTGATAATAATAAATTTCCCTTGTTTCTTAGCTTCCCATTGTTGCCTTAACCTGCTATTTTCATATAGTTGATTCAAGGCAATGTTAAGATTATCGACTTCAAATTTCTTTGAATCAACTTTTATTTCGTAGTCTTTTGTTAATTGACCTGAAAAGAAAAAGTTGATTAGTTTTGCATCTTCATTAATTTGCTTTAATTTTATATAGTTCATATTTTCACCTCTTTCATTTTTATAATAGTTGGTAGCCAATGTGGTTCTTCATATTGAATGGCTTTTCTAGCTAATGGATATTTAATTATTTTTCCATCTGCCATATATACTATGACATTACATTCATTAAATTCTATTTTATCTTCTTTTCTAAGTTCGATTATTGCACGTGAAAAGTCGTCGGACATATTCAGCCAATAATATATATTTTTATATTTTGATGATCCAATAATATGATCCCCATTATAGTCAATACTATTATCATCAAACATATTTTCTATTTGTGCGAAGCTTATACCTTCGCTTCTTTCTTTTAATAAATTTAATATCATTGCTTTCATTTTTTCTTTCATTGTTTTTATCATTCCTTTTTTATTTTATTTTAGGCGGCAATGGTAAATCGTTATTACTATTTAAATCATTTTTGATTTCTTCAGGAGTCATATTATCCCAAATAGTTTTATTTTTATTTTTAGTTAATACTTCTGTATTAACTATTATTCGCTTTTTTAACTCATTATCGATTCTTGCATTTTTATATTCAATAAGACCTCTATCAATAAGACTTTTTTTATCATTCCAATTAAAGCCTTTTTTTTCTAAGTACTCTTTTAATGGATTTAAAATAAAATATATTTGATCTTCCCTTACTGCTCCATAACAATAATTACATTTAAATTCTTTTCCAGTAATTTTAAAAGCATTTTCATTGATATCATAAAATTCTATTATTGTACGTAACATTTTTATATCAGAATCTAAATTTTCAATATCTTGTAATTTTTTAACAAATATTTTACCTAATTTAATCGAATAATTAATATCATCAATATCAAAAAATAATTTTCTATAAATATAATTTGCTAAACTTATAGAAGCTATCATATATAAATGTTGTTTATTTTTGTTTTTATCGTATATCTTATTTAAGATTTCTTGATATATATTATTTAGAATTGGTTTTAATTTAATTACTTCCTGTATATATAATTCTCCTAATTGCCCATAATTATTTTTAATGAATAGATAATTATCTCTTGCAAATTCTTCCTTTGAAAAGTCATCTAAATTTTTAAGGTTTTTTGGTACACAATCAACAGATAAACATATTACTCGATTTATTTCACCTTCTTTATTTGAATCCTTTTCCATTGAATGTTCTGAAGTACACGACATTATAGTTCTCCATGTTACTGACTCCATTATTTGTGCATTTTTATTTAATCTTTGTCTGCCACTTTCATTCCCTACTCCATAAATATCTATTGTTTCTTCCTTTATTTCATCAATATAAAATGGCAGGTTATGAAATTTGGCTAATTTCTCCATTAATACAAGTTTTGTGTGTCCACCTGAAGAACTTAATTTTTCAGGATCACCAAAACAAGCTATTCCAAATTTATTTGCTAATGATTTAAAAGTGCCTGATTTTCCATAATAATTTATGGAAAAACTTCTTATTCCTATAATATCGATAAGTGGTGCAGCAAATTTTTCAGATATTATAAAGTCACTATCATAATTATCATTAATAAAATTTTTTAATTTGTTAATAAATTTATTAATTTCCCCTTTGGGCTGGAAGGCTTTTATGGTATTTTTTAAATATTTGCTTGTATCTCCTGTAAAATCAATATTTAATTTATCTGAATATGGAAAAAATTCTGTATTATTTTCATTCCATCCCATGTATGGAATAGTTATTTTATCTGGAATTTCATTTTCTGAACTTATTCGAGTAAATAATGTAGTTAAATCTTTTTTAAATTCTTCATTTGTATTGACTGCCAATGAATTCATTAAAAAGCTTACACATAATCCCCATTTTCCTATAGTTTCAGCCGAACATAATTCAATTCTTGATTCTTTTGTTACCGGATCAAAACTTTCAATTTCAAATTGATAAATATCATGATATTTACTATAAACCTTTGATTTAATAAAAAGCCATTTATCGGATATTCTAACATAATGAATATAAGTGTTTTTAGGAGTAACTTTTTCTTTTCTAACCAATATTCCTAAATTATCATAAATAAAACCATCTGGAATTATTGAATCGTTTAATGTTATTTTTATGATAGATTCTCTATTGTATATATTTTTTATTGTATTCTTGATATATTCTCTTTCGTCCGCTGTGATATCTTTATTTATATATACAATTACTGCTTTTTCTTTTAAAGTAACATTATATAAACCCTTAATGTTATCGAATTCTAAATAAACTTTTTCATCTCCTAATCTAATAGAATTTATACGTTTATTTAAAATTGTAATTAGGGAGATTACATTTTTTGCAACAATTTTAATCATACGAAATCTCCTTTACGTGGATTTTGTACTGTTTTCTATTGATTCAACAGGCTCTATTATTAATTTATTATCCTCGATAGTTATCGAAATAAATTCTTTAATATCAACTAAGTCTCGTATATCTTTTGACAAAACAATACACTTAGATCCACTTGAACCATATACAGATATTTTTTTAATTAATGCCATTTCAAACCTCCAAAATTATAATAGTCTTTTATGCTTTATCTAACTTATAGTATACTACAAGTAAGCAAAAAATCAAGAATTTTTTAGTGTTTATTTTTTGGCAACACTTGTATCTTATAAATAATCACGTTTTAAATTTGGTAACACTTGTATCTTACTAATAATCACGTTTTAAACTCAATGTTACTTTTTTTTTGAAAAAAGTAACATTTGGTAACGGAAAAAGTAACATCAAAAATTTAGTGATATTCTGCTTTTATTATATATATATATATATAGTTACCTAATATAATAATATATATATATATATATATAGAAAAAGTAATTCAAATTATTAACATATAACATATACATATGTATATATAATTATATATATAAAAATATATAATAGCTTATAAAAAATAAAATTTGGTAACAAATCGCTGTAACTTAGACTATTACTAAGCTAGAGGCGTTACCACTATCAAGTAACACAAGTAACTTGATTCTTGTAATAAGCATTATAAGCAAATTACAAGATGTTACTAAAAAAGTAACGTTATTTTATTACAGGTAACATGTATATATATGTTTTATCATTTGTCAATTAAAAGGAATTTATTGCATCATGTAACTGGCATGTAACTAGAATAAAAATTGATGTTATCCTCAGAACTAAAAAGATAACATCAATTTTAAATTAGTTTGGTTTGGTAGGGTTTGTTTTAATAGATTCTTTGATTTGATTCCACTTTTCAGAATTATTTATCTCAAATCTTGTTTTTCCTCTTTTTTTAATGTAATTTTCTTCGAGTGCTTTTGTTAATAATTCTTTCTTTTTTCTCTCTGATAATTTTAAAGATTTTATTATTTTACTGCTTGCTGGAATCAAATTATTTTCCTGTTTATTTTCCAGCAAGAATTTTAAAAGTAAAAAGTAGTTATCCCCATGTTCAATTTGAGGTTTTTCTATAGAATTATTATCATTTTGTACTAATTTTTTAATGTCTATAACTTGCATTTTTACTGAGCTAGGAACAGTTTTTAAATAATTGTACCAATTAAAGGCTTGTACTAACTTTTCGTCATAACCTTTGTTAAACTTGTTAACTATTCTTTGGAATAAATTATAGTGTTTAGTTTTCTTTTTTTCCAGTATATTTATAAGTACTTTTTCATTTTTTATGACATGTTTTAAATCATCATAAATTTTATTATGTTTTGAGTCTACTAAAAAAGCTTTATAAATATTGGAAGTTTTATTCCAGATATTAGTTTTGAATTCCCCAGGTTTTAATTTTTCAGTGTCTGGAACTTTAGTCATTCGCTGGGTTTCTTTCGTTGAAATACAGAAAGATATCGCCTTTTGAAATATAGCTCTAAAATCTGTATTTATTTGTTCGCCGCTGGGTCGTTGTGTAGCTCCGACAATATATATCCCGGCGGCTCTCGCTTTTTGACCGATTTGTAATAGTTGTGTTTCCTCTTCTGATCGACCCTTACTTGATGAATTTAACTTTATTTCAGCTAATTCATCAATTATCAGAAAAATTTCCGACATGTTTTCGGTATTTTTTTTATTATTATAATCAAAATAATTCTTGCAATTTTCGGTTTTTCTTATCTTTTGTAATCTATCGATCATGATTTCATTTATTTTATTTATTATGCTGCATAGCTCTTTTGTGTTGCTAACTACTATTGTATTTCTAAAATTATCATAATCGCTCAACTCTACCCCTTCTTTTAGATCGACCATGATAAACATAATATTTTGATTTAAGATCATTAATGATTGTATTATGACATTTGTTAAAACGGATTTTCCTCCACCGGGTTCCCCTGCGATAAACAAATTTTTTACTTTTGCAAAGTCAATTATTACAATATTTTCTTTTTCATCAACTCCAATAACTGCTGGAATTGATTTATTTTTTATTTCTTTTTCATCTATTTTAGATAGATATTCTTGAAAAGGGTAACAATCATTAAATTTTATTTCTTTTGAAAAATATAAATCAATATACCTAAGATTCTTTTGTTGATTTCTAATAAAAGATATATTTCTATTAAAGAATAATTCAAATTTGCTTTTAGATTTAATAATATCTTCAATAGTTAATTGATTTGATATTATTGTTATTTTTTCATTATCAATATAAACAACCTCTAATTTATTATCAAAAAATTCATTCGATAATCTCTTATATTTTTGCTTAATTTTAAGCGTTTTAATGCTTTGCTTAGAATTATGCAACATTAAAATAAATCCTTTTAAAGTGAAAAAAAAGATTAATTTAACCCATGCTATATTAAAATATGATAAAATTAAAATAATACTTAGGGATATAAAGTTTATAATTTTAATCTTCTTTCTATTTTTACTATTTTTAAATAGTATACATTGATCAGAGGTAAAACCTTTAATGGTAGCTCTAAATATAAATTTTAGAGCTACCATTAGGTATTTAACAAAGAATTTAATTATAATAGTGCTTAACTTTTTTTTAGACTTATTTTTTTTATTTAAAATTTTCAATTTTATCAGATCCCTTCATATATCATAAAAAATAATTTTCCACCTATTTCTTGAATTAAATTTGGATTAAAAGCCAAATAGCTTAAAATCGCTATCAACAAAAATGTTAAAACTGCTGATAAAAATTTAAATTTTGAGTTTATGACGTACCAAGCTATTGCTACAACTCCTAAAACTGCGATACATAATGAAATAGACCCTGTTAAACTATTAATTAAGTTCTCTATTACATTTGAAAACAACATTTAATTTCCCTCCCTATTAAAGTAATATGTTTCTTTGTTCCTATATGCATGTCCACCTCTGAAATAGATTGTTTCTATTTCTTCAGTTCTTGAGGTTTTTATAATTCTTTTCTCAAGTTTATCTATATCTTGTTGATCATTAAATTCATCAACTGGAATATTATCTTCTTGAACTGCAGGCAAAGAATTTTCTTTAACTGACATTTTTTCTTCTTTTTCTTGGTTAATCATTCCTAGAATATATAAATAAGCAGGAATAGCAAGATAAAAACAAAAATAATATGCTGGATTTTTTTCAGTTTGTAAAACATTGTAAATGTTATACATAAATATAATTATTACAACTAAAAATATTATTTTAACTAATTTTGGTCTTAACATTAAACTTTTAAGGCCATTAAATAAATTTTTCATTATATTTTATCCTTTCTTTATTTTTATATTTGAATATCGTATAATTCTTTCAATCCAAATATAATACATTTTTTAACAATAGTGTTCTTACTATCGCCAACCTTATTAATATTTGAAGCTTTTTCAATTGCTTCAATGATATCTTTTGTTAATAAATAAGTTCGAGCTTCTTTTTTATTATTTCTCATTTTAGCCTCCAAAAATCATTTAATATAATTTTATCATAGTTACAATAATAATGGAATAAAAACTATTGCAAAATTAATTATATATAATTGCATAAATCATAAATCTTATTGACAAAATAGAATCAATGTAATATAATAGAGACTGTAATTATTTAAACCAGAATATAATTAAATTTCAATTTAATCATATTCTGTCTCCTTATAAGGTATATTTAGCTAGAGCGACCAGCTAAATATTAAGTAAGTTAATAATAATAATGCGAATTGTTTAAAAGATACATAAAAATGTATCTTTTTTTTTATTCTTATTGACAAAATAGATTCCATGTAATATAATAGAGTCATAGAGAAAAACAAAAAAAACCTTAGGAGGCAGATGTATTATGATTAAATTAACAAAGAAATTAGAAAACAAGTTTTTCGTAGATAGTTTAGAAGATGAAAAAATATTGAGTTGTGAAGCTGGTTATAGATTAGTAACTATCAAAGTTTTTGATTGCTTAGAAGCTGAAGGAATAAAATTAAGTGAAATATTAGTTGATTTATATTCAGAGGAAGTAACAATGTATTTATATGATTATTCTTTTTATTGTGAAGATGATAAATTCTTTGAATTCCAAGTCTGTATTGATGAGGAATATATAAAAGAATTTAATAAATTATATAGAGAATTTAAAAAATCAGTTGATGATTTATTAGAAACTGAAGAAGAAGAAGAAATTATAGAAACTGAAAAAGAAGAAATTATAGAAACAAAAGTTATAGAAACTGAAAAAGAAGAAACTAAAAAAATAAAAACAAAAAAAACCTTAGGAGGCAGATGTATTATGACATTATCAAAATTATCAAAAGAAATTAAGGAACTTTTAGAAGAAGGTATTGCTATTATTTATGTTTGGAAAATAGGTAAAAGTTGGAGATATTCTGAGTTTTGGTATGAAGATTTAAACGAAAAAACATTTTCAATGGAAGATCAAATATCAATAGATAGCATTATGGAAGCTGATAAAGCCGCAACAAGTTTTAATGGATATGAAGAATTTGGCAGTTATACTTTAAAATATATTGAAAATAGAATTAAATACGGATATTTGAGAAGTCAACAAGATATAAGAGAAAATGAAATTGAAAAAGCCTTCAAAAAAATTGAAGATAAAAAAGAAGAAGTCAAAAAAGAAGAAATTATAGAAACTGAAAAAGAAGAAACTAAAAAAATAGATTCTAAATATAAAATAGGTCAATATCTCTATAATTGCGGAGATATGGCAAATAATGCAGGATGGTATAAAATTACAAACATAAACATTGACAAATTTGGAATTTTTTATGATGTTAATGAGATAGGTGGAGACAGAAAAAACACTTATCATGAAGCATATATAAGCGAAGTCGATAGAATGAATGGATCGACAAGAATTGTTACTAAGGAAGCTAGGATTAAAGCAACTAATGAAACATATGTAAAAAATGCACTAACTTCTTTAATTCTAAAAGATGCTAATGAAAAAGATCATGAAGAAAAAATAAAAGAAACTGAAGAAGTTAATAAAAAATGGTATCAAATCACAGATCATGAAGAAGAAGAAAAAAAAGAAATAATTAATAATTTAGTTGAAACTTGCAATGCTGGAATTAAAACAGAAAAAGAAATTAAGATTTATTTTAATAGATTAGCTAAAGATCAAAGAACAAAAGTTCTTAATAAATTTCAAAGAGAAAAGAAGGGTTTAGATATTAATTTATTTTATTACAGTACCTTTCTAAATGAAGAATTTTATTTATCTGAATTGCAAGAAATAAAATCAAAAATCGTTAAATATATAAATTTTCTTGATAGTTTTAAAAGTTCAATTATAGAAGAAGTTAACAATTATCAAGAACAAATAAAAAATTTCAAGAAAGAATCTAATTTCAAAATTTTAAAAGATGAAGATTTTAAAATAGTGAAATTAAATAGTGATATAACATTTGGTAATGGAAATCTTTGTTATATTGATGAATATACTTTATATCATAAAGAGCTTGGCTATGCTTCTATGAACGGACAAACTCCATATATTCCCGAAGGTGGAAGGGTTGCTTTAAATGACTTAATAAATAAAAAGATTATTGACTCAATACCTCACTGGATTAAATCAACAAATTTTTTCAAGTATACATATAGATCAAGAGGGTTTTCTCCTTCTTGTCAGCCTATGAATGGATTAATAAATCATGAGAATCAAAAAGAATATAAGTTTGAAGTTTTGACTTATAATCGGAAGCTAACTTGTAAAGAGTTAGCGGAATTTGAATTAATTGATTTAAATGAATAGGGGATAAAATCCCCTCTTAGGAGGATATTATGAAAATAAATATTATTTCAACTTGTGAGACACCGAAAGAATATATTGAAATTATTGAAAAATATGCAAAAATTATAAATGTTAATTATGATGATGGTGAATTTCATGATGAATATATTATTGAAATTGAAATTCCAAATAATATTTATATCTTATTTAAGTTATATGATGATATAAAAAAATATAATAAAAATTCTCTATTTGAAGGACTTTTGTTACATAAATTACATAAAAACAAAAATCAAAATGAATATTTCATTGAAATATATGATGGATATCGAGAATAATAAAAAAATGGGAGGACTTATACAATGAAAAGAAAATTAAGAATGTTTAAAGAAGAAAAGAGAATAGAAAAAGTAGCTTTGTTAGCTGCCGAATTGTTAGAAAAAACAGAAGGAAAAATAAATGTTCAACATTTAAAACAAGCTGTTAAAAAGCTTGACGTTTGGAAGGATTATCAAATTCAAACTTGTACTACAGCAAAAGGGTTTAATGAATACTGTATGTTGAATAATATATCCCATGAACATTCATGGGCTGGCGAGGATGGTTGTCGTGAAACCGCAGAAATTCTATATGGACCTAATATTGTCTTTGGAAAATATATTGATAAATACTATTCAGACAATGGCAATATTACATATTCAGAAAATAATAAATCGGATGCAGAATTTGACATAAATTCAATTCATATAGTTCTTATTAAAAGTAATTCATGGAATAAATGGTCCGGGCAGCATAATTATGATGATTATGAATATAAATTAATTTGTTACTTGCCTAAAAACAAACCATATAAACCAAATAGAAAAGCTGATCAATTTATAAAAATGTTTGGAGATATTTAAAATGTTAAGTGTAAATTTTAAGTTAAATGAAGTTACAAAAACTACTATATTAAGATTTTCAAAAAATCTATATCCTTATAGCTTTGTAAACTTTCTTAAAGAAAAAGATTCTTTTACATTCTTAGAATCAAATAAAAAAAATCATGTATTTAAATATAATGGAAGTGTAGAAAAGGCAGAATTTGATTTTAATATACATTTAGTAACATTTGATAATCTTAATAATAAGATTTCAATGGATTAAAAAAGGGGTGGCAGTGCATGAAAATAACTTTAATAGTTATAGTAATTATAATCTTATTAATAATTTTTAGAAAAGATTTTTGGGATATTATTGAATTATTAATTGAAATCTTGTTTGATTAGGAGGAAAAAACGATGAAATATCATGATACTTTTATAAAATTTTGGATTATAAAAAGAATTAATAAAAAAATACATAAAATAGGATTTAAATTTTCACAAATGATAATTTGTTTATTGAAGTTTATAGGTTTTTGGTATTGTGCTGATTGTAAGAAATATCATAGTCCTAGAGTCATGAATTTTAACCCAGATGAAGAATTTACAGATGGCTCATGTGATCAAAAATATCTTGAAAAGCTTGAAAAAGCGAAGATATAAAAAAGGCTGATATTATCAGCCCTGAAAAGTAGTAATAATTATAAATTTTTTAAAACATATATATTATATCATTTTGTCCTAAATACAACTAGGGCAAAATGATAAATAAAGTGAGGTTGATAATATGACAATGAAAAAGAAAGAATACTACGATAATACGAAAACAAAGAGTCTTGAAAAAGCTCTAAAAATGTTAAAAATATTGAAAGAAGAAGGAAGAAAAAAAGCTCCTGAACTTGCAAATAGATTAGGGATTAATAATAAAAGATCAATTTATTATTACAAGCGGACATTACAAATTTTAGGTCATAAAATTGAGACTTATGGCGGCTATGACGGTGGATATGAATTAATAGAGCCAGAAAGATTGTCGGAAAAGGAATTAGATTTTATTGCTGAAAAAATTAACAATGAAAAATTAATGAAAAAAATTGAAAGAATTAATAAAAGATAATAATAGGAGGAATTTGGAAATGAATAAATATACAAATAATCAAGTTTTGAAAATAACATTAATAATTATAGGTGGAATATTTTTTCTTAGTTTTATAACATGCTTAGGAGTTGGAGGAGCTCTTTTAAGTGATGATTCCCAAAATACTACAGAAAATAAAATTGTAACTAAAGATAAGGTTAAAAAGAAGAATAATGATAATAAGAATAAATCTAATTTAGCAAAAGACAAAATAAAAAATAAAAAAACTTTATCTCCTGAAGATAAAATAAAAAGGAAATCGACTGAAATTGTAACACCAAAACCAACTAAAAAGCCAAAACCAACTAAAAAAATTAATACTCTTGATGCACAATTAGCAATACAATTAGCAATACTTCGAGAAAATTTTGGAGGTATCGCAGATATAACATATAAAAAATCAATTAAAACAATAGAAATATTACCAACTGATAAGTCATTCATGATCGAAGTTATGCAAGCCCATGAAGGAAATAGCACAAAATTGGCAGTTTGGGAAGAATTAAAAGAAAATATAAAGTTGATATCTACAAAAATAGAAAATAAGGAAATTATGTTAGTAATACCAAATAATTTGAATAAAGAAAACTATATATTGATCGTTAATAACGGTGTAGTACTATATGACTTTGTAAAGGAGTGATTAAATGTATAATGATATTGTAAATAGTTATAATAGATATATTGAGGGAAAAGAGATAGAAGAACAAAATAAAAGAGAAAAGATAATTCAATCTAATAATAAAAGTTCTGATGAAAATAAATTTAGGGAAAATTTAAAACAGGTAAAGGAGAATTTAAGAAATGTTTAAAAAAGAACAAATTTCTGCAATTAAAGATGAATCAATTTGTAAACAGTTAGAACTTTTGACAGATAATCAAGCGATATTTGAAAAGAAATGGAAAGATTTAGGTGATTATATTAAAACTTTAGAAACTATTATAAAAATTAACCAAAAAAGGATTAATAAACTTGAAGATCAATTTAAAAAAATTTAAAAAAAGTAAAGGAGAATTTAAGAAATGTTTGATAAATTTAAAAAAGAAAAAAAAGAAGCTAAAAAAAGTATTATAAGTATGTTAGAAACGATCAAGGAAGCCTTAGAAGCTGTAGAACTGAAATCTGAAATAATTCTAGTTAATGAAATTATTGATAATATTAATGATTCAATTAATGAAAATCATGATGCTAGAACTTATAAAAAACCATGTTATATTGATATAGATTATTCTACTGGTCCTAAAGATGATGATTCTATTATTATTAATAATAATCAAGGACAGATTAACAATGTAAATGGCAATGGTACTATTAATACTAGTCAAACTATAAAATATAGCAAAAAATTTAAAATTTGATATGTATTTAAAATGTACCGTAAGAGGTAGAAATCCAATTTATTCAATTATAGATAATAATAAAATTATAGCTGATGTATTTATTAGAAATAGGGATATTGAAAAGATAAATATATCAAAGAATTATTTATCTTTTCAAGAGATAGAAGAAATATATAAATTAATTTCTAATTATAAGAAAACATTAAATAAATAAAATATGTTAAGGAAGCTTAGAATTTCTAAGCTTCCTTTTGTTTTATTCAATATTTATAGTACAATATACTTAAAAGTAGAGGAGATGATGTCTTGAAAATTAAAAAGTTATCAATGAGCGAATTAATCAATGCTGAATATAACCCAAGAAAAGATTTGAAAGAAAATGATCCAGAATATCAAAAGATCAAGAAAAGTATTGATGAATTTGGTTATGTTGAGCCTATTATCGTCAATGAAAATTGTGAAAATAATAAGTATAGAATAATTGGAGGTCATCAAAGAGTAAAAGTATTAAATGATTTAGGTTATACCGATATTGATTGTGTTGTTGTTGGTCTTGATGAAACAAAAGAAAAAGCTTTAAATGTAGCACTCAATAAAATATCTGGCGAATGGGATAATCAGAAACTATATGAAATTTTAAAAGATTTCAATGATGACGATTTTCTTTTAACTGGATTCGATAATCAAGAATTTAAAGATTTAGAAGAAGAATTTAAAAATTTTGAAAATAATAATAATTCTTCGGGATCTGGTAGTAATGAAAATGATGAAAATAGATATACTGATAAAATTGCATCGCCAGAATATACGCCTAAAATGGATGAAGCTCCACCAATTAATGACTTAGTTAATGTTGATAGAACAAAAGAATTAATTAATAAAATTAATAAAAGTAATATTGATCAAGATTTAAAAGACTTTTTAACCCTTGCCTCAAATAGATTTTTAACATTCAATTATGAAAATATTGCAGAATTTTATTGCCATCAAAATAAAGAGACTCAAGAATTAATGGAAGATTTAGCTTTAATTATAATTGATTATGAAAAAGCTATCGCTAATGGACTTGTTGATTTTTCAAAAAAAATAAATGAATTAAGGGAAGATGAATTAAATAACAATGAAGTTGAAGGACCATTTGGAGAGGGTGATTTTAATTGAGAAAAGATTTTTGTGTTTTTATTTTAAGTCATGGGCGAGCTGATAAAATACATACAATTGATATGTTAAATAATCTTGGTTATTCTGGCAAATGGTTTATTTTGATCGATAATGAAGACGAAACAGCCGATCAATATTTTGAGAAATATGGCCCTGAAAAGGTTTTAATGTTCGATAAAAAAGAAGCATGTAAAAAGACTGATCAAGGAGATAATTTTAATCATAGAAAAACTGTCGTATCAGCAAGAAATATCTGTTTTGATATCGCTAAAGAAAAAGGATATAAATACTTCATGGAGCTTGATGATGATTATAAATCAATGAATTATAGATTTAATAAGAATTTAGATTATAAACATACAAAAATTAGAATCCCAATATTAGATAATATTATTGATGAAATGATTAAATTTCTTGAATATAACAAAGATATTCTAACCGTTACATTCGCTCAAGGTGGGGATTATATTGGGGGGACAAATAACCCAATGGGTGCAGCTATAAGATTAAAAAGAAAAGCTATGAATAGCTTTATATGTAGTGTAGATAGAAAGTTTAGTTTTTTAGGAAATGTAAATGAAGATACAACAACCTATGTAAAATTAGGACAAGAAGGTAAAATTTTTGTAATGCTTAATCATATCGCACTAGAACAAATACAAACCCAAAAACAATCAGGAGGAATGACAACTATATATTTAGAACAAGGAACATATGTTAAAAGTTTTTATACTGTAATGTATTGTCCATCATGTGTAAAAATTTCTATGATAATAAACAATGATTCAAAAAGAATACATCATAAAATCAAATGGAAAAATGCTGTTCCATGTATATTAAACGAGAAATTTAAAAAGAGTTGATATTATGTCAAAAGTCAAAAAAGCAGGAAGAAAAAACGCATATGATACAATAATTTATCCTCAATTAAATCAAATTAGGTTTTGGCTTAATGAAGGTTATTCGCACCAGCAAATTTATAAAATGTTGGGAGTAAGTGAAGCAACTTTCTATAAATATTCTACATTAAAAACAGAGTTTAAAGAGGTGCTAAAGAACAGCAAACAACAATTAGAAATCAAACTAACAGAAGCATTATATAAAGAAGGGCAAGGCTTTGAACATACTGAGGTACAAACAGAATTAGAAGAAGATGTAATAATTGATAATGGTGAGGAAAAAGTAATAAAAAGAAAAAAGAAACAAAAAAAAATTACAAAATTTCATAGAGGAAATGTTAATGCTTTAATTTTTGCCTTATGTAATAGATTTCCTACTAAATGGAAAAGAGTCGATCAAGAAATCATTGAAGAATTTGAAAAGGGAAGAATTAAACTTAATATTACAGATGAACATATACAAAATGCTTTCAAAGCTTTATATCCTGCGATTGATGATGATGACTATAAACAATTAGAAAAAGAAATTAAGGAAGAAGAGGATAAAAATGCAGAAAACAAAGAAGAAAAATAAAAAAACAATAATAAAATATTGTGATATTCTTTCTTTTGCTGTGATTAATTCTCTTTATAATAGACAAGAAGCACTGCCGAACTTTTCAAATATAGTTGATATAGATGAATCATTCGCTGGGAAAGCTCCAAGATCAAAGGAACATTTGGCTCTTTATTGTGCCACAGTATTAAATAATAAATTTCCTTATCCTCGAAGTACAAATGAATATTGTGTAAAAAATGATCATAAATCTCCATTAGATGCATTATGGGGAGCATATTCAGAACAAGATTCTTTTTCCATATGGTACGCAATGAGAGGATCAGGAAAGACAAGAGATTTAGCGATTCTTGGTTGGCTTGAAAGTGTATTCAAGCCGCATTGCTGGACAACTGTATTAGGGGGAAGCTTAGAACAGTCAATAAAAGCGGTTGCCTATACTAATGAATTATGGAATATGCCAACGGTAGCTCATTTAAGAAATAAACTTTTAGTTAATGGTCAAGTAGCTGGAAGAGGTTTTAAAACTACTCATGGATCACAATTTCAAGCTTTGGCAGCTTCTACAAAATCTATTAGAGGGCCCCATCCTCAAAAATTAAGATTAGATGAAGTTGACGAAATGGAAGAGAAGATATATTTGGGAGCTTTAGGGCAGCCGAAATCAAATTACGGAATACTTGATAATGTAATAATTTCTAGCACTTTGCATAATGCTTTTGGATTAATGTCTGAAATAATCGATAATAGATATGAAATTGGAGCTAAATTATATGCTTGGTGTATCAAGGAAGTTATTGGAAATAGAGGTTTTTGGACATTAGAAGAATTTGAAAGAAAAATAAAGCAATGTACAAAAGCAATGGTTGATGCTGAATATTTACTAAAAAGACCTAAAGTAGGGGAAACAATTTTTGAATTTGATAGTATAGATAGAGCATATAACAGAGGAAGAAATGATATATTTGAGCCTAATGTATTTGCAGAGGCTGGAATTGACTGGGGATATAGTTTTACAGCTTTTTCTTTAATTCAAGACCCTAGAGAAATTTTTCGTAATAATATAACTAAATATTGGGAATATGTAGAATTAAAAGAAAGATGTGAGGCAATAGCTGAATTATGTATTAAATATAATGTAGTAGCGGTTTACTGCGATAGTAACCCTAAAGATAGTAATATTACATTACAAAAAACCTTTAGGGAATTAAGATGTCCAACTAAAGTTATTCCAGTATCTTTTAATAAGTGGAAAGGTATTGGCATAAATGTGTTAAGATTTTTATTAGAAAAGAACAAATTAAATATTACTAATAAAACAGCTCAAGAAAAAATGAAAAAGTATCATTATGCAAACCCAGAACTAGGGCAGATTGCAAAAATTGATGACCATATACCCGATAGCCTGATAGCTTGGGCTACAAGCAGATATAAAATATTAGGAATTTAAAAGGAGTGAATTAAATGTTTTTGAATGAAAAAGATAATTTCCCACCTAATCAATGTGACTATTGGTTTTTAAAATATGAGGAATGGGCGAGCTGGTATAGTGGCGATCCTGAACAATTATTAAGATTTTATACAAGATTAGCTTCGGGAAATGAGACAGCTCAAGAAAAATTTTGGGCAAGGTTAGAAACTGAAGAAAGAAAAGGTATAGTACATATGCCTTTAGCTGGGGATATTGCAAGCACTTCAGCGGATTTGTTATTTTCTGAAAGTCCAATCTTTAAGTATGATCAAAAAACAATTGCTGGGGAAAGAATAAAAGATATTATTGAAAAGAATGGATTTAATAGTATTTTATTAGAAAGTGCGGAAATATCGGCAGCAATCTCAGGTTGCGTATTAAAATTAGATATAGAAGCACAATTAGAAGGAATTCCTTTAATCAATGTAATGAATCCAAAGCAATTTATTCCTACTTTTTGGAGAGGTAGACTATGGGAAATCTTGTTTTTTAGAGTAGTTAAAAAGACAGATAGTGGAAAAGTCTTTAGATTATTTGAGAATAGAAGAAGAAGTGGCAATTCTCTTTTAATTGAATACAAATTAAACGTTGGAACAGCTACAAAAGTAGGCAAAGAAATTGATCCAAATAGCATTAAAGAAACTGAAAATTTAAATTTAAAACCAGTTGAATATAAAAATATGGACGGTTTAGGCTGCGTATATGTACCAAATATGCGACCTAATAGACTTGTTTTGGGAAGTCCTTTAGGAATCAATGATTATTCAGATGATATTTCCTTACTTGATTCATTAGATTTTGCTTGGACTAGTTGGATGCGTGATATCGAATTAGGAATGGCACAGATATTTGTTGATGAGGAATTACTACAAAAGACAAGATCAGATGTGAACGGTACAACGACTTTTATAAATAATTTTAGTAAATTTCAAAAATCTTTCGTGAAGATGGATTTCACACAATGGAGAATGTCTGAAAATAATGTAAAACCAATCGAACAAGTACAATTTGATATTAGATTTGAAGCACATATGAAGACATGTTCCGAATTGACATGGCAAATAATTTCAAATTGCGGGTATTCTCCGCAAACATTCGGATTAGGAGAATATGGAAATGCTCAAAGCGGTACTGCTTTAAAAATAAGAGAAAATAAGTCTCAGAAAACAAGATCAAAAAAAGAAAAATATTTCAAACCTGCTATTTTAAGTTTGTTACAACAAGCTCAAAATATAGACAAAGCGGCTAATTTAACTAGTAGTTACGAAAATCAACCAATATCATTGGAAATAGAAGATTCAATAATGACAGATAGTAAAGAAACATCTGAAGTAATAAAAAATTTATATCAGGCAAAAGCTATTTCAAATTTTATGAAAGTAAAATTACAACATTCAGATTGGACAGATGAAAAAATACAAGAAGAAGTTGACAAAATAAATCAAGAAGAAGGAATTACAAGCGAAATGATTAAAACTGAGGTTTAAGACTTTTTTTCTTAAACCTTGTCTTTTATTTATTTTTATAATAAAATCTCTTTATTAGATTGGAGGAAAAAATGAAAAAACAAAATGATGTTATAAAATTCAAATGGGAAACTGATGAAGAATATGAGTATAGGAATAATATTTATTTATTTTCTGATAAATTAAATAAAATATTAGGAGATTTAGCGAATTTAGCAAAACAAAGCTTGCCAAATTATCAACCAATGCTCGATAAGATCAGAAGCAATTATGGCAGATTTATTAAATTATTAGTTCCTGATTGTTATAAAGATTTTCATAACCTTTATAAAAGCGGACTTGAATATTATATGAAAGGACTAGTAATTTTAGTTAATACTTTCATTGATAAAAAAGAAAATAAACTTCCCGATAATGACAAAAACGTAATTTCTAAAATTACAAAAGCTGGAAACTTTTTTCAAGCTGGCGATGCATATTTTAGAATTGCCAATACAAAGAATTTTGAATTATTTGAAAAACAACAAATAAAATATCATGAAGAACAAGAAAAACAAAAAAATAAGGTGAAGAAATGAACATTGATAGATATGAAGATTACGGAAAAAATTTATATTTGTCTGCTCAAAATGTAGTTTTTGGAATGCTGATTGCTACAAAAAAATTACTAGAAAAAATAAATAATGATCCTGTAAATGTTGCTAATTATAAAAAAGCTTATATTGAAGAAGTTACAACAATTGCTAAGACATTCAATAAAGATTGGAAAAGTTGGGCAAATAAAGACTTAGCAAAAGCATATATCGCAGGAATAAACCATGCAAAAGCAGATTTAAAATATAATAATTTATCTGCATCAATTATAAAGAAAATCACAAATGGATCTTTTTTAATTGAAAGTCCACCACCAATTTCAATCCCGGCATTAAGCAGCGAGACTTTATCTTTATTTAAAAACATATCTGAACATGTACCTTTCTATAAAACTTTTAGAGATGCAGCATATTACAACTTAGATAAGCAACCATTACAAATACTAAGAAAAGCCCAAGATATTTATAGAAATGCTAGTATTTTAGCAGGCGAAAAGTATTTCAAAGAAGGGGATATTTATACAAGAATAAAATATTCCCAAGAAATGATGGATCAACTAGCAAAACAAGGAATTCAAACTATAACTTATAAAAATGGAGCAAAATATTCAATAGATACCTATTGTGAAATGGTGGGGAGAACTGTCTCAGGTAGATGTTCTTTACAGGCTAATTTAAATAGATATGCTGAAGGAGGTTATACTTTAGTCGTTGTATCAAGTCATTTCAGAGCTTGTGAATTATGCACTCCTTATGAAGGAGTAACTTTAAGTATAGAACGCCATCCTGTTTATGAAAGCGTTGATGATGCAGAAACTCAAGGGCTTTTTCATCCTAACTGTAAACATGATGTAAGTCTATGGTTTGAAGGTAAAGAGCCATTGCCGCCACGAGTAGACAAAGCCGAACAGGCTTTAATTGACGAATATGGATATAATGAAGCACAAAAAATATCCTATAATTCTCAATTAAGACAAAGATCAATAGAAAGAAATATTCGCAATTGGAAAAGAAGATCAGAAGGGGCAATGGATAATAATATTAAAAATATTGCCGATAGAAAAGTTAGATACTGGCAAGCTCAACAAAGAGAACATTTAAAAGATAATACCTTCCTTAATAGAAACTATGCTAGAGAACAAATTGGGAAGGCACATTAGAAAGGAGTAATCATGACAAAAAGAATAGATGATATTGTAATTATAGAAGAAGAAGAACCAGATTTTTGCGAATATTGCGGGAAGCTGGCAGAATTAAGACCATATGGAAAAAATGGTGCTAGAATTTGCTTTAATTGCGGAATTAAAAATAGAGAAGAAACAAACAAAAATATGGAAAGAATATTATTTGAAAGGAAAAAACATTAATGAAAAATAAAAACGAAAATCTTAATGAAGCAAGTTTATTATTAGCTAATGAAAATTTAAAAATTGTACTGCCTTATATTGCAGAAAATCTAAAAGTATTTAAAAAATGTTTATTAGAAAAGAAAATATTTTCAGAAGAAGAAATTACAAAGATGTTAATCGAATATGAAAAAATAATTTTATTGTCAGGAGATAAAAAGTGATGAATCAACCAAAAAAAAAGATAAAAGAAATAAATGATATTAATACTAATACAGAAGAAGGAAAATTATTCTTAATGGCTCTTTCTATAATAACTACAACTTTTGAATATTCAGACAAAACACCTGATCAGGTTATTAATGAATTATATGAAATGCACGAGGTGGTGCATGAAAAATAAAAACCTTAGAGAAAAATTATTAAATGATAAAGAATCATTAAGAAGATCAGTTAAAGAAAATTCTCAATTTAGCACAGCCGATCTATTAAATATTGTGGCTGATTTGATAGATTATACTTTAGATATGCCAGATAATTTTAATTTTGAAAAAGTTCAATTAGAAAATTTTACAGTAGATACAGGAGATATTGGGCAATTTGCGAAAGATATTAAAAAATTAATGCAGTTAGAAGAAGATAAGAAAAATTCAAGAACTGAAAAAGATAATTTTGAGTCAGAATTTAATAATTATCAAAAAAGATATCAATTAAATCAACTTCAAGATTTAATTAACAAATATAAAAAAGAAAAAGAATCTATGATTGATTCTTTAGATAATTTATTAAGTAATGTTATTTGTGATTTTGAAAATTTAAAAGGAGAAATTAATGAATAAGTTTTATAAGAAAGTCCTAATAACAGGTGGAACAGGAACACTTGGCAAAGAACTTACAAAACAATTATTAAATAGTGATAAATATATCAAAAAAATTTATATTTATTCTAGAGATGAATATAAACAATCAGAAATGAAAAAAGAATTTAAAAATCATCCAAAACTATCTTTTTTTATTGGTGATATAAGAGACAAAGATCGATTGTATAGAGCATTTAATGAAATTGATTATGTTATACATACAGCCGCTCAAAAGCATGTTCCTTCATGCGAATATAACCCTTTTGAAGCTGTCAAAACAAATGTTATAGGATCAGCAAATATAATTGATGCCGCAATTGATCGCAAAGTTGAAAAGGTATTGGCAATTTCTACAGATAAAGCCGTAAATCCTATAAATTTATATGGTTGTACAAAAGCATGTATGGAGAAAATATTTATTGATGGAAATAACTATTCGGGCGATAATGAAACGATATTTTCAATTGTACGCTACGGAAATGTTATTGGCTCTAGAGGATCAGTTATTCCTTTCTTCAAGAAAATAGCCAAAGAAGGTGGCAAGTTTCCTTTAACTGATAACGAAATGACTAGATTTTGGACAACTGTAGACAATGCCGCAAAATTTGTTTTAGATTCTTTAGAAATTATGGAAGGTCAAGAAATATTTATTCCTAAGTTACCTACTTTAAAAATAAGTGATTTAATAAAAGCTATAAAGGAAGATGCTGAAATAAAAATTGTAGGATTAAGAAAAGGCGAAAAAATACACGAAACATTAATTAGTAAAGAAGAATCCAAGTATTTTTTAGATATGAATAATTATTTTATTCTTACTCAAAATGCACCAATTAGTAAATTTCAACCTTTTGAATATACAAGTAAAAATAATGATAATTATTTATCTATTGAGGAAATGAGGAAATTATTATGAATGAATGTTGTAGAGAAATGACTTATGAAGAATTAAAAATAATTTATGATGAAGTTTTAGCAGAAAATGACAATTTTAAATTAATTAATGAATTATTAGTTAAGAATGTAAAAGATTTAAGAGGAGATAGAAGATATTTATTAAATGAAGTAAAGAAACTTGAGAAGGAAATTAAAGTTTTAAAGAAGCAACAAGTAGAAATAAAAAAGGAGAAGTTACTTAATAATGATTAATTATGCAAAACATTTTATTGATATGCATGATATAAAAGCAGTGAATGACGTATTAAGAAGCAATAATATAACACAAGGAGAAATTACAAAAGAATTTGAAAATGAATTGAATAACTATACAGGTTATAAATTTTGTAAAACTCTTAATAGTGGTACGTCTGCCTTACATGCCGCTTGTGTGGCAATAAAAATTAAACCTGGGGATGAAGTAATTATTCCTTCAATTTCTTTTGTGGCAACTGCAAATTGTGTAAGTTATTGTGGGGGAATACCTGTTTTTGCAGATATCGATTCAGATACTCTTTTAATTGATCCTGAAAGTATAAAAAAATTAATCACAAATAAAACCAAAGCAATAATTTCAATGGATTACGCTGGTCAATTAGCTGATTATAAAGCAATAAAAGAAATTTGTGATAATAATCAGTTACATTTTATTAGTGATTCGTGCCACTCATTTGGTGGAATTAATAGACTTGCTGATAATGCAATTCCTGATATTGTTTGTTATTCATTTCATCCAGCAAAACATATTACATCTGGTGAAGGTGGAGCTTTATTAACAAATGATTATATTTTAGATCATAGGGTTAAATTATTTAGAAATCATGGAAGAAATGAAAAAGGTATGATGGAATTTTTAGGCTATAATTATCGAATGTCTGAAATAAATGCAGCACTTGTATTAAGTCAGTTTAAAACAAAGCATTTCAAATTTCAATCATTTAGATATATGTTGGCTGATAAATATATTGATAAGTTAAAATGTGAAAAATTAAAGCAATTAAAGGGAAGAATTCATGTTTATCATTTGTTTGTAATTAAGATTAAGAATAGAAAAAAGTTTATTAATTACATGAAAAAAAGGGAAATTCAATGTGTTGTACATTTCCCTCCAATATATGAAAATTTATTTTATTATGATTTTGGCAAAATTGATTATTCAAAACAATGTCCGAATACTGAAAAAGTAGCCGATCAAATAGTAAGCATTCCATTGTATTATAACTTATTATTTGAACAACAAGAATATATCATTAATACAATTAATGAATTTATAGAAAAGGAATGATATTTTATGATTAATAAAATTAAAGGAAATTGGTATATAATTTGTGATGGTTGCAGCGATAACGAAAGCTTTTTAACTTTTGAAGCTGCTTTAAATTATGCAAAAGAAAATAATTGGACAGTTAAAAAAAATGATAAAGATGAATGGGAAAATTATTGTATTGATTGTCAAGAATAGAAAGGAATAATAAAAACAATGTTTAAAATATTTAGATTTATTGAAGAAAAGCCAAAAGATAAAGAAATTCGTGAATATCTACTAAAAGAAAAATTAAATAATTATTTAAGAAAGAATAAAAGTGCCTTAAATGTTTGTAGTGTTCATGAGTTTTCGGAATTATTTAAATTTAATAATAAAAGCTATAGAATAGGTTTAAAAAATAATGATAAAGGTGGAGAAAATTTTCTTTATACTAGCAATACACAGGAATTAATAATAGATATGTTTATCGTTACTCTTGATTATATGGAAAATAATTTAAATGAATTAATAAAAATAAGAAAATTATTAAATAATTTTTTTGAAAAGAAGTAAAAAAAATAAATAAAAAAGGATGATTTAAACTATGAAAAAATTTGAAAAATATTTTGGAACAAAAGAAATTGAAGCTTGCGAAATGAATTATGGAGAATATGCCGATTTTAAATATGGAGATAAAAAAATCAATACTGGTCTTCCAGATAATAAAAAAGGTTTTGCTGTTAGATATTCAGATGATTATTTATCATGGAGTCCAGAAGAACCCTTTAAAGCTTATAAAAAGATTAATGGCGAGTTAACAAGATTAGTACATGAGTTATTAACTGAAGAACACACATATATTGAACATGATGAAAATCAATATAATGCTCCTAAAAATTATTTAATTAAAAATATTGAAAATGATAATCTTTTATGCGGAATACATTTTCAGAGTGGACCAGTTAATGAAAAAGAATTAAATGGAGTTTTTCTACCTGATATTATTGGAATTTGTATTGATGTTTTGGAGAATTTTCAAAATTCAGAATTTAAATGCAATGAAAATGATGTCGCATTAGATGGTTTAAAAGCGGCAATTGTAGCTTTAAGATCGAGAACAAACAAAAGAAAAGAAAGGGGTGTCCACGGAACTTATGAAAAGTAAAACTATAATACTTGATTTTGGGTCTGGTAATACATGTCAAAACAATAAAAGAATAATAAAAAGAATGTATGATGAATTGAAAGCTATTGACGGTGGCAAGTATGAAATAATTATAAAATGGCAATTATTTAAAGTTTGCGGTGCGAATATTCCTTTAACTGAAGAATCATTTAATTATGCTTATGAATATGGAAATCAATTAGGATATAGAGTAACATCTTCTATTTTTGATAGACCATCATTAGAATTTTTACTTGGTTATGATATTCCATTCGTGAAAATAGCAAATAGAAGAGAATTGGATTATTTAATAGATTTTATACCTGAAGAAATTCCAATATATATTTCTAAAACAAATGATTTAACAATTAAATTCGGAAATAAAAATATATCTGGATTAGGCTGCATAAAAGTTCCAAAAGAACTTGAGGAATTTTGGTGTATAAGCCAATATCCTGCTGATGTTCAAGAATATCTAAAATTAAATATTAAAATTGGTAATAATATTTCAGATCATACAAATAATTTTGCACTGTTCAATAGATTTAAACCTAAAATAATAGAGTGGCATTACAAGTTAAAAACTTCGACAGGTTTAGATGCTGGGGAATTTGCAAGAACACCAGATATATTAAAGGAAGTGTTATAATTGATAATAACTTTAATTCAAACTAGATTAAAATCAAGTAGACTTGAAAGAAAATGTATAAAAAGTATGGCTGGTCATCCAATGACTAGCTATACAATCGAAGGAGCAAAACAAAGTAAATTAAATCATTTTACAGGAATAATTTATCCATCTTCAGATAATATGGTTTTTTCAAAATTATATTCAGATAAATGTTTTTGTTATTCTCATGAAGGAGATGAAGCAGACGTATTAAATAGGTATTATGCAGCATTAAATTATATACAAAATATTACACAAGAAAATATAACAAATGTTGTAAGAATAACAAGCGATTGTCCAATGCTTGGATTTTATCCAAAAGTAATTGACGAGGTCATATTAAAACATTTATTAAATAATGCTGATTTTACACATAATAGGGGTGAAAATGGATTACCTAGCGGACTTGATGTAGAAATTATGAAATCTTCTGTTTTAGCATATATTAATAATGTTGCTGAAGATAAAGAAGATAGGGAACATGTAACAACATTTATAAAAAAGAATCCTGAAAAATTTAAAATTTATGAAGTAAATTCATTTTTTCAAGATTTTAAATATAAATGGAGTGTTGATACATTAGAAGATTTTAGAAAAGTTGAAGATATTGTAAAAATGTTAAAAATAAGGAGAGAATATGAAAGATAATATTTATTTAGATGTTTTAAATTTTGAAAATTTAGAAAAAGTAAGAATATGGAGAAATGAAAATACAGGAAAAGGAATACTTAGAACTCCTTATCCATTAACTACTGATATGCAGCAAAAATTTTTTGATGATGTAATTAATAATAGAAATTCAAATTCTAGGTATTGGGGAATTTTCTTAAAAACTTATGATAATGATGATCATTTAATTCATGTTTTTATTGGTTATACTGGGTTAGATAAGATTGAGTGGGAAAATGGCATTGCTGAAATAGGATTAATGATTTCTCATGAATATATTGGTTTAGGTTATGGATCGAAGGCATTAAGTTTAGTTTTAAATGAAGCTTTTAATAATATGAGATTACAAAATATTTATGGTGAATGTTATAAATGTAATCCTAATATAGAATTTTGGGAAAAAATGATTGAAAAATATAAAGGATATAAAACAATATTGCCAGCGAGAAAATATTTTGATGGATCTTTTTTTGATTCAATGTATTTTAATTTTAATTATTACAATTTTAGAATTTAGGAGAAAATAGATCAATGAATATATTAGCATTATGTAATCAAAGCGAAGCGATTCAAATAATGAAAACAATTAAATGTAATAAATATTTCTTTATTTGTCCAATAAAAATAAAACAAAATCAGCTACCCCAAAATTTAAAAATTGGAATAGATGTTTGGGCTTATTCCCATAGAAGTATGAGAAAAGGTTATTATTATCCAAAAATGGACTGGAATAAAATTGATCCACTTGACGAAAAATTAATTGTAGATTTATCCGAATGTGAATCACAAACTATGAGAATGATTGAACGTATAAAAAGATTAAGACCTCTATTATATGAAAATAGGAAAAAATATTATATTAATAATTTAAGATATTGGTCTCATGTATTATTAAATAATAAAATAAGTGTATTTTATAGATGTGCTCCACCTCATGAAGGATATGATAATGTAATTTCACATTTATGTGATTATTATAATATACCAGCATTTTATGGAAATCCATTTCATACGCATAAGGGAAAATATAGGTATTTTGCAAGATATGTAAAAGATAATTTTCCTAATTTTCATAATACTACAATAACAAATGAAGAAAATGAAGTTGAATTAATAGAGCCATTGGCTGATTTATTAGATATACATTGGAATAAAAAGAAAATACCAGTATTACCAACAATAATTCCACGAAAAAAAGTTAAAACACAAAAAACTTTGTTAATAAGAAATAAAAAATTATTAGATTATTATAATAATAAATGTGTAATTCCTAATTTAACAAAGCCTTATATTTATTTTCCACTTCATTATCAATACGAAGCAACGACATGTCCAATGGGAGGTCCATTTGTTGATCAATGGATGGCTATTGAAATATTAAGCAGATTAGGAATACAAATTTATGTAAAAGAACATCCTCGAATTAGTAAAAATAGAGATATGAATTATTATATAAGACTGCTAAAAATGCCAAATGTAAATTTTATATCAATGAAATCAAATAATTATTCTTTAATCGATAACTCTATTGCGGTAGCTACTATAACAGGTACAGCAGGATGGGAAGCTATATTAAGAGGAAAGCCTAGTTTTATATTTGGTAATATATTTTATCAATATGCCCCAGGTGTTTATAAAATTAATGGAATGAAAACAGCAATGCAGGCATATAATGAAGTTAAATATTTTAAAGCTAATAAAAAAGAAATAGAATTATTTCTAAAAAAATTACAATATTATTTATTTAAACATACAACTAACGATATTATAGCAGCATTAAAAGAAAATATTATAAACATAAATAATTCAGAAGATAGAAAGATTTTTATAAAGGAGTAAAGACATGATTGATGTAATTTATTTAACAGGTGGAACAGGAAAAAGAGCAAAATTAGGATATCCTAAACAGTTCGCTAGACTAAAAGGAAAGCCTATTTTTATATATGGTTTAGAAACACTAAGACAGATTGATAAAATAGGTAGAATTATAATCCCAAGTGATATAACGAATTCTAATGTAATAAGATTTTTAAATGAATATAATATTGAAAATAGATATATATGTAAAGCTGGAAAAACTCGTCAAGAATCAGTCTATAATGGTTTAGAATATGTCAAGACAAAAAATGTTCTAATTTGTGAAGCTGTAAGACCTTTTATGTCAAAAGATTTAATACAAAGAGTTATAAAAGCTGATGGCGATTGTGTAGTACCTATAGACTTATCAAGTGCCAGTGTAATTGATATATTAGGAAATTCTTATGATAGAAATGATTTTGGGTGTGTTCAAATGCCACAAAAATATGATAATCAAAAGCTTTATAAAATCCATACAGGTATGATTTCTCAAAATTCTACGGATGATATGGACTTAATTTATAAGTTTGAAAAAATATCTGGTGAAGTTCCTTTTAAAAGAAAAATAATTTTTCATGGGGAAAGAGAAAATATTAAAATTACTTATCCTATTGATCTTAAGATTGCCGAGGCAATTTTAAATTATAAGGAGGGTAATAAAATTGAATAATATTATAATAACTGGTAGTAGTAGAGGAATTGGAGCAGCTACAGCCAAAGAATGGTGTAAAAGAGGCGAAAAAAATCTATATTATCAAATATCAAGATGGAGTGATTTTGACATATCAGATTTTAAGCAATTTGAAGAATTTATGAAAGATTTTTATAATTTTTCTGAAGAATATTATCCCATTGCTCTTATAAATAATGCCGCTATTGCTGTACAAGGGAGCATTTTGGAAACTGATATGAATATAGTAAAAAAACAATTTAATATTAATTTCAATGCTATAGTTAATACAACAAAAGAATATACAAAATTTTGCATTAATAAAAAGATAAAAGGGAAAATAATTAATATTGCTTCAACTGCTGGTTTAGGAGCAAGACCGGGTAGGGCAATTTATGCAGCAACAAAAGCAGCTTTAATTAATTTTAGTTTATCAATGTCAGAAGAATTAAAACCATATGGCATAAAAATTTATATTGTTTGCCCTGGGGCAGTCAATACAGATATGAGACATGAATTAGAGCCTGATGATGATTTTAAAAATATGCTGCAACCTCATGAAGTAGGCAAGTTTATTTGTAATTTAATAGAAAGTGATAACTTTCTTAATGGACAAATATTGGAGGTAAAAAAATAATGGTAGTAAATATTTTAAATAAAGTTCATTATTCAATAACAATTGGAAAATATACATTTAAACCTTTTGAAGAAGTTAAAATTAGAATTGATTCGGATTCTTTATTTAGAGAAATAAGAAGTAATAGAGGATTAAGAGTAGGAAAAACAAATAATGAATCATATATAAAAAGACATGGATTTAAAAAGGGAAATAAAATAAATTTTGTTTATGATAATATGAGCCAACATGCTGGCGAGGCTTATGTTGATGCAATAAAAGCTTTATCAAATCCAATAATGAAACATCTTCCCGAAAAAGATATTGGATATTCAAAAATACCATTAACTAGAATGAACATTAGATTTTTCAATTCCGCAAGAATTAACGAACAGGGAAAAACTCCAGTTGGCCCAAATGATATATTTTTTAGTCATGGAATTGGCGATAAAAATTATTGGAAAGGAAGTAAAATTGCCGACTATAAATATGCTTTTGTGCCGGGTCCAGCATGGGAAAAAAGAATGAGAAATACAGGATATAAAGGAGAAATATTTGTCTGTGGATATACTAAATTAGATCCATTGATTAATATTGATAAGAATTCAATTAAAAAGAATTCAAAACCTAAAATTCTATGGGCTCCTACTCATGGATATAACTCAAAAAATAAAGGTAGATCGAGTTATCCAGCATTTTCAAGATATTTAGATCAAATTCCAAAAGATTATGATTTAGTAACAAGTTTACATCCAACAAGCAAAATGCACAACAATGAAAAACAATTACCGACAACAAACGAATTATTGGAAGCCGATATTGTTATCGCAGATGCAGGATCAACTTTATATGAAGCATGGATATTAGGAAAACCAGTAATTTTTCCTGACTGGATTTGTGCAAAAGATACAATGAATCATTTCAAAACTGATCCGGCAAATTTTGAATATCAAATTTATTCTAAAAAAATTGGTTATCATGCAAAGAGCATGGAACATTTAATTAAATTATTTGATATTGCTTTATCTGATGGAATGAAAGATTTAGAAAAAGAATTTATAGAGGAAATTTATCCAACCAATTTAAGAGGCAAAGCAGGAGAGACCGCAGCAAAACAAATACTAGAATTAGCAAATAGGTTAAAAGTATGACTAGCATTGAATTATCAGAGGAATTAAAAATATCTCATAAGACAATAATTTATTGTTTAAAGAAATATAAAAATGATTTTATACAATTTGGCAATATGAATTCTTGCATATTAAGATATGGAAAAGGCACAAAAGGAGGAAGACCATTAGAATTTTTTAATCTAAACTACAAGCAAATAGATTTATTAATTCTTTATCTATCTCCTAATAACAATACCATAAGACAATATAAACAGAAATATATTGACAAATGATATAAATAATATAAAATAAAAGCATTAAAAATAAAAAAAATTGTGTTGCCTATTATTTTATTTTTTTTTAAACTGCACGTAAAAAAAAGAGTGGTGATGACCTCTTTTTTCCTTGAAAATAATAATACAAAATAAAAAAGGGTTAATATTACCCTTTTTTATTTTTATGTTCTTGTATTTTTTCTTTTAATATCATTTTTATATAACTCGCTGTAGGCAAGCCTTTATCTTTTGCAATAGTTTCAATCTCTTCTTTAAATGTTTTATCTATGCAAAAATGTATATATTTTTTTTTCTCTTTTTTATTATTCATATTATTACCTCATCCTAATTTTTTGCCACAAATAGGGCAATAACCAACATTCGCTTTACTTGTAAAAAAACTATCTGTCTTTTCATAGCGAATATCTAAACAATCGCTATGATACCAAGAGCGGCAACTAGTGCAAAATACGCCAGCTTCGCCAAATACTATGTGATCATTTATTATCTCTTTTTTGCAAACTCCACAATATATTTTATCTTTTTCATCTTTCATAAGTTCAAAGCTCCTTTTTAATTGATTTATTCTATAATAACATAACAACAACATAAATACAATATAAAGTGTTGTTTTTATGTTGTTGTTATGTTATACTCTTCTTATTAGCTCGAATTCGATAGAATTAAAAATGGAGGTATAAAAACAATGATTTCAAATGAGCAAATAGCTTTAAATGTAACAATTGAAGAAATGATATTGGATTATAAAAGTGAATTATATAAGTTTAAAAAAAGAAAAAATCTTTATGATTATAGAATAAAAATGTATAACAATAATATTAGAAAATTTACTAAATATAGTAATTCTAATAATGCAGTTATGGAGATTAGAGCAAATTTATATTTAAGAACTTGTGAAGAAATGATAAAACAAAACGAAAGATATATAAATGAAATAGCTGAAGAAGGTAAAGACAA
>Ga0315553_10000168_pt1 | contig 57615 bp, 66 predicted proteins | sample SalMarSW160140MG_FD_203099 | JGI IMG/M metagenome (GOLD analysis project Ga0315553, IMG submission 203099) | Salt marsh sediment microbial communities from the Plum Island Ecosystem LTER, Massachusetts, United States - Salt Marsh Sediment SW1601-40 ...
CATATAATGTAGCTCCCTATTCCGAAGAACAGAAAGCTGCTTCTTACAGTTTGATTCTCTTCTCTTTCAAGATCCGCACTGCTCATCTCTCACACTCTCGATCCTTACCTCTCTCACTCCCTTCCCTTTCCCAAAAACACCCTCAGTACCCCGGCTCCCAGCCAGAGCACCAGTGCTTTTGTTCGCATTTCAAAGAACCCGCTTCTCCCCCGATCCCGTAGAGGTACTGCTGATTGCGCTGTTGTTCTTTTCGATGTGGATTCAGGGGCGCAAGGGGGAATATACTGCGGTTTTTGCTGCCGTGTCAAGTGCAGAACTACCACGGTCTAAAACTAATACGGCATACGAGAAACTTGTCCCCCTGCTCCGATTGCGGAAACATGCTCTTCCACCTAGAACCAGGGGACCGCTCGGGAATATGCTAGCGTTGATACTTCGGCTCGCAGAATCGGCAAGCCGAAGTATCGACTATCCCAAAGATCTCGACTCCATTACTCAGTTACCATGAAATTCGCAGGCTCCCATATCGTAATTCGCCCCCCAAGGACGTGTTCGCCCAGCCCGGTCGTCCTCCGGAAGGGGATAGTCAGTTCCAGTTGCTGTATCAGTTCCTTTGTCGATACAAGGGGAGCTTGCCGAAAGATCATAGTCACCTGCAGTGGGGTTCACGAATCCCGGTATAACCACTATGTTGTCCAGCGGAATCGATTTCTCAGGAAATACGGAGTTTTCCCCGTCTGTCAGCGAATTATAATGGAGATAGGAACCTTGGGTTTGATGAATGTCGTTCGTAAACGGCGCGGGATCCGGCATCTGTCCATCAGAGCCCAAGTTCGCCCAAAAAATATTGTTGACCAGAAAGCAAGTTGAGTTGGACAAACCTCCGCCTAAGTAGACACCGCCGCCGCACGATCTTCTCTCCGATCGGGAATTCGAAGTGCTCAAGCAGGTGGCCTCCTGAAAAACCACGCGCGAGATCGCTGCAGAGCTGAATCTGAGTGTGCAAACGATCAGCACATATCGTTCCAGAATCCGTCATAAGATGGATTTGAAAAATGCAGCGGAAATTACCTCGTACGTAATGAGAAACCGACTCCTGGAACCCTGATCCGGCCCGGGACCGGTAACTACTTCCCGACTTCCTGCAGATCCGCTTCCAGCTTCTCCAGCCGGTCCTTCAACTCCTGGATATCGCCCAGCAGCTCCTCCAGCGCATCCTTGCTCACCGTGGCCTGATCCTTCAGGACCAGCTTCTCGTAGACCGCCGCACCCAGGCGGCTGAACTTCTTCTCAGCCTGCCGCTCGATCTGAGAGATCTCGTAGCGCAGCAGGCCCTTTTCCCCCAGATCCTTGGCCTTTTCCTTTGCCTTGCTCAAGACCTCCCTGGACGACTCCATTCCCTGATTGACGACCTGTTCCATGCGATCCCAAAAACTCATTATTTTTACTCCTTGGTAGCTATGTCGCAGCGCGGCGAAGTTTGGCGGCGCGGAAATTTTGCCCAGACCACGGTGATACTGCAAGTAAGAAATAAAGATTTTCGCCCCGTCATCACAACAATCGGTGCTATACTTGAAAATAACCACGGAAGGATCAAATTGCAACTTCCTTGACCTTCGTGCTATAGTGCCGGAGAAAGATGTACCGTATGGCCTATCTGCGTTGCCGCAACTGCGGCTGCTATCTGCTCAATTCCGAATTGACCGAAGGCGGCTACTGCTGCAGCGATTGCGCCGTGCAGTACCGGGCCTGCGCAAACTGCGGCGGGTACTATCAGGCGGACTCGGGTTACGGCGGGCGGTACTGCTGCCCGGAATGCGCGGTACAGTACAAGATGAATCGTTATCCCGCCGCGGCGAATGAACATGACCTTGTGAAGGAGCTTGCATGAATCTGATCTTTCTCGGAGCGCCGGGAGCGGGCAAAGGAACCCTGGCAAACATGCTGAGCAAAGAATACAACATCCCTCAGATCTCCACCGGGGACCTGTTCCGGGCAGCGGTCAAAGAGGGAAGCGAGCTGGGCAAACAGGTTCAGGGCATCATGGAGAAAGGTGAGCTGGTGCCGGATTCTTTGACAATCGAGCTGGTCAGGGAACGGCTTGCCAAACCCGATGCCGGCGACGGGTACATCCTGGACGGATTTCCCCGAACCATCGCCCAGGCGGACGCTCTGGCGGGGTTCCAAAAAATCGATGGGGTAATCGACTTCTCGATCAGCGACGAGCTGGTGATCCGCCGGCTCTCGGGCAGAAGGGTCTGCCGCTCCTGCGGAGCGATCTATCATGTGGACAATATGCCGCCGAAAGAAGAGGGAAAATGCGACCGCTGCGGCGCAGAGCTGTATATCCGGGATGACGACAAGATCGACTCGATAAAAAACAGACTGCGGGTGTACAAGGAGCAGACCGAGCCCCTGATCGCCTACTACAGGGACAAGGGGCTGCTGCGGGAAATCGACTCCTCCCAGTCTCCGCAAAACTCACTCGAGCAGATAAAGAATATCCTGGAATAATCTGCGCCGTATTAGCCCGGCTCAGCGACCTCAGGGGGCAGGAGCCCGTTGTCCTGCAAGAGGCCCTTGACCCGGTCCCGCTCCAAGAGCTGCGGATCGCCCAGCAGAGCCGCGATGGCCTCCTGGTCCTTGAACCCCCCTTCCAAAGCTTCGCCCAGGGCGGTCAACCCCCGGTCGGGATCCTCGATTTTCGTCAGCTGGATCACGGCGCTGGAGAACCAGGCCTCCGCCCGCTTTTCATCGTAGCTGAGGGCCTGAGCATAGGCATCCAGGGCTTTGTCGTAGCGTTCCTGGATCCTGTACGCGTCTGCCAGATGCATGTACGCATCGGCGCTGTCGGGCTGAATCTGCAGATAGGCTTCGAAAACCTCCGCCGCCTCCTCTGTCCTTCCGAGCTCCAGGAGCAGCTCACCCCGATTATACAACGCTTCCAGGTCCTGCGGATCATCTTTCAGGACCGTGGAAAAGGCATCCAGGGCTGCCTCTCTTCGCTGTACTTTCCACAGAAGCATTCCCAAGTTGTAGCGAACCTTGTTGTTCGCGGGCGTTGCTTCCAGTATCTTACCGTAGATTTCGATCGCCCTATCGTTGTGTCCCTGGGCGTAGTGGGAAAAAGCCAGAGCTTCCTGGAGATTCTGGTTTTTCGGATCCTGGACGATCAGCTCCTCCAGCACCCCCTGAGCCTCCCCGGCCCTGCCGGCGGCGATGAAAGCCATTGCCAGATTGAAATTGGCCTTTTTGTTTTCGCTGTCGATGCTGATGGCCTTCTGATAGTAGAGAATAGACTTGTCGTAGTCGGCCAGATCGTAGTATGCATTCCCCAGGTTGTAGTACTCCGACGAAAGCTCGGAACCTCTTATCGTTGAGGTGCAGCCCGAGAGAATGACGACTAAGACAGTGAGGATAAGCGCAGCTCGCACGGACAAAATACTACCGTATTATGAGGAGTTATGGAAGGATTGGTATTTCTCGATTTCGACGGGGTAATCTGCGACTCCATTCTGGAGACCCTGGTCAGCTCCTGGAGGGGATACTACCTCTTGCGGGGTGAGGCGCAGCCCTCCCTGATGCCCGTTTCCCTGCTTCAGGATTTTGCCAGGCTCAGGCCGTACGTGCGCGCCGGAGAGGATTTCATTCTCATCCACGAGCTCATCGCCGCGGGCTGCCCGATCCGATCGCAGCAGGATTTCGACGACCAGCTGGCAGAACGGGGACAGCAGAGGATCGCCCTCTACAGGGAGTCCTTCTACGCCGCGAGGCAGGAGCTGCTGAGGCACGAGCGGGAATACTGGCTCGGCCTGAACAGGTTGTATCCCCACGTAGCTCCCTGCCTCAGCAGCTGGAGCTCTTCCTCATCCCTCTACATTCTCTCCACAAAGAGGGCGGACTTCATTGTCGAAATCCTCACCTCCAAGAACATCCCCATAGCCCCGCAGCGGGTGCTGAGCTGCGCAGCGAAGGAGAAAAAAACCACCATCCTGCGGACCCTGGCGGATAGAGGATATGAAAGGGCTCTGTTCATCGACGATCAGATCGATCATCTTGCCTCGGATTCGGCTCGGGATCCCCGGATCGCCGGCTGCCTGGCCTCGTGGGGCTACGTGCAGAAACAGTGGCTCGAAGATTCAAGGGGAGTCGATCTGCTGTACCCGAACCAGTTCGCCGACCGTGTCCGACCCTGGCTGGAGTGAGTGAAGCCGCGCTGCGGTGAGATTACTCGTGGTGGGCAGGCCGCCAGCGCCTGCCCTTCCATCGCGGCGGCACCTGAAAGATGCTCAGAAGCGTGACAAAAGAGTAGAAAACGAGGAAAAAACAGGTGTAGGGCACCAGCCGAAGCAGGTACCAGCTCTTGTCCGGGCGGTAGAGGATTCCCGCAATAAGGGCCATCGAGCCCACGCTGACAAACGAAGCAACGGGCAATACGAACAAAAACGGCAGAAAAACTGCGAACGGCACGGCAAGGACACTGGCGATCAGATACAGGGTGATGTAGCGGTAGGCACAACGGGTGGCGAAATCCTCGTGATAGAAGGCACCGCCGTTCCAGCGCAGATGCTGGTCTATCAAGTCCCGCCAGCGCTCCTGAACAACGGTTTGAATCATCGTATCGCTACGGGTTGAAACTCTCACCTTCCACCCGCTCTTGGCCGCCGCCGTGGCCAGAGCCGCATCTTCGGTCAATGTATATCCCAGACTGCGGAAACCGCCGATCTGATCGACCACCGCCTTGCGGGCTACCAGGTTGTTTCCGAAACAGCTGCCGGGCATGCCCAATCCCGCCGTTGCCGAGTTGTACTGATGGATGAGGGGCTGGTCGAAAGCCTGGAAGTTCCTGAAGAAGCCCTTCTCCTTCCTCAATGAGATCTGGCCGAACACCACCCCGACCCGGGGATCGGCGAAATACGGCGGCAGCTTCTCAACCCAACGGCGAGGCAGCGTGCAGTCGGCGTCGGTGAAAAGGAGGATCTCTCCTTCGGCTGCGGCGGTCGCGATGTCCAGGACGAATTGCTTCGGTCCCAGATTTTCCACCGTCTCGGCATTCTCGAACACCTTTACCCGGGAACCGTGCTTCTCGGCAAAGGCGTTCATCAGATCCAGAGTTCCATCAGTGGAGCGGTCGCTTACCAGGATGATCTGGAAATCCTGGACACTCTGGGATTCGAGCGAGGCAAACAGGGGGGCAAGATTTTTTTCCTCATCCTTGGCCACCACGATTACTGAAACCGTAAAAGCTGGCCGGGAGGAGCTGTCTGTTCTGAGCCGTGCATCCCGGAGCCGGTTGCGCAGCACTCCAGCCAGGCAAAACAGGTGAACGATCACAATGCTGCCGGCAAAGGCCACACTGATATACAGCAGAATCTCTTGTACCATGGCTGAGTGGACTATAGCCAATAATACAGCTTTTCACAATCAAAAAAAGCATGGTACTCTTTTGATAGCAACCCATGAGGATAATCGTCACTCTGCTGTGCGTCCTTCTCATTTTGCTGGTGTGGGACATCCGCCTCCGGATCTCCTACTGCCTCTACGGAAGAAGACGGTACGAGCGTTTCAATCGGGTTCAGATTCAGGGAGCCCGCTACATCTTGGTGGCCGCCAAACTCTACGCCGGTTTCCGGCTCATCATCGAGGATGCCCTGAGCAGGCACCTGCCGGCTCAATTCATGATCCTGAGCAATCACCAAAGTTTAGCGGACATTCCCATATTGGCGTACGTGTTTTCCCGCAACGCCGTCGGCTTCGTTGCCAAACGGGAACTGCGGAGAGGATTCCCTTCAGTATCAGTAGCATTGCGCAAGGGGAAGCACGCCCTTATAAACCGGAGGGGGGACTTTGCCGCGGCGCACCGGGAATTGGTGAAGCTGGCCCGCTACTCCCGGGAAGAGGTATGTCCGGTGGTGTTCCCGGAGGGCACCCGCTCCCGCACCGGCCGGGTGGCAGCCTTCCACTCGGCGGCGATACGTACAATCCTGGACGAACAGCAGATGCCGATCGTTTCGGTTGCCGTGGACGGGGGCTATCGAATCGCCGGTATCCGGGGTTTGACCAGGAATCTGCCGGGCTGCATCTACCGGGTGAAACTGATGTCTCTGTACCCGGCAACGAGCCAACGGAGCAAGATCCGGGATATCCTCGAAAAAAGCCGAAAAGAAATATCGAATCAGGTGGAACAATGGAGAAAGATCGAGAGTTAGAGGAGTATTGGAACGGCAAAGCAGAGGAACTGGGTGAACCGATCCTCATGCGATCCATCTCCCACACCTACTACAGGGGGATCCCGGATACCTTCGGGATCATCTACGCCTCCGACAGCTTCCTGGTGTACGAGTACGCCAAGAAGAGCCGAAAATCGATCCTCGAAAACCTCTTTTCGAGAAGAGGCGGAGAGGAGCTGAGCGAAAGTGTCCGGATGGAGCGCAAGGACATCCGCCGGGCTGCAATCGTCAATTCCACCACCGCCCGGTCATGGATCCGGAGTTTGCTCCCGCCGGCGGAGGTGTTGGGAAGACTGGCAACGATGCGTACCAATCCCATTCTGAATATCCTGGCCGGGACCGTCGTGTGCGTCTGCACGAACACCGATTATATCCTGCTGGACACTCCGGCGAACCGGAAGTGGGTCGATCTGCTGTCATAGGCTCATCCGAGGGTTGTTGCAGAAACCCGTGTTTGGATGGAGGGCGCGCGTACTCGCTCTCCCGTCGGCAGCTCTCCGCGGATGCCCCATCTTTTGGCATCCCGGTGGTAGCCGATATTGATGGGCAGGGTGACGAAGAGGTTGCGAAACAGGTTAGGTTTGGAGAAATTGGTGAGCATCCTCCTGGCGATATTCCCGGTCGAGTAAAACCGCCCGATGATCCAATCGACGCCGTTCTGAAGCTGCTCCGGCGGCATATTTCGGGGCCTGAACACGACATGTCTGTAGTCGTAATGCTCCCATCGGTAATCGATGATGCGCTTCTCCCTCACCATTTTTTCGTAGAGTCTGGTTCCGGGAAGCGGCGTGAGCGCTGAAACCTGGATGGCGTCGATGTTGTTTTTCAGAAGGAAATCCAGCGTCCTCTCGAACACAGACACCTCGTCATGGTCGAAACCGAAGATGATCCCCGTTTCAATACCAATGCCGGCGTCCTGCAGTTTCCTTATCGACTCCCCATAACGTTCGGTTGCGTTGAAGCCCTTTTCGACCTCTTTCAGGCTCCGCGAGTTGATGGATTCGAGCCCCACGAACAGGCCGCAGCAGCCGGACCTGGCCGCCAGCTCCACCAGTTCCCCGTCGTCGGCGATCTTGAGGCTGGCCTGGGAGATCCACTTCTTCTTCAAAGGGATCATGGCCCTGAACAGCTTCTTCGCGTATTCTGGGACTCCGGTGATGTTGTCATCGATGAACAGGACGAACATGCCGGGAATGTTCCGCAGCTCTTCCACCACCCGGGCGACCGGACGAAATCTCTGCTTTTTTCCGTAGAAAGGGCTGACAGAGCAAAACTCGCAGGCGTTGTTGCACCCCCGGGAGGCTTGAACCGTGTTGACCGTGATGTAGCCGTTTTGCTTCAGAAGATCCCTTGGGACGGCCTGCAGGGTTTCCAGGTCGACGGGCCGGCTGGATTGGTAGACTCTCCTCAGCCGGTTGTTTTCGATATCCCGCAGCACCCGGGACCAGGTATTCTCCGCTTCTCCCACGACCACCGCATCGCAGTGCTGCAGAGCCTCCGCGGTCATGAAGGTCGGGTGAAATCCGCCGAAGACCACGGTTTTGCCTCTTCGCCGGAACTCCTCTGCCAGCTGATAGGCTCTAGGCGCGTGGGCGGTCATGAAGGAGATACCGATCACATCCGCGTCGTTTTCGAAGTCCACCGCTTCTATGTGTTCGTCGACGATTTCGACTTCATGCTCCTTGGGCGTGCAGGCCGCCACAGTCAACACGCTCAGCATGGAGAAGCGGAAGAGCTTGACCTCCTTGGACTTCTCACCCGGTTTGAGCAGGTACTTTTCGATGCACGGGGTTATAAGCAGGATCTTCATTTCTGTCGTCCTCCTCTCGGTTTTCTACCCTGATGGAACAGCAAACTCCGTGCCACTTGCCAGCTTTCTGTTATTCTTTGCCCTGTATACTTTTAGCAGATCAGGCCCTCCGCTGAAGCGCCTCCACCCCCGCCGCAGTCTGCGCAGCCTCGGCGTTGCGCAAACATCTGCCGGGTATACAATTACGTTCGGAACATCGGGCGGGACGGACGGACAAAAGTTGGCGGAGGTGACGCGTCGGGCGCACCAAAGACAACAGCCCACCCGGCGTCAGGCCAGGTGGGCTGTTCGTTGTTTCAGCAGCGACTTTTCTGATTGATGATTCTGTGGGTTGTTCTATTTGAAGTCGCTGGGTCTTCGTTCGCTGCGGTTGCACTGGTTGCAGACGGCCAGGTTTTTCAGCTTACCTTTGGTAAATACCGATTTCATCTTGACCTCTCCGCCGCAGGCGCAGAAGAACTGCTGTGTAACAACGTTGACCCGAGCGTTCTTGCTAATTTCTGCCATAATATTTCCTCCTAATTCCCTGTGTTTCTATACGGGCTTTTACGAGCACAATTCACCACTCTGACAGAATGGGAACCGCCATGCCCGCTGTGAAGTCCTCTCAGCCTCTCACCCAATACTCTTGCGGCAGGGCCGTACACAATGAGTTACGAAGTTTACGTTGATTATCGGTTAAGAAACCGGCTACACTTCGTATCGAAAATCGATTGAAATTTACTCAATCTGCAGAAAAGGTCAAGCCCTAATATCGAAAAAATGAGTGCAAAACCAGCCCCCCAAAAGCACTACCAGGCCTTCATTATAGACGCGGACAACACGCTTTTCGACTTCGACACAGCCGAACGGGCTGCCCTGAGGGAGGCACTGCTGGCGAACGGCTTCCGGCGTTTCCCCGAGGACACATTTTCGCGCTATCACCGGATCAACGACGAGCTGTGGAAGCTGTTCGAGCGAGGTTTGATCGACCAGAAACAGCTGCGCATCGAGCGCTTTGAGCGTCTGATCACCGATCTTCCCCGGCCGCGGCCAGAAACGCAGATGCCGGATCCGGCAACGATCGGGGAGCAGTACATCGAAGCCTTGAGTGAAAAGGGATATCTGCTTGCCCACACGCGCCGGGTTCTGAGGTCGCTGTCGTCGCAGGTGCCGCTGCTGCTCCTATCCAACGGAATCGCCAGTGTTCAGCGGCGGCGAATCGAGCGCTCCGGGATCGGTGTGTATTTCAAGGATATCCTCATCTCGGAAGAGGTCGGCCTGGCAAAGCCGGATCCGGCGATCTTCGCCTTGGCGATCGAAAAATTGCAGTGCGGCAAAGAAGGGATTCTCTGCGTGGGGGACAGCCCGAGCTCTGACATCCGGGGAGGCTGTAATGCGGGACTAGATACCTGCTGGGTCGCACCCTCCGGCGCCGAGTATCCGGCCGAGGAACCCCGCCCGCTGTACACGATCAGCGATCTGCGGCAATTGCTGGATTTCCTCCCCCCCCATCGAGACCACTCCCCGGATCAGTCCTCCTGAATGCGCCACTGGTCGTGTTTCGAATCGCGAAAAAACTTGTCAAAGGGCAGCAGCAGGGTACTGCCCTCCTCGTCCTCGAGCTTGGCCTGGCGGTTTAAGATGTTGACATCGATGACCTTGAGCGTCCTCGTGCCCGCTTTGATCCGGGTGCCCTCGGACGGCAGGGTTTTTCGACATTCCCTGTACGTATCGTACTCGTAGGCCAGACAGCAGAGCAGTCGGCCGCAGGGACCGCTGATCTTCATCGAGTTCAGGGTAAGGTTCTGCTCCTTGGCCATTTTGATGGACACCGCCCGAAGCTTGTCTGTTACCCCGTGGCAGCAGAAGGTGCGGCCGCAGACCCCCATTCCGCCCAGCACACGGGCTTCATCCCTTACACCGATCTGACGCAGCTCGATGCGGGTCTTGAAGACGCTGACCAGGTCCTTGACCAGTTGTCTGAAATCCACCCTGTTTTCCGCCGTGAAGTAGAATAGTATCTTCTTCTCGTCGATACAGTAGTGGGCACTGACGAGTTTCATGTCCAGATCATGCTCGAGGATCTTCTCCCTGCAGACCTGGAAGGCACTGGACTCCTTGTTTTTTTGCAGGTCGTAGAGTTCGCAGTCCGCCTGGGTCGCCTTTCTGCAGATATTCTGCTCTCTGTTGCTGCCCCGCGCTACGGTGCCCTTTATCCGTCCCAACTCGAGCCCGTAGCGGGTCGGAACCAGAACCAGATCACCGACGCCGAGCTCCAGACTCCCGTCCTGGCTGTACACGTCGGTTGCACTGGAATGCTGTATTTTCACGTGATAGAGGGTGTCTTTCGCACTCTCCGTCTGTTGCTCCATATCTGCCCTCTCTTGGGTTCAGGTAATTAGGTCGATCAGCAGACCTCGAATCTCGTTGATCTTCTCCAGCACATCGAGCTGTTTGCCCTGGTTGCGCAGCACCCCTTGAACCAGGGACTCCAATTTCGTGTCTATGATTTTCACCTGGGTGAATCGCTTCCGCCGCGCAATATTTCCTCCGGAGCTTCTCTCCTCCACCGTGAGCATATTGCTGACGACAAACTCGAGGAACTCGCTCACGGCCGCACGATAGCGCTTGATGTTCTCCAAGCTCTGACTCTCCGCGAGCATTTCCCCCCTCTCATGGACTTCATCTAACAGTTCCTCCAGATCCTCCCTGTGTTCCCCGTGAGCCTCGAGGTCGAACATGGGAGGTCCCTCCTCGGCGCTCTGTTCGACAACCGAAGCGAAACTTTTCCCTTTCAGCTTTTTTGTAGATTTGCTTTTTTTTCCTCTGGAGCGTCCAGAAAGGTAAGAGCCGTCAAGAGACTCGATTCTATCCATAGTCTCGCCTCACGTGCGGTTGAGCCTCAGCCGAAACCCGCCGGGGATCACCGTCCCCGGCTTTCCCTGTCTCCCGGCCTCGACTCACTACCCGGTAGCACTGCGGCCTTCGGTTGTTCCGGAAACCGCAACAGGCGGCTGCTCGGCAGCACTCTCTTCACTCGGGGCATACGATTGCGGTTCGGCCTCTTCAGCGGAAGTTTTTCCCTGATCGGTTTTCGCCTCTGTTTGAACAATCTTAGCCGTACCGTTGAAAATCACCCCCTCCTCAACGATGAAGCGCGGACTGTGTATGTTCCCTAAAACGATCCCCGTCGAGAGGATCACCACCTTTTCATCAGCAAAGACATTCCCCCGGAGAATGCCGCCCACAACCACCGTACCTGCATATACCGTGCATTCCGCCCTGCCGTTTTTGCCCACCAGGACTTTGCCCTCTGTCCGGACGGTCCCGCAGAAATCCCCGTCTATGCGCAACAGCCCGTTGAGATCAAACTCACCGTTGAAGCGGGTACCCTCACCGATAATCGAATTGATATACGGTCCACCGGGAATTTGGACGTCACTCATGAAGATTTCCTATTTCCCGGAGGTGACGGATTTTTGTATCAGGGGACTGCGGATGCTCAGGAACTGCTCCGGATCGACCACCTGGGTGCCGATTCCTACTTCGTAGTGCAGATGCGGACCGGTGGACAGCCCGGAGCTTCCCATGTAGCCTATGATCTGTCCCCGCCGAACCTCCTGCCCTTTCTGTACGATGATCCGGTCCATATGGCCGTAGCGTGTATGGAAGCCGTAGTTGTGCCGCAGCACGATGTACCAGCCCAACCCCATGGGATCGTTGTCTACTTTTTGGATTTTTCCGTTCGCCGTGGCCACTATGGGTACCCCGTATCCCCAGGCGATATCTATACCCTTGTGCAGGTACCAGCCTCCGGTGAAGGGGTGCTTCGCCGGGCCGAACCGGTTGGTGATATTCCCGTGAACACCCTTCAGGGGCCAGAGGGTCGGGATGTCGACCAGCAGCTCCCGCTGAGCTTCGAGGACCTGGTGGATCTCTCCCAGCGGCTCTACGGCGTTCTCGAGATAGGTGCGCAGACTGATGAGATCACTCAGATCTCTCAGATCCCCGAACTCCACATCCTCCAAGCTGACCAGAGAAGACAGATCGCCCCCTACTCCCTGCTCGAGATAATTCTGGGCACCGTCGGTCCCGATTTCCGTCAACACCCCTTCCATGCGGCTCTTGAAGTCCTTCACGACCCTCCGCAACTCGACGATCTCATCCTTGAAGCTCTCTAAAGAAGCTTCGCTGGCATTGAGGCTGTTTGACACTTTTAGAAACTGATCGTTCGTGGTCGTGAAATGGGTGGTCATACCGATGAAACCGACAAACAGCACAGACAGCAGGAATACGACGAAAATCAGCGTAAAAACGGATATCTGGAAGTTGAAGATCCTCTTCTCCGAGTGCGGGATGAACATCACGGTAAAGCGCTGTTTTCCCTTTTGATGGACCTTCTTGAAGAAGGATAAAACGCGTTGCCAAAAGACCCGCAGCCTTTTGCCCAGGCTGTCGACGATCTCGTTTTCTAACTTCTTATATTGATGTGCCGGTGACACTAAAATCTCCCCTCTCTATCATCGACCGCTTGGATATATTCTGTAAACGGGTTATCTCTGCTCGGGTACAATTGCCTAAACACTACCACGTGCCCTCTTATTTGTCAAATCACTTTTGATGCGAATCATTATTGACTAGCCTTGTCCGTACATGGTATTCTCAGGCTCTGATACATACGCCGCACAATCCTTTGAGGCAGTGGTGTGAGTCAAGCGGCGGTCCGGCTCTACTGGAGCAACCTCAAAAACTTTTAAGCAAAAGTGGAGAGATATGCGACTCTTCGATTCACATGCACATATTGGTCTCATTACAGAAGATGCTATCGAACAGCTGATGGTCGTCCAGGAAGCAAAACAGGAAGACGTAGTCGGTATCGTGAGCATCTGCAACAATCTTCGAGATTTCTATCAGGTCTACGAGAACCTGAAAACCGAGGAACACATCTATCACTGTGTTGGAGTATCCCCCTCCGAAGTATCCAGACCGGGCGACGATTGGGAAGCCAGTGTCACAGAGGGGAGCAAACGGGATCGGGTTGTCGCGATCGGCGAGATCGGGCTGGACTACTATCATAAATTCGGAGACCGGGATTCCCAGGTCGAGCTGTTCATTCGCCAGCTGGATCTTGCCCAAAAACTCGATCTGCCGGTGATCATACACAATCGCGAAGCCGGCAGTGACGTCCTGGAGATCCTCAAGGAACGGCTTCCCGATCGGGGCGGCATCCTGCACTGCTACTCCGAGGACTTCGCCTACGCAGAACGCGCGTTGGAGCTGAATCTCTACATTTCCTTTGCGGGAAACGTCACCTACCGCAACGCCCGCAACCTACACGAAACGGCCAAACAGATGCCCCTGGAGAGGATGCTCATCGAGAGTGAATCTCCCTTTATGGTTCCCGCTGCCTATAGGGGCAAACGGAACAAACCCTCTTACCTCAAGGAAACGGCGGCTTTTATCGCCGAAATGAGGGAGATGCCGGTAGAGGAATTTGCAGAGACCATCTACCAGAACAGCATCAACTTCTTCAAAATCCCGGATTAATCGGAGATTAGCTGATATCCTTTCTCAAGTGCATAGAACTTCCCGGCCTCACCATCCCGGGCAACCTCTTTCTGGCACCCCTGGCAGGGTACACCGATGCGGCCTTTCGCTCTATCTGCCTTCAGTGGGGCGCCGATCTGTGCTACACGGAGATGGTCTCCGCGGAGGGGATCGTCAGGGAAAACGTCAAGACATTGGAGCTCCTGAAGCGGGCCGACAATGAACGGTTGTTCGCCGTTCAGATATTTGCCGCTGAGCCTCGGAGCGCGGCCGCGGCCGTAGAGAAAATTGCCCGCTTCCGGCCCGATCTCTACGATTTGAACTGCGGCTGCTCGGTAGCGAAGGTCTTGAACAGCGGCAGTGGTGCGGCTCTGCTGCGAGCACCTGAAAAGATCGGTTCCATCATCGAGGCAATGCGAGGGCAAACCGACAGGCCGGTTACAGTAAAGCTGAGAAGCGGTTGGGATCTGAACAGCATCAACTACCTGTCCTGTGCTCAAGAGGCTGAGCGCAGCGGAGCGGCCATGATTTGCCTGCACCCAAGGACCCGATCTCAGGGCTTCTCCGGACGCGCCCGGGTATCCGAACTGAAGGAGCTTAAAACCCACTGCAGCGTCCCGGTGGTCGGTTCCGGAGATCTTTTCAGCCCCGCGGATGCACTGCGGGTTTTTCAGGAAACCGGTTGCGACGCTTTGATGTTCGCCCGGGGGGCCCTGGGGAATCCCTTCATCTTCGCGGCGGCAAAGTCGTTGCTGTCCGGCGGGGATGCTGATTCTGCTCCGAGGCCGCCGGCGGGGCCGGAGCGCCTGGAAACGGCTTTGCAGCAGCTCAGGGTGGCTGTGCGGTTCAAGGGAGAGGCAAGGGCCTGCAAGGAAATGAGAAAGCACTTCTGCCACTACAGCAAAGGCTTAACCGGGGGAGCTGAGCTGCGCGCCCGAGCCGTTCGGGCCGAACGTGTCGAGGATTATGTAAACCTGGTTTCGGAGATTTCTGGAAAAAGATAGTTACAAGTATTCGCCGTTTCGGGGTATAATAGTGCCCGGTGTGGCCAGCTTATTCGAGTATCTACAAGATATACTACTCACTCTTTTCGCACATAATCCAGAGGAAAAAGAAAAGCGGCGGCGCCTCAGGGCTCTGAACGAACAGCTGAAAAAAATACGGCCTCCGTATTTTCGCCGCTCCAGTGGGCAGGTCCTTCCGGGATTTGCCGTTTCGATCATGAATCTGGCCCTGGTGCTGCGTCCGCTCCGGGAGGTTTTCGAAAAAACGATCAATAATCCGGATCTGAAACTGGCTCAGAGGCACAAGGACTATCTGATCATGGCCAGACTTCCGGAAAACCTGCAGAATCTTCAAGCCTCTCTGTCTTACACTACCTTGAAAAAGAGGGTGTTCGATTCAAAGGATCCGGAAACGGAGCTCGAGAAAATCAACAATGAGATCAAACAGCTGCTCGAGGGTCTGTCCAGCGGAGAGCTGCGCAGCTTCGACAATTCTTACACGGTGGTCAGCCGGCTCGCCACTGTCTGCCAGCACAACTTCCTGCCCATGCTGCGCTGCTTCGATCCTGCCTTAAAATCCCTTGACAGCGGCGACCCGCCAATGTTTCAACCCATCCCGGGGGAAGAGATCCTCCAGGAACTGCTGGATTTCTACTTCGTCCTTGCCGGATTCGACTATTCCGAGAGTGTAGAGAAAAACATCGGCCTGCTGCTGGAGCGGCTATCCAGGGAACGAGCAGAGGAGGCCAAAACCCGGCTCAAGAAAGTTCTGCTTAGACTGCAGAGGTTGCTGGCTGAAAGCCTCGGATCGGATACCATACTGATCCTGCTGCGATTGATTCAGAAGGATCCCCATTACGTTCCCCAAACGATCCAGGATGAGGGTTCCTTGCTGGAGGCCTACAAAAACCGGCTCCAGATCAGCTTCCAGCGCGGCAAGGAGCGAATCCAGCAGCAGCTGCGGGAATTGGCAGTGGGGGAGGACCTGAAGCGACTGTTTCCCGGCGGACAGCCTGAGGAGATCGCCGGTTACAGCGAAGAGATCGAACAGGCGCTTCAGGAGAGGGACTTCGATAGTTTTCTACACATGCGGCCTCTGCGGATACTCAAAAACTACATTCACTGTCACTTCAACAAAGAGCTCAAAGAACCGTTGAAACGTCTGATTGTCGAGGGCAAGTTCTCGAATAAAATTTTCGAGAATATGCTTACACGCCCCTATTACCAGTGCTCGGAGATGGAAAGCAGAATCATCGAGTTCGAAGAGCAGTTGCAGGGCTCCGGGACGCAGTCTGTCAAGAAACTGCCGAAGTACATCGAATTGCTGGACCAGGGCAAACCCGTTCATAATATGGTCGCTACGGTTCTGGACACGATCGAGAAGGAATCGAAAAGACTGATCGAAGAGGGGGCGAATTGCTTCTACAATCTTTTCGTAACGTTGATGGACATCCTCAACGATGCCAAACTCAAGGCCCCCGCCAAGGTGACGAATATCAAGTATCTGACAACCGGAAAATCCCAGGATTTCCTGTCCCGTGTCACCTACGGGCACAATAACCTGTACCTGCTCACCAAGATCATGAAGAACTTCACCACGATCAGACAACAATCGATCGATGAGGATTTCTAAGGGAAGTCCGGGAAACCCTGCTGGCGGCGCACCTCGTAGAGCAGAATTCCCGTTGCCACAGAGACATTGAAGGAATCCACCCTGCCTCTGGCAGGAATTCGAATCAGGAAGTCGCAGGCCCCCTTCACCAATCTCCTCAGACCTCGGTGTTCTCCCCCCATTACCACGGCTACCGGCCCGCTGAAGCGCTGGGCCGCCAGGCTCTGCCCCTCCATATCGGCCCCGTAGATCCAGTAGTCGCAGCGCTTGCAGGTTTCCAATGCCTGAACCAGGTTCGACACCGCGATCAGGGGCACGTAGCGGCTTGCACCGGCGGATGCTCTGATCACAGCCGGGGTTTCGGAAACGCTTCGCCGGGTCGTAATGACCACCAGATCCACCGCCAGCTGATCCGCGGTCCGCAGGATCGCTCCCAGGTTGCGAGGATCGTTGAGCTCGTCGAGCAGGAGGATCAGGGGAGAGGGTCCTTCAATTGCAGCCAGGGTATCCTGCAGGTTTTTTTTCACGGGAACGCGGGATGCCTCGGACAGAAGCACCACACCCTGATGACGATCGTGCCCGCACATCCTGCTCAGCTCTTTTGCTGCAACAAGCCTGAGCGGGACTGCCCGATCTTTGGCAAGTTTTTTGAGAGATTCGACTCGGGAATCGCTGCGGGATATTAACAGGGACCCCCGGGCGCCCGAACGCAGACTCTCCTCTACGGCGTGAAATCCGCAGATGATCATGCTACTGTTGGTAGTCTCTGGTCACATCCACGCTGCCGTCGTAATCGCTGTCCATCTCATACTTGAGAATGTACATCCCATCCAGATACACCCAGAGGTCGACAGCTCCGTCGAAATTCGAGTCGATCTCCTGACGGACGAGTTTGCCGTCCTCGTAATAGTAGAAGTCATCCATCTGCCCGTCATGATTGAAATCCAACTCTTCATATAATTTCTTGTGTCCCAGGCCGTATTCGACAATATAGTCGATAACGGTGTCGAAGTTGCGATCCATACTGACCTTTTCGATTTGGCCGGCGGACATCTGATACCACTGATCGGCCTGGCCGTCATTGTTCGAATCCACCGCGTTGCCCGGTGAGGCATAAACAACACTCGCAGCGCAGAAGCAGATGATGAGGATAATCGCTGCCTTCATGTTTTTGATAACGGTCTAAAATCATGTAATATTAACAACATTTTCAACCGGAAGGAGAAAGCGCGACTGAAAAACCGCTATCTTTGAGGCTCCGTTCGGCAGCCCGCTTCGGCATACTCCCGGATCGGTTCACTTCCGGCCATAGCCCCCTGAGCTGACAGCGCCAGAGCCTCCATCTCATTCTCACCGGGAAAAACCAAAAACGGCCCGAGAAAGCTCACCCGCTCATGAATCTCCTGCACGATCCTCTGGTCCCAAGCCATCCCCCCGGTCAATACCACTCCGTCGATCCGTCCCCCGACCACCGCTGCCAGAGCGCATATCTCTTTGGCTACCTGGTAACACATGGCTTGGACCACCTCCAGACACTTGGCTCCGTCCATCTTCGGCGGGGGCTCCCGATTCTCCAAATGAGCGGCAATGATCTCTTCGATCTGCTTGATATCGTTGCTGCCCAGGTGGGCAATGATCCCTCCGCCACCGGTCAATTTCCTCTGAAGGCTTTTTGGATTTTCGCTGTGTGACAGCACGTAGCGCAGCCAGTCTCCGGAGGGAATCTGGCCGGCCCGCTCCACAGAAAAAGGTCCGTCCCCGTCCAGAGCGTTGTTTACATCGGTGACCCTGCCCTCCTGATGGATCGCGACGGAGGTCCCGCCGCCGAGATGGGCCACGATAAGGTTGCACTCCGCGTAGGCCTTGCCCAGTTTGGAAGCCGCCTTTTTTGCGGTGGCTTTATGATTCAGCGCGTGAAAAATTGATTTCCTCGATATCTCCGGCAGTCCCGTGTAGCGGGCCAGAGGACCCATCTCATCCACTACGATCGGATCGGCGATCAATGCCGCGGCTCCGTACTCCCGCGCGAGCAGGTCGGCCAGAAGGGCACCGAGATTCGAGGCATGCGCTCCGTAACGGGCGCTTCGCAGATCCGCCTTCATCGCTTCATTGACCCGATACACCCCGCCCTCCAGCGGGTGAAGCAGACCGCCGCGGCCGATTACGGCGCGTAAATCCTCCTGCCGGAACTCCTGATTGCTGTACAACAGGTCCAGGATCACCTGCTTGCGAAACTCGAGTTGATCGAGAATAGAGGGAAAGCGGTTCAGCTCCGCCGTGTCGTGAACGATCCGCTCGTTGAACAGTTCACTCGAGCCTGAGTACGCAGCGAGCTTTGTCGAAGTAGAACCGGGATTGATCACCAGAACCATCATAATCTCTTGTACACCATCCGGGAGGCAATCTCAACCATCGGGCAGGACCATTCGGAAACAGGCGCCCCGGGCCGTCGGAACGTAGGTTAAACTCCCGTGGTTACGTTCCACCAGAGCCTTGGCCAGAAACAGACCGAGACCCGTCGATTGCCTGCCGGAAACCGAAAGCTCGAAGACGCGCTTCTGGAGCTCCGGCGGCACCCCGGCGCCGGAATCGACGACCTCGATCACTCCCTGGCCGTCGATATGACGGGCACGAATCGTCACCTTCCTCTCCGAACCTCCTGCTTGCGATCTGACACTATCCATGGCATTGCGGGCCAGGTTTACGAGAACCTGCTCGAGTTCGCCCCGGCGCACAGTCACCCCGATGGAATCAGGGATATCGATGCGAAGCTGGACTGCCTCCCGACGGCAGCCGGCTCGAATCATCCGCAGCAGCAGTTCAAGATCGGTTCTGAGGTCCACGACAACCGCTTCTTCCCTGCCCCCTTCCAGCAATTGATCGAGAAGCTCGTTTACGGCCTTTTGACCCGCCTGGGCCTGCTCGCAGATGAGGTTCAGGGCTTGCTGCACGCATGCATTATCCTTCTTGCTCGCGGCGAAGCCGGCGCTGGTCTGGATGAGGGACAGAGTATTCTTGAACTCATGGGCCGCGCCGGCTGTGAGAATGCCGGTGACGATCAGCCTGTCCTGGAGCATCATCGTATTCTCAGTCTGGATCAGCCGGGTATAGGCCTCCCGGAGTTTCCTCTGCTGCTGCCCCAGGCGGATGTGCAGGCCCTGCCAACCGCTGCCCTGCAGATATGCCTCCTGGGAGAGCAGCAGCCCACAGACCACGGCGTAGAGCAATCCCGAAAACACGCGGAGCCGAAGCGGGGCAAGCCCGATGCCGCAGGACAGATAATCAAACAGCAGTGCGGTCAGCTGTAGCGCCACGGCGGTGAGGTAGAGGTAGAGCAGAGGGTGGGGATTCTCCCGGCAGATTCCCGAAAGCAGGATAAGGGGATAAAGTGAAAGCAGGACGAACAGAAAGACGTACAAAAGGTGGAAAGGCAGCGTTTCCGCCACTGCAATCAGCCGCACAAACAGGAATATCGACAGAACAAAAGCGACTCCCCCATGCCAGGCCCAGGCCCAGGCCCTGCGTTCCGCGCTGAGATAACGGGCATACATTCCAAATGTCCAAAGGATCAACAGAGAGGATATGGCGACAGTTGCCGTTGAATCAGGCAGGAAGCCCGCAGCTGCCACCAGGATCAACGACCCTGAAAAGCAGAGCAGTTCCCGCTTGCTCGGCGTGAGGGAAAAACGTATAGCAAGCAGAACCAGCTCGAAGAGCACAAGTGCCGCCAGAGCAGCCCTGAACCATATCATCTACGGTTTTGCAGGTTAATACTAATCGCTTACTACAGATCTGACAATCGTACAGGTTTAGGATTCGACTGTTCACCGGTCAGGGAACCTAGCTCCTGAAGCAGTGTTCGGGCTCTGCCGGCAACCTTGGTGGGGATCTCCACGAGAATCTTGATGTACAGGTCTCCCCGGCGATCGGGGGTGCGCAGATACGGTACCCCCTCGGCCTTCAAACGCAGCAACTTTCCGTTCTGCGTTCCCCCCGGGATTTTCACCTTTATCTTTCTGGAATCTTCCAAGGTCGATACATGGATTTCAGTACCCAGGGCGGCCTGACTGACGGAGATCGGAATGACGCAGTACAGATCATTGCCGTTTCTCTCGAAGTATTCATGGGGAAGAACACGGATGTAAACGTAGAGATCTCCGGGAGGCCCCCCGTTTATCCCGCCGTCTCCCTGACCCGGTATACTGATACGCTTGCCGGTTTCTATGCCTGCAGGAATCGTGACCTTTATCGTACGTTTTCGGGATACCACTCCTCTGCCGGCACAAGCCGCGCAGGGCTTTTCTATGATTTCCCCCTCGCCGTTGCAGGACGGACATGTCGTGGCGATTGAAAAGAAACCGGAACTGCGCCGCACTTGTCCGGCCCCGCCGCAGGTGGGACAGGTCTTCTTGCTGCTGCCCTTGTCCGCACCGCTACCCCTGCACTCGGTGCAGCTCTCACTACGGCTGAAGGTAATCTCCTCTTTTTTTCCAAAAACAGCGTCAGCGAAGGATATCTCCAGCTCATAGCGCAGGTCGGCTCCGCGGCGCGCCGAGCTGCGGCCCCCTGCTCGGCGGGAGCGGGGCCGGCCCCCGCCGAAAAAGGAATCGAAGATATTGAAATTGAAGCCGTTGAATATGTCTTCGAAATCCCTGAAAACGGAGGAAAAGTCATGGGCTTCGAAACCCATCCCCTCCAGCCCGGCAAAACCGAACTGGTCGTAGGCCTGGCGTTTCCTCTCGTCTGCCAGAACTTCGTAGGCTTCTGTAGCTTCCTTGAACTTCTCCTCGGCATTCTTGTCCCCGGGATTCCGGTCGGGATGGAACTGGACCGCCAGGTGCCGATAGGCTTTCTTGATCTCGTCCTTCGAGACGCCCTTTGCGACACCGAGGACCTCGTAGTAATCTCGTTTAGCCAATCCTAAAGGCTCTTATTCGTTCTTCGTATTTTCGTCGTCGACGACTTCATAATCCGCATCTTCGACGGTTTCCCCGGATTCTCCAGCCCCGCTCCCGTCGCCTGATGATTCGGCCGCTCCGGCCGCCCCCCCGGTCTGGGAGGCAGCGCCCGCGGCTTCCGCCCCGTCTGCCGCCCCCCCGGCCTGGGAGGCCGTGCTCTTGTATACCTCCTCAGCGAGTTTGTAGGCTGCCTGCTTGAGGGTTTCTATCTTGGCTTTGACCTCTTTGTTCTGATCGGATTCCATCGCTTTGCGCAGATCCGCGATCGCCGTCTCGATGCTCTTCCGGTCGTCCTCGCTGATCTTCTCCCCGTAGTCACGGAGGGATTTTTCGGTGGTGTAGATCAGATTGTCCGCCTCGTTTTGCGTCTCAGCCTTCTCCCGTTCCTGCTTGTCCTCCTCCGCGTGTGTTTCCGCCTCTTTGACCATACGCTTGATCTCATCGTCGGAAAGGCCCGAGGAGCTCTCGATACGGATCTTCTGCTCTTTGCCCGTGCCCAGATCCTTGGCAGACACGTGAACGATGCCGTTGGCGTCGATATCGAAGGTTACCTCGATCTGGGGCACCCCCCGGGGTGCCGGTGGAATGCCCACCAGATCAAACCGGCCCAGAGTTCGATTCTGGGTGGCCATCTCCCGCTCTCCCTGCAGGACGTGGATGGACACGGCGGTCTGGTTGTCAGCCGCCGTGGAAAAAATCTGGCTCTTTCGGGTCGGAATCGTGGTATTGCGTTCTATCAGCCTGGTGAAAACTGCACCGAGAGTCTCGATGCCCAGAGACAGTGGTGTGACATCCAGGAGAAGGACGTTTTTTACCTCACCCCCCAGGATACCGCCCTGGATAGCGGCTCCGACGGCTACCACCTCATCGGGATTCACTCCTTTGTGGGGTTCTTTTTGAAACAGTTCCTTCACCATCTTCTGTACGGCGGGGATTCGGGTCGAACCCCCGACCAGAATAATTTCGTCGATGTCCGCGGGTTTTGCTCCGGCGTCATTCATCGCCTGCTGACAGGGTCCCTTTGTCTTCTCTACCAGGTCTTCGATCATCTGCTCGAACTTGGCCCGAGTCAGGTTGTACTGCATATGCTTGGGTCCGGAGGAATCGGCTGTTATGAAGGGAAGGTTGATATCCGTGGACTGGGTGCTGGACAATTCGATCTTGGCCTTCTCCGCCGCGTCTCTGAGCCGCTGCAGCGCCATTCTGTCCTGGGCAAGATCGATGCCGTAATCCTTCTTGAAGTTGTCCACCAGCCAATCGATGACCCGATGGTCAAGATTGTCTCCCCCGAGATGAGTGTCTCCGTTCGTCGATTTGACCTCGAATACCCCTTCACCGAGTTCGAGAATAGAGATATCGAAGGTCCCGCCGCCCAAGTCGTATACGGCGATTCGCTGTTCCTTGTCCCCCTTGTCCAAGCCATAAGCCAGGGAAGCCGCGGTCGGCTCGTTTACGATGCGCTTCACATCCAGCCCGGCAATACGCCCTGCATCTTTGGTCGCCTGACGCTGAGCATCGTTGAAGTACGCGGGGACGGTGATCACCGCATCGGTGACAGTCTCTCCCAGATAGTCCTCCGCAGTTTTTTTCATCTTCTGCAGAATTGCCGCTGAAATCTCGGGGGGCGTATACTTCTTGCCCTGTATTTCTATGGAAACACCGTTCCCGATGTCGGAAACCGAGTAGGGCACCATCTTTATCTCTTCCGGCACCTCTTTGAAGCGGCGACCCATGAACCGTTTGATCGAATAAACGGTATTCTCAGGGTTTGTTATCATCTGATTCTTCGCCGGCTGTCCGACAAGCCGCTCGCCCTTGGAGGTAAAGGCGACGATCGAAGGGGTGGTCCGCTGCCCTTCCGCGTTTTGGATCACCGTAGGCTCTCCACCCTCCATTACGGCAACACATGAATTCGTGGTTCCAAGATCGATACCGATTATTTTGCCCATCTATGACTCCTTGTTGTGTTCACGGTTATCACCAGCTGTCCCAGGTGCTATCGGTCTGGCGACTTTTACTTTTGCCGGTCTCAAGACCCTGTCGTGGAGAAGATAGCCTTTCTGATAGTCCTCGAGCACGATCTCGCTGTCATGCTCATCTGTTTCCTCTACGGCGATCGCTTCGTGCTTCTCCGGATCGAAGGGCTCTCCGTTGGCCGAAAAGCGCTTCAACCCCCAATTGCGCTCCAGCATACTGACCATCTGCTTTTCGATCATCGATACGCCCGTATGGAATGCATCAAAATCTTTCGATTCGGCTGCCGACTGGATGGCCCTCTCGAAATCATCTATGATAGGAACCACGTCACCCAGTAGGGCGGCGTTTGCGTATTTGATGCTCTCCTCTTTTTCCCGGGACAGGCGCTTGCGGGAATTTTCGAACTCAGCCGCTTTTCGCAGCAGCTGATCCTCCGACTCCTTGACCGTCTGTTCCAGCTGCCGGATGCGCTCCTTAAGATCCTCTTCCGATACGGCTCGATTGGGTTGGTCGCTGCTTTCCTGCTTTGCCGGCTTTTTGTCTGGTTTTTCGGCTTCCGCGTGATTCGTTCTCACTTCTTGATCGGACATCCTCTCCTACTCTGTTCTGCGTTAGATTGGCTGCTCAATACCAATGTCTGACTCAAGCAAATTTATACTGAGACTTGTCTACTCGCTCCTGGTAAAAATAATAACCCGGTCATCGCGCAGTCAAGTCTTTTTTGAAAGATGGCCGCCGGTGAGGGAGATCAGAAAACGTAAAATCTTACTATAGAGATAGTTATATATAGAAGGTAGATCCCGATAAGCACGAATCCTTTCCAGCGCTGCAGGGTGTAGCGCCAGCGGGCAAGGGCGAGCATGAGCACTACGACACCGAGCATCCACGGGAAGGCGAAGAATATGACCCGCTTCTCGACCTGGATCGGATTGGCAACAGAGGCGGCTCCGATGATCCAGAGTATATTGAGAATATCCGCTCCAATAATATCGCCGAGCGCCAGATCCCCGTGACCCCGGCGGCCGGCCACGATGCAGGTAACGATCTCTGGAATCGATGTGCCCATGGCAACCAGAGTAAGACCGATCACCGCTTCGGATGCCCCGAAGTATTTGGCCACAAACACCGCCGAGTCGATCAGGAACTCGCTGGCCAGGATCACCCCCGCCAGACCGATCATGAAGCGCAAGGCTTGCAGACCGGCGCCGCCCGGCTTGATATGCGCGGGCAGCTCTTCACTGACCGAAGCTGCGTTTTTCCGTTTTCGGTTCTCGGTGTGAACAACGTATCCCAGGTACAGTGCCAGGATGCCCAGGAGAATCAATCCCTCCCAGCGGCTGATGATCCCGTTGAGGCTCAGGGCAAAGGCAAGTACGTCGATTCCTATCAAGAAAAAACCGAACAGGCGCAGGGAGCGCCGTTCCACGCAGATGGCCATCGGAGCTGCTATGATCCCCAGCCCCAGGGCCATCGTGTCATCGACGATTACCGATCCCACGGCGTTTCCCAAAGCGATTTCAGGAAAACCTCGGATCGCGGACAGCACCGATACCGTGAACTCGGGAGCGGTGGTACCGAAGCCCACCAGAACCACCCCGATTACGATTTTTGGTACGTTCAGCCTATAGGCTATCCCCACCGCCCCGTCGACCAGGAAATTAGCTGCTTTGTAAATGACCAGGAAGGTCGCAGCCAGGACGAGAAGATTTACTAAGAGACTGTCGGGAATCAAATCCATAACTTACTAAAAGGAGAAAATTGCATAGAAAAGGTCGCGATTTCGCGCCGGTTTGTCAACAGGGAGTGCTATTTCTTGGGGGCCAGCTCCATGATCAACTCCACCTCACCACGGCTGAGTTTCGTGGTTCTGGCGATCTCTGTTGGTGTCCAACCCAGGTGGGCAAGCTTGATCACGGTCTCCCGCTTATCCATCGGCGGCGCTCCTTCACCCAGTTTTGACTGTTTATTGTCAGCCTTCAATATGCTTTCCAGCAGGCGGACCTGCTCCTGAGCCTGCTTGCCTACGGTTTCAAATCGAGTTTCCGTTTTCGCCAGCCATTCCCGGGCCGTTTCCAGTTTCCCCATCCGTTGCTCCAGCTCGCCCAGGATCGAATCGAGATCCTTTATTTTCTCGATCACATACTCAGATTTCTCCCGGCCCGCCGCCAGCTCCGAGCTCTGGCTTCTCAGCTCCTTTAGAGCCCCGGCGAAACCCTGAAGATCCTTGCTAATCCCTTTCAGCTGTTTCTCGAGATGATCGAGAGCTTCGAAGTTCTTGTCCACACCGGAGGTGGTAGCTTCGATTATTGCGTTTTTCTTATCCAGACGCTCAAAGCGACCTTCGGTGATCTTTTCGAGATTCTCCAACTCCCGTATCTTGGCCTGGATCTCCTGCAAGGCATCCTGGCTGGCATAGACGGTCTCGATCCTGCTGTCGAGCTCCTTGGAGATATTGAGCAGTTTCTTGAAATCCGAGTCCATGTCCTCTACGCGGCCGCGCTCGGCCAGCAGAGCTTTCAGCTTGCTTCCGATATCTTCGACTGCTTTCTTCGCGCTTCCCACCTGTGAGGACAGTTCTTCCACTTCTTTTCTCTGCAGCTGCAGTTTTTCCATATCTCGTTTCATGTCATCGATGCCTGCCTCCAGCTGCACCTTGAGCTGATCAGCTCTCTCGAAAATTTTTGTCTGGCTCACGAAGCCTTTGACCCGCTTGTCCATCTCGTTGAGATTGATCGTCAGCAGCTGATACCCCTCTTCGACCTTTGCGGACAGTGACTGCGCTTGGGACTCGGTTTTCTCCTTCATATCGGCCATACGCTGTTTGAGATCCCGCATGCGGTTGTCAGTCTCTACCTGCAGATCCTTCGAGCGCTGGTTCAACTCGAGCTGAAAAGCCTCCATCTGCCGCTGAAAAGCGTCCAGGGCGGATTCGCTCTTCTCCGCCAGGTTAGCTTCCAGCTCATCGACTCTATCCTTTATATTCTTGAACTCCTCCTTAAGCTGCAGTCTCTCGGCACTCGTCGAGGTAATCAAATCCTCGCTCTGGGATTCGAAATCCTCGCGCACTCTGGCTATATGATTATCGCTTTCCTTCCGCAGCCCCTGATACCTCTCGGTAAACTCCATTTCATAGCCTTTGAGAGCCTGGTTTACCCGGGCCTGCCAGGAGGCGATCTCACCGTTCGTCGAATCGATGATCTCCTGCATATCACTACGGCTCTGATTCACGGAAGCTCCCATGGCCCTGAGCCGTTCCTCGATTTGATGGCTGTGATCCTGCACCGCCTTATCCATGGAATCCTGCAGCTCCTTGATCTGCTTGCCGAGGCTGCTCTGAGCGGCTTTCCGGGCCTGTTCCAACTGCTCATCCACGGAGCTCTTGAACCCGTCGATGAACTGCTCACTGCCGTCCACCCGGTCTGCGATCGAGTCTTCAAAGGCAACGACCTTGGCTTCCAGCTGCCGCATGTCCCTGAAGCTCTCCTGTTTTGCCTTTTCCAGCTCATTTTTCAGCTCTTCGCTGAAACGCTGCTCCAGCCTCTGGCGTTCCTCCACCTGGACTGCCGTTACTTCCTTCATCTTGGCGTCAATCTCACCGCGCCAGTTCTCTATCTTTTGCTCCATGGAAGCACTGCGCTCCCCCAGGCCCTTGAAGAACTCATCCTCGAAAACCTGCAGTTGCGCAGAAACATTCTCATAGGCCTTGGATTTCAGATCCGTCAAGCCCTGTTCCAGTTCCGACATTCCGCCTTCCAGCCGGGAGAACTCCTCCTGAACCTTCTGCCGCTCCGCCTTGCGTTCTTCGTCGAATCCCTTTACGAACCCGGCGAACTCCAACCGCACCTTCTCACTGGTCTTCTGAATCGATGCCTGGAGATTCTTCTCCATGCCTTCTATGTCGATATTGGCAGCCTCCAGCTTCTGGAACTTGTATTCGATATCCTTCTCGTACCCTTCCAGCCTGTCTTCGATGCTCTGCAAAGCGGACACCTGCATCTGCTGCGCCGCAGCAGAGATGGTCTGCAGACTTTCCTCCTTGAGCTTCTCGCCGTCTTTCAACAGCGTATTGATCTGGCCGCCGACCTGCTGCCTGAAAGCCGCCATCTCATCGACCTTCTTCCGCAGAGCCTCCCTTTGGGAGCTCACCGCTTCCGAATCCTTGGCCATTATGGCCTTGAGATTTTCGAAAACCTTCCCCTCCAGAGCCTCTCCGCGCTTGACGGTCTGGGTCAGCTGCTTCTCGAAGGAACTCAAGGCCTCACTGTAGCTCTTCTTCAACGCCTTCCCTCTGGCATCGGCGTCGGACAGCAGCTTGTTCAGGGAGGCGACGTACTGGTTTAGCAGTCCGCTGCGCTTGGCCTTGGCATCCAGCTCGAACTGTTCGATGCTCTTCTCCAAACCGGCCAGCACCTGGCTGCGCATCTGTTCCGCTCTGGATTCGAGCCGGGTCACATAAACGCTGAAATCTTTAACCTTCTTCTCCGAGGCCTGGACGCTTGCAGCCATCCCCTGGATGCGCTGTTCGGTGCTCTTGGCTATCGCGTCCCGCAGGCTCTGGAGGCCTTTTCGATTTTCCTGACGGAACTTTTCCGTCACCTGGGTAATTTCCTGTTCGACAGTCTTCAGCTTCTCCGAAGCGCCGGTTATCCGCTTGCCGACCTTGTCGACGAACAGGCTCTCCGCCTGGATACGCTTGAGGTTCTCATCTACCCGCGCGGTCATGCCGACCAGCTCCTCCAGAGCGTGGTCGTAGCCGTTGATCTTCTTGCGGATCTCTTCGATCCCCTCGGCACGCTCTTGCAGACCCTCCTCGACATCCCGAACGCGTTTGAGAACCTCCTTCCCCGCTTTCATGTTCACCTGCAGCTCTATGGCGAGATTCTTCATTTCCGAAGTCTTTTCTTCGACGGATTTGGCAAGCTCATCCTTCATCCTGTCGGAGAAGCGTTTCACCTTTTCGAGAGATCGGTTGTTTCTGTCGATTTGCCTGTAGATAATGAGGATTATCAGTACAATGACGATAGACAGCAGATTACCGAATGAGAAAATCATCGTTCCCCTCCCCTTTAGACCGTTTGCAGGTCTAAAATCTTCTCACTGGTCGCACAGTGTAGGCTCAGTATGCCTAATCATAGCCTCCTGAACCCCGGTTGTCAATTGTTTTCCTGACTTACTTTTAGCGGCAGCGGCGGAACGAAGGAGTCCCCTATCGGCATGCGCACGAGGTGAATAAAAGAGCCGGAGTAGCGCTCTGCGGTTCCTTCCAAGGTTACTTCACGATTTCTGTCGAATGTCGCGATCCGCAGGCTGCCCGAGGGAGTAAAGTAGGGGAACAGAACGATTACATGAAAATGCTGGCGCAAAACCGGCTCGCTGCCGTACTCCCGATTCAGTGATCCGATGTAGAAATGTCCCGGATTTGCCGCTGCCTCGAGAAACATCAGCAGCTCGAGATTCTCGATCCGGAAACCGACGTCCTCCCGGTAGGCCAGGTACTCTGCACGGCGCACGTCGAAATCTTCCGGGCTCAGCGGCGTATACCCCCATGCCTGCCAGAGGGAACAGGCCAGATTTCTCGACCAGTCTAATCCGAAATACGGATCCCGCTCATCTTCGAACCTCAAACTCCAACGATTTCCCCTGTAATCGAGGTGCTTCTCCTTGAGCGGTTCGACCGCCAGATACCGTCCGGTGAGCCCGTAGTAGAAACCGTCGCTGACCCACTTGGCGAAGCCGGAACAATTCAGCCCCCCCGAGGGGCCTTGAGGCAGCCCGCTGTTTATGAACACATACCTGGAATCCGCATCCAAAGCTCCGTCATCCTGATCCGACAGCGTCGGCAGCAACCGCCGGATCTTTTCGACATGGGTAAAGGCCAGCTCGTCCAGCGGGCCGAAGCGCCTGTAGAGGAGCCGCTGCCAACGGACCGTCGATTCAGAGAGGTCGATCACTTTGGCGAAGGGTTGTGTCAGCAGATCCGTGAGTTCGACGGGCAGCAGGACGCCCCGGGCCACGTCGATGCCGAACAGATACACATCCATCGAGGTTCTGTTCCCTCGAGGGAACAGACGGACAAAACAGCCGGGGTCGCTGCGGTAGAAAATCTTGATCTGAACGAAACGGCCGCTTTTAAATTCCCGCTTGAGGATGTAGTTACCCCGGCCGGGGATCGAAAAAGAGGCTCCCTCCTCGTTCTGAAACAGATAGTACAGATGCCCGTTTTGACGGCGGATCTCGAATTTCACCCGGGTTGCGGAGGATTGCTGCTCGAAGGTTCTCTCCTGCCCCGTGGATAGAGCGGCGGTTGGAACAAAGAACAGGTCACTGAGCTTTCCTCTTATCTCGTCATTTTCCGGCACAGAGAGGAACACCCGGGCAGCGGCGCGGGGGTTGCCCCCTTCAGTGGCCTGCGGGAAGGCTGAGACAGTCAAAGTGATCAGCAGAAGGCTAAACCAGCAGCGTATCCTCATCAATTCTATTTACGGTAGAAGGGAGCTTCTGTATTAGTGATTCCCCTAGGGACTGCGCGTCCCAGGCCACCATCGGACTGATCTCAATCCGATGAACCGGCCTTCCCTCCCGCATCGGAACGGATACGCCGTTTGCCTCGAGCCAGCGGGCGTGGAGCTTCATCATTCCCTGCCGGCAGGTCTCGATGGAATCCGGGCCCGTTTTATTCTTGAGCGGTGCGAACTCCTCCTCCCTCGTCGTTTCGAAGAACAGGGGGTTTGCCGCATCAGCCAGGACATCGAAGATGAACATCTCGAACTTGATCGCCTTGCGCTCCTGTATCTTCCCGCCGCCGTCGTTCGGGATCCAGGTCCGTATCTTTTTTTCGGCTACGTGCAGGGGGAGCTCCGCCGAGTGGGCACGCAGGAACTCAACGTTGAAGATGTGTATGGCTATCGATCCGTGGGAGTACAGCAGGTTGCCATTTTCATCACGTGCTTTCTGATGCTCTTCGCCGATATCGGAGTACTCGATCACCCCCGGCTTCCCGTCTACGGTCCCTACGATGCCGATCTTTTCGTCGGGGTAGGCTTTTTCTATCACCTTGGTGGACATCTGGGAACCTTCCAGCGAGTGAAAACCGAGAAAGGGAGGATCCGGGATCCGCACCAGCGGATTGTCTACCTGGAAGTAGTACAGCTCCTCTATGCCCTTCTCGCTCATGTGATCCAAGCATCCTGAATCCTCGAGGGCCGAGAACGTACCGCCGTGTCCGTTCGGATTCTGAAACAGCCCGCCCTCCTCGGCCAGCAGAAGCTTCCCCTCCCGGGTGAGGCTCGGGAACAAGCTCTGAGTGAAAAACACAATGTCCTCTTCCTGAAGTCCGAAGCGGCAGTTGGATTCAAAGTAACGACGGGTTTCCTCCAGATTCAGAGGGCTGGTCATGATGTACCAGTACAGGGGGCGCCCGCAGCGGTTTCGGGCGGCCAGGATTTTCTCCGCGAATATCTGGAACAGGGTGGCCTCCCTGATCGGGGATATCGGAAAGCAGCCCTTCGGCCCATCGAAACCCAGCCGTGAACCCTGCCCCCCGGCAACCGTACAAAACGCGACCTTACCCGCAGACAGCAGATCCTCCCCCTTGTCTCGAGCCTCCTCGCTGCGCCTCCACTGCGCTTCGGGAATGTGGGCTATGGGTTGGATCCGCGGTGGGCCGCCGTCGCCCAGCTGTTTCTCGAGCTGGCGCTGCAACAGCTCGTACACCCGCATATTCAGGCCATCGAGATCGGTAAGGAGAGCCTGCTTCATTTCCTCAGAGCGCCGGTCCCAGGAGGCGAACAGTTGTTCCTGGCCGCGCCGCTTCCACTGATCAATGATCTGCGCCTCTTTCGTTTCGTTCATTCGTGGTCCTTGCCCTTGATTTTTTCCCAAACTGCCAGCAGATCGCTCCGCACTGCCGCGATCCGGGCCGTGAGATCCGCCCGGGAGGACTCCGTTTCGTTCCAGATCCTGTCACGGGCGCCCTCGATTGTATAGCGCTTCTCATACAGCAGGTGCTTCAGGCGTACCAACAGCTGCAGCTCCCGATCGGTGTAGACCCTTCGCCCGGATTTGCTCTTCTTCGGGGCAATGAAGGGGACCTCCTCCTCCCAATAACGGATCACATGCTGTTTGACCCCGAGAAGTTGGCTGACCTCTCCGATCGTGTATCGCTGTTTCATTTCACAATACGGATCAAGATTCCCTCACTTTGACGAACAGGGGAACCTTGTCAAAACCCAGATCTCTGCGGATCCTTCCGCTCAGATACTGATTGTACCGCTTCGGATAGCCCCTCAGGTTGTTTACAAAAAAAAGAAAACGAACCGGGTTTACGCCGATTTGCGTTGCGTAGCGAATTTTCACGTTCCGTCCGCGCACAGGAAGAGCATATTCGGCGATCCAGGTTTTGAGCAGATTGTTCAGTCTGGCTGTGGCAACCTCACGGTTCAGCTGCTCGAAAACAACCAAGACAGTCTCCAACAGCCGCCCGGTACCCCATCCGGAGAGTGCAGAAATCCTCAAAACCGGTGCAAACTGCAGGGAGGGAAACAGAAAGCGGGTCCGGTCCCGCAGCTCCCGCCACTGCCGCTCAGCCTCTCTGCTGTTCTTGCCCTCCGCCAAACGGTCCCACTTGTTGAGCACCAGGATGATCCCTCGGCCCCGACGGGCCGCCAGGGAAGCGATCTTTTTATCCTGGTCGCTGATGCCCTGCGCTGCATCTACCACCAGCAGTACTACATCCGCATCCTCGATGCTCTTGATAGCTCGGTTTACCGAGTAGTACTCCACATCTTCCATGACCTTGCTCTTGCGGCGTATTCCGGCAGTATCCACTAGCGCCATCTCGTAACCGCGGTGGTGGAACTTCCCTTCCACAGGATCCCGGGTCGTACCTGGCAGCTCCGTCACCAGGGACTTTTCAGCCCGCAGGAACCGGTTGAGAAGCGTGGATTTGCCGGTGTTCGGCTTGCCCAGTATTGTCATCCGGATTTTCCGTTCTACCCCTGTTTCCGGCGCATCCTTTCCCGTACGGCCGCTGCGAACAGCCGCCTCGTAGATACTCTCCTGCAGGGCTTGGATGTTTATGCCGTGAGCTGCCGATACCGGCACCAGATGTGGAAAGCCCGCGGCGTGGAACTCTCCCAGATTCAGAGCCTGCTTTTCCCCGTCCACCTTATTCACGACCAGGATGAGCTTCTCCTCATAACGCCGCAGCCGTTCCAGAAAATCGAGATCTTCGGCGCTCAAGCCCTCCGCCTCGACAACAAGGAGGATCAGATCACATCCGTCGGCTATACTGGTCACTTTTTCCGCTACTTGCTTCTCGATGATCCCCTGTTCGCGGCTGTAGCCGCCGGTGTCGAGCAGGATTACCTCCAGATCCTTGATGCACACCCGCCCCTCCACCGCATCCCGGGTCACTCCCGGCGAGGCATGCGTGATGGCTCTGTGTTTGCCTACTAGTCGATTGAAGAGGGTCGATTTGCCGACGTTCGCTCTGCCCAGTATGGCGACCTGAAAGAGCTTAGCTTCAGTATTGAGAGATGAAATCAAAGCGCTCCTCCATCCAGGTCCTGACGTACATGTCAATTTCTTGGGAGGACTTCATCTCCATGATCGTTCCCACCAGCTCTTCGGCCTCGGCAATCGTAACCGAGCGGATGATCCTCTTGATCATCGGAATGCCGATTGCGCTCATACTGTACTCGTCAAGACCCAAACCCAGCAGGATAACCGCCGCATAGGGGTCCCCGGCCATCTCTCCGCACATCCCGACAGGAATGCCGTTGCCGTGGGCGTTGTCTACGACCATTTGGATGAGCCGAAGCACCCCCGGATGAAAGGGCTCGTACAGGTAGGCGATCCTTTCGTTTTCCCGGTCCACAGCGATCATGTACTGGATCAGATCGTTCGTCCCGATGGAGAAGAAACTCACCTTCCTGGCCAGGATGTCCGAGGTGAACGCCGCCGAAGGGACCTCGATCATTATCCCGACAGGCACATTCTCATCGAACGGCTGGCCGAGCTTCCGCAGCTCCTCCTTCACTTCCTCCAGGACCGCGAGGGTGATCTCCAGCTCTTCGACTCCCGAAATCATCGGGAACATGATCTTCAAGTTCCCGTGCACCGATGCCCTGAGCAGCGCCCGGAGCTGGGACTTGAATATCTCCGGATTGGCCAGGCAGAAGCGCACCGCCCGCCAACCCAGGATCGGATTCGACTCCCCCCCCCCGGGCACCACACCCGGAATGATCTTGTCGCCTCCCAGGTCCAGGGTCCGGATCGTCACGGACCGGGGCTTCATCGCCTCCAGGACCCGATTGTAGGCCTGGAGCTGCTCCTCTTCATCGGGGAACTTCCTCGGCACGATGTAGAGAAACTCCGAGCGGAACAGCCCGATCCCATCCGCCCCATGGGCCAGGACCGAATGGATTTCATCGGGGACCTCGATATTGGATTCCAGCTGCACGAGCTTGCCGTCCCGGGTTTCGGCCCGCAGCTCGGTCAAATTGAGCAGCTGAAGTTCGTGCTGCTGCCAGGCCTTCCTGCTGGTGATGTAGTTGTTAAGCGTGGCTTCATCGGGATTCAGGATGACCAGGCCCCGGTTGCCGTCCAGGATGATCTTCTCGTCGCTGTGCACAAATGTCGTAATCTCCGACAGCCCGAGGACCGCTGGGATCTCAAAGGCTCGGGCCAGGATGGCGACATGGGAAGTTTTGCCGCCGAAATCCGTCGCGATGCCGATGACCTTCTCTCGGTTCATCGAAATGATGTCGGAAGGCAGAAGATTGTGGGCGACCAGAATGCACTCCCTGTCGATCTCCATCAGTGGTCTGCGCTCTTGATACAACAGGTGAGAGAGCAGGCGGTTGGAGATATCCCGGATATCCAGACTTCGCTCCCGCAGGTACTCGTCCTCACTGGCTTCGAGCTTCTTCGCAAACGTTTCCTCGACTTCCCGCAGCACGCACTCCACATTCTTCTTGCGTTCTTTGAGAGTCCGGGTGACCTCCTCGTGGAACTGGGGATCATTCAGCATGAGCAGATGGGAATTGAGCAGCTTCCTCTCCATCTCGCCGAACTCCTGCGCTTTCCTCTGCAAAAGGACTTCGATATCCTGCATTGCCTTTGCCCGGGCGGTCTGGAAACGCTCCAGTTCATAGTGGATCTGCCCCTCAGAGATATCGTAAGAGGGAACCGTGAGACTGTCCGGGGCATGCAGGCAGACCGGGCCGATCGCTATGCCCGGTGAGACCCTGATCCCTTCAACGACCTTCATTTCGAGCTAACTATAAGAGCTTTTACTGGCACTGTCAAATCGCTTCCGCATCCGCTGGGTGTCAAACCGCGGCTCCAGAATGCCGATGAAGAGGATAGAGTATGGCAAAAAAAAGACGCACCCTTGGCTGCCTGTTCTATATCGCACTGGTTCTCCTGGTCCTGGTAGTCTTTCTGTTCAACCGGGGGCGGGTACAGGAGGTTTTGGAAAAAACCGGTTTCACCAGGCTGTTCGATAGATCGGTGGAGGAGCCCACGGAGGTCGTGGTTGCTCCTCTGGAAACAGAACAGCCGCAGGCCGAAGAGCGGGAGAAAACTCCTCCCCCGTCTGCGCCCGAGGAGCAGCCGGAAGAAATCGTAATCACCGTGGAGAAGCAGCCCCCGGCGCAGACCATCCCCGAAGAGCGGGAAAAAGAGCCGACCAGGATGCGCCAGTCCAGATTGTTCTTCATTTCGGTAACAGAGGATGGGCAGATCGACATGAAGGGGGTGATCAGGGCAGTGGAGTATGTTGACGCGCCTCTGACCGCCACCCTGGCAGCCCTGCTGCAGGGACCAACAACGGCTGAAGTCAATCAAGGATTGATCTCTCTGATATCACCGCAAACCCAAATTAACTCCGTTTACATCAAGGGAGCCACCGCTTATATCGACTTCAACGAGGCCTTTCGCTTCAACTCTCTCGGGAAAGAGGGGATGATCGCGGAGCTCAAGCAGGTGGTCTACACGGCTACCGAGTTCCCGACGGTGAAAACCGTCCAGATCCTGGTCGAGGGGGAGGTCTCCAAGTACCTGGGACCGGAGGGCGTGGCGATCGGCAAGCCTCTGTCAAGAGATTCCTTTCAGTAATCCTTCGCGACGGCCCGGGAGATCATGCTTTCAAGATCCACACCTGTTTCAGTTCTGCCCAGCGTCAACATGCAGAAAAATTCCCGGTTGCCCTTTTTGCCGGGCAGCTGAGATTCGGAAAGTCTGGAGACAAAGACTCCCTCTGCCTCGAGATCCTGCAGGAGCCTTTTCAGAATTCCCGATAAAGCAGCTGAGGCCGTGACAACACCGTCGAAATCCGCGGGCGCTTCACGCCACTCGTACTGTGGTTTGACCAGGGCGATCAGCCATTTGTCGGATACGAGGCTCAGGATATGCGGCGCGGCTTTCCTCAAAGACCTCAGAGACAGATCCGCCACGGCAGCTTCAGGTTCAAAGGGAAGGGCCTGCACAGCCATGATGTTCGTGTTCTCCAGGACGTGCACCCGACGGTCGGAGCGCAGGCGGTAATCCAGCTGGTTTCCACCCGCTTCAATCGCGATCACCTGGGAGGCCCCGCGTTGGAGCAGACAATCGGTGAATCCTCCGGTCGACGCTCCCGCGTCGATGAAACTCATGCCCCGGACCCCGATTTTCCACTGCTCAAACACCCCCGCCAGTTTCTCCCCACCCCTGGAGACGAATCGCCGTCGAGGTCTGAATTCGACGGCTGCCTTTGGTGGTATAAACTGCTGCGGGTCCCTCACGCACTGTCCCTCTACATAAATCTCGCCGCAGAGGATCCGGGCGTAGTGTTCCTTCCTGGCCAGCCGCGACTCCCTTGCGCAGAGCAGGTCCAACAGGGAAGATTTTTTCATGAATGCACTTCAGGCGCTTAGATCCGGAAGATCGCGACGAATCCTCTCTATCGAAAGAGCTTTGCCGCTGTCTACAGCGATTTTGAGCAGAACGCCCATGACGACGGCCGCCGAGTCTTCTACCTCCATTTTGTAGGGGATCTGCATCAGGCTGCGTTTGATCGAGATGTCCCGCTTCATCCCGATGACGCCTCCGGCCGGGCCGGTCATCCCGGTATCGGTGATGTAGGCCGTGCCGCCGGGGAGTATCTTCTCATCGGCTGTCTGCACGTGGGTATGGGTTCCCACCAGAGCACTGATCTTGCCCTCGAGATGCAGGGCCAAAGCCTCCTTCTCCTCTGGTAGCTCAGCGTGGAAGTCCACAATGATTATTTTCGCCTTCTTCCCGATCTGTCGAACCAGGCTTTCCCCGACTTTGAAGGGACAACGGATACTGTACATGTTGACCCGTCCCTGGAGGTTGACGACCGCCACCGGCACCTGCTTCTTGGTAATCAGGCCCAATCCCGCTCCGGGCACACCGGTGGGGTAGTTCTCCGGTCTGAGGATACGGTTGTCCCGTTCCAGCATCGGGATGATCTCTTTGCGCTGCCAGATGTGGTTTCCCGAAGTGATTACGTCGATCCCCGACTTGAACAGGCCCTCCGCCGCCTCAGGAGTGATTCCCAGCCCCTCGGTGGCGTTTTCTCCATTCGCAATAACGAAGTCAGCGCGAGTCTCTTTGATGAGGCTCGGCAGACTGGAGAAAACGGCGCGGCAGCCTGGCTGTCCGACGATGTCACCGATTACCAGGACCTTGACTGCGTCGATTGTTCCTCTCTCTTCCTAACCGAAGTCAGCCGAGAACGGCTAACGGGCATACTCGACGATTCGGGTTTCGCGAATGATCGTGACTTTGATCCTGCCTGGATATTTCAGCTCTGATTCTATCTTCTTGGCTATACTTTTTGCCAGGCCCTTGGCCCCGTCATCATTGACCTCGTCGTTGTTCACCATGATCCGAACTTCCCGTCCCGCCTGAATCGCGTATGCTTTATCCACGCCCTGGAATCCTTCGGCGATCGTTTCCAGGTTTTCCAGGCGCTTGAGATAGTTGTCCAAGGTTTCCCGCCGCGCTCCCGGTCTGGAAGCCGATATCGCATCTGCTATCTGCACCACCACCGCCTCCAGGCTCGAAGGCTCAACGTCGTTGTGATGCGCGCCGACAGCGTTTACAACCTTGGGATCTTCGCCGATTTTCCGGGCCAGCTCCATTCCGATTTCCGCGTGGTTGCCGTCGCCGTCGGTTTCCACCCCCTTGCCGATATCGTGCAGCAGGGCGCCGCGCTTGCAGATCTCCACGTCGGCTCCGACCTCCGCAGCCAGAGCGCCTGCAACCAGAGCGACTTCCTTTGCATGGGCAAGAACGTTCTGCCCGTAGCTGGTGCGAAAGTGCAGTCTGCCCAATGCCCGCACCCCCTCGGGTGTCATGTTGTGGATGCCCAGTTCGAAGAGGACTTTTTCACCCTCTTCGTAGATCGTCTGACTTACCTCTTTTGTTACTTTCTGGACGATTTCTTCGATACGGGCCGGGTGTATCCGGCCGTCGGAAATCAGCCTCTCCAGGGACACCCTGGCGATCTCTTTGCGAATCGGATCGAAACAGGAGATCACTACGGCTTCCGGGGTATCGTCGATGATGATATCCACACCCGTAAGGGTCTCCAAGGTCCGTATATTCCTGCCTTCCCGGCCGATGATTCTGCCCTTCATTTCGTCGTTCGGCAGGCTTACCGTGGATACGGTTACCTCGGAACTTACATCGGTAGCGATTCGCTGAATTGTCGAAACGATAATATCGCGGGCTTTTCGCTCCGCCGTGACCTGAGCTTCTTGTTCGATCAGATTGATCTTGACCTGGGCTTCATGGAGGGCTTCATTTTCCAGGCTCTGGATGAGTAGCTTCTTGGCTTCCGCCGCGGTCAAGCCGGAGATCCGCTCCAGCTCCTTCGTCCACTTCTCCTGCTCGAGATCGAGCTCCTTTTCCCTATCTAGTAATCCTCTCTCTCGGTTTGCTAACGATCGTTCTTGATTTTCTACGGTCTCAAGCCGTTTTTCTAGGTTTTCTTCCTTCTGCATGAGGCGCCTTTCCAGGCGCTGCAGTTCAACTCTTCTCTCTCTCGTTTCCCGCTCAAGCTGATTTCTTTCCCTGATTATCTTGTCTTTGGCTTCCAGTAAAGCTTCGCGCTTTTTCGCTTCGGCTTCTTTTTGTGCTTCCTGAATGACTCTATCTGCTTTTTGCTCCGATGAAGACAGTTGAAATCTTGCATACAGCCACCGAACAATCCAACCTAGAATCAAACCGATGAAAGGAATAATTACGAACAATGCTATTCGCATGATATTCCTCCATCTCTGTTGTCAACTCATACCACAGTCTTCGCTTCGCAACGAACAGCAAGACTGCTCTTCCTCTGGCATAATGTACCTTTATATTTAACGTTTTGTCAAGAATCTATGCACTTTCCGATCCCCAGGACAGCCGGGACGGCCCTTTCGGCGCTCAGTAGATGTCCAATCTGGTGATGATGTCTTCGATTTGCAGGTCCCACTGCACGGGAAGGCCCAAAAGCAGGAACGATTCATGACCACGAAACACAGCGGGAAAGATAAGCGCCGCCTGTATGTACTTGAGATCCTCCGGATGCATTTTTATCGACAGGGCTTTGATATTTTCGATGCTCGCACCTATATACACCGTATAACGCGGTTTGATAAGCATTTCGACAAACGGTTCCTCCGCAGCAAAATAGACTTCGAAGCCCGGATCGTTGAGCCCAACCTTCAGTACCAGTGAGTATTTCCCGTTTTCCTTGCTGAATATCGCGGCATTCACCGCTTTGAGTTTTCCCGAAAACTCCACCAGAGAGCGCAATCTGTCGGTTTCCGTTTTACCTCCTCGAAAACTTTTGAGGTACTCGTCATAGTCCAATCCGTCTTCGAAAAAGTGAATGTTTTTTGCTTTCTTCAAAGACGTATAATCTATTTCCGTGCTTCGCTCACGGATCTGTCCAATTTCGGTCTCCAGGTCCAGAATTGACTCATCTCCGAGCAACGCTCCGATTCCGGATTCCATACCACCGGATGCCCTGGCCGCCTCCTTTAGAGAAGCCTCGGCCAGGGCCATCAGGCCGCTGCGGCGAGTTTTACCCTCTGCTCCTGCAACGATTTCGTCTTTGATGCGATAGACGCCATTCTCCATGACAACACTGGATCTCTGCTCCATGATGATGGATTCGATCTCTTCGAGGGAGTAGGTTCGGATGGTTTCCGAAGCCAGCAGTTCTTCCAGCTGCTTTCTTTCATCGGCCCTCTGGATCCTCTCGATCTCTTCCGGGCTCAGCTCTCTGGCTTGCTCTTGACCGGGCACGGTTTCCATGACCAGTTCTTCCCCGGCACCCAGAATAGATTGGATAGGAGCAGTCTCATCCTCCGCTACCTCTAGTTCTTCAAACGAGCTTTCAGGAGCGGCAGCCACTTCCGCCGCGGCTGCCAGCGGCTGTTCAGATGCGGCTTGTTCGGGCAGCGGCGTGACCACCCGCTGTTCCCCCTCTGCTGTAGGCAATTCCTCGAGCTGTTCTTGCGACAGGGGGGGAAGGGGAACAATTTCCTTCACACCTTCCAGTTCTTCGACGTTTTCCTGTTCCTCGCCTTCGAGGAAAACGGGTTCTTCCGCCTCCTCCAGCTCTTCGGCCTCCTCGACGGCTTCCGCCTCTTCCAGCTCTTCGGCCTCCTCGACGGCTTCCGCCTCTTCCAGCTCTTCAGCCTCCTCGACGGCTTCCGCCTCTTCCAGCTCTTCGGCTTCTCCGGTGGAAATTACCTCTCCGGGCTCGACGACCTCATCAACGCCGATCTCCTCTACTACGATCCCGGCTTTTCTTGTCGGTGCCTGCGGCGGCGCCGAAACAGGAGCCTGGACAGTCAGCTGAGCACCCTCCAGAGCTCGCTGTAGCAGCTGCTCAATGTGGCGAATGTCGGGCGCCTCCGGTTGCGCCCCACCAACCCGTGCTTCGATTATCGAGATGATCTCGTCCCAGCTCCTGTCGATCATTCCGTCGAGCTCCGCCTCTTTGTTGGGGGGGATGCGGCCGATTCCCCGTTTTATTCTCGATTTGAGCTCTCCCCGGTTATCCTCGAGTTTGCTCTGCCACTGCTTCCAGTTGATTCGTTCCCTCTCCTCGACAAACTCCCGGAGGATGTCGAGTTGGAGGCGTTTGATCCGTTGGGAGAGCACCAAAACGGGGTCCTGACGGAGGTTTAAAAGCAGATAGATGACCAGAAACACGGTAAGGAATATAACCGCGATGACCACACCCTTCATGATGGGCTGCAGCTGAAAGACCGAGTAGGGAATGAGGAGGCTCAACACGCCGTAATCATCGGTGTTGAGAGACAGGAGGTTGTACTCCTCAATCTGAACCGCTTCTGCTTCGGTCTGATCACCTCCCTGATCGTCCCTTCCCCCGCTCTGTTCTTCCGCTGAGGATGAGACCTCGAAAGCAACGCTTTCCTGATAGACCTCTTGCCGGGAAACATTGCTTTCCCAAATTTCGATCAACTCGGATTGAACCGATTTCGGGTCCCTTTGAGGGTTGTGGAACACGACCCCTTTTTGCCCAATCAGGGAGATGTCCCCAAGATCCAGGGTGAGCGAGCGCAGCAGAGACTCCAACAGATCCCGGCTATAGACATAGAACAGAGCGACACCTCGATCTTCGCCGTTCTGCTCCACCGGCAGAGAATAGATGAAGCGCTGCTGCTGGCCGTCGATGAGCACTTCGGGAGGGCTGCCGGCGGGAATCAGAAGATCATCGGAGGGGACAATCTTCTCCAGCCGGTCGTAGTCCAGGTACTTGCGTCGCTGCGGGTCTGAGCTGTCCCTGTCCTCATTCCGCGTGCTGTAGTTGATGCTTTTACCGTCCGCTCCGAGCAGGCGTATCATCTGAATCTGTGGATACAAATCGAGAAGCCCGCCCACATTCAACTCTAGATCTTTAATGTCATTGCTGGAAATTTGGTTGCTAGGCCGAAAATGATTCCAGGTGTACTGCGCCTCGGCCAGAGGTTTAAAGTAGTCTATATTTCTGCCATGATACTCGACCACTTCATCTGCTATACGTTGAAGCTGAGATTCCCTGGCTGCAACGATCCGCGGTAGGAAAAAAGTGGTCTCCACCACATTGAACAGGCGTGAAAAAGAGAATACGGCGAATCCGCCGCACAAGAGCAGCGAGATGAGGAGACTTAGCGATATTTTCAATCTCTGCCGCATGAAACGAGGGTTATCTCCTACGGTTTCTCTAAAAGAGTTCTATATTAAATATACCAGATCACAACCTTCGATCCCACTTTTACGGAAGATTGCGAAGAGTTCTACCGACCGAAAAACTGCTATAAAAGGCCGTCACTATAATATCGGCGCTCAGGGTTATGCCAATAGGGCAGAAAAAGGGAAAAACAGAGCACCCCAGTTCACGATCAGGAGCGTTGCCAGGACGAACAGGCCGGTCACCGTGTTCCCACGCGCCGGCAGATCCGCCGTCTGCCGGCCTTCATCATCCAGGATGCTCTCGAACTGCTCGTCAAGACTCTGGATCAGGTTATGCCGGGATACCCGCTGCCCTCTGGACAGCAGCTTGCTCAGATAGGCAAACGTTTCGGAAACGGTCCGTCCCAACACCCCCGGCAGCCGGACCGAGGGGCGAACACAGAATCGCGACAAGTACAGCAGACTCGCCAGAGTCGTGGCTTTGGATACCCCCAGAGTCAAAGCGCCCCGGGTAATGCGCAGCGGACCTATCCGCGCAATCACCCGGCCGACAGGGGAGAACAGGTTCACGATGATTGTCGAGGCGATGAAAATAAAGCTGCCGATCACCAGGCGCCGTCTGCCTGCAGAGGCCGACAGCATGGCCAGGCTGAAGAACAGGCCGGTCTGGACGGCTTTCACTGCAAGATCGCGCTGCAGGATGATCGCCGGCGCCAGAAGCAAGCCTGTGATGAGTAAAAAAGAGGGAGATACCTGTCTGTCGAACCAGGGATCTCCCTCTCGCGAATTGAAGCCCACTGTCTGGTTTATTGGCTCTCCTGCTTTTCCGCAGGTTTTTTCCGCTTCTTTTTCACAACTTCTTTGCGCTCTACCAGCTCCAGAAACACCATCTGCGATGCATCGCCGTAACGCTGACCCAATTTAAGAATCCGGGTGTACCCTCCGGGCCGTTCGGTAAACCGGGGTGCGATATCCGTGAACAGTTTGGCCAGCACGGCCTTGTCCTGGATCGTCCTGGCCACGATGCGGCGGTTGTGAACGCTGTCATTGCGGGCTCGGGTAATCAGTCTCTCGGCGACCCGTCGAATCTCCCGGGCTTTCGGCTTGGTCGTCTTTATGCGCTCATAGCGAAACAACGCCGTAGCCATGCTCCTGTAAAGGGCTTTCCTGTGGCTTACATTTCGTCCGAGGCGATTGTAACCAATCCTATGCTTCATCGCTGCGTTCCTCTTGCGTATTTTCCTCTTCCATGCTCATGGCCAGTGCCTTCTTCAAGGCACTGTAGTCTTTCATACCCAAGGAGAGATTTCTGTCTCTAAGCTTCTCTTTGATTTCCTGGAGGGATTTCTTTCCAAAATTGCGGGTCTTGGCGATTTCCTCTTCGGTTCTGCGCGTCAGATCACCGATGGTCTTGATGTTTGCATTCCGCAAACAGTTGCTCGAGCGCACCGACAACTCCAACTCTTCGACAGGAGTATCCAGAACTGCACGGATGCGCGCCTCTTCCTCGTTGATTTCTCCCTCATCTTCCGTCGATTCCTCGTCAAAATTGATAAAAATCGAGAGATGATCCTTGGCTATTTTCGCCGCTTCCGCAAGGGCATCCTCCGGAGCGATGGTCCCGTCGGTCCAGATCTCCAGTACGAGTTTGTCGTAGTCGGTGCGCTGTCCCACCCGGGTGTTCTCGACCAGATATTTCACCTTCGTCACCGGCGAAAACACCGCATCAATGGGGATCGTGCCGATGATCTCGACGTACTTCTCGCTCCTCTCCGAAGGAACGTATCCCCTGCCCAGGTCGATCTGGATTTCCAGCTCCAGGTTGGCCTTCTCCATCAGGGTACAGATGAGCAGATCCTTGTTGATGACCGCGAGTGTGTCGTCTACCTGGATATCCTTCGCCGTTACGGTCCCCGGGCCCTTGGCCTCGACGACAATGACCTTTTCCTCTTCTCCGCCGGACAGGCTGATTTGTACGGCTTTCAGGTTGTTGATAATATCCGGAGTGTCTTCCGCCACTTCCGGTATTGCTTCATATTCGCTGGTAATCACCTTGGGAGTTCCATCGTCCCCGTAGCTGGTGATACGAATCGCGCTGATCGCATATCCCTGGATAGAGGACAAGAGGATACGCCTAAGCGTGTTTCCCATTGTCACCCCGTAACCCCGCTCAAAAGGATAGGCTATGAACTTACCGTAGTTCGCGTCGCTTTCCAAATGTTCGAAGGTTATTCCCTTGGGTCTCTTGAATCCTTTCAAAAGATTCTTTCTTGCCATCCCTACTCCTTTAATGGTGGGCCGATATCGAAATGTGGTTGCCCCTTACTTGGAGTACAGCTCGACGATCAGCTGCTCTTGTACTTCCGCCAGATCGGTGACATCGGCGCGCCTGGGTATGGCATTTACCTTTCCCCAGACTTTGTCCGGATCGACCTCCAACCAGGGCACTACGCCCGAGCGGGAATACTCTTTCAAGCTGTCCTTGATCGCGGTGAGCTTCTTACTCTTCTCCTGAACTTCGATCTCATCTCCTTCTCTGACCAGATAAGAGGGTATCGTGACACGGCGGCCGTTCACCCGCACGTGACCGTGGGAAACCAGCTGCCTGCCCTGTTTTCTCGAGCTGGAGAAATGCATCCGGTAAACCATGTTGTCCAGGCGCCGCTCCAACATGCTGACCAGAGTGTCCCCGGTGATCCCCTTCTGCTGAGCCGCTTTCGTGAAGAACAGACGAAATTGTTTCTCCATCATCCCGTACATTCTCTTCACCTTCTGCTTCTCCCGAAGCTGAATGCCGTAGTCGGACAGCTTCTTGGGCCGAGCTCTGAGATTGCGTCCGGGCTTGCCTCTGCGTCTGGTGATCGGACACTTGTCCGACATACACCTCTCCCCCTTGAGAAAGAGTTTTGTCTGTTCGGCTCTGCACAGCCGACACTGCGGACCGGTATAACGTCCCATGCTTTCCCCCCTTCTCCTACACGCGCCGCTTCTTCTGGGGCCGACAACCATTGTGGGGGATGGGGGTAACATCCTGGATCGAACGCACCCGCAATCCCAACACGCCCAACGAACGAATGGCTGATTCGCCCCCCACACCGGGACCCTTTACGTACACGTGCACTTCACTCAGGCCGTACTCTTTCGCTCTGGTGACCGCTGCCTCCGCCGTCATTTGGGCGGCATAAGGGGTCGACTTCTTCGCTCCTCTGAAGCCCAGACTCCCCGCCGATGCCCAAGAAAGGGCATTCCCCATCCTGTCGGTGATGGTGATGATCGTATTGTTGAAAGTCGCCTGGATATACACGTTGCCTTCGGCAACGCTCTTCTTCTTATCTCGCTTGGTTTTGCTCTTTGCCACTTCTCACTTCCTCTTATTTCGCTCTTCTCTTGCCGGCGACGGTCTTGCGCTTGCCTTTCCGGGTCCGGGCATTGGTGCGGGTCCTCTGCCCGCGGACGGGCAGCCCCTTCCTGTGCCTCAAGCCCCGGTAGGACCCGATGTCCATGAGGCGCTTGATATTTAACGATACTTCCGTACGCAGTCGTCCTTCCACCTTGTAGTCGTTTTCAATAATCTTTCGTAAGACGTTGATCTCCTCAGGTGATAATTCATTTATCCTGCGGGATGCATCGATCCCCGCGCTGGCGCAGATCGCCGACGCCGAGGAACGGCCGATGCCGAAAATATATGTCAAAGCAATATCTACGTGCTTGTTGGGGAGATCAACCCCGGCAATTCGAGCCATGTACTCCTCCTATTTCTGGCGCTGCTTGTGCTTGGGATTCTCGCAGATAATGCGCACGACGCCTTTTCTGCGGATCACCTTGCACTTGTCGCAAATCGGTTTCACACTCACTCGTACCTTCATACTAAACCTCTCAACCTCACCTTACAGATACCGGGATCTGATCTTTCCTCTACGAACGATTCCTTCATGGTGGTGCATCCGCAGCTGGCCTTCGATCTGACTCATCGTGTCCAGATCCACCCCTACCATGATCAAAAGCGAAGTCCCCCCCATCAGGTAGGCCACGGAAGAGGGAATATTCAGCCAGGTTTGAACGATCGTCGGGATCACCGCGATAAAAGCCAGGAAAAGGGCCCCGGGCAGCACTATTCTATTGAGGATCCTGGTGAAGTACTCCTCCATCTTGTCCGACCGGATGCCCGGAATCGAGCCGCCATTCTCGCGGATGTTCTTGGCGATTTCTACCGGATTCAGCGTCACCTGGGTATAAAAATAAGCAAAGAAGATAATCAGGCCGGTGTAGGCGAGGACGTAAGGTACACCGTTCGGACGAAGCCAGGAGGCGAACTTACCCAGCCACTCCAGGCGGTTGCCAAGATTGCCGGCGATCTGCAGAGGAAACACCAGGATCGAAGAGGCAAAGATAACGGGAATCACACCGGACGGGTTGATCTTGAAGGGAAGGTATGAGTTCTGGGCCCCGTAGATCTTGCGCCCGATCACCCGTTTGGCGTAGTGGACCGGTATCTTTCGCTGCCCCTGCTGCTCATACACAACCAGGGCGACAACCACGACGAACATTACCAGGATCACGATCATGAATACCGGGTTCAACTCCCGGCGACGGATCTGCTCGACGATCGTATAGATCGCGTACGGTATGCGGGTGACGATTCCCGCAAATATCAAGATAGAGATTCCGTTTCCGATCCCCCGCTGAGTGATCTGTTCGCCCATCCACATCAGGAGTATGGTCCCCGAGGTTACAGTCAATATGGCAATTATCGTATAGGCGTTCCGGTTCAAGGTAATGGCATCGGGAATCCGGTCCACGTAGGAGGTGACGGCAAATCCCTGGATGAGGCAGACCAGGATCGTACCATAGCGGGTATAGCGTTGTATCTTCTTCCTGCCCCCCTCCTCCTGGGAGATCGCCTTCAATTTGGGAAACACCAGCAGCAGCAACTGCATGATGATGGATGTCGAAATGTAGGGCATGATTCCGAGCATGAAGATCGAAAAGTTCTTGAACGCCCCACCCGCAAAGAAATCGAGATAGTCGGTGATCCCGAAGGTTCCCGCCGCTTCCTGGGCCGTCATGTAGAGCTTCAGGGCGGTGAGATTTACTCCGGGAATGGGGATGTTCGCACCCAAACGGAAGATGAATAGTATGAATACCGTGAACAGGATGCGATCCCGCAGGTCTTTGACTCGAAATATATCAACTAATGGATTCGCCATGAACTTATTCTTTTCCTGTTGTTTTACTCTGGCCCGAGGCAATTGTACCGCCGGCCGCCTGGATCATCTGCGCAGCCCCGGAGGTTACCTTGTCCACATCCACGGTCAGTTTCTTCGACACGGTTCCGCCTGCCAGGATCTTTATCGGAATCCTCTTACCTTTGGCCCGAACTGAAATCAACCCCGCAGCGGCCAGGCTCTCCCGGTTTACCGTATCTCCGTCTTTGAAGACACTTAAAGATCCTACCTTGAGGGTCAGATATTCCTTCTTGAAAGGATAGTTGGAAAAACCTCTCCTGGCGACCCGACGAAACAGAGGCATCTGGCCGCCTTCAAAACCGAGCCTGGTTCCCCCGCCGGATCGGGAGTTCTGCCCTTTCGTGCCCTTGCCGGCGGTACAACCCCTGCCCGTTGCGGTTCCACGACCCAGAACTTTGGGAGGGGTCGTGGCTCCCTTTGGCTTCTTGATATTCATTATCGGCTTCCTTTACTTTGACGATCCTGAAGGCTGCAGCTCTTCCACTTCAACAAGATGAGAGACAGCGCGAACCATCCCCAGGATCGGCGGTGTCGCATCGTGCACTACCGAGGAGCTTATCTTCTTCAGGCCCAATGCCCTGACGGTCTTACGCGTCCGGGGCTTCTGACCGATCGGACTCCTGACCAGTCGTACTCTTATCCGCTTCATCATCAACCCCAAAACTCACGCAGAGTTTTACCGCGGTTGGCGGCCGCCACTTTGGCATCCATGAGTCTGTCGAATCCCTCGAATACCGCCTTCACGATGTTCATCGAATTCGCCGACCCGAGGGATTTGCTCAAGATATCCTTGATCCCCGCCGCTTCCATGACCGCTCTGACCGGGCCACCGGCGATTATTCCGGTACCCGGAGAAGCCGGCTTCAAAACGACCTTGGCGCCCTTGAACTTGCCGACGACCTGATGAGGTATGGTCATGCGCTTCATCGGGACCCTGATCATGTTGTCTTTTGCCCGGTCCAGACTCTTGCGGATGGCATCGGAGACGTAGTTCGCCTTTCCAAATCCGTAGCCCACCTGGCCGTTTCTATCACCGACAACTGAAATGGCGGAGAACGAGAACCTTCGGCCTCCCTTGACGACCTTGGCTATACGGTTCAGCCGAACAAGCTTTTCAACGTATTCCTTTTCCTGTTCCAAATCCAATACTCCTAGAACTGAATACCCGCCTTGCGGGCGCCTTCGGCAATAGATTTCACGATGCCGTGATATGCGTAGCCGTTTCTATCGAAGACGACTTTTTCAATCTTATTTTCCTTCAAACGTCCCGCCACAACCTGACCCAGCTGCTCTGCGCCGGCAATCGTGCTTTTGATCTTTTTCAGATCTTTTTCGAGGTTCGAGGCAGATGCCAGGGTGTGGGCTGTCTGGTCGTCGATTACCTGGACGTAGAGGTATCGACCGCTCTTGTACACCGTCATCCGCGGTCGATCGCCGCTGCCGGTTATGAGCTTACGCACGTGTTTCTTTCGTCGCACCCGGCGTATCTTCTTCTGCTCCAATCTGTCCATATTTCTTCCTGCTGTCGCTTTATTTGATACCCGTCTTTCCTATCTTCCTGCGGACATATTCATTTTCATAGCGAATCCCCTTGCCCTTGTAGGGCTCAGGGGGTCTCAATCCGCGAATTTCGGCTGAAACCTGTCCTACGCTCTGCCTGTCGGCGCCGCTGACAACGATACGGTTGTTTCCCTCGACGGTGATTGTAATACCGTCGGGAATGGGGTACTCGATCGGATTCGAGTAGCCGAGATTGAGCACCAGCGCATCTTCCCGCAGTTCGGCACGGTAGCCGACTCCGTTTACCAGAAGCACTTTCGAAAAGCCTTGAGAGACTCCCACGACCATATTGTGGATAAGCTTTCGGTACAAGCCGTGCATGCTCTTGGCCTGTTTGCTCTCGTTCTTGCGCTCCAACGTACAGATCTTGTCCTCCAGATTGATCTTGACGATCGATCCGTGATAATCCTGGGACAGCTCGCCCTTGGAACCTTTTGCAGTGACCCGGTTGTCCTCTACGGTCAGAGTGACTCCATCCGGAATCTCGATTGGCATTCTTCCGATTCGTGACATACTCTCTTTTCCTTGTTCACCAAACGCTGCAGATCAGTTCTCCGCCGACCTGCTGCTCCGATGCTTTCCTGCCGGTGATTACTCCCTTAGAGGTTGTCACGATGAGGGTACCGTAGCCGTTGTACACGCGGGGCATGCTCTTGTATCCCTTGTACATCCTGCGCCCCGGGGTCGATATCCGCTGCAACCCGTGCAGTATCGGATTGCTGCCGTCATCGTATTTGAGAAAAATCCTGATCTGGTTCTTTCCATCCTGGCTGATTTTCTTGAAGGTTTTTATAAAACCCTCATTCTTGAGGATCTTTACGATTTCCACCTTCAGTTTCGAAGAGGGGATATCCACCTTTTCGTACTTCGCCAGACTAGCATTGCGTATCTTCGTCAACATATCCGCAATAGGATCGGAAACACTCATTACTCGCTCTCCCTACCAACTAGACTTCGTTACACCTGGAATCTTGCCCTCACTGGCAAGATTTCTGAAACAAATACGGCACATCTGAAACTTGCGCATATACCCTCGAGGACGGCCGCAGATCCGGCAGCGATTTACCTTCCGAGTGCTGTACTTCGGTTTTCGCTGCGCCTTGTTGATCAATGATTTTCGGGCCATAGGTTCGTCTCCTCTACTTCCTAAACGGCATCCCCAGGTGGGCCAGCAGACTTCTGGCCTCCCGGTCCGTTTGTGCCGTGGTTACTACTGCAATATTGAGTCCGGAAACTCTCTCTATCTTGTCGTAGTCGATCTCAGGGAAAATGATCTGTTCGGTTACACCGAGGGAATAATTGCCATGCCCGTCAAAGGCATTGGGATTCGTGCCGCGGAAATCCTTGATCCTTGGAATCGCGATGTTCATGAGCCTATCAAAAAACTCGTACATGTAATCCCCCCGAAGGGTCACCATGGCACCTATCTCCATACCCTGGCGGATCTTGAACCCTGCGATCGACTTCCGGGCAACCGTCTTCACGGCTCTGCGCCCGGTGATCTGGGTGAGTTCCTGGGTGGCGGCATCAAGCAGTTTCTTGTTCACCGATGCCTCTCCGACGCCCATACTGACAACGATCTTCTCCATCCGGGGCACCTGCATCACAGACTTGTACTCGAACTCGTCCATCAGTGCCTTGATGACCTTCTCTTGATACACCGTCTTCAATCTGGGCTGTTTTTGTTTCACTGCAGTCGCCATTACAGCTCGCCTCCGCACTTCTTGCAGAATCGCACCTTCGCATCCTTTTCCATGCGCAGCCCGATCCGTGTCGGTCCGCATTTCTTGCAGAGGATCTGAACATTCGCGATCGCCAGGGCGGCCTCAACAGTGGAGATTCCTCCCTTCTGATTCTGCCCCCGCGGCCGCATCGCCTTCTTTACCATGTTCAACCCCTCGACCACCACTCTGCCTCGATCACGATCCACGCGCAGCACCCGGCCGGACTTCCCGCGATCCTTCCCGGCCATGATCTGCACCTGGTCGTTTTTTTTAATCTTGTATTTCACAGTTTTCGTATTCGCCACTTTATCTTCCACTCCTAAAGAACTTCCGGCGCCAAAGAAACGATCTTCATGAAATCCTTCTCCCGCAGCTCCCTGGCAACGGGTCCGAAAATTCGTTTGCCTTTCGGATTACTGCCCGGGTCAATAATCACGCAGGCATTATCATCAAAACGAATATACGTTCCGTCCGGTCTCTTGTACTCTTTCTTCGTTCTCACGATAACCGCCCGTTCCACGGTTCCCTTTTTTATCGCTGCGTTCGGCAGTGCGTCCTTCACGGCAACCACGACGATGTCACCTATGCCGGCATTTTTTCTGCGTGTTCCACCCAGCACCTTTATGCATTGCACCCGTTTCGCTCCACTGTTGTCGGCAACGTTCAAGTAACTACTCATTTGAATCATAGTCTCACTCCGTGATCTTCGCTCATATATCCCTATTTTGCCTTTTCCAGGACCTCCAGGAGACTCCAATGTTTGTCTTTGCTCAGCGGTCTGGATTCGATGACCTTCACAAGATCACCGATTTGGCAGAGGTTGCCCTCGTCGTGGACTTTAATCTTTTTCGTGCGGGTGATGTACTTCTTGTACAGAGGATGGAGCTTTCTGCGCTCGATTCGGATCACAATCGTTTTCTCCATCTTATTGCTCACCACCGTCCCGACCAGTGTTTTTCTATTCCGCTTTTCCATCTTGGTTTGCGTTTCCACTTCTCTTTGCTCCTGGCACTAGGTTTGCCTGATTCCTGTCTCGTATTCGTGAATGATCGTATTGAGACGGGCGATCTTTCTCCGCAGGGTTCGTTTCTGAAGCGGGTTATCCACGTGTCGGAGAACCAGATCGAAACGGAGATCCCGGTACTGCTTGTTCAACTCTTCCCGTTTTGTCAGCAGCTCTTGAAAGGTCAGATCGTTGAATGAATCCTTCATATGCCTACTCCAAATCCCGTCTGCTTCTGAATCTGGTTTTGATCGGCAGCTTGCTGCCGGCCAACCGAATGGCGGATTCCGCCAGGTCTCGGTCAACCCCACCGATCTCGAACATTACGGTCCCGGGCTTCACCGCCGCTACCCAGTATTCCGGAGTACCCTTTCCCTTTCCCATTCGAGTTTCCGCCGGCTTCTTGGTAAAAGGAATGTCGGGAAATACCCGAATCCAGACCTTTCCGCCCCTTTTGATATGACGGGTCATGGCTATACGGGCCGCTTCTATCTGCCGATTGGTGATCCAATGCTTCTCCAAAGCAACCAGCCCGTACTCACCGAAGGCGATGGTATTGCCCCGTGTCGCCAAACCCTGCATTCGGCCTCTCTGTTTCTTGCGGTACTTGGTTCTCTTAGGACTGAGCATAACCTGCCCTACCTCTGCCGCCGCGCTGTTTCTTCAAAAGCAGTCCGGCGTCTTCCTGGGTCTCTCCGCCGAAGATCTCACCCTTGTATATCCAGACCTTCACGCCTATGGAGCCGAAGGTCGTTATCGCTTCGGCAAATCCGTAATCAATATCTGCGCGGAAGGTATGCAATGGAATCCTTCCATCTTTGTACTCTTCCCGCCGGGCCATTTCCGAACCACCCAGCCGGCCCGCCACCTTGATCTTGGCTCCCTGCACCCCCGCCTTCATGGCGTTAACCACGGCCATCTTCATGGCACGGCGGAATGAAGCCCGGGAACGCAGCTGCCGGGAAACATTCTCGGCGATCAGCTGGGCATCGGTTTCGGGCCGGGAGATCTCTTTGATCTTGATCTGGATCTTCTTTCCTACCAGTTTCTGCAGCGTCTTTCCCAGCTTCTCTATATTCGCACCCTTAGCGCCGATGATGACGCCCGGCCGTCCGGTATGAATGATGATGGTTATGCGCTGGGGATGACGGATGATCTCCACATCGGCGATATCCGCCCCTTGCGTTTCCGGGGATTTGTCGATCGTGCGCCTCAGGCGCAGATCTTCATGCAGCGTACTGGCGTAGTCCCTGGGATCCACGTACCACTTGGACTTCCAGGTCTTGTTTATTCCCAGCCGCAGACCGTACGGATTTACCTTCTGTCCCACGTTACTCTCCTCGCCCCGCTATTTCATCCAGTGCCACCGAGATGTGGCAGGTTCTCTTCAGCAATCTGTCCGCCCTTCCCCGTGCCCGAGGCCAAACTCTCTTCATCCGAACCCCTTCATTGACCTGGAGATCACGGATATACAGCAGTTCCTCATCGAGGTTCTTGTTGGTATACAGAGCATTTGAGGCAGCCGACTGAATCACCTTCCTCAACAGGCGCGCCCCTTTGTGCGGTAAGCTGTCAAGGAGGGCAATGGCATCCCCGTAGGGTTTTTTCCGCACTTTGTCGGCGATCCGCCTTACCTTGAAAGGGGACATTCTCACGTAGCGAGCATGGGCTGTGTAGCCTTTCTTGAACTCCATCTTTCTACCTCTTGACTGCCTTCTTGTCAGAATGGCTGTGCCCTCGGAACAGGCGCGTCGGGGCAAACTCCCCGAGCTTGTGCCCGACCAGGTTCTCGGTGATGTAAACCGGGATCCAGGTTTTTCCGTTGTATACCGAAATCGTGTATCCCACCATCTCCGGGAAAATAGTTGAACAGCGAGAATAGGTCTTGATCATCTTCTTCTCGCCACCCTTGTTCATCTCCAGAACCTTCTTGTACAGGCTCTTGGCGATAAACGGACCTTTCTTTACTGACCTCGACACGAATGACTCCTATTTCCTTTTCTTCACGATCAATCGACCCGAAGATTTCTTCTTCCTACGGGTTTTATAACCTTTTGTCGGAACACCCCAAGGTGTAACCGGATGTCTTCCACCGGAACTCTTGCCCTCTCCGCCGCCATGAGGATGGTCGTGGGGATTCATGGCCACTCCCCGAACCTTGGGCCGCTTGCCGAGCCAGCGATTGCGTCCCGCTTTGCCAAGGGAGACGTTCATGTGGTCCTGGTTTCCCACCTCGCCGAGAGTGGCGTAACCGCTGAGCAGCACCATCCGCATCTCTCCGGATGGCAGCTTGACAGTGGCATAATCCCCCTCTTTCGCCATCAGTGTGGCTCCTGCACCGGCGGCACGCACGATCTGTCCGCCCTTTCCGGGGGTAAGCTCGATGTTGTGAACCGCCATCCCCAGGGGGATCTTCTCCAGGGGCAGAGCGTTTCCCGGCTCGAGGGGTGCATCCGGACTGCTTACGATCTCCACGCCCGTTCGCAATCCCGCCGGAGCCAGGATGTAGCGTTTGTCCCCATCCCGGTAGTTGATGAGTGCAATAAAGGCACTGCGGTTAGGATCATACTCGATCGTTGCCACGGTACCGGGAACACCTATCTTGTCTCGCTTGAAGTCGATCGTCCGGTATTTGCGCTTATGGCCTCCGCCCTTCCGCCGCACACTGATACGCCCGCCTCCACCGCGGCCCGCCCGGGAAGACTTGCCCTTGGCAAGCTTCTTGTGGGGTCGATCCGTGGTCAGTTCTTCGAAGGTCAGCCCGGTTTTATAGCGCATTCCCGGGGTGATCGGTTTGTAACTCTTGATTGCCATGTGTTATACCCCTTCAAAAACCTGGATGGCTTCACCGGCACGCAAGGTCACGATGGCCTTCTTCCACTCTGCCGTGTATCCGAGCTGGTAGCGCACCCTTTTCGGTTTTCTCTTTACACGCATGATGTGGCAAGCCACCGGGTGTACGTTGAACAGCGTGCGCACGGCCTGCATGACCTGGATCTTGTTGGCCCGAGTGTCTACCTTGAAGGCGTACTTCCCGCCGTCCCGCATCAGGTTCGATTTCTCCGTCACTATCGGTTCAATGATGATCTTGGCCGGGTCCATTATGCGTCCCCTTTGCTAGTTTTACCGGAGCCGGCTTTGGGTGCGGCCGGCTTAGGTGCGGCCGGCTTTTTCGCCGTCCCCTTCGGCTTGGCGGTAGCCGGCTTTTTGGCCGCAGTCTTGGCCTCGCCCCCTGTTTTGGGCTTAGCTGCCGCCTTGGTTTCACCCTTGGCTGGCGGCTTAGAGCCGTCAGTAGCCGTTTTCGGCTTGGCGGCAGCCGGCTTTGTGGTTTTAGGCGCTGCCGGCTTCTTGGCTGCTGCTTTGGCTGCCGGCTTCTCTGCCGCCTTGGCTGCCGGCTTCTCTACAACCTTGGTCGGCGTCTTGGCCTCAGCCGCCTTGGCTGTTTTCGCCTTGGCTGCCGGTTTGGACGCAGCCGGCTTGGCTGCCGGTTTGGACGCGGCCGGCTTGGCTGCCGGTTTGGACGCGGCCGGCTTAGGCGCAGCCGCCTTGGGCTTGCCCGGTGCTTTGGCCGCGGTCTTGGGAACCGGTTTGGCCCCACTCAGGGCTTTTGCCGCAGCCGGCGTTTTGCCGGGTCTTCGCCTGGAAGATGGCTGCCCGTACATCCGCCCCAGCTCCTCAACCGCTTTCTCGAAAACGATGACCCTGCCTGCATAGAACAGGTCATGCGCCCGAAGCCTGTTGTACGACAGTATGCTCAGACCCGGAACATTGCGTCCGGCCCGCTTCAGCATGGAATCTTCTCCGGAAATCACGATAGTCGTGCGGTTTTCCGCAGTCAGTCCCTCCAAGATCTTGACAAGTTCCCGTGTCTTACCCGATTCGACGGTAAAATCCTCTACAACCAGCAGACGCTCTTCCCTGGTCTTTTGGCTGAAGATCGATTTGAAGGCCAGGCGCTTGATTTTTTTCGGAAGCTTGTAGCTGTAATCCCGGGGTTTGGGGCCAAAGGCTACTCCGCCGCCGACCCATACCGGGGACTGCCTGGTTCCAGCCCTGGCCCGGCCGGTCCCTTTTTGGCGCCACGGTTTGGTGCCGCTGCCGCGAACCTCGCTTCGACTCTTGGTGGATGCCGTACCGACTCTCAGATTGGCCAGCTCGTTGCGGATGGCATGATAGATCGATCCCGTGCTGACGGATCTGTTGAATACTTCGTCGGCCAGATCGATGTTTCTCTGTTCAGATCCATCGATGCCATAAACCTTCACAACCATGGTATCCTCTTACTTCTTCTTCGCTTTTGCCACGAGCAGCGTCGCACCTCTCGGTCCGGGCACCGCTCCTTTTACCAGCAGCACTCCGGCCTGGGGATCAACTCTGACAACCCGCAGATTTTGCACGGTCTTGCGATCCGATCCCATCCGCCCCGGCATCTTCGAGCCTTTGAACATCTTTCCACTGGCTAAACCCGTGGATCCGAGTTCCCGGTGCACGAGGGAACCGTGGGTCCGGGGACCTCCGCCGAAACCGTGCCTCTTCATGACGCCCTGGTAGCCTTTGCCCTTGGAAACGCCTCGTACGTCCACGAAGCGTACTCCCTCAAAAGTTTCCAGACCGATCTTTTCACCGACCTGAACCTGTCCTTCGAAGTCCTTCACCTCGGTCAGGACCTGAGTCGGATCGACACCTTCCGGGAACTGACCGGCGTAGGGTTTTCGGATCCGAGATTTTTTCCGCAAGCCGTATCCCAACACAACAGCCGAGTAGCCGTGCTTCTCCTCTGTGCGCTCTCCGATCACAACGTTGGGCTCGATCTCTATCACGGTCACCGGGATCTGTGTTCCCTGCTCGTCGAAGACCTGCGTCATTCCAACTTTCTTTCCAATCAAACCCAGCATGATTTTCCTCACTGTTTGATTTCAACATCCACGCCGGCGGGCAGTTCCAGCTTCATCAGCGCATCCATAACCGCCGAGGTCGGTTCAATGATGTCGATCAGTCGCTTATGCGTCCGCATTTCGAACTGCTCCCGGGACTTCTTGTTCACATGGGGCGAGCGAAGAACGGTGAATTTGTTGATCCGGGTTGGCAGAGGGATCGGACCGGAAACTTTGCTTCCGGCCTTCAGCACCGTTTGCACGATAGCCTTTGCGCTTTGATCAATCAATTCGATATCAAATCCCCGCAGGCGAACTCGAATCCTCTCTTTAGCCATTCTTCCTCCAGACAGTCTCACATCTCATTTCTACTAGCTCGACGCGCACTTCGAAAACCGCAAGGCAGCTGCTCGCGAAAGCGCAAAAGCCCGGGGTTTGTCCGGACCAAGTGCGCTACTCGATGATTTCTGTAACGGCACCGGCCGCTACGGTACGTCCGCCTTCACGGATGGCGAATCTCAAACCCTTCTCAACGGCGATGGTGTGGATCAGCTCCACCTGAACCTCGCAGTTGTCTCCGGGCATGACCATCTGCCTGTCCTCGGGCAGAGTCACCGTACCGGTGATGTCGGTGGTTCGGAAGTAGAACTGCGGACGATAGCCCGAGAAGAAAGGTGAGTGACGGCCGCCTTCTTCCTTGGTCAGCGCGACGATCTGAGCCTTGAACTTGTGGTGGGGAGTAATGGTCCCCGGTTTGGCCAGGACCTGGCCTCTCTGGACATCGTTTTTCTCCACACCTCGGAGCAGACAGCCGACGTTGTCCCCGGCCTGTCCCTCATCCAGGATCTTGTTGAACATCTCCACACCGGTCACAACGGTCTTACGGGTGTCCTTGATGCCGACAATCTCCACCTCTTCGCCGACCTTGATCACTCCGCGCTCGATCCTTCCGGTAACTACGGTTCCTCGGCCGGAGATGGAGAACACGTCTTCGATCGGCATCTGGAAGGGCCTGTCCATGGGCCGCTCGGGCAGGGGGAAGTACTCATCCATGACCTTGAGCAGCTCCTCTACCGGTTTCATCGCTTCCGGATCCGTCGGATTGTCCATGGCTTTCAGAGCAGAGCCCTTGATAATGGGGATCTCGTCCCCCGGAAACTCGTACTCATTCAGCACGTCCCGAATCTCCTCCTCGACCAGCTCTATCAGATCGGGATCGTCCACCTGGTCGGTCTTGTTGAGGAACACCACGATGGCTGGCACCCCAACCTGGCGGGCCAGCAGGATGTGCTCCCGTGTCTGGGGCATGACCGAATCCGGAGCCGATACGACCAGGACCGAGCCGTCCATCTGGGCTGCACCGGTGATCATGTTCTTGATGTAGTCGGCGTGACCCGGGCAGTCGACGTGGGCGTAGTGCCTGTTATCGGTCTGATACTCCACGTGCCGGGTGTTGATGGTGATACCCCGCGCCTTCTCCTCCGGTGCGTTGTCGATATCCTCGAACTTCATCACCTTGTCGCCGTGCTTGGCATTACAATACATGGTAATCGCCGCAGTCAGGGTCGTTTTTCCATGATCCACGTGACCAATCGTCCCAACGTTTATATGGGGTTTGGTCCTCTCAAACTTTGCCTTTGCCATGCTAACCTCCTTGCACTTATCGGCAAATCAATTCCTCGTTTATGTTGTGCCCCGAACCTTCCGTACAATCTCATCCTGAACGGTTTGGGGAGTCGGTTGGTAGAAGGAAAACTGCATGGTGTGGTTGGCACGTCCCTGCGAGAGACTTCGCAGTCGGGTTGTATACCCAAACAGAAGCCGCAGCGCAACGTTGGCTTTCACCACCTTACCCCCATGCCGATCTTCAATCCTTGCTACCCT
>Ga0315553_10000169_pt1 | contig 57145 bp, 67 predicted proteins | sample SalMarSW160140MG_FD_203099 | JGI IMG/M metagenome (GOLD analysis project Ga0315553, IMG submission 203099) | Salt marsh sediment microbial communities from the Plum Island Ecosystem LTER, Massachusetts, United States - Salt Marsh Sediment SW1601-40 ...
CGATGGGTGTCACTAGCTCATCAAGCTTATCTGCAGCCATAACATCCATACTGGGAATGAGATGCCCATAGATATTTAGTGTAATGGAAGGTCGTGCGTGACCCAACCTTCTCGATACCACCATTGTTGGAATACCTTGATTGAGCATTAAGGTGGCGGAAGTGTGTCGGAGGTCATGAAAACGGATTTCTGGCAAACCCGCAACTTTGAGCAATTTCTTGAAGTCTCTCAGTAGGTTGCGCGGATCGATTGGCTTTCCTAAGGTGTTGGTAAAAATCAATCCGTTCTCATCCCAGCTCTCTCCTGCAGCAGGTTTTTCAATTTGCTGGCGATTGTAATGATCTCTCAGAGCACTTATCGATTTACTACCAAGAGATAGAGTCCTTCTGCCGGATTTGGTCTTCGGGGGAATAAATCGAATACCTTTTACGCTAGATCTCACAAGCTGGCGTTCGACTTTAAGGGTCTGCTTATCCCAATCAAGATCGGTCCACTTTAATCCAAGAAGTTCCATCTGGCGCATACCGGTCGTAACTGCTAGATGGTAGAGGGCTTCCAGCCTGTGTCCTTTAGATGCTACAAGCAGGCTGTTGAGCTGACTCTCATCTAAAACGGACATTTCTCTGGAGGTAGCTCTCGGAGGTCGAGTGGCTAGGACTGGATTGCTTCCAATCTTGCCAGCTTTGACAGCAAGAGATAAAGCGCTCTGTAATACGTTGTGAACCTTGATCACAGTAGGGATTCCAATTCCTTCGTCGACCAGATGGTCATATAAAGTCTGTATCTGATCCCCCCTGAGTTCAATCAATTTAATCTGACCTAATTCGGGGAGAATGTATCTTTGAGTCACACCGTTGTAGTGTGACCAGGTCGTTTCCCGAAGGGATGACTTTGAGCTTTTGAGCCAGCTTGACATGTACTCTTCGAGAGTTGTCTTTGTGCTGGCGTAGGTCATACCATTATCAATCCGTCCAATGGTCTTTTTGAGCCATCCTTGACATTCGCGCTGTGTCCTTGCACTGTAGTTTAGCCTTTGACCATCTAGGGTGACCTGTGCTCGCCATGTACCATTTCTCCGCCGGTAAATAGATCCCTCGTGGTTACTTCGTCTTTTCGCCATTTCCTTTACTCCTTTTCTATTGAGTTTCAAGGAAAGGCGACTCTGTAACTCTTGTCCATTCGATTGTTAAGGTGCGCGCCGTTCGTATCATTGTATCAATAGCCAATGAACATGGTAATCCAGAGATATTGGACAAGTCGGGCATAACATTCGAGACCAAGCATGGGATCCTGCATGGGATCGCACTATTCATTGGTTGCCTGCCTCTGCGCCTTCGACTCGATGAACTTCTCCAGATCTTGAAGTCGAATTCGGACGGAGCGACCTATTCGGATGCTGGGGAGTTCACCTCTTTCCACCAGCTGGTAAACTGTTGAGAGACCCATATTGAGCGCTGCTGCAACATCTTGAGCATTCAATAATCTGGATTGAGTTTTCTCTTCGATCGAAATATTTTCTTTGAGTAACATACTCCATGAACCTCCAAATTTGTCATTGTGGAGTGCCATTGGTGACGCAGGTTTCGGCATGCAGCTGGTTGGTGCCGGCTGATTTGAAATCGGTAAGTTCTCGAGTGCTGTGCATCATGAGCCTCAAACCAGGTACTTGAACGACGACAGAATGGAGGAGCTCATATCGGCTCTGTTCATGTGTCGTCTTCTTCACCTGCTCTACTCAACCATCCCCCGACCTCATACATACTCTATAGGGATTGATCTGGCTTGTGCGTGACGATATCGTGATGTCGACGTTAGACAATCAGTAGGGAGAAGGAGAGCTTCACCAATCCATTCAAGAAGGAAAACAGGATTCTGCTGCTTGATGCGCAGACGGGTAGAGAAATGCAGCAGGAGCAAGGACAAACCCCATTACGGAGAACGCTACTAACAAATAGCTCCTCAAGGGACTAAGTGGTTTCTGACGTGAAATCAAGTGGGCTGCGTACAGCCAATCCGCCGCGGTTAAGTACATGGGTGTAGATCATTGTGGTGGTCACGTATTTATGCCCGAGCAGATCTTGCACAGTCCGTATGTCGTCCGCTGGATCGCTTCGCTGATAACCGCCTTCGAGCAGATACGTCGCAAAACTATGTCTCAAAGCATGGGGAGTTATGTGCTTGTTAATTTGGGTAGATTTGGCGGCTCGTCGTACGTCATTTTGCATACCGCTGGGATCGGTATGGTGGCGTTTTAGTTCGCCGGAGCGCGGATCTTTTTTGATGTTCTTGGATGGGAAAACGTACTGCCATTCCCACTCAAATTGCGCACTGGGATATTTGACGGCCAGTGCGTAGGGTAGTGAAACTCCGCCAAAACTGTTGGCAATATCATCTTCATAGAGCAGCTTATATGACGAAAATGGCGGTGCAGTTCTTGTTCAACAGTATCAGGCAATAATGTGATGCGATCTTTGAGACCTTTCCCATCATGAATGATGATCTGGTGTTGTCCGAAATCAATATCTTTGACACGCAAACGAATGCACTCCATAAGGCGCAGGCCGCTGCCGTGGAGCAGTCTGGTCATCAGCCTGTACTTTCCACACATGCCGCCTATAAGGTACTGGACCTCCGACCTTGCGAGAACCGTGGGAAGTCGTTTTGGACGTTTGGCTCGTGACATGCCCCTACTTAATGATCCACTTCTTAAGTTAGACTCACCGGCTGCAGCGGTTGTCCAACGGCGATCCACGCTGATGGCGCTGGGGGCTTGTAGCCCAACGAACTGTGCGGCCTGACGTGATTGCACCGTCCCGGCACGGGGTATTCCCACCGCCACATCTCAATCAAGTGCCTGGCTTCATTCACGGTATAGAAGATCTCCCGATCGAGCAGCTCGTTCCGCATTCTCCCATTGAATGATTCAACAAAGCCATTTTCCCAGGGGCTCCCTGGCTCGATGAACAATGTCCTAACACCGAGATGGCTCAGCCACTCCCGTATACTTCTTGCCGTGAACTCGGGTCCATTATCCGACCGCAGGTGAGCCGGGACACCCCGTTGACAGAATAAATCTATCAGACAATCCTGTACATCTCCATGCCGGATATTCCTGGCCACCACCGACGCCAGGCATTCACGCGAATACTCATCGATGATGTTCAGGATCCGGAATGCCCGGCCATTCTGCGTTCGCTCCTGCACGAAATTATAGCTCCACACATGGTTCGGGTACTGTGGGCGCAGCCGCAGGCAGGAGCCATCGTTCAACCAGAGCCTGGAGCGTTTAGGCTGTTTAGCAGGCACTTTAAAAAGCCCTCTTTCCGCCATATCCGCTCAACACGCTTGTGGTTCACTCTCCACCCCTGGTTTCTGAGCAGCGCTGTGATCCTGCGATAACCATAGCGGCCATACTGGCTCGCCAACCCAACAATGTGTTCGGTGAGTACAGCCTCATCTCCGGTTCGAAAACTTGAACAGCGCTGCGTGGATCGAGGCTGAGCAAGAACCCTGCACGCCCGGCGTTCGGAGACGCCCAGGGTCTGCTGAACGCGCTCGACAGCCCTGCGTCTCCTGGCCGATCTGATCAGCCTGCCCAGGCCGCAGTCCAGGGTTTCCCGAGATGGCTTCCTTCAGAATTGCATTGTCCAACGAGAGATCGGCTACCAGCTTCTTCAACCGGGCGTTTTCTCGCTCGAGTTCCTTGAGCCTGTGGACCTGCGAGGTTCGCATCCCACCAAATTATTTTCGCCACCGTTGATAGGCCTGATCGCACACGCCCAGGGATTTGCAGGCTTGACCCACGGTTTGACCCTGGCTGAGCGGACCTCGGCTTTACGGAGTTTGCTGATGATCTGTTCGGGGGTATATTTTCTTCGTGGCATTTGACCCTTGTCCCATGTCTGATCACAACTTTACATCTGGATCAGTTTTTCGGGGGCAGGTCACTTAGTCGATCCCTGTAAGCAATAATAAGCGGGCATTTCGCATCGATTCACCTCGCAATTCAAGTCGATAGGCATTCTGGTTCTGATGATCGAGAATGGCATCGCCCAGGGTGGGATCGGGAAATCGGGCATGCCAGTCTTCCCCCGGCACTTGGGCGGCCACCTGGGTTGAGGCCCGGCCGTGGCGGTCGTCAATTGGGTCATTACTTCGCCCTCGGGTAGGGCAGGAACAGTGTTTAGTGGCAGCTCGATCTGTGAGGTAGTCGCGATGGCTTCGCTCACAATGGCCGGAAAGCCCGTCGTTACCGGCCCGCATGCAGCCATGGAGCCGAGTGCCACCAGGATCAGCACGAAAAGAAACAGGCCAAAGTTGTTTGGCCCTCTCTCCCCCTCGCCCCTGATCTTCCTGCACTCTCCACATGATGGGAAGGGTCATCAAATTCTAATGCCAATAATGGCCCTTACAGACTGGTCCATCGAAAGACAACCGGTATTCCTAGCTGATAGTTTTCACTTGTTCGATGAGGGGCTTCGATATAGCATTGATGAAGATGGTTGTTATTGATCTGCAAACCAGTGGTAGTTGCCAGTAATTGTTTGTCTACGGCGCCCGCTCATATGGTTTCTTTCCTCGCTTTCTGAGTCGGTTTAAAGGCGAGCATAGCTCTATCTATCCGTGGGGGTAATTGCCAATATGATCATGAGATTCATGAATGACGACAAGATAGGCGAGCACATTTGGAACCTGTTGAGAGATCTTCGGGTGTTCAGGGTCGGACCGACACCGGTCCACTCAAGGGAGGCGTTAGCATCACTTGAAGTGATCATTGAAAATTTTACGCACGATGAGTTTCAGGAAGGAAAGTGCGAGGAGCTCACAGTACGTTCAAGCTCTGTTGATGGAAGGTGGTACGATATCATCTTCTATCTTCGAAGCAGTAGCGGTCCCGAGACATAAGACGAAGGGACTGCTTGCACTTGACAAGGTTTCTGTTGTATGCTAGTGTCGCCCTCGTTCGGGTAGAAAAAGGGACCCTGATAGGTTTACAACTGGTGTGAATAAGGCACAGAAAAGGAAGCGGTTCAGCAAATATATGCAAATACAACCAGAAATGGCCATTAATAAAACCCAAAATCGATCACACTAGGCATACAAAATGAACCTATGTGACATTTGTCTTAAGAAACCAGTGATAGCCGCCACTATAGATCCTACTCTGGCTTTTATACCTTACAGGAGAGATATCATGTCTCGTAAAGTGCAATACAAGCTGAATTTGCCTGAAGCGCTGTATCAAGAACTTCAGGACATCGCAGAGAAGGAGGGTGTAACACTCGCAGATCTCATTCGCCGTGGTATCAAGTGGGGTTTGCTGGAGCATGAGATTGCCGAGAATGAGGGGCGAATACTCATCGAGAGAGAAAAGGGCGCAGATCCGATCGAAGTACTTCTACTTTGACAAGGAGGACAAGTCATGAACGAGCGTTTCGCCGAAGGGTATTGGAGCATAAGGAGCCCTGGGCGGGTCAGTTGCATTGACCTTCCCGGGGCTCCGAGTATTTGGATGCCGAGAATTGGAGGCAGCGATGGTGCCAGCTACAAGCCAAAAAGGAGATGGTAACAAGACCAAACACCGTATTGAAGAATTGCTGGATCCCAGTCTCGACGAGCAGGTGGATAAAATCTCGTTCGCGCCATCCGAGGATTGGGTTAAATTCATCCTCGTTCTGCTTCTTGCCGTGGGATTCCTTGCCATTTCGATTGGATTTGCTATCCTTTACGGAATGCTGGTCTGGCAGATGAGGAATGACCCGGTTACACTGAAATCGATTGGCGAAATACTTTTGGATGGCTTTCGGGACATAGCAACGCCCTTTGGCCCCATTCTAGGAGCGGTAATCGGCTTCTATTTTGGGACAAGAGTGACCAAGAGGTGATTGCAGTCCTCATTTCCTAGTCACTCGTGACCCTCCATGAGAAGTGCCTAATCGGGCGATCTCTTGATATGCAGGCGCGCGTGGAAACCATTAGCGTATTCAAGAGCCATCCGAGGAATTGGCGGATAGATCTGTTTTCTTGTCACGCATCTCCTCTTGCTCCCAGGCTGTTTCCAACATGTGATGGGATGTGTCACTTTATTACCGAGAGGAGGGAAAAGAAGAAGGCTCACCTGAGTAATCGCGAAATCGCCAAGGAAGCCCACTATGACCCACGTCGATACGAAGGTCATACGCAGTATAAGCCAAAATGGGATGACCCTGGAAGACGTGGAGAAGGAAAGAAGATAAATAATATTTCTTGCTTCTTTTCGCGATGTCACCTTTGTGCAGGTCCATTGGGACCCCTTACCCAATAAGTAAGTTATCAATTCCACCAGACTTTCAATTCCGCATCTTGTTGCGGGTAATTGCCGTTACCAGAAAGTTACTTTGTCTAATCTAGATTTATAGAATTGTCTGTGTTGTTATCGTTAGGAGGGTAACTTCATAGGAAATGCAGGAATGGTCAGCAAACCTCTATGAATAAATACAAGTGGTTGAATCATACTAGGTGTTCAAGTATCATTAGAGTAGATAATAACCGTTCCACATGGGATAGAGATAGTAAATTACCTAGGTGGAGTGGGGAACCAGGTGATATCAACGAAGCAAACACCCGACTTCACTTATGGTCGGGTGTTTCTAGTGGAGAAAATATCCCCATCGGACCTGGAAATCTATTTCAGGTAGGGTAGCCCCGGCGCCTTAGCTCGAGGTTGTTAGGATACCTTTTCTCCCTATGATAATTATTCTAAGGACAGGAACAATATGGTGCCGATATTTACTGACTACTCATTTTCCAATCTAAGTTACGTTCGAATTGTTGTTTCGTTCTTTGTATCGATGACTTTCCTTGTGGCATGCGCTTCGTCAACCCCAACTCCTAGGCCAACAGCGGTCTGCTCTCCATTCGAAGAATACAGCGAATGGGCAAGTTGTATCCACAAAGAGAACGAAAAGGCAAGCATTATCGCCGAAGTCGCAGTTTCATGTGGAGGGTTCAAACATTGTCTTCGCACTCATGCTGAGGCAATAAATGAACTTATAGAAGGCTTGGGTAGAGAATGCGTTCCACCAGCGAATCTAAAAGATGCATGGTCTGCTCAAGACAAGATTTCTGACATTATGAGATGGGAAGAGGATGCTGTATCTGCTCGTATAGATTTAGATGGTTATGAGCTGGATAGGTATCTTGGTTATAACTTTGAACAATGGCAAATGAGCTGGGACATATATCTCGATACGCTTCGAGCTGTGAAGTCAGAGATATGTCAATGATTAATCATTGAATAGGCATTCTAAATCCCGTGCACAACGAGAGGAGTAATATTTCTCAGCATCCTAACCTCTCGCCCGACTATGTAAAAAGGCAGAACTTTCGAGAGGCAACGGGATAGGACCCTTGAAAAGAATCGAGAAATGGCTGATTTACGGGTTCGCACACGGAAAACAGGCTTATTTATGAGTAATAGACCCACCATTAATCTTTTTGTCGACCTTCCACACAGTCTCTCGCTGTAGCGGACCAGGGAGGCGGCGCGCATTGCATATGGGGTTGTTGGATATAGGGCGGGGTATGGTCATCGCCGGGGCAATACCCTGGCCGCTAAACTCGAAACCGTTGTACCGCTACTGATAAATTTTCAGGAGGATAAAATGTCACGGGATATATTAGGTCTGGATTCCGAAGAAATATTTGGTAATGACGAGCAACCAAATAGAGAAGGATTTAATCCTCCTCCTGACTTTAACGCTTTCCCGCTGTACCAGCAGATAAAAGACAATCTATCATTCACAAATAAGGTTGTATTAGATCCAAGTGCACTTCCTTTCCTTCCGAGCATGCTTGAATCAGGTGATATGAAATTTGGAGTTCCAGCTGTTCTATTCCAGCTTCTGTCTATTCAAAAGGAAGGCCTTCCAATTGCTAAGCTCCCTAATGTGTCCGAATCCCGTCAAGAATCGGAGCTCCGATTTGTAGCAGAGAAGGTTCTCTATCGTTGGATTTCGCGGAGAAGATATATTAATTGGAATCTCATTCGCGAAGCATTGATTTCTGAGAGGTGTACACCCACTCGTGGATATGGTCAAGATGAGCTTGAACTCCAAAGAAATGCAATTGTCAATCCTAAGTATTCAGTTGAAGTTAAGATTGAGGGTATTGGAACAGACCTTGTAAGTCTTGCAACCGGCCAGGAATTAGCAGGAGCAGCGGAAGAAGAAATTCCAATCGTCGGGTCCAATGAGAGGCCTCTAACGAGACTTGCATCAAACTTCATTTCCACACTATTGGTAGGTGGGCCAAATACGATAATAGATGCAAAACAAGATTATTTTGATACTCTCCTTCGTGGATCTCCGATGCGAACACGCGGTCTTCGATGGTTTGTGGGCCTAGTATTAGGAATTGGAGGTTTCTTCCCTCCAATTTCAATCCCAGCTGGTCTTGGTGGTCTCGCCTTGTTGATTGTTGATCCATAAATATCATAGGACATCTTTCACATTCGCCTTTCTCGATTACTCCGAATGAGTTCAGGACATAGGTAACAGAATCTTATCAAGACATAGGTAACACAAATTATCAAGACATCGGTAACACTTTGGGGGAGAGGAGGTGCACCGATGCCCTGGAAAGGTGTTACCGTGAGCGAACAAAGACAGCGGTTCCTCGAAGACTACCAAAGCAATTACTACTCCTTCACCGAGTTGGCTGAGCGGTTCGGGATCTCAAGTATCGGCAGACGTTGTTTTGAGAAAACAATAATCACCTCAGGCATCGCGATGGTTGTAAATCACTAAATCTCTCCCAAGCACATAATCCTTCCTGGCCAGACAGCCTTACCAGATTCGGGTTCACGATCTGACATTGACCATTCTGATCACATTGGCGCACCTCGAAATGTAGATGTGGACCCGTAGAATTCCCCGTCGTTCCGCTCTCCCCAATGAGATCACCTGCGACCACAATGTCACCCTCGGTCACAGTCAAGGACGACGACCCTGTTGCAGCATATCCCTCGCCCTTCGCGCCGCAGCACAGGTGGCCGAGGATCACCTGCCAGCCGTCGTTTTCGATAACCACCGTCCAACCCAGGTAGTAGTTCCAGCCGGCATAGGTCACCACTCCACCGAAGGGCGTCCAAACCTGACGTCCCTCCTCATGATTGGTAGCCCAATCGATGCCGGTGTGGGCGTGACCGTCCCTGTCTTCCGTATCGCCGAAGCAGCTGCTCATGCGCGCCGGACCTTCGACGGGCAGCATGCACGCAAAGGAAGCGGGTCCGGTGTAGCCATCCAAGGCCCAGTAATACAAGCCGCTGCTGAAGCTGGTGCCGCCCGGCAAGCCCGGATCTTTGTCCGTAGGTTGAGGGGTTCCCAGCATCCATCCCCAGGCCTCGTCCTGCGCCCAAACCGGCATGGAATCCGCCAGGATGGCTGCGCCGGCTGCCATGAAGCTTAAGTAGAGTCCTCCAAGACAAACCATGGGGGCCAGGACGAGCAGAAAGATCCGTTTCATATCCCCCTCAGTAGACTCCCCAGCCGTCCGGGACCGCGATCCAGATGCGCAGGGTTCCCTCTGGCGTTACGAGCACAGCGTGCCCGGTCCCGAGGCGCTGCAGGCTGTCTGCCATGTAGTCGCTCAAATCGAACGTCGCCTGCAGGCGTTTCGCCTCGACGGGTCGCTGTTCCATGAGCAGGGTGTTCCCAACGACGGAGAGGATCCGCCTGCCGACAGGTGCGTCCAGAAACTCACCCACTTGCTGGGTCGCGAGCCATAAGGCCGTACGCCGCTTGCGGAACCGCCTGGCCATGTTCTCGACCGCCCCCGCGCCTCCGGGAGCTTCCAGGAGCTTCCAGACCTCGTCCAGCATCACATGCTGGATGCTCTTAGGATCTACCGCATTCCGCCGAACGACCTCCCCCCAGATCAAGCCCATGACCTGCCATAGATACACTCGCAGCTGATCCGACAGGTCGTTCACGTGCTGCAGTCCGAAGATCACCAGCTGCTCCTCGGTGATGTCGAAGGTCGTCGGCGTGTTGAAGTAGCTGGCGTAGACGCCCTGAACGTAGGGGCGCAGCATCTCGGCCAGGGACTTGGAGGTGGGCGATGGGCTGGTTTCCAGGATCCGGACGACATCGGCTAATCTCGGGGCGTCCTCGTGCCTCCAAGAGTCCATGATTGGATCGGATTTCTCACTTCGGATCCAGCCTCTATCCTCGACCGCCAGCCGGTAAGCTTCGGCCAGGGCGTTCCATTCGAGCCCTTTCGGAATCGACTGACCCCGGACCGATTCGCAAAATGCAATCAGGTGTTCCGTTCCTGCCAGGAGCGGGTCCTCGCTGTCCGGCGGGATGTCCAGGACGTTGATACGGTCACCCGAGGCCGACCCGACCTCGATGTAGCGCCCTCCATATTGCTCGCAGAAGCCCCGCATCTCCCCTTCCACGTCGACGGCCAGCACCCTCCCGCCGCCCAGCTGCGCCGACACCTGAAGCATTCTCAAGGTCACGCTTTTACCGGCTCCTGGTCGACCAAGAATGAGATAGGAAGGCGTCCTATCCGACCTGGATCCGAAGGGATCGACCCGGATGGGCAGCCGGGTGTTCTCGTCGATCCCCAGGTAGATCCCCTCCGGTTCCATCAACCGCTTGCGGCTTGGCCAGAAAAACGTGCCCAGGCTCTGCGGCGTCATGTTGCGCGGTTTCTGATTCAACGCCAGGGCCCCTACGGGGAGCGTGCTCTTCCAGAGCAGGAGCTGGCTGTATCGAGCCGGGAAAGCGTCCGCTCCGATGGTTGTCAGCAGGCTTTCGAGGTCCCGATTGCGCTTGGCGAGGGTCTGCTCGTCCGGGGCTGTCCGCATGACAAAAAAGCGGATGAACACCGGCGTCTGCCCCGTGGTCTCCATCCTCATGCGCTGCTCCTGGACGGCTCCCACCTCCTGCTGCGCCCCAAAGTCGGCCAGCAGCCCCCTGGACGTCTTGGCATGCTCCATGGCTGCAAGCTGCACTTCCCTCTGCCTCAACCTACCGGCCACGACGGACGGATCCGCCACCTCGATGTGCATCGTCCCGCACCATCCGCCCTCCAGGTTCGCCAGACGGTGGATCATCGCTGGCCGGTTCGGCAGAAAGTCGTGGACGACATATCCTGAAACCTTGACGCCGTCTATCTCGATCCAATTTTCACGTTCGAGGACCGTATCGGGCGCCAGCAGAGAAGCCAACCTGTGCGCCGATACACCCGATGTAAAGGCTTCTTTCGGGGGTGGGGGCTTGCGGAAAGGGTCTGACCCCGAGGCTAGTTCAACCGCCGTTTGCTGGGCGCTTAACGGGGAATCCTGGGTCGTTGCCGGGTGAAGTGCGCGCCAGATCGCCTGGCACATTTCTCCGGGATCCATGAGCCGGAGTGGGATTCCGGCGGCCGCGAAGGCTGAGGTGAAGATGCCCAGTCTCTGCTGAAGGGTATCCCGTGCGACAGGTGCTTTGGAGAGCAGACTCTCCAGGTCATCTGGGCCCTTTCCATTATGGGAGAAGAGCAGGGATTTGGTCCCTTGCAATCCAGGCCGGTGCGAGAGCGTGAAGATCGTCCTCCAGGTGATGGGATTCGAATCGTCGAACCATGCCGCCAGGGAAGCCGTCATCTCCTGTGCGGCATAAGCCAGGGCTCCCGCCTGGGTCTGCTTTCGCTGCGGCAGATCTACCTGGCGGGAGAGGTCCTCCCATTCCTTCGCCCGGTCCAGGAAGTACTTGAGATCGGTCGTCGGGTCATGAGGCTCAAGAAGCACCGTCATCTGAAAGGCGGTGCCGGCAGGCAGCCTGTCCAACGCCATCTGATAGCGTTCGGTCCAGCGGCCGAAATCCTGCCCGGCGAAACCAATGTCCAGCGGCGGCATCTCGAGCATGATGACAAACGCGCCCTCGCGGGTGACGAGCATATCCTCCGTGAGCGCGACGACGGGTACGAGGACTGCCGTGTCACCCTGCGGATGTCCCGGCAGCCTCTCGGAAGACACTGCTCCCTGTCCTTCGCCGACTCTTGGCTTCAGCAGGTTCAGGAATTTCATTCCGCACCAAGACGTTTGACAAAATCAACAGGAATCATCCGATGAACCGCCGTTCGTTTCTGATGCAAAGGCCTGATCGTATGAAATCCACTAGAAACCACGGATCCCGAGCCAGGCCTGGATCTCAGCCAAGCCTCCCAGCCAGATCCAGGCCAGCAGACCCGCCAGGAAGGCAAAGCTGAGAATGGAGAAGAGCAATCCTGGTCCGAGAGGGAGCGGCTTCACCCGGATCCGGGCGTCATCGAATGAACTCGCCATCCCTGCGGAAATGGTTTCGGGTTCCACCGGGGCCTCTGCGCGAAGAGCATGCCGCACTTTCGGACCGGAGGGAGTTTCCTCTTCCGTGCCCTTCTGCCTGAAACGTTTGCGAGTGTAGAAGCGTAGTAGATCGAGGAGATAGGCTTCGAGCGTCTTGCCGCTGCGCTGGTCGCGGCCGAAGGCCATGGCCAGCCCCAATCCAGCGATGAGCACCGCAATTCCGATCCGTATCGCAGGATGGAGTGGGATGAACAGCGAGAGGATGCCTAACAGACCGCATACACATAGGATCACGAGCTCCCTGGCGCCTACGCCAATAAAGGTCTTGGGTGACTCGATCTGCGGTGGAACAGCGCCGGTCAACATGCTACCTGCGTCTTCCTTTCACCCTCAGCATGATGTGAACGCCCAGCAGCAGGGCGCAGGCTGCCTTGATCGAAGCATACAGAATGACCTCAGGTACCAATCCCGGTTCCATCGTCCCCTCCGTATTTGAAACAGGTTACGAATGTCAATCAAGAAGGATCCTCACCTCCAGCATCCTCCTGGACGATCCCCAGGGAGGACCCCAGGTCGTCAGCCAGATCCCGGTTGGGGAGGTTGTAGTAGCTGTCCCGCATCCAGGCAGCCAATTCGCCTTGTGTCTTGCGCAGCGTCCCTTCATCGACGATCGTCCTCAGGCTTTCCCCTTGTTGGATCCTGCGCTGATGGACCGTCATCGCCAGCTGGCTGATCATCGAAGGCGTGGCGACAACTGAGCCCTCCGCTCGAGCGGGACCGCTCGCGATATCCAGTGCGGCCTGAACATCATGACCCCCGATGCCAGGACCGGGGGGGACAATAGGTCGTGGCGCAGTGTAGGGAGAATGGTTGCGCAGCGACCATCTTCCTGCCGTTACGCGCCCGAACCCGGCCACGGCTCCGGTCATGTCTCCGCCGCGGTAGTAGCCGAGATCCCTGAGCGCCGCTCCTTTATCCATCCCGAGCTTGTCCATGGCCGCGAAGGCGTTCTTGCTGACATGCAATCCTTCATCGACGAGCCCTCTGGCTTGCGTTTGCGGAAGGCCGAACTTTGCCATGGCCGTCGTTTCGCTCGCAGCGAATCGATTGACCAGTTCTTCGCTGGCAGAGGATAATCCTTGGGCGATATCGACCGGTCCGCCCGTTGGGGGAGGCGGTCGATTTGCCCGAATCGATCCATGCCCATCTGCGGCATTGCCCAACCGCATCCCTTGACCGAACCCTCGCACGAGAGGATTTCGTGAGCTGGCCATGGCATCGCTAATGGCGCTGGTCAGGTTGGAGACCGCCCTCGTTTTTCCGAAACTCCCCGCCGCAGTTGATAGACCGCTGCTTGCGGCTAACCCAGACGTTGTTCCGCCCAGGGTCGAGGCTGCAGATGCCAATCCCCCAGCCGATCCTGCGCCAAGTGGACTGCCAGCAGCCACCGATCCAGCAGCCGCTCCGCCCGCGCTCCCAAGGAGACCTGCAGCCGCTGGAGCGACGACGAACCCGGCGGCGACTGCAGCGAGCTGCAGGACGCCCATCGTGCTGCGCCAGGCTTTCTGGGCGATCTCGATGGCTGCGCCGTACACCAGCTTCCCGACAACGCTGTTCAGCCCGATCAGCACCGAAATCACACCGATCCCGATCAGCATCCCCAGGATCGCGCCTCCCAGACCACTGCTGAAGGCGTTCGCCCTGGCTGCGATGAGGGCGAAGATGGCGAGAAGCATGAAGTTAACGGGACCCAGCAAGAGGGATACGACCATAGCCTTCGTCCAGAGGCCGCTCAACCATCGCAGTGGCCGCATCGACCCGATGATGAAAATCACTGGCGAGACGGCGACGAGGAGCAGCAGGATGACTTCACGAGCCAATAGGGCCATGATGATGCTGCTTACCACGACGATCATCGTGATCAGGGAGAAGAAGCCCAGGAAGAGCTGCATTAACGGTCCAGCGCTATGCAATGCCCAGAGATTGATGATGCTTCCGAGGAGTTGTTCGCCCAGATTCCACTCATCAGCGATGACCTGACCCAATGAGGCGCGGATCGCGCTCGAAGATGCGCCGGAAAGGTCGATGGCCTTTTCGATCAAGAAGTAGCTTGCCGCGGCCGCACCGACGCCAATCAGCCAGTTCAGCAAGGCCTCACGCGCGTTGGCGTATCCCGTGATGGAGGTCACGCCTTCCCGCATGGCTGATCCCACGGTGATCATGAGCGCCAGGGGCATCAAGGCCGCTGCCACTTTGGCCATCGCGCCCCAGGCTTTCCAGCGGATGTCCTTCAGCATGTCTTGCGGGTACAGCCAGGCCACCGCCATGTTCAACGCCTCCTTCATGGGTTCTATGGCAGCCTCAACCGTGCGGCTGAAGAGCTCGGCTAAAGCGTTGCGTACGCCCTCTGCCAGCTTTTCAAAGGGGAATACGATCGTCTGGATGATGGTCTGCCAGATGGTCTCGCTCCTGCCCTCCGTATCGGCCTTCTGATCGTCCCCCTCATCGGTTTCGGGTGTGGGGGTAGGCGTGGCGACGATTTGCATTGAAGGCTGTTCAGGCTCGGATGGTAGCTGGGAAGCGCGTGCGCTCGCTGTTCGAGCACCCACGAAGGAAAGAGCCACCAGCGTAAGGATAGCTGGCATAAGCAGGCTGCAACCCTTTCTCATCCTTGTCTTGCGCGACAAGAGCAACCGCCTTTGTCCTAACCGCCCCCGCCGGGGATCGGAACGGGTATCTCGATGTGGAAATCCCAGCCACCTCCAGCAACGAATTGCTCTGAGACAGCCCGGATGATCATGTTGACGAGAGGCAAGGTCATCAAGCCGAAGATGAAGATGACCACGCCGCTGGCAAGATTCATGAGTTCAAGTGATACCCGTCCAGTGGCACCAAACTGTTGCGCCGCTTGTGCCCCAAGACCCGATTTGACGGATCCCACGGCGAAGATGAGGAACATGAATCCGTAAGCAATATTGATGAATAACTTCCCTAAGGAGATGAAGATCTGCAACATCTTGCCTGCTGCACCTGTTACTGGATCTTCAGGTCCACCTTCCTGAGCGAAGGCTGTCTCAATTGGGGTGAGAAATGCGGCAAATAGGGCAAGAATAAGAAAGACGTTAGCCGTTTTACGTGCAATCAGACTGATCTCGTTCGGTCTAATTTCATGCAATCGGCATAATGGGTGCGCCATTCCAATACTCCTTCAAAGGGATGCCTGGTAGGAATGTGAATCGACTATAGCATTCTGAGAGAGATGCGTGCGTGACTTGATCATTAGTTTGAAAGTCTTACTGAGAAAATAGGATGTATTGCAGGAGCTCTATGTTCATCATAAATGGAGGAAGGCCATCGGACTGGAGGATGGGTGTTTCAAATTGAGGAATTGTTACACAAAGGATTATTTGTCAATTGCCCATACATTGCCCTCTTTCATCTTTAGATGTCATCTTCATATCGGTTCTAGCTGTGGGGTTGGAAGCAATCCGACGCTTTGAAACCTCGATGTCTGCTCCGACTTCGTCAAATGGTATTATCGCAGTATTACTGGTCATTTCAAAACTGTTGGTTAGACTGCCCGAGAAAGATGTGGACGAATCATTTGTTGCCAAAGTGCACATGAACAAACGATCTAGTCATGGCATCAACATTAACATAGTATTCAGCCATATTCTCTATTGATATTGCAGCTCCTTGGGTAGCTATTGCATGATTGAAAGGTATTGACATAGCCGGAGGTGACGGTGCAGGAAAATATTCGGATTTGGCAAGCCCAGAGAATATTTCCCGGATATATTCCGAAGCTATCTTCTCCAACTTTGGAGTTCTTCGGTTAATGAAGTGTAACTCTTCGTCGTTCAGTAGATCTAGATTTCCATGGGCAACTTCATTTCTAAGATCCCAAAGCGTTTTCCCCCCAATTTTTTCGATAAATATTACCTTGCTCTCATCCTCTCGTTGAAAAACATTCTCCAAATGGAAAGAGAGCATGTCTGCTATGCCTCTGTGAATACACTCGTAGTATGACCTCCGAACCTTTTCAGCTTGAGAAGCGTTGCTTCCCAAGATCCGTTTGAGACAATCATCTCTAACTTTATTGCGATCAGATTTAGTACCTTTAGGGGATGAGAAGGTTCTCTTCAGAATTGATTTTCTCTTTGATTTGCTTCCTTCGATATAAGTCGCCAAAGATTCGATAGTTACAAATAAGAGAAGGAATTTTTGAACGGCAGCAGTTCTTGATGCATTTGAGAGCCATGCTAGACTCCTACCAAGGGCTCGAGCGTCATCAACTGGTAAGCTCTGTATGATTTGCAGAGAACGGTCAAGCGCCTGAAAATTCTTCTGAAATGCGTAATATGTATATACAGGTTCAACAGAGTACCAATACTTTGGCTCCCAATATGCAAAATAATTACCCACTATGGAGAAAATTGATGTGATTTGGTCAAGGATTTCAACTGCATTTTCGGCATTTTGCGGAATTACATCTTCGACAGGAAACCAACCATCATACACAAAGTAACCACGACGCATCATCGCGGCTTGTTGATCATCATGCTTTGGATTACTCGGATCAAGCGGGGTAAAACAAGGTCGAATTTCTAGATTGGTTCGCTCGTATAGCTTTTTCCCAAATTGGGCATTTGAAATCAAGACAAATTCGTAGCCAGATGAAGAAGTGATTTTTGCTTGCCAAAGAAAGGACTTCGCTCGAAGGTTAATATCAAGAGTGCTAATTTCCTTCTGGGCTGATAATTGTGTTTGCTTGTCGGCAGTTAATAGCTTCCGCTCCCCCCACTGGTTGAAGCGGTCTTGGGGTTTATCATTTGACTCTTGTTTATTTTCGATATTTGAAGACATTTTCAAACCCCCTTTCTATCGCTCATAGCAAGAAAGAAAATCTTTCCAAGGTAGTAACGATTTCGATCCAACTGGCCGGGATCTGGTTCGCGATTGGGTTACCTGACTTTCCAATTATGTATCATTGAATATTTCTTAAGTCGCGTCCCAGGTTATCTTGATGGAGTGGTTTAGCTATAAAATAATTCGTGAAGCAGAAACGTGTTCATCATATACGTGATGGATCAGTGATAACTGAATCATTGTCTAGCAACTTATCGTCTCGAGCAATTTGGAATAGTACTTCACCGAGATCCCTTGAAAGCATTAATAACAATTCCCAATCGACAAAATCAACGCGTTCATCTGGTGTGAAGTGGTAAGTCGCTCCTCTATAATCAACCGATGTGGGTTGGCCGCTGACGGATCTGTAAACCCCGTTATTATGTAGAGTATTCCTCATCTTACCCAATAAATTAAACGCATCGTATGCCTCTGAGTATTGATTTGCGAGCTGCTTCTTCAACAAATACTTGGCCACTTCAATTGCGGACTTCGTTCTGGTTGCATATTCATCTGGATTCAGATATTCGAGATAGATCCTGAATGAACTCTCCACGCAGGCGTAGAGAGAGGTAACATACCCATTACGGATGAATTGCTCTGCCATAATCAAATAATGGAGTGGGGGCTCTTTCTCTGTTTGAGGAAGACTGTGCTCCTCCCAATATTCTTCGATGTTGCGCTCTGATTCAAGAAGTGAATGAACTGCCAGATGGAGCCCTGCAAGTACTCGTGCTTTCTTTGAGAGAGACGTGATCCGAACATCAGTATGTTGATTTAGGTGAAAGTTTTGGATCAATACTATGGCGTCAAGGTATGCCTTATCTCGCAGCTCCTTGATATTATCGAGGAGCTCTTGTGTCAGAATCATAGGTAATACGCCTGATTTGATATTGCGTACATGCTTAGACTTTTCTTCTCTCAAATCTTTTCTCTACTTCAAGAACGCCGATCCGAGTATTGAAGTATGCGTTTGTAGTTAAAGAGATGCTTCCACTCGGAGGGGAACCGGTGGTGTATGGATGGATTTGCTCAATTTGCTTAGTGGTTAAATCGGTTCTAAAGAATACCTGTATACCTGAACTCCTTGATGGAATGACGTGACGCTTCAAGATTGCTCCGTTGAGTACTGGTTGCCCAAACCATAGGTCAATTAGAATCCGATCTAATATGAGATTGAGATTGCTTAGGTTGGTGATTTCTATATAGATATCGATGTGAGGGACTGAAGAGTTCAGTGACGGATTTATTGGCATCTCGCCTCTCAACTCTATTAATATTTCATTCGCCACTTTTCTAGGGCTGTAAAACAAGCGAAGAAGAACCCCTGGAATAACTGCCACAACCTTATCTATTATCAAAAGCAGCAATTCCTTCATTAAGTACCACCATTCCTGGACCAGCCTAAACGATTTGGAACTGAAAGGCTAGAAATTTGATAACTTATAGCATTCGTGCATCAATATAGTACTGCTTTGTCAGCGTAGAGTACCAGATCCCCTTCAACTTGGCGGTTTAATGGCTAGGTTAGCTCCATAGATACAATGTTGGACGAAAGACATACAAAAGTGTTTAATGTTTATAGTGTCCAAGGCAAGCCTACTTTCGAAGATTGAGTTCTCTGGTCGCATATGCCAGTGAGTGGAAGTTGTTTGGAAACTTGAGGCTATCCGGTAGAGCAGTATCATCAATGGTAGATGTCTCAAGTTCAGATTGTGTTAGCACGATTAATGGCGCATTTTGTTCGAAGAATATCTCGCAGGTTGCTTTGTCATCGTCGCTGAGCTCGGGAAGCAGGGTGGCAAGGCAGAAGACGGCCTCGGGAAGTAGTTGGGAGAGCTTGCTCATCCTTGAGTAATCTGCGTCGTCGAACCCGCCAGAAGCACACTCGCAAATAACGAGCTCCGAACGCTCCCTGTGGTCAATCCTCAGCGCCGCGAGGTCGACTTCGATCTCAACCCCATCCATTGGTTTAGCCAAGAATGAGTAGAGAGTTCTGATGTCGAAATGGAAAGCTTGTTGAAAGAAGAGGGATGTGCAGATAACGGGAAGACTGCCGTAGCCAACATCCTTACTCGAGAACATCCCAGAGGATCGGTATCGCCACTTCAAGCTGTCGAGGGGAGGAGTCACCTGTGTCGTGAAGCAGTAAATGCACTCAAATAAATCGCTGATTTGACCGACAGGATACCAGCCCAAGCGATAACATTCTTGGCACTTGAATTGCAGGCCAGGGCGAATCACGTGCCTTCTAATGAGGTGATCGAATAGATTCTCAGGAGTATCGGCATCTTTTCCTTGAGGGGATGAGACTATCTCTCGACGACTCTCTCCCATAGTACGGATCAATTCATTTCGTGTGAAATGGGGTGAAGTCTCGGGATGACTAAGCTTATTTAGCGTAGCCCGTATGCCTGGATCTCGCAACAGTATGGCACCACCGTAGACACCTCCCATTGCTTTTTCAATCGCACAGGAGTACCTACCCTTCTCGGAGTAATCGGTGAGCTCTAGGTTTTTTTCTGCTAAGTACGACTTGAATACGTCGAAGCTATTAGGAAGATGCAGGGTGGCTATATCAAGCGACGATAGGTGATCGCCGAGTAATACGATGTTCTCCCTAGGGCTAAGGCGGAATTCTCGGAAGGTGAACTGTCGATCGCGAAGGTCAGATTCTAACTGGTGGGAATAAGGGAGCATGATCCAATTATCTGAGTCACGGATTTGATTCGAGGAAATTGTAACAGCCCATCTGTCTGAATCGTTTTGCCTGATAAGTGATCTAAAGGGAGGATGGATCATTTTAAATTCAAGCCGGTCATCTACGAGATGTAGTAGATCATACTGTTCAACAACAGTGGCAACAGCTGCCTCCAGGGGAGGCGGACCGTGGCTTTCGCCCATCCAAGGTGACTGTGCGAGGTTGAATTCAGGGAGCCAGTCACGTGTGTGTAGCTCATAGCCGGTTGGGTTGTATTTCCGCACCTCATCGATTGCTCGATCGAATGTGGAACTTGAAAGAGAAGGTGATTTCTGTATTGTGGTGTTGTTGTTAGCAGTCTCAGAGAGTGGATAGTGTCCTTCCTGAAAAGCACTTTCGATTAGGAATTCAAAATGTGGTATGTGCTCGATGGGAATAAAGAGAGTCTGCATGCCAAACGCCCGTAGATTCCAAAAGGCGAGCCAATCATCGGGATTGAGAGGGTCTCCAAGGTATAGGATATGTGATGTGAAATCCGCCCAAAGGGGTCGTGAGTAGGCATTTATTCCGTATTGGGTGAAATTAATGGGAGTTATATCTCGGAGAGGATTGACGGAGGCGACGTCCTCTATCGACAATGTTGCAACTTGAGCTTGGGTTGATTCTATATATAACCTGGAGAGATCAAGTGTTAAATCGCGTGGGTAAGACCCATGGGTTATGATGGAATACGGTGCCCATTCATCTCCCTGAATTGTAGGGTGGAAGTGGTTGGGTGAGCGTGCCGCCTCACTTGTGGGTAGGCGGGTTGGCCAGGAAGCTCTATACCATCGAAGAATTGGTGCGATACTAAGCCCTCCTTGGAAAGAATACAGACCATCCTGGTGTTCTTCGAGTAAACCACGGTACCCTTTACCTTCCAGAATGCGATCAGAGTTGAGGGTGCGAATACCTGTGGGTATAGGCTTTGCCGAGAGGTTCACAATATAGTCGCTCTGGGAGGAGGCATAGACGTCCAATATCTTGGCCGGATCTGTTTCTAGGGCAACAACGGGATTTAGGATGCCTCCCCATAGGGCACAGTTCAACTCGAATGCCCGGAGGACGTTGTTCGTGTCATCTCTGGAGACAAGTATAGTAAATCGCAACGGCCTGAGCTTCTGAACGATACGAACTGTGCTTGTCACAGAATTGCCTCCCTAAATCGAATGCAGTGTTGTTGAATTGGATAATGGCTTCATTGGCGATGCGCCACGGTTTGACCGCCCAGGCAAATGAGTAGCTTGTTTACTCTCGTAATATGATAGGCATCTGGAGAGTACCGATAAATATCACCTTGCCGTCGATCGTTAAATACTTCCTAGTTACTTATCATACATGAATTCACTTTATCTTCTTCAGCTACGGGACCGCAGGAACTTAAACCAGGATCAAATATTGTCATATTGATTGTGACAGTTATCCGCTGGGGGTGTGGCTGGGGAAGCGATAGATTTTATAGTATTAGGCTGAGAAGCCAGTTTGCAAGGCCCATAGATGCTATTGTGAGAATCCCCCCACTGACAATCATAATGAGACGAACCATCGAGTGTGACATCGAGGATGAGGCTCCAAGAGTTTGGTTGATTTGAGCATCAAGGCCACTGTAGACGACGCTCAATGTGGTAATGATCACGGTCCCACCAATCACAACACTAACCACTAACCGTGCGAGCCCCGCCCAAACATCAAATGCCCCCGCACCAGTCTGAGGGGCAGTCTCGGGTGAGATGTAAAACTGTAATGCAGGGATAAGAGCTTTTGAGGAAGCAGCTACAGCGAGCAGAATAACCATCGCAATAGCTTGCTGGAGTGCATGTGCATGGCCGATCACATCACCTGTAGCGGTAGAAAGTTGCGCCTGTGCCAGGTTGACGACCAGCGACACGAAGAAATAAATTGCGATTACACTTGTGATTATGGCGACCCATTCATCAACTGCTATGTAAAGAGCTTCCATGGTGGATCTGTCACCATTCCGTTTCAATTCCTGTCGCAGCTCTTGCTTTCGAAAGCACACTCGCGTTAAAGTCTCCGATGCCTAATACCGGAAAGCTTCCAAAGATCGTGCTGGCAGTGCCGTTGACCCTGACTTCCACCTCTGCGCCGCTTACCTGCACAGAAACAAGCGAAATCGTCATCCAATTGTCTTCGGCGATTCTTCCCTGTGTTGCGGCTGCTGCTTCTGCTGCTCTCTGCTGAGCCCAAGTCTCGTTCAGAATGAAGTTACCCTTCGTGGCCTCGCTGAGGTCTAACGCGCCAGCAGCTGCTGAGGCTGCCGCATCTGCCGTGATTCTGATCTGATTACGCATGATCTGATATCGGCCCAGATCCAGTGATATGAATAGAGCCATGATTAGAACTGGGATCAAGATCACAAATGCAACCACGACCTGACCTCTTTCAGACTCATGGTCTCGGGTCCGAGTTCCAAGTCGTGCCCTATGGATTAAGTGTTCCTGGTGTGATCCACCCATCCTCTGATCCTGCCGACATGAACGGTGAGTACATGAAAAACGCGGTTCCTCGAGGATTCGTAGCCCCTCCTTCCGATTGAAAGATCTCCCAGAAGTCTTTCCATACCAGTGCCGAGATATGGACGGTCATACCGCTTCCACCTTTACGGGACCAGCCATGCTCCTTATGTGTATAGATATCAACAGTGCTGGACTCCCATAGTTGTTTCATGCCCTCGTCTGCGTGGAGTGTGGATTGTTGTGCAAGCGTGTTTCCAGCAAGTCCATAACGTTCACGGGGCATAAATATGGCGCCGCTATAAGCAGCGTTTTGTGCGGCTAGTTTGAGGTAAGTCCACCAACCTGCGTAGGTGATCAGTAATATAAAGAGTCCCAATATAGGAAGGATGATCACAAATTCCAATGTCGCTTGGCCACATTTGGAGCGCTTTATCAATGAGATAATCCGATTTTTCATCCCTATATTCTTTCACGGTGCGCCGTTGAATTCCCATAAGGGTGCATATGTCGTCCCCCGGAGTGGAGCATCAAGACTTATCCCCATTGGCGCCCATGGAAGATTAACGGTCCCTTGGATAGTAAACCGTTGTCCCTGCACCCCATTTCCGCTAAGCCATGCGTATGGGTACTCGACCACCTCGCTCGTCAGGCTCGAACTTGGTGCAACGCGGTTGCCAGTTGAAATCGAAAAACCCAGACCATATCCCGGCAAGGCTGCCTCAAGCGATGATCCCTCAAGGGACAGCGAAGCAGAAAGATGGTGGACATGCCAGCCAACTGCGAGAGCGAGGCCGAGGAAAAAAATACCAAGGAGAATAGGTATTATGATCGTGAATTCGAGCGTTGCCTGGCCTCGCTGATGTACTTTTTGCTGAGAATAGCCAAGATTATCCACCGTTTGGGCTCATCACAAACTTGAACCATCTGATGATAGTGCCTGAGATCACCAGGATATCTCAGCGGCCCGTTGTTTGACATAGTTACCAACAATGGCAATCACGGCGATGGCGACCAGCACAATTAGTGCGGCGATTGCGGTCCACTCAAGCGTATCCTGACCTTCTTGATTGGACAGAATCCCCTGTAGAAAAAGCCCCTTCATTTCTAGCCTCCTATACTTACATTAATGGATGTCTTGCGCCGATATGCGGTATTAACATCACTCTAGCATGTCGCGTATCCTGAAAACGTTATGTGTTCGTTATTTGCGAAGATAAGTTGAGGTCTGGATAAGCCCAAGGCGAAAAGAAGCTGCTTGTGGACATTTGGCTTATGCCTTGGAAGACTTTGCGCCGGTGAGCGAGATTGGATCTAGTGTATTGGGAATAATCAGGAAGGGATGAATAATTTCAAGGAGAAGCTGTCAACCCCCAGATTGCATAATTGGGTTTGAATTCTTGATCGACAATCTCAAACCACAGTTGGCTTGGGTTATTCGTGATTAACCCAATATGAAAGTACAGCCAACCGCTAGATAAGCAATAAATCGTTGGAGATGCAAATTGACTGAAATTCTCATCAGAGCTTGTTCGAAGGACTGTTGTTTCGCCCGATCTTTCTATAGATAATCTGAGAAGGGCACCATAATCTCGTTCACCTAGCGTCTCGCATCCAGCCTGACCCTGTGGTCGCTCCACCGCCTCCGGCTCAACTTCAATGTTCGCCATGACCAAAGTGGAATTCGGGGGGATAAAAACCTCAGTGTTCTTGCTGAAGTCAAGCAGATTGGTTCGCAGACCCTCCGGCGCAAACCTCTTCCTTCCGGTAGCTGGTTCGTAGGCCATAGGGCGATCGCTTCCTGGTACGAGTAAGACCTCCTTCACGGTGAAGGTCTTGCCAGCTATCTCTGCCGAATCGCCGATATGGAGCATCGGCGGCCAGCTGTCGAAGTCCAGGCTCATCAGACGACCGGGGAATAATCCGGTGCTCTCACCACCCGGGCGGAAACCTGGAAAGGCGAACTGCGCTCGTTCTGCAGGGCTTGTCACTGGAGGCTCTTGTTGCTGCAGGACCTCTCCAGCCCTCGCCGTCCGAATCGATGGTTCCGAATTCGACTGAGCACGAGCCGCAACAACTACCTGGATTGAAATAAATATGGCAATCAAGGCGCCTACCAACAGCAAGGCTATCTTGTTTCGCCTCATTGTAGCCTCCAGGCCGGTCCCGAATTGCCAAGCACCATGTAGACATCGCTCAAAGACACACCCCTGGGCAGCGTACCAAGAAGGGCAAATCCATGGTCCGCTCCACGCACTTCGGCGTGGACGCCGTAACGCACGGCGATCTCACCGCCACTTCCCTGATACAGCGCCACGAATTCCATCGGCGCTGCTTCGTAAGTCCCATCCGCTTGGGGATACAGCAGAAAGATATCGCCCGCACGATCCGTAACGGTGGAGATCTCGACGATGAGCCAGGGATCGGTTCGGCTTTGTGGAATAAAGTCCTGACCATGCAGGTTGTCGTTGACGAGGATCGTTTGGGCGGTGGTCCAGGCGTCACGAACCGAGATGCCGTGGGCTTCATCTCCGAAATCAAGGATCGGAATGGGCATTTTGAGCCGGAGTGTCTCGAGGTCGCTCGTGACCATGGGCAGCTCGTTGATGTTCAAACATGGCCTGCTCTTACAGATGCTCGCAGTGGATGTAGAACCGTAGTCGGCGTCGTAGAGATCGACCTCCCAAACTGGGAGCGAGAATAGGTGTCCAGCTCCATCGAAATCTGTCATGGCCAACCATACCCTCGACGCCTCATCTGGCAGATCGGCCTCGAGCCAGGTGAACTCGGAGTGGATCTGCACACCTTCAAACGACGCCATCAAACCGTCCAGATCACTCTGTGCATACAGATCCAGGTTTACCCTGTCCCGCAACGCCATCCGATCCCAATCCTCCGCCAGAGTCTCCATGCCGGGGAAATAAAACTGCAGGAAGAAGCGGCCGAAGCGTCCCTCTTCGTTAGACTGGCACACGACTTCATACGGCTCTTTGTGCCGATACCACACGCCGACACCCGGGCAATCCCCTGGAGGAGGGGCGCCGGCGAAATCGATGGTCATTGGAGAACTGGACCGGGCACCTGTGTTTCCCCTTGTGTAGGACATTCCGATCCCCACAGAAACCCACACTGGACCCTCGTACACGGTATGGGCATCTTCGGCGGGGATCGCGCTCGTGGGGGTGGCCCCAGGTCCGGGTGGGGGAGACGGCCCATCTTCTGCTGCCTGTTCCACATCCACGTCCCACGCCACGACCTCCGCCTGGAGAATGAGGTGCCACTCGCCAACAGGCAAGCGATTCAGCCCCGTCCATACTGCTGTTACATCCTCGCCCGTGGCCTGCCCGGGTAAGGCTCGCCATCCGAGCTGCGCATCCACAGCGGGGACTGGGGATAGACAGAGCATCCAACCCTCCCTGGTTTCCCCGGGATTGATACGTCGTTCTGGTTCGTACCAGGGCCGCGGTGGGGTGAAGGCCTGGGGATCGAAACGTTTCCCAGTGTCTGGAGCAATATATGCGTTGTTCCCATCCACATAGTCCAGCGATGCACATGGGAACCCATCTTCCGAGCCCGGATCAGACACCTCCAGGGGAGGCCAAGCGTCCGAAGGGTTCTCGCCGATGTTCTCAGGCGTGAAGAAGGGATCGTCCATCGCGTGATCCGAGGGCGCCCGAACCCTCACATAGACGGCGAGAGCCGTGTGTTCGGCATCTTCAAAACGTCCCCGCACATCCATTGCTCTGGGGTGCAGGATCCAGTCCTCACCGGAGGAGTTGGCGTACAGCCATCGGTCGAGCGGGATCTCCCGCGGATCCTTCAGCACGCGCAGCACCTGTACGAAGGCGCCTGTTGTGGGATCCTGAAATTCGGGGTGGAAAATTGTGTCAACAGGAGGATCAGGAACGCTATCCAGGGGCAGTGTCACGACGTCATAAGGACCCATCTCGGTCGTTGACGCTTCGGTTGGATCGCTGATGTTGGGCTTGGAGGGCGCGCCCTCAGGTGGGCGGCTGCACGCCGCCGCCGTCAATACAAGCGTAGCCAGAAGCCAGATGTGTGAAAAAGAACGGTTCGCCATGCCCCCACCTGGTCGCACCGTCCAGTCTATCAAACAATGCCCTCGCGGGTAAGGAGGATCAGTGTGGGCAGGATCGTCACCAGGATGCTCGCCAGCAGGATGACGACCGAGGTCAGCAGAATCACCTTGATCCTGGCGCGATTGCCTTCTTCAATGATCTCCAGCTTCAAACGCTGGCGCATGGCGGTGGCGCGCATCTGGAAGGGCTCGACCAGGCTCTGTCCCTTCTGGATGGCCACGGTCACCATGCCGAGGAACTCGTCGAATTGGGGCGTTCTGGGCAGGTCCAGGCGCACCTCCTGCGCCGCCTCGAGGATCGAGCGCCCCATGCTTATGCTGGATGCTAATCGACAGCAGGCCACGCCAAAAATCCCAACGTGCTTCGTTTGGGCCAGCGCGTCGGCTATGTCCGTCCCTGAACGCAGGAAGAGGGCGATGCGATCGAGTCCGAAGCCCATCTCCTTCAACAGGCGATCCCGGCGCTTCTGAATCCTCTGGTTCACGATGCGATCCGGCAGCGTGAACCCATAGACTGCGGCGAGGGTTGCTAGCAATGCCGATCCAAGGGGAATCATCGGTATGCCGAGCAGCGGATCCAACGCAAAGCTGATCACGACCGCCGCTGCCAGGTAGAAGAGCGCCAGGACCATCCTGCGGGTGTGAAACTCCGCCGGCGAGGCGTAGACCAGGCCGGAGCGTCGCAGACGATCGAGTAGATCCTCGCCCTCCGGTCGTATCCTGCGGCTCAGATCGATCAACAATGTCTGCAGGATGGTCCCCTCAGCCAGGCCGATCAGACGCGGTCCGCTCTCCGTGCCCCGGATCCGCAGAAACGCCGATCGCGGCATCGCGAAGGAGGCCACCATCATGAACAGTCCGAAGCCGGCCATGGCGGACAACAGTAGTGGGATCAATCTTCCTGTCATGTTTCCTCCTCAGGCCTCTTCGATCTCGAGCACCCTGGAAACCTTCGCCAGCGCCTGCGTGCCCAGCAGGAACCCCACCAGCGCCAGCATGTAGGCGACAGTTTGGATCAACTCCCCGGTCGGCGAGGCATAAATGCTCGCCAGGGCGGGAGACGAGGCGCGCATCAGGGCCACCAGGATCACGGGCGCCACGGCCACGAGCCTCATCTGGCTGCGAACACCGGACAGCTCTGAATGCATGCGCTTACGCTCGCTGGCGATCTCGCGTATGGTTGTGCTCAACGGGCTCAAGATCTGCTGCAGCGGGATGGTCGCCCCGCGGCTGGACCACACGGCGATTGTGTCGACGAGCAGATCGAGTGAGGTACTCCGTCTCGATCGCTGCACATCTTCAAAGGCCCCGTGGATGCTTGCGCCGGAGGTGATCTGCCCGGCGACAAAGCTGAAGTCGTCTTTTGCAGCCTCCGGCGCCATCCCCGCCGCGTGGTTCATGGCTCCCTTCAGCGAACCGTACAATTGCGCGCCCACGCCGAGCCGGTCGCACATATCCGCCAGGGTTTCCTCGTATTCAAGCCGTTTGGCATCCCGCCGCTGGTACAGCCATTGGATGTACAGAATCAGCCCCACCGCGCCCATCAGAATCGACACACCAATGGCGCCGGTCAGCAAGTACGCAGCCAGGCAAGAAAGGATCGCGATCAGGAGACCGACCCGGATGAAGCCTGCTGGTGTCACTTGAAGGTCCGCCTGAGCGATGGCAGCCGCAAGCCCGTGCTTGCGAAAGGTCTTCACAGGGCCATCGGAGGGATCGGCCGGAGATTGGCTCTTCTCGCCAGGCTCTCCCGTCAATCGTGCGATTCGTTCGAGCCCACCGGGTCTGCGCCTGGTGGTCAGGGATAGAACGATGAGGAAAATGCCAAGGCCGCCCAGAAAGGATAGGAAGATGCTCGTGAGCATCGGTTAGCGCTCCTTCATGAGGGTTCCAGGACTCCCGCGCCTATTCCGGCCTCCCGCAGCGCATCGGCGTGAGCCGATGAAGTCAAGGGACCGTCCAACCTGCGCCCGTCAAAACGGAAGATGGGCAGCAGTTCGGGTTCGAAGCTCCCGCCTTTCTGGATCACTTCACCCGTCAGTTCGGCGATGGCGCGCACGCGCCGGACGGTCCGGCCGTTCCTGCGCATGACCTCGAGCGATAGGGCGATGTCCAGCGTGGAAGCGACCATGTGCGCGGCCCTCCACGTGTCCAGGAACCGGCCGCGTTCGCTCTGCGCCAGCATCAGGAAGATCCGCCCGAAGAGCTCCTCGACGCCGTATGCGTGGACGCTGGTTAGGCCGTTCTTGTGCCCGGTGTGGAGTGCGTTGAGCAGGTCGAACACCTCCGCGCCGCGCGCCTCGCCCAGCGTAAGGGCATCAGGTCGGTGGCGTAACGCCAATTTGACGAGGTCCTCCTGCGTGATGGGCGGCACGCCCTCCAGCGATTCGGGACGCGTGCGCAAGTACAGCACGTTGTTCGGTTTTTCATCCTCGGGGTATAGCACGATCTCGGGCGTGTCCTCGATGATGAGCACGCGCTTGCCTCTGGGGATCTTGCGGCCCAGCGCCATGAGCAGCGTCGTCTTTCCCGATCCCGTCGGTCCGACGGCCACGATGTTCAGCCCTGCCAGCACGGCGCCGTGCAGGTAGGTCGCAGCCTCGGGGGAGAGCATGCCTTCCAGTTCACCTTCGAGCAGTTCCCCATAGTCGGGGATCTGAGCGTTCGCCTCGAGTCTCTCTGCACCGTTATCATCCGGCTGCACCATGTCCTCCAGGTTGATGTCCCGCGCCCTGGGGATGCGGATCACAGCCGCCGGCCAGGGTGTTGCCACGGGGTGGGTGACGACGCCGATGCGCTCCTTACCCGGGAGGACAGCGTCGGCGATGGGCATGACCATGTTTGCCTGCCGGTTGGACCCGGCGATGCCCCGGTTGAGCATCTCCAGCAGCCGCTCCGGAGATTCGAATTGAATGCCCGTTTCTTCCCAACATCCGAGACGGTGGACCATCACCTCATTCGGGCCGTTCACAGCGATGTCCTCGATCGAATCATCCTCCAATAAGGGCTCCAGGGGTCCCATCCCCAGCAGATCGGCCAACGCCCGGCTTACAAACAGCTCCGGATCGACGGGGATCCGCTCACGGTTCTCTCTCAGGGCGTGGTCGTTGAAGGAGATGTAGACCCGGCTGGCCAGCTTTGCGGCTTCATCGGTGACCCGCGGTCCAGCAGCCCCAAGCTGATCTGGGGTGAAAGTCTCGGTCAGCCGGCGGCGCACCTCGACCAGCGCTTCCTGGTAGGGGTCGCGACCTGCCAATGCTTCCCCCAATTCCTGAACGGCGAATCCCTCCTCAAAATACGTCTTTTCCACAGTTGTTCTCCCTGGTCTCAACCGGGCTCTCCCGCACTTCTATCCGTGTGCCTGGACCCGTTTCCCGCGCAGGAAGCCCAGCCCCCGTTTCACTCTTCCATTCTTCATCCGCTCGGACCACGCCGTACCGATGGGGGGATAGAACTGCGCTGCCAACTCGGCGATCCCCTTCAAAGTTGCTTCCGTCTGGGGGTGGTTCTTGCGCGCATTGGCGTACTTGGCAATGTAGGAGACGCCCTCGTTCCCGGCGCGAGTGACGTTCCCGGTCGTGTCCAGGGGGAGGATTCCTATCGCCGAGATCTTTGCGAAATTGGCTGCTTCCTGCAGCGAAACGCCTAGATCGTCCTGCCACTTGTTGATGACAAGCCCGAAGCGTTCCTGGTTGATCCCGATCCTTGGAATCACGGTCTTGTGGACGCCTTCCTTGACATCGGCGATGCTGGTCATATCCGGCTCGCAGACCACCAGGATGGTATCCACCTCGTGCAGCACGCCCTGATGGAAACCCACATTCACCGAGCTTCCCGGATCGACAATCACGAAGTCATAATTCCTTGAAAGCAGAGGCAGAAGGAAACGGGCGAACTCCATGCCGGCCTCGCCGGCCAGATGCTCGTGCCGTGACTGCTCCATGTTCATCACGCCTGCCAGGACCTTCAGGTTGGGCGCGCCTTTCACCGCCGTCATGAGCCCCTCGATCCGCTGGGGCATATCTGCCTCCAGCGAGGGGCGTCCCTTGCTCGTGTGGTAGGCCGAGGCGGCGTTGAGAATGCCGTAGGGGGCGTCGACATTGAGCCGCAGGCGCACGTGGCCTCCATTCATATTGGCGTCTACCAGCGCGACCTTTCGTCCGCCGATGGCGGCAAGCGTTACGGCCATCTCGCAGGCGATGGTCGTCTTGCCCACACCGCCTTTGGGCGCCCATACACCGATGACCTGCCGCTGCCAGGAGCTCACCCCGGCGGCAGCCGTTGCAGTGCGTATGGTTTCCGGGACTTCGGCTCCCCACGCGCCCTTGCCCCACTGCGCCGCCAACGCCTGGAATTGAGCCGGCAGCTCAACACAAATCCGCTCCATGGTTCCCGGATTGAGAGGCAGGTTGTACACGGCATCCAGATGGACATCGAGCATGGCCTCCATCTGGCTGGATCCCGGTTGTGCCAGGCCCACGACGCCAAGCGGGTACTTCGCACCCTCACGCAGGCTTCTCACGTCGGGCAGGCTGTATCCGTCCACCCCGGCGTCGATGAGCACCAGCTGCGGCCGCATCTGATCGATTGTGCACTGTGCGCTGCCCTTCTCGAAGATGGGCAGGGTTGTGATCACGCGGACCGGGCGTTCGGTGGCGATGTGAAGATCACGGATGAGCTGTTGGCCCAGGTCCGGTCGAACGAAGGCGAGAGCGCTGAGATATTCAAGTTCCATCATCTGCCATCCTCATGGTCTTCAAGCTTGTCGAGCGCAGTGGATACGTCATGGTCGATCCATTGCTGTCCCTCTACGGCGCTGGGGTGGTCGTCATGGTCGGGGTGGCCGTCGGGTTGGAGATCGTTGTACTCATCGTTGTCATCAGCGTTGGGGTAGGGGGCGGCGCCAGTGCCTCGCGGTCGGCGTAGAACAGATCGAGCAGATCCTGAAGGGAAGCACCCATGGTTGGACCGTCGAGCTCTCCCTCGGCCAACGGTGACAGGAGCCCGATTTGGAGTATGCCAGCGCTGGACGCCATGCTGATCATCTCGAAGGCGTCGCGTGGGATGATGACCTCCAGCCCGATCACGTCACCCAATTCGATGGTCGTGTCACCAGCCGAAGTGAAGGAGGACACCGTTCGCTCACGGAGCACCCGTACTACAGGCGCGCCGTGGACGAGCACCTTGGCCAGCGGTTCGCGTATCTCGGGCAGGGGGGTCGGCGTCGGTACCGCAGTTGGGGTCTCCTCGAGCGATGGTAGATCGATCCCGCTTCCCTGGGCTAGTTCTTCCAGCAGTTCCTCTGGAGATGCGTTCACCGGGTTGATGAAGCCTCCCATACCCGGCGGAGCCGGGTACTCGGTTTGATCCATCACCACCGGGTCTCGCACTTGATCGACGGCTACCGCCAGGTCCACCCGGTCGCCTGAAGAGACGCTTTCCGGCGCAGTTCCACGGGTTGAGATCACGACCAGCATCATATCCGGGTCGCCCATGCCCAGGCGCGCCAGGCGAGCAGCAGCCGGGTTTTCCGGTGCGACGATCGCGCTGAGAAGGATGGGTTCGAACTTGAGCACGTCCTGGATGAGTACGCCCCCGGAAACCTTCATGATTTCAAGTTCCTCTGGCTTTAGGAGGGATTGCAGGATCGGCTGGGCCGAGCTGTTGAGCTGGAGGGGTACATGCACCAACAGGTCATCGGGGATATCGATCAATCTCGTTCCAGCCGGGATGTCCTCGCGTGCTGCCAGGACGAGCGACGGCGCAGGCGCAAAGGCTGTGTTCATCACATAGAGCGCGCCTCCACCAACCACTGCGAATACCAACCCAACGATGAGCATGAAGCGATTGACTCTCATGATTTCAAGGCCTCCTCATCCACGCCCGATTTCGGAACTCATCGATAACGGGCTTTGACCTTCTCGATAACGCCTTCTAAAACAAGCCTTACGGTTTCACGCTGCATCGGGGAAAGGTCGTCCGCGTCTGCGGTCTCAAGAGCGAGCCAGCCGCGGGTGAACCATTCCAACCCCTGTCCTGCTTCTGCGGACCGGCTCAAGTCCCGTGCCCTCGCAGCCGCGATGGCCGTTGAACAATCCGTCAGCCGCTGGATGGCCTGCCCGAGTTCTACGACCCAATCAGGAGTCTTCCCGAGCGCCTGGAGATGGTCCTGCACGGTAGGGCGGTTTCGCATCGGTCTCAGGTTCCAAAGAAGATCGTCTGGAGAAAACCCGCCATCTCTGGCTCCTGCTCGTTTGCGATCAGGTTCCGAGCCCGCTCAAGCGCATCCAGATGTCTGCGTACGACGCTGACGATCGACTTGTTGGTCGCTGCTCGGGCAGCGAGTTCAAGCGATCGGCTTTTCTCCCCACTGTGAGCTGCATGGGCGCACGCGAGCGTGAGGGTGATGTAATCGGCTTCCATTCTTTGGGCTTGCTTGACCAGACGCCGCACGATGGGCTTCGATGTGCCTGTTCGGTCCGAGAGTGCCGACAGGGCGTCTTCATCATCCGGATCTGGGAGCCCTGGATGGCTCTTGTTCTTTTGTGAATTCGAGGAGCTGTTCCTGCGCGTCCGGACACGAGTCCTCCTGCCGACTTTTTCCGTTGAACTTTGATCCAGATGGTTGCCCTCACCGGGTATCTTTTCCTCGAAACCCATTGCCGATTTCGCTGCGGCGAGGGGTTCGATCCCACCGGTCACCATCTGTCGAAAAGCGCTAGCCTGGGCCTGTGATGCTGCTGTCAGGATGGCGGCCAGTTCCATCTGCGAATCTTCAGGGATGCTCTCAAACGATGATTGCAGCTCCTGGACGGCCCGCGGCGCCATGCCTTCGGCGAAGCATCTGCGCAGGATAGGCGTGCTTTTTTCATAGGCGCTGATCAGGCTGGACACCGTGCCGAAGGGAAGACTGCTTCGACGTGCCAGATTTCGAAGGCTCAGTCGTGGATCGCTCTCTTTCAAGGTCATCAGGCTGAGGGCTTTTTCATAAGCAGTCAGCTCGCGGTGCCCCAGGTTCTCCGCCAGTGCGAACGCCTGTAGATCGTCCTCCGCCCTGGCGATGATGGCGTCGATGGTCTTCAGGCCTGCGAGCCTTGCAGCCGCCAGCCGCCGGTGTCCTGCAATGGGACGATAGGTTCCCGCCTCGCCCAGCCCGGTGGACAACCTCTCCAGGTAGATCGGCTCGAGCACGCCGTGCTTCTTGACGCTCTCAAGCAGCTCTGCATCCTTCGAAAACCTCTCCGGATCGAACGTGACAAGCCTACTCTGGTGGGGCGAATCCTCGGTGATGTTCTCGATGGGAACAGGCAGGTGTGATCGCTGCAGTCGGAAGCCATTATCTCTTGCGCCTTTCGACGGAGGCAGAGTTCTGAACTCGGCTTCCGCAAGGGAAAGTTCCTCCAGCAAACTTTCGGGTGAGGCGCCTCTACCTGCCATGCGCCGTCTCCATCGCAGTGTGGAGTGCATAATCGAACTGCGTCCTTCGACCGTTTTCTCCGAATGGATCCTGGTCTTGATCGCGAGCTGGGTTGGATTTCTTCGGTCTTTCTTCATTAGATTGCGCGTGGAAGATAAACTGGCAGATCTCGTCCATGACGGGGGCGAATCTCTTGGGGAAGGTGCCGTATCGCCATCGTCCGCGCAGGATGGATCGCGAATAGGGGATCCCAGGCAGAACCTCAAATCCCATGGTTGTAAGCGCCTGGCTCGTCTGCAGTTTCCGCCGCCAGCGCCCGAGTTCTCGGTCTTCCCAATTGGAATTCCCAATGCCCATGGGTAGAAGCGCGCCGCGCTGACGGTGATGTTGAAGTGCGACTTTCAGCGTGTTGATCGTCGGTTTGGCCGTCTGCTGGGAAAGCATCACAGGGATGATGACGATATCCGCAGCGATGATCCCCATCGTCACGAGCGTGGGGTGTGTTCCCGTATCGATGATCAGAACGGTGTCTTCAGGGAATGGGGCGCTCTCCAGAGCGTATTTCAAGGAGGCAAGGGGAGGCGCTGCGTCCGCGAAGCTGACCAGATCCACACGTCCGGGTACGACGAAGATGTGTTCATCATGGCGGCTTTTCCTCACCGCCTGGTTTATGAGTTCCCCGGAAGGGATGCCCTCTGCTTCCAACTGCAGGATGTCCACTAGCGTTGGCGACTCGATCTGACCACCCAGGAGAATCGACGATGCGCCTCCCTGGGGGTCCATGTCTACGACGATGATCTTCTGCTGGTCTCTGAGGGTGAGATAACGAGCGAGCATGGCGGCGATGGTCGTCTTGCCGACACCGCCTTTCATGGATGTTACAGTGACGACCATGCGCTCTCCGATCATCAAGTGCGAGGGTATCGGGGAAGCCGCAAGCTATGGTTTTGAAAAGCGGTTGTGAGGGGGAACACAACCGACCAACTGGCGGCTTCCCCTTGCTTGCGACTTTAGCACGCTAGCATTGCGATGTGCGTTAGGTGATCGTTACTCGACGAGGTTCATCCACGTGCCACCTGTTTTCTTTGCTCAAGACAGGCATGGCGATTGTTCTCGTTGTATGTGCACATACAGCTGAATACCTGCAAGTGAGGAACATTTCTCGGTCCATAAATTTTTACTCGCCGGTATAGCTATTCAGTCCAAGCTTCTACGATCACCCATCATGAATTCGGATCTTGGAATTCGTTATCTTGTTACGTGTTTCCACCTCAAAGAGGAAAATGACTGAATTCTGTTCTTTCCTTCGGCCAAGACAGTCTTGTGAGTAGAACGGTGTACAATCAAATGGGTGCCTCGTTCATACGCATATCAGTGGCAACTTTAGGCTATCGGGGGATTCATATCTCGCTGAATATGAAATCCAAATCATCGATCTTTCTCTTAACAACTATACTGTTGGCTAGCTGCGCACTCGGTGGGAAATCCAATCCTGAAACGGGGACGCCTACACTTCCCGCACCGGTTCAGACGACGGACTCCGCGCCCGACCCAAACGCTACTGCCCACGTGTTTCTCGACTCCTGGGTCGCCGGGGATTTCGAGCACATGTACTCCATGCTCATCCCGGGAGAGCAGGTGGCGATCTCGTTCGATGACTTCGCGCAGGCTTACACCGATGTCAAGGATGCACTGGCAGCCGACCAGCTCGATTACGAGCTGGTCTCTGCGCTTGTCGTTAGCCCCGGATTGGCCGAGGTACGCTTTCGGGTAACGCTGCAGAGCGCCGTGCTCGGACCCTTCTCACGCGAGACGCAGTTGAACCTCGAGCGCGAACCCGGACAGGACTGGCGGGTGTCGTGGACCTACGCCACGATCCTGCCTGAAATGGAAGGCGGCAAACAGCTTTCGCTCTCAATCGTCAACCCGACGCGCGCCAACATCTACGACCGTGACAGCCAGGCGCTGGCGGTCGAGCCCCCGGCCGGCCAGGAGAACGTCGCCGGGCTGTGGATCGTGCCGAACCGTATCGGCGGCGAGGCGGCCGAGGAGAGCATGCTCACCACGCTGCGCCGGCTGTTCAACCTGGCCTCGACCGACCCGATTCTCGAACGCTACGACAACATTCGCGACACGGACTGGTTCACGCCGCTGGGCGAGGTGCAGCTTGAGGACTACCAGACCGTGGGCGGGCTGCTCGATTCGGTCGGCGGGGCGCTGGCCTACACCTATCCGGCGCGTTACTACTACGGCATCGGCCTGACGCCGTTCGCCGGCGGGGTCGCGCCGCATGCCGTGGGCTACGTAGGCCAGATCCAGGCGGAAGAATACGAACAAAGGCTCAAGCAAGGTTACGGGGGCGACGAATTCATTGGCCGCATCGGCATCGAGTTGGTTTACGAGAGCCAGCTGCGCGGCCATCCGGGCGGCACGCTCTACCTGCGTGACCCAGACGGCAACGTGCTGCAGACACTCGAATCGCGCGAGCCGGAGCCGCCTTACGCCGTCTACACCACGCTCGACCGCGACCTGCAGGAGGTCGCCCAGCGCTCACTGGAGGGTTTTTCGGGCGCGGTAGTGGTGCTCGAGCGCGATACCGGCGCCGTGCTGGCGTTGGCCTCCTCGCCCGGTTTCGATCCCAACCTGTTCAACCCGCAGAACCGGAATTTGAACGAAACGACGCTGCAAATGCTCTATTCGGCCAACCAGCCATTCGTCAACCGGGCGGTGCAGGGGCTGTACCCGGCCGGGTCGATCTTCAAGATCATCACCATGGCGGCCGCGCTCAAGAGCGGCCTGTTCCAGCCCGATACGGTGTATGACTGCCAGCTGCTGTGGAACGAGGTCCCGGGGGGGCCTGAACTCGAGGATTGGCGCAACGCCCGCGGGCTGCCGCCTTCCGGGAACCTGACCCTGCAGGAAGGGCTGATGCGCTCGTGCAACCCGTGGTTCTACCACATCGGGTACACGCTCTTCCAGAACGGCCTGCCGACGGCCATCTCCGACATGGCGACCGGCTTCGGCCTGGGCCAGTCGACCGGGATCGAGATCGGCGACGAGCCCGGCACTGTCCCCAGCCCGGAGACCAAGCTCGAGCGCCTGGGCCAGGAATGGGATTACAACGACCCGATCCAGCTGGCCATCGGCCAGAACTTCCTCGAGGTCACCCCGCTGCAGGTGGCGCGCTACGTGGCGGCGGTCGGCAACGGCGGCACGCTCTACCAGCCGCAGCTGGTGCAGAGCGTACAGAACGCCGAGGGCGAGGTGCTGCAGCAGTTCGCACCGGTCGAGCAGGGGACTTTGCCCATCAGCGCCGAGACGCTGGCGGCGATCCAGGAGGCGATGGTGATGGTGGTCGAGGACACGCGCGGCACGGCCTACCGGCGCATGCTTGGCCTGAAACTGAACGTGGCCGGCAAGACCGGCACCGCGACTACGACCGGCGTGGCCGAATCGCACGCCTGGTTCGCGGGCTACTCCTACGAGGGGCGCGAGGACCTGCCGGACATCGCCGTGGCGGTGATTGTCGAGAACATCGGCGAGGGTTCGGACTGGGCCGCCCCCATCTTCCGGCGCCTGATGGAGACCTATTTCAAGGGCCGCCCGATCCAGCCCTTCCCCTGGGAATCGCGGCTGTGGGTCGAGCGCACGCCCGAGCCTGAAGGAGAAGTGGGTACTCCAGAAGGATGAGTACCTATTGCTGTGCGTGGTTACTATAAACGGGGAAATTCCCAGCAATACAATTAACGTCGGCAACAACCCCACACAAGTCTATCTCCATTACTCTCGATCTGTTACCTTCTGAATAATTTCCCGATATATATTGGTGAACATTGGCCGGGCGGGAGTCGACGATACATGAAACGTGGAAAGAATCACGGGTTGGAGGACCACACTTCGAGCGATGACGAGCTAGCGATCAGAGCGCGTGGAGACCCGAGCGCTTTCGGCTTGCTCTATCGCCGATACCTCGATCGAGTGTATTGCTACGTATTCTCGAAAACAGCCGATCCGGCGATTGCAGAGGAACTGACTTCATCCATCTTTATGGATGTGCTAGAAGGGCTCCATCGATACAACCCCCGAGGCACTTTCGCGGCCTGGCTCTTTACGATTGCACAGCGACGGTGCGCTGATTTTCATCGTAGTTCCCCTCCTCTGCCCCTCTTGGTTGAGGCTTTGCCTACCTTCGAAGGTCAACCGGAAGATGAAATGGTTCGCAAAGACTTATTTCTTCGGCTTGAGGGGATCCTCACAAGCCTTTCCGAGGAAGAACTCAATATGCTTCGGCTTCGTTACGCTGCAGATCTGTCTCACGCTGCGATCGGTCAAATCATTGGAAAAAGTGAGGCGGCGACAAAGATGGCCCTATCGCGGCTGATCCGTCGTCTGCGCGCTTTATGGGAGATCGACGATGAATGATGACAATGCATTATTTGATTCGGTTCTGACTGATTATTTCCATGCCGCTTCACCGAGCGATTTCTTTGCTGAAACTCTCGAAACGCGGCTGGCTGCGGCACATCTCGAAGCCTACGTCAATCTGCCAATGTCGAGAAGGTCATCTGTTCGTTTGCGTCTGGCGGTGATCGGCGTGGTCATCGCGCTCGGTCTGGCGCTGGCACTCATTGGCCCTGAACGCGTTTGGGCAGCCTTCCAGCAGTTCTGGCAGCGCTACATTCCCGGCATTGGTCTGTTTGAGGAGACCAATGCTCTGTCTTTGGGAAAGCCCGTGGCGCGCACCGAAGCCGGCGTGACCTTCGAGGTGCAGGAATTTGTGGCGACGCAAGAGGATACGCGCATGAGAATCGTGATCCGGGGACTGCCGCTTCAAGGGATGCCAGAGGTTCCCCATATCAGCCCAGAAGCTATCATCGTGGAGAGGCTTGACGGGAAACGTCTGAGATGGAATACGGCATTCTACGGCCGGGTCTGGCCACCGTGTGAAGCAGCAGAATGCCCGGAATTGGAGGAAGAGCCGACTGACTATGGTCTCGGGTATATCCTGGAAGCGCTGCCGCCAGACACCGAGAGTGTGTATGTGATCTGGAACGTGAATGGTTTAGTCCCAGGTTCGGAATGGTCAGATCGTTGGGTGCTGGAGATTCCGCTTTCCCCGTTGGTGGAAACTGAAGCATCAGGCTTCGAACAGCTTATATACTCGCCGGAGGCGGTGCTGTCCATCGACGATATGCGGCTTTCCATCAAAAACGTCGTTCAGGCGTCCGATCGTACTGTCCTCGATGTGACCTGGAGCATGCCGCGATTGGAGGCTGTCGCCCAGGCGTCAGAGATGGCCCTGATCGATGATCAAGGTCGACGTTATACTCTGCTGCCGGGCGCGATGGACCTCGACGAAGTCAGCCCTGATCCGATCGCCATAGCGACCGAACCCTCCGGCTCACGCCGCCATCTCCGTAACGAGCGCTGGACGTTTGAGCCAGTTGCGCCGGATGCAATAACAGTGACGCTGCAAATCGGGACGATGTACCCACGCGCGGATGCCGAAGGATCCTTCGCGTTCGACCTGCCTGCCCAGCCCCAAGAAGGCGACTTTGTTCCCATCGATCAGACCTTCGAAGTCGCCGGCGGCGTGCTGCGCGTCGCTTCAGTCCGGTTTGTCTCAGGTACAGTAGTGATCGACTCTCGGGATGCTCCCCCGACCTCACGCAAAGACCAACTGCTGGTCGAGGTGGAGCTTGACGTCATGGAACAGCCTCCTGATGGTCGCTACGAGAGCATCATCCTGGAAGCAGGTTGGTCAGGCCCATCCTGGATATACCCGGACCCGATTTCTTCGGAGTCTTCCGGGATCATGGTCACGCGCCTCGTCTTTGATCCAGATAGGATCTGGAGCAACCATGTGCAGATCCACTTCGGAGAAGTGACGATCTATCGAGAGGGGCCATGGACTCTAAGCTGGGACGTGCCGGGTCGATGATGTTGATCCTGCAGGTTTGAGAATGTGTTGTATTCACGGTCATTTTGGTTCTGTCTGTCAGGTGGCTCGAGGGGACCTAGGACCACAGCGGAGTTGGGCAGGTGTGCCCCGTGAATTGCATCTGATGGAGCAGTTTTGCTATCTTGGAAGACAGACGTATGGGAGATTCCATGCGCCTCACCGCCAGAAAAGCGGGACCTCGCAGATCAAAGCCGGTAGACGCACGTTTACCCAATTCCATGGAAAATTAAGGGGGCATCTACGTGTCAAAACAGAGCAAGCACGCTCGAATTCAATCCGAAATCGTTGCCGCCTGTATTCGGCTTGGTTACCAAACAAAGAAGGAATTTCAAGGTGATGGCTGGCGAGCTGACGTGTTTGCCACAAAAAGTTCCCAGATGGTGGCGTTTGAGATTCAATTGAGTCCGCAATCATTGGATAAGACGCTTTTACGACAATCTCGGTATGATCAGATAGGAGCATCCTGCTGCTGGCTCTTCCAAAAACCTCCCCATGCATTAACAGAAGATAGACCTGACCTTCCAATTTTCTACGTATTCGAGTCGCAGAATGGAATGTATTGTGTGTCTCTCAGCGGGCGGAATCTGATCTCGCTTCCTAGCTTCGTAGAGCAGTATCTCTGTGATGGAATCAAGTTTGCCCGGTCTGCGCGAACCGCTCCCGACCAGATCCTCAAGCTGATTTTCTACGAGATGCGATGCTGGAAATGCGGTGCCACTAATCACCTGTTCTGCAAAGATGGAGTACTTCGTGCCGCGTGTAATGCAGAAATTCGTTCTGATGAAGAACTATGGGAGTCCAAACGACTTGTCCATCGTCCAGAGATAATTGCAGCTGCAAGAAAGTACATTTCGTCACCCGATGGATCGTTCCTAAATTTGGGAGAGATTAAACCCCGGTACAGCAAAACAGTAGGCAAATCATATATCTCGTTCGGGTGCCATACGTGCGATAGTATCTTCGGTGATTGGTTCGTTTCCAATGAAGAGCTGTCTGTATTGAATGGTTATGGTCAGGTCGCTTCCTTCGAGGTCGCGATCAGCCTTGATCCACCAATTGAGCTTCCAATTCCACATTGGTGCTATCCATTGAGTGGTGATTTCTGTGGATAAGGTGCAGCCTACCACTCACTTGAGGCGACCTATAATGAAATCTATCTGCTACCTTTTGCCAAGTGGGGAATGGTGGAAGCAGTATGCCGAGGCACACCCTGGCAGTAAACCTCCGATCTATTGTAGGCGTTTAGAACCTCAAACGATCGAATAGGGGCTTTATTTGTAGTCGTTTAGATTCGCGTGAGTCAAACATCAATACTATAGGATCCCTACGGCAACAACCTAAAAGAATTAGATAGAACCGTAATGGAAGATAAGCTTTCCCCAATCTTTAACAGAGCCTGTGATCATTCTTGATGAAGATAGAGATTTCATTTTTAGGAATGATTAGATATGAGTCGGCCAATCGCGACTATAGGGTGTAATTTTCCGGTATTAAAGGAAGGGCCCATTATGAATGATCCTCATCTCGACGACCAATTCTTCCCGGAAAATTCTTTTTGCTTGGCTATTTTTCCCCTTCGCCGAGGTATCTTTTTATCGCTTCTTGAGCAGGATCCTTACCGATAGAAAATGCGCTAGCAGGGGCCCGAGTCTTTTTGGTATTGTTCAGATCGAATTTTGAGATGCAACTAACGAATGTGTAACGCCAAATCTATTGACTTCCGATGTGTCCATCTCTATGATGCAGTCATCATCGAGTTTGCAGACAATTCAAAATTCTCAGAAAAATCCGCTTAGAAGCGGCGCCTCGACTTTAAATCCCCCCTTTCAGACTCTTACTGGATCGATCCCTCCTCCACAATCAATGCCAAGGAAATCATACGTAGATTGCAGCCTTCACCCTCCTGGTCCTTCGTACTCTACCAGCCAAGGGAGTGGTTGCATTCACACGGGGATAAATCTCCATCCAACAGATCATTGATCTTCTTCCCTCATAAGCCCCACTTCCTGGGTGAGCGGTTCTTGTAGGGTGGTTGATCTTGCCATTTTCTAACAATTGAATATTCGATAAGCGATTCAAGGCTCGGTTCGGGATTTCACGCCCGTCCGGGCTTTTTTGCGTTCCAGTTCTATTGCCTTTTCAGCAGTTGTTAACCCCCATTGAATTCATATTTGCCGCTTTGCATGAAAGGAGGAAATCCAGCCTGGATCAGTGGTACCTACAAATCGATCGCCTTAGATCGCGAGAAGAGGCCTCCTCCAGGGGGTCTTTTCGTTTTCCCGAGCATCATCAAGGAGGTGGACCATGATCAAGAAAGTTGCGTATCGGCTGGAACGTTCGAAGACCTCGCTGGAGGAAGTTCTCTCGGATGAGATCCGGGATGTGATCCAGCGAACAGTGCAAGAGGGGAGAGCCGCAATACGGGAGGGATACCTCCGACGAAACTGCGCCTCCGGGCCCGAGTTTCTCGTCGCGTGCGAGATTGCCGAGAGCTCGGGTCTGCGGATTACGCCGTGACGAAAGAGCCAAGGAATTGAGATCGCTTCTGGTCAGGCCGACGGTGAGATAACACGGTTCCGTCTCTGCCAGAACGAACGCGAATCGATCAAGCTCTAGTCGGAACAATGAATTTTGTATATGGTGGTTCTTTAGTCCAGTCCCACTCAAGTTACAATGATCGTGAAAGGGATGTCGACCCATCTCGCGATGGTCACAACAAGAGGTATAGCAAGGAGTGCAAATGGAGATCCATTCTCTGCTAGAGGTGAAGCGCGAGGAAATCGAAGCGCTTGCTGCCCAATATGGCGTAAGTAAATTACGGGTTTTTGGTTCGGCTGCGCGGGGCGACACGACATCCGCCAGCGATGTCGACTTCCTGGTGGTGCTTGAGCCAGGACGGAGTGTAATGGACCTGGGCGGACTCTTGATGGATTTGCAGGACTTGTTAGGATGCGATGTGGATGTTGTCACGGAGCGCAGCCTCCGTCCGCGCATCCGGGATAAGGTGCTCAACGAGGCCAGATCGTTATGAGGGATGATGGCAGTCGACCGCAGGATATCCTCGACGTGATCGATCTGATCGAGAAGTACACAAGTGAAGGACGTTCAGTATTTGATGAGAATGAGCTTCTTCAGGCTTGAGTCGTTCATCAACTTCAGATCCTTGGTTAGGCAGTCAACAAACTCTCTTCAGCCCTCCAATTGACCAATCCCCACGTACCGAGGTCCAAGATGATCGGCATGCGCCATATCCTTGTTCACGATTACACGGGTACTGACGCCGATGCTGTTCGGGCTGCGGTTGAGAAAGAGCTACCCGTATTAAAGCATCAGATAGAAGATATCCTTTCAGATCACGGTGTATCCGCTTGACACTTAACGAGGATTCGATTCCAAGGATCGCCGACTCTACAAGCATGTCCAGCCAAAGAAAAGAAATTCTCTCGAACGTGAAAACCTGCTTGCATAACTATTTCCCTGGTTCTTGACCTGAACCAACTCTAAATATCGGATTCACTCTTTTGCCGCTGGATTCACCCCCGGCGGTTTATTCGTCTTGCCTTGCGGAAGGGAGATTTCAATGCGCAAGCGTGCATATTCGCCTTCGCCTTCATCTTCTCTGCCTCAAAGAAATCAACGTTGGAAGGCCTACCGGCGAAAAGAACGAGGCAGGCTGATCGTTGCTGTCCTAGAACACCTCTATGGGGAACACCAAGCCCGACTCATGTGGACAGACTACCTGAAATCCAAATTGAACCGTGGTCAACTGGAGCAAGTTACATGAAGGTATCCAGGAGTGCGTTCGGCTGGCGGAAGCGGTTGCGCCGCTGCACTGATGGTTGGAGCACATGGATATGAAGCTGATCGCAGGAGCCCCCGGTGCCGGGAAGACGAACCGGCTGGTAAGTGAGATTCGCCAACGTTTAACCGAGGGCGTCTCGCCCTATATGATCCTGGCCACGACTTTCAGCCGCCAGGCAGCTAGAGAAATCGCCGACCGAATCGGCGGTGAAGTCCCCGTGCGGACCATCCACGGCATGGCGTACTGGCTAATCAGGCTGGCTCGGCAGGCGCGTGGGGATAAGGTTCCACAAGTCATATCAGAGGATAAAGCGCTTGCCCTCATGGAACGCGCTGCAAAGGAGCTCGACGTCCGATTCATCGAACCGAGACAGGCCATCCAGGATATGGAGCGAATCCGCTCTCGAGGAGGGAAGTACGAAGCTTTGCATCCACAGGTACGGCAGATGATCCAGCGATATTTCCAGATCCTAAGAGCCGAGAACCTTGTTGATTTTACAGGGTTGCTGGAGCAGTGCACGAGGGAGTTGGAAGACGACGAGCTGCGATCGTTTCTCAGAGGCATATGCGTGTTTGTCGACGAGGCTCAGGATGTCAATCCGGTGACCGAGTGGCCAGTACTGGATGTGCTGCTCAAAGGATCGAGCGAGTTTGTCCTTCTGGCTTCTCCTTCTCAATCCATCTACGGTTTTCGTGGGGCGAATTGGGAGAAACTGGTAGCAGGTTTCCCCCAGGATTTGCAGACCGAGGTGATGCTCGAAAACCACCGCTCGACGCCTGAGATCATCAGCGCCGCTCGACTGCTGGCGGGTCCTGATGCGAACGGCATGATCCCGAAACGGCCGTCGCTCGGCATGCCAGTGATCGCCGTGGATGCGCTCAACCCCGAGATGGAGATCGACTACGTTGGACGTCAGCTCGCCCAATGGATCGAAAGCTTCAGACAACAGGGCGTCGCGATTTCGGAGATCGCTGTGCTTACCAGGACCCATGCCCAGCAGAATCCGCTGCAGATCGCGCTGCGGTTACGGGGGATTCCGTATCAGATCGTGGGGTCGGCGCAGGACGTTTTCCAGCGTGAAGAGACACAGGCCATCCTCGGTTATCTAAAGTTGACGCACGATCCAATGGATGACGGGATGCTGGAGTCGATCATCAACTATCCGCCATGCGGGGTCGGGAACAGAACCCGTTACCAGCTGCGCCGTGATGAGGTTCTAACCTGGGACCACTTGATCGCGGTCCTAGCGAAGCCGGGCATATATCGGGAGCAGGTAGTGCAGCGGGCGAACCGGATCCTCGACCTGCGTGAAATATTCGCCGATCTACGCGGGAAGGATCTGAAAGTCTCAAACCTTGTAGCGAACATCATCCACTTGAGTGAAATCTCGAGTTACCTCAACAGCGAAGGCGACTTCGCAGCTGCTAGGGCACTGGGAGAACTTGTAAGGACATGCGTGGAGTTTGGCTCGTTGGGTCAGTTCGTAGAGTATCTTGAGGAGCAGGTTGGCCGACCCCGACAGGCGGAGGGGATCCAGCTGTCAACGCTCCACGCTTCAAAGGGTAGGGAGTGGCGAGCGGTCATTATCCCTGGCTTCCACGATGGATTGCTGCCGCTCGAAGGAGCGGATCTTCAGGAAGAGCAGAATCTGGCATTCGTGGGGCTCACGCGCGCCAAGGATCAGCTCGTCCTGACGATGTCACGTGCCATGCCCATGAGCCCACTGCTTGCAGGAGTTCCCGTGACTCCTGTACGGTGGCCATAGGCCTCGGTACGAGCTCTTCCATCACCTTGCGATGACCAATCCACTATGCGATGACTAACGATCATGTCACGCGAAAAGACTTGACTCGAGCCTGGGACATTGGAGAGTATTCATGTATGGATGACAGAAAGCCTGATCTGCTGCACGTCATGGAACGATCTGGAATCGTGATCGCTGCGTGCGGTGACCGAACGAACATCATGGTCCGCTGTCCGTTTCATCACGATTCGGGCAGGCCGAATATGAGCGTCAACCTCAATAGCGGGCTCTTCCACTGCTTCCGCTGCAACCGAGGCGGGGATGTCTATGATTTCGAAGGCTTGCTCGTGTTCGGCGATACTTGGGACCATCGAGCCCCCGAGATGTTCAAGGAGGTGCTGCGGCGACTACAGGTCCTTGATATCCCCCTTGTCGATGTGAAACCGCAGCCACCACCCAGGGAATTGACGAGCGGGATCGCTCAGGTGCTCGCGCTGGCCAGTCGCGTCTATCATCTGAGCTTGATGAGCGAGGTGGGAGGAAGTGCCAGGGAGTATCTCCTCTCCCGCGGGATTGACCTTCCTGCAATGCGCAGGTTTCGCATCGGGTATGTCACCCGAGGCGGCCTCATCGGTGCTCTGGCAGGATACCCGCCGCAGTTGAGAGAAGCGGCGGAGGTGGCCGGGCTCTTCGTGCGTAACGATCGAGACAAACCCCGCGAATGGCTGATTGGTCGGATCGTCTTCCCCGACGTTTCGAAAAATGGGACCGTCCGTCACATGATCGGCAGGTCCACGCGTAAAAGCGCCTCCCTCAAATATCTTAGCCTGGGTGGTCTGCCTAAGGTCATATGGGGTTTGGGAAACATCAACAGGCGCAAGCCCGTCATCCTGACGGAGAGCATCATCGATGCCGTGAACCTATGCCAGATGGGATTTCAAGGAACGGCGGTTAATGGAACGGGTATCCCCGGGTACCTTCTGCCCAGTCTTCAGAGAATCCCCATTCTCCTTCTTCTGTCACAGAACGATCCCGCGGGATGTGAGGCCATTTTCCGATGGCAGGCCAAACTACCAAATTCAAGGCTAATTGATCATCCCTTCCTGGAAGGAGAAAAAGATCTCAACGATCAAGTTGCTGCATATGGTTTGGAGAAGACCACATCGCTCTTGCGGCGCTCATTAAAAAAGGTGGGTGTGGTCAATGGAGTAGACGCTTGAACAAAAACTGAATGGAAAAAATGAGTTACCGTCAGCGGCTGTGTTGTTGATGACGACGCAGCCGCTTAGCTTATCTGCACAGGAGGGCAGAAGTCATGGATAGATATCATCGGCGTGACCAGCCGGATGTGATTCCTGCACAAGAGCGGGTCCCGTTCAGGAAAGGGATGGAAAACCCAGAGAACCAACTTCGCACAACAGCGAAACCGAACCCAAGTCCTCGACCGATGGTGCGGCTCTTCATCCCGCGGGGTTCGCCCCTCGCAGAGGGACGGCTTCCGGCGCAGAAGCAGGATGTCGATGGCGGGTGGTTTGTGGACCTCGATCCGATCTCGCTGGCGGCGCTGCTCACGAGCGTGGGCAAGCCCTGCGGGGTGCAGCAGGCCTCCATGGAGATGCCAGGGTTGACCCGCTCCGACCCGCAGTCTTCGGATGAGGATGACAGCTCGACAGAGGATGCACCATGAGAAATGTATCGATTATGGCCTCCGGATATACCTGGACTTGCCCGGAATGCGGCAGTGAGAACTACATCGGGGCAGCCCCCCAGCAAGTCGCCTGTGATCGCTGTCAGGCGCAGTTCGAGGTTGCGGACCAGCTGCATCGGATGGTCGAGCCACAGAAGAAGCAAATCCGTATGTTCGAAGTGGGAGGGGATGACAGGCTGGAGGCGGGGGAGATGGACGAGATCCCGTTCTAAACCAGCGGCGAACTCCCTGCACCCTCATAGCAACATGAGGATCCCATGGTCTCAGGAACATAGAGGAAGTTGATCTGTACTTGGGGTGAGCAAAGCAAAAGGGAAGCAACAGGTGATCTCTAAGTAGCTGGATATTCTCTACTCCGCTGAGATTACCAAATTCCCGGCGGCAGAAGGCTACAAACCTCTCTGCCGCTTTTCCATTCAATTTAACAAGCGAGCAGGATTTGCCGGTCCAATTGCGAAATGAAAGGAGGACGTGCGATGTGTGAGGGCCATGTACTCGAGTTGCTGAAGGATCACCTGAGCTCCAATGAATGGATGATCCTCTTCGTGGGTGATCTGAACTCTTTAGCGCACCAGGATCATTTCCGAATCGGTCAAACGCTGCACAACAATCAGTACGCTGTAGTCGAGCTCGCAGAGTTCGGCTATTTCCCGGGAGGGACTTTGTTTGCCGTCAAGCACAGGCCGAGGCGGAAGAGGCAGGGGGTTGCAGCTCTTTCCTTCATCGAAGTTCATGATGGCGAATTGGCGGAACGCGAATACGTCGATGTCATGGATCGAGTGAACTGGAGTCGGGTGATCGGGATCATCAAGGGGCGTACAAGATGGGAGAAAAGAATTGCTGAGCATTATGCGATGGAGTTGGAGATGGAATAAGGCTTAGATCCGAAGTTCCAGCTTGATGTATCGGTAGAGCGTGCATCTCGTTCCGCTGGATATGCCTGACGGATGGCGCGGAAATTCTGAGATGTGGTTGCTTCGCTCTCCTGGGCGCGCCAGACGAGAAAGGCTTTTCGGACGATACGGGAAGCTGTCGGAGAGGAGGGGTTAGTAACGAACGCATAACGTTGCTTGGCGACTGGAGCACCTAGAATGATCGTACGAACTGGTACAGGTCCGAGTGACTTCACTCATTCGATGCGGAGACGATGAATGCGATTTTGGCTGACCGCTCTCCTGATAGGGGGAGCTGCTCTTGGGCTGTACCTGGCTGCAGGGGATATCCAGATCGTGAGCGCTGCCCCTTCCTTTGATTACTCGGACGTGCACTGGCTGATCAACACCCCGTGCCTGGGGTGGCAGCTTATCGAATCTGAGGATGCACCTGCGCAGGTGTTGTGCAGCGGCATCTTCCCGGGTGATCAGGCCGTGATCATCATCCCCACCCCCTACATCAATCATCGCGTGCCAGCACTGGCATTCGTCGATGTCCCGCTCGTGATCCAGGCGGGTTGGACGCCAGGAACCTTCGGTTGGTCCGATAGCAGCCCCAGGACGATCGAGTGGTCCGGCAACCGGATCGAAGGGTATCGCATCGAGCTGGGTCTGTCCCCTGACCCGACTACAACGACCGTTACATGGAGCTCGGCAAGCGACGGGAACCTCTCCGCTTTCTCTCTCGATGCAAGAATGAAACTTTACAGCGAAAACCAGTACGCCCAGGCGTGCGTTTCTTCATCGCTGGGCAAACTGCCGGAGAGCCTCGGAGGGTTGAAGCTATGCCCGGCTTCCGCGGTGCAGGCGCTTCTGCCTGGTGGACTCCTCACGGGTCCGTCGGGAGAGCAGCTCGACCGCTACACCTGGGACAACGCCGGCGTCTTCCGAGGAGGCTGGTTTGGCGGGCTTTCGCAGTGGGCGTCGGTGACCGGATCGGGCAGCGTGGGTGGGCATCCAGCGTATCGGACGCAGTTCATGGCCGGCTGGGCGCTCTACGCCCGGGTGCAGTGGGATTACCACTGGAAGCGCTTCGAAGAAACCGTCCAATACTGCGGGTGGGAGGTATACGGCGAGCCCGGCTGGTATTGGGACTGGACGCAGTGGCCTCCCACCTGCATCGATGTGGAGGAGACCTACTGGCAGAAGTTCTGCCCGCCGAACAATCCCGAAGCGGGATGCCCCCTCATCACCTACGGGATCACTTCAGACTGGTGGCGCTACATCGAGAGCCTCGAATCGCGTACTATCTACGTCCCCGGCCAGGGCTTCCAGCCCCACCTTGATCTAGAAGTCCTGCAGTCGCAATCGCTTCTCACTGGTCCATAGCTGTACAGTCGATAACCCATACACCAGCTATTTCAGAGGCCTCTGTGTTCCCGGAGGCCTTGTTCTTTGTGTGGGGAAATCCTTCACAGAAATGGAGTCCGGAACAGGCGTGATTGTGGAATATCCCGGAGGGGAATAACGGATGACTAACGGCTGGCTCACTGAGCCCTAACACAGTTCGGCAGCTATGGAAGCTAAAGTGGATCAACGGATAACCCTGGAGGTAAAACGAAATAAATGTGACCGAAGTTTTCTTGGGCGCAGGAGGCTTCCTGCTGCTCCTTTTCTTCTTGTTCTATTCTGTGCGCGTCCTCACATATGCACGGAGCGACCGACCGGTTATCGATGAAAGGCTGCGCAGGTACGCAAGTGCTCCGGAGGTGTAGTTGAAAGTCCGTTGCCACTCTGCGCTATGGGATTGGGCTTCTTACCAACCTATGATGCCGTAATCGGATCGTGGTCACGGCAGAATCTACAAACTGTATCCCAGATCTGTAAGCCTCAATCGATTTTCCCTTCATGATGTCCAGTCTTGTTTGAACTCCGAGATTGGATCTCCACAATACTTCTTTGCACAGCTGATCCCCCATCTCCTCCTCAAAGATTAAATCACACTCCAATAAACCGGCAGGGCTGGTAATACACCCCTGACCTGTTGGAAGGTGCAGCTGGGATGAAGACCGCTCTCAGCGGGAGCACGCCTGTCCGCGAGGGCGGTCTTTAACAGTTCCGCCGAATGTTTATTGGAAGAAGAGAGAAAGGACATGACGATCCAACGTTCGTTCTTGGACGAAGTGCGCAGCTCAGCCGCGAAGGCAAACCGATGGAATCTGACCCATCAAAATGGAGGTTCGCTCCTCCAATCCATTCCGTTGCGTGAGAGGCCAGTTTATCGAGTGAGCTACCAGGCGAAGGACTGTAACGTGCTCGAGCTCCTGGCAGCGCTTGTGGGTGGTAAGGACCAAATAGAAGTTGCTGCTGCACTTCTGACCCGATTTGAGTCGCTCCAGAGTCTTTCTCGGGCGACCATCCACGAGCTGACCTCGGTCTACGGGATCGGGCTTGCCCGGGCAGCCTGCGTCAAGGCAGCCCTGGAGTTGGGGCAGCGAAGAATGATCTCTCAGGAGGATCACGCTCCAACGATTCAGTCTCCCGATGACGCCGCAGCGGTTTTGGTCCCTCTCATGCAGGATCTCGAGCAGGAGCACCTGTACGTTCTGATTTTAGACACGAGAAATCGGATCATCGGTGAGCCGCTTGAGATTTACCACGGATCTCTCAATTCCTCGCTGGTGAGGGTAGCCGAGCTCTTCCGCCCGGCAATCCAGGCCAACGCCGCCGCGATCCTGGCTGCGCACAATCACCCTTCGGGAGACCCAACGCCTAGCCCGGAAGACATCGCCATCACCAGGGCGGTCGTCCAGGCCGGGAAGCTCCTGGATGTAGCCTGCATCGATCACATCATCATTGGTCGAGGGCGGTTCGTATCTCTTAAGAGCAGGGGGCTCGGTTTCGATTGACAGGGTAGCGAAACAAGAATGAAACAGCATCGAGGTCCATTTGTGTGAGTGGTATCAGTACCATTCTGCGTTGATGTAGTTGGTTCGAATTAATCGGAATGAATGGAAGGGAGTCCCTCTCTCCAGAGGACTCCTTTTCCGTTTATTCAGAATAGAGGTCGTTATGGCCAGCAATTTGGAAACCAGCAAACCTGACAAAGGTCCTTACGTGAAGGATCTGCGGGAAGGCATGGAGTTTATCGGCTACTTCGTTGGCCGGAATCCACGCCTCGATCCATTTCGGGATCCAGGTCGAGGCATGTATCTGCGCATGCAGCTGGTCGATCGAACGGGGTTCATCGAAGCCAGGATGTGGGAGGAAGGTGATCAGATTTTCGAAGAGATAAATGGTGGAAGGTTGGTCAAAGTAGAAGGAGTCGTCGAGAGGTTTAGGGAAGAACTGCAGGTAAACATCAGGCGCATGCGTGCAGCACGAGAGGAAGAGGTTGATCTCGCGGAGATGACCCGAACAACCGAACGTGATATCGATGAAATGTGGGAGATGGTGCTGGAGGTGATCAACAATATCACGGATCCGAACCTGTCTGCACTCGTTCGCCATTTCTATGCGGACCCGGAATGGATCGCACAGGTTCTAAAAGCACCGTCAGCCCGTCGAGTTCATCATGCTTACTCTGGTGGATTTCTTGAGCATGTGTATGAGCTCATCTTGCTTGCACGTCCCCTGCTTGACCTGTATCCAGAGCTTGATCGGGATTTGCTGATAACTGGCATTCTTCTCCACGATATCGGTAAGATGCTTGAGTTGTCTTGGGGATACGATACCGACTACACGGATGAGGGTCGATTGCTTGGGCATATTGTCCTTGGTGAACGGGAAGTAAGCATGGCGATTGAAGGGATTGTGGGGTTTCCAACGCGCCTTGCTCTTGAAGTAGTGCATCTCGTGATCTCTCACCACGGCACATACGAGTGGGGATCGCCCCGTCGTCCCAAGACCTTAGAAGCAGCAGCCCTTCATTATCTGGATAACCTGGATGCGCAAGTTAACCGTTTCGCGACGCTTCTCGCAGATACCAAACAGAACGGGCATCCTTGGACCAGCTATGACCAGCTGCTTCGGCGTTCTCTCTATACGGGGATTGACTCCACGTCATTGGAACTTAATTAGATTCAAGAAGATAAGAGACGGCTGGATGCGGGTGGGTAAACAAACGTCCCCTTGCCGCATCCAGTCTTTCTATCTTTATCCATCGTGCTTGGATTTATTGGGTGTATCACCCGTGGAATCCACGAACCATTAACGCTAACCACCTGATCCGGCAGGATTCGAAAATACGTGAGAGCCCTTTTTGCTTTTAAGGAACTCTATCCTTCTTTAGGAGAGGTAGATGTGTCGGAAAGTGGAATGAGCCCGCGCGGGCGAAAGCCTGGCATAGAAGAATCAGAAGGACCTCTATGGATCTCCAACTACTTGCGTCAACGGTCTCAAGTTGCTACAATTTAAAGTGGAAAAGGATCCCACCATTTGTGAGTGATCCTTTCTTGCCCCGAGCGTGCCCCCCTCACGTTCGGGGCATTTACTCTCATTTAGTTCTCCTAATCCCGGATATCCCTGGAAAGCATTTCGTGAGGTGTATATTTTCGATGATTTACGATTCTGACTAATGGCCTACCATTTGCTATCACTATTGTTGATCAGGTGGTCATTAAAAGTGATCAGAGTGGATCAAAGTTCCCAATTAATAACCTAGTGGATATTAATATTAAAACGAATAATTATTAATCTCAGAATATGGTATTATTTACTCAAGAATCCGCGGTACATTGGAAGGGTATGAAATGATTGGGTCAAAGATCACTTCAAGCGGACAAACGACGATACCGAAAAGGATCCGCGAGCGTTTTAACCTCACGCCAGGCGACCGGGTGCTATTCATTGAGAAGGATGGCGAAATCATTCTCCAGCCGATAACTCAGACCCTTCGAAATCTTAGGGGGAGCGTCCAAGCCCGAAAGAAGACAGAAGACTTTGAAAAAGTTCGCCAGGATGTTAAAAGGAGGGTCGCTAGGAGATTGGTCGATGGATAGCTATTTCGTCGACACCAATCTCTTTTTACGCTACCTGACGAATGATGTTCCGGATCAAGCGCAGGCTGTAGAAAGGCTTTTGCTGCAGGCTGAAGCCGGAAAGCTCGAGCTTTATACAAGCGTTCTTACGATTGCGGAGATCGTGTGGACGCTCGAGTCATATTATGGAATGGCAAAGGATCAAGTACGTGATCGAGTCGTAGGCATCTTGAATACACCAGGACTGAAGGTAGAAGGATCGGAACTAATTGCGAGGACAATGCTTTTGTACGTCGATGGAAATATCGATTTCGTGGATTCTTATAATGGCCTCTGGATGCAGGACCATGACGTTCTCGATGCCATAACATTTGACACAAAGCACTTTGACCGCATACCCGGAATCACGGCCCGAACCCCACAAGACTTCGACTGAGGACACCGCATATCCAGAACTACCGAGGGGATGGGGGATACGGTCCTTGTTAAACCTGCTGAAAGGCAATCAAGGACGGGACTGAGCACTTCACCGAAGCGATCCGGGTGAGCTGACCCCTTTGAGGTTGTTGCTGTTGATGCTCAATAACGGAAACAGGAATTGGGATTGTCCTCGATGTACGGAGCGCTTCAAGGCTCATTCTTGAGAACATTGCTGAAGTTGGAACAAGCAAGGTCAAGGGAGAATCCCGTTAATCCTTGAACTAGTCTCCAAAATGGTCTAATCTCAAGCAAATGCTGAATTTAGCACTTTTTCACGGATAGACCAGATTCCTCCTGCTTTGGGGACGAGGATCACCAAACGACATCTTGGGGGTCACAAATCTGGTTAATGAGCAGCTTAATTTCACCCTTTTGGATACTACGTGGACCGTGATCCGCACAATGTCACGTTAGCCGGATGAATCCATTTTAAGCAAAGTGCTGCCTGCGGGCATGCTGTTCAACTTCTGAGCCGCGCCTGAGAAAGCGTGGCCAGCGAAGGGGGCCTGCCTGAGTAAATCATTCCTTTGGAACAAGTCAATTGGGTTCTTAGATTTGAGAACATTAAGCATGTCTAGATTTCGGATTGAATGGTGCTATGCTCTTGGAAAAGGACCAGAAGAGAATTCGCTTTCCGGGTTGCGGTAGCCAGGGCTGCCGGGTGTGAATCTACTGGAAGATCCGAAGGCTGAGATCTAGCTGCACATTTGGAAGTGTGGGGCGGGCCGCTCCTGTCGTGGCAGAGACCATTTTTCATCCGGCTAACGTCTCGCAGTAGGCGACCGGGGATGCGGCGCGATTGGCAAGATTAGATCCGGAAGTTGGAATTTGATCAGGTGGCCAGGGGGAATGCCCCGGCGCCCAAGCTCGAATTGTTACCCAGCAGAAAATTGTCTATGGTCACGAGTGCTAGAGCAGTGAGGTTGCATTCATGCGAGCCAATTACACAGATGTCTGGTATTTGAAAGGCCAGGAAATATCTGGATCTCAAAAGGCGGTTGATCTTCCATTCAATCGTGTCAGTGCGCGGGCTATTATCGTTCGGAGGGAGGATGGTTCGCTCCTCGGCACGCTTCATAAACAGGGAGGAATGTATGCCCTTCCAGGTGGCGCAGTAGAAGATGGTGAGAGCACGCTTCAGGCAGTTATTAGGGAGCTTACCGAAGAAAATATCAACCTAACCAATCCAGAGTGGCTCCCGAGTGTGGCTGTTGATTACTTCGAGGGATTTTGCGAGTTAAGTGTCTGGCACATTGTCCTTGTAGAGGATGCTGATATTGGCGAATCAGACGAAAATATTGAATCAAGATGGATAACACAAGACGAGGATGTTTGGTATCCATTCATGCATGAAGATTTAGTTATAGCACTTAATCGTTACGTTCCGGGTCTGGCTAAGGCTACCGCGGCTGTCCAGAGTATATAAACGGCTGGGTAACGTCTCGCAGGAGCTGACCGGGGATGCGGCGCGAATTCCAATCGATGGAGCAGGTGCCGGAATCGAGAATTCCAGGCCAGCTAGCGAGCCCCGGCAGCTCAGCTCAAAGCTGTTATGCTGCGCTGCGTTGGATTTATGCATGTATCATTTAATCAAGGATTTAGCTGTCGAAAAGGTAAATCGCTTACTATCAGCCTCTCTGCCCAATGGGGGAATCGCAAAATGATTAACCATCATTGGAATTCTCCTAGCCTTCGAGCAATATTCATTGCTTCTGTATTCTTTGCTTCGATCGGACTTGTTATTCTCTCAGCCTCACTTATCAAATCGGGATCAACTCAATCTTTATATCCACCAATTGTGGCTTCTCAGCTTGATGAAGGGATCCAATCAGACCTTGGAGTAGCCTCAAGTTTCCAATCATGTGGAACCTACTTCTTGAGCCTCCCCGAGAAGTGCCTTGTAGGGGGTGAGTATGTTCCTCGTACGGACTTCCCTGATCAACGTTTTCCTGGCATTCCAGATGATTAATAACTTTGAACTGCGCAGCATAACGTCTCGCAGGAGGCGACCGGGGATGCTGCGCGATTTGACAGCGATAGAGCGGGAATGCGATATGGGAATTCCTAGCCAGAGTGAATGCCCCGGCGCCCAAGCTTGAATTGTTATGCTGATTAAGCATTCCTTTGAGAAGGACCATGTCTAAGCAGCGCTGGAATCCAGGCGATCAAATAATGTACCGGGGACTTTGGAAGGGATTCATATGGTGGGCAATCCCTGCTACGGTTATTCAGGATTCGCCGGAATTGATCGCTCTCTATTGGCCGGCAGGAACGCCGTGCAAGCGTACTAAAAAACGAGCCACGGCTCGTGATGTCTTCCTCAATCCTAAACCGATTCTCTCGGATAGCTATTGGACTGACACAGATATCCTGATGCTCTGTCGTGAGAGCGAGGCCTACAGCATTAATGCGATGCGATCTGCCGAGAAGGGTGAGCTCTTGTGGTGGTATGTAAATCTACAAGCTCCCCTTCATCGGATGGAGGTGGGCTTTGAAACTGAGGACTATCTCTTGGATATCGTGTTTGAGCCCGATCTTAGTGGGTGGAAATTGAAGGATGAAGATGAACTGGCAGAAGCCGTAGAGTTGGGCATATATACAGAACAAAAGATGCATGAGATCTATGTGGCAGCCGACGAAGCTGTTCAAAGCATAACTTCGGGGACTTCACCGATCAGCAAGATGTGGTCGGCATGGCGTCCGCCGAAGCAGTGGGGGGTTGCGGAGATGCCCGAAAATTGGGCTGCCGATGCATCGGATCCCTACAGGCGGTAGGAATTCGTGTTTCAATCAGCATAACGTCTCGCAGGAGGCGACCGGGGATGCGGCGCGATTTGCAAGCGATGGGGCGGGGCAGGGCGTCAGGAATTCGCAGCCAGGGTACGTCCCCCGGCGCCTCAGCTCGAGGCTGTTAGGCTGCTCTAAATGCATAGGGACTAAAGGTACTTTGATGGCTGATATGCTAATTATTCCTGGTTATATTGGCATGTGCTGCCTCTTCACGTCCCCGCTTGCAGGAATATCAATCATTATTTTCTTAAGATCCCGGAGTGAGTATAAGCGGCTGTCGAACGTCATTCTCTATGTAGGATTGGGAGCGGTAGTACTAGGTGCTATTGGAACATTACCTTACCGTGTATTATTTTGTTGTGTTGATGACAAATTGGCTTTCTTGCGGGAATCGATTGTAGAGATCGCACGGAATTCGCTCTACTTTGCCTATATTGGATTTGGTCTTTCCACTATTCTTTCCTCACTGATTTCTATTCCTGTTATTGCAATCAAACGTTTTATCCGGCGTGAGAGCAAGAAAGGCTCAATTCAATAATGATTTTCAAATCAATGAGCAGCCTAACGTCTCGCAGGAGGCGACCGGGGATGCGGCGCGATTTGCAAGCGTTGGAGTGGGTTTGCGGGGTGGGAATTCCCAGCCAGGGTACGTGCCCCGGCGCCTCAGCTCGAGGCTGTTAGGCTGCTGCATCTTAGCTCGCAAAGGGGGTTGCAACAAGTGAAGCTTCCGCAACGGATCAGCGAAGTCACACTCGATCGTGAAGTCTACAACAGGCCATATCCCCCTCTGGGTTTTTATGGATTTGCAGAGCATGAGTTGGGAAATGGTGATGTCTTCGGATTATATTGGCCCTTTG
>Ga0315553_10000170_pt1 | contig 57064 bp, 46 predicted proteins | sample SalMarSW160140MG_FD_203099 | JGI IMG/M metagenome (GOLD analysis project Ga0315553, IMG submission 203099) | Salt marsh sediment microbial communities from the Plum Island Ecosystem LTER, Massachusetts, United States - Salt Marsh Sediment SW1601-40 ...
CATCCCCCGCCGCCGCCCCCGCCCCCCGACCAGCCTCCGCCCCAGCTGCCGGAGCTGCCGGGGGTGACGCCTCCGCGACGAAGGCCGGTCTTGTGGCCGTAAAGCGAGGAGCGGAAGAAGGCCCACATCAGATAAAGCACGATGGCGAGCCAGAAGAGAAAAAGTAGGACCTGCAGAGTGTCGGGCTCATCGGACCGCCGCGCGCCGCGCGCGCGTTCCTTGACGGCCTCGGCATCACCCAAGAGCACGTCCTTGATGTCGCGCACCCCGGCACGGATGCCGGCAGGGAAATCACCGCGGCGAAACGCAGGCAGGATCGCATTCTCGATGATGAGCTTGGACATCGCGTCGGTCATCACCGGTTCGAGCCCGCGACCGACCTCGATCCTGACCTTGCGCTCGTTCGGCGCGACGATGAGCACAATGCCGTTGTCCTTGCCCGCCTGCCCAATCCCCCAGTGACGTCCGAGCTGGTAGCCGAAGTCCTCGATCGTGTGGCCCTGCAGCGATTTGAGGGTGACGACGACCAGCTGATCGGTTGAGGTCTTTTCGAGTGCGGCGAGCTCATCGACGAGGCCCGCGGTGTCCTGCCCGCTGAGCAGACCCGCGTTATCGACGACACGGCCCGTGAGCTCGGGGAACTGCGGCTCGGCCAGCGCGCCGGCGAGCATGACGCCCAGCAGGGCGGCAGCGGCAAGGATGCCCGACGGCCTCACGCGCGGTCGGGACGGCGAAGCGCGTCGGGCCCCACCCATCTTGCTATTCCTCCCGGCGCGCCGGCTGCTACTTTTGTGTGCCGAAATCGACCTTGGGCGTTTTCATCTCGTCGGATGCGATGTCGAACGTCGCCATCTCTGTGGCGGAGGGGTACATAAACGCCCGCCACCACCGGCCCGGGATGGTGGTCAGCTCGGTGTTGTAGACGCGTACCGCATTGATGTAGTCGCGCCGCGCAATGGCGATGCGGTTTTCGGTGCCCTCGATCTGACTCTGCAACGCGAGGAAGTTCTGCCCCGACTTGATGTCGGGATAGCGCTCGACCACCGCCAGCAGGCGCCCGAGCGCGCCGCCGAGCTGGCTCTGCGCCTCTTGAAATTTCTGCATGGCCTCGGGGTTGGTGAGGATGTCGGCGGGTATGTTGGCCTGTATCTGGGTGGCCTTGGCGCGCGCCTCGACCACGTCGGTCAGCACCGTGCGCTCCTGTTGGGTAAATCCCTTCACGGTCTCCACCAAATTGGGGATCAAATCGGCGCGACGCTTGTATTGGTTCAAAACTTCTGACCATGCCGCCTTGGCGCCCTGCTCGTAGCTGGGAATGTTGTTGATGCCGCAACCTGCAAGCGGCAGGGACAGTGCGAGGAGGGCGAAGACGGCCAAGGGGCGAGCAGAACAAAGCGCAGACGTAGGAGCCATGACGGAAGCCTCCAAGGGGCCGAACGCCCCTCTCTTATTTGTGGTTTTCGACAGGCGCAAGACGGTGAGCCAAAACCCCGGTCACTGCAACGCTTTATTGCCGTCGTGGGCGCGCGCGCCTATGCTGCGGAGGCCAGTCATTGCGGAGTGTTCCCATGGCTGCCATATTCCCGCGCCATTGGATTGGCAATGAGCGGCCGTCTCGAGTGCCACGGGTCATGAGGGGGCATACGGGGAAATCCGGAGACCATGCGTAACTCGATCGCGGTGATGAATACCAAGGGCGGTGTCGGGAAATCGACCATAGTCCTGGCGCTTGCGGAAACACTGTCCGCCCACCACGGCAAGAACGTTCTGGTGATCGACAGCGACGCCCAGGCGAGCGTGTCGAGCATGCTGATGACGGTCTCGAACCTCTACAAGCTGCAGAGCGAGGGGGCGACCATCGTCGATTACCTCCATGCAACGGTGCTCAAGGGTCAAACGGCCGAATGGCCCAAGTTCATCGTGCGCAATGTCTCCGACGTGGACGACGCCCGCACGGTGTTCCTGTTGCCGAGTGATATGCAGCTCACCTTGCTCGAGCGCGAGGTATCCAGAGAGAGCTTGCACGCGCGCTTGCGGACGGTCATCGGTGAGCTCTTGGCTGGCGTTCGCAAGGTCTTCGACATCGTGCTCATCGACTGTCCGCCCGGCCTCTCGGTCTTGACCGAGAGCTGGCTGCGCGAGGCCGACTTCCATGTCTCGCCGACCAAGGCCGATTATGTCTCCGTGTGCGGGCTCGAAGTGTTTCGCCGCTTCAAGGGTCTCAATCCGGAGATGGGCTTTGCGGAGAACCTTGGCGTCATCATCAATATGAAAGAGCCCAACTCGGCCTCCGACGAGGAGTATCACCGCTGGCTTGAAAGCAACCCGGAGAACCGCTGCTTCCAGCGGCCGATCCCGCGCATGTCTGCGCTGCAGGATGCCGCAAACTTCCAGACCACCAGCCGCAGCTACCTCGCCAAGTATCCAGGCCAAGCCGGATCCGCGGTGCGCGCGGTCACCGAGGAGTTGATGGAGCGCCTCGCCGCGACCGAAGAGGAGTCAGCCGCCCCAAGTGCGGCCGCCGCCAGCGCCTGAAGGTGTTTGCAACGCCTGTCGTCAAAGTGCGGCGATCTTATAAGTCGATGATTTGCCGGATATTGGAGCGGGCGATGAGATTCGAACTCACGACCCTCACGTTGGCAACGTGATGCTCTACCCCTGAGCTACGCCCGCATCCTTTGGGTATGGCGCCGCTTGGAAGGCGGCGCGGTCACGCCTTATGAAGCAACTGTCGAACCAATGCAAGGCGATGCAAAAGTTCCATCCAGCGCCCGACATTGAAGCCCCAGCAATAGCCGCGTTCAGCCTTTCTCGCCGGTTCCGGCCTTGATGTAGCTCTTGAGCGAGCATTTGTCGTAGCCGTTTTCCGAAAAGATGCTCTTGACCTCCTTAAGGGCCTTAGCCCGGCTCTCCCCGACGCCGACCGCGCATCTTTTGTCGGGGTCGGTGCAGCACATAATCGCGAAAACATGGTCCATGATGTTGGTGCTGGCCGGCGTCTGCGCGCAGGTCGAGGAGACCTGCTTGCAGGCCAGCACGGCAAGCTTCTTGGCCTGCTCTTTGGTGGTTGCCCAGACCACCGTCGAGGAGTTCTCCTGGTTGGGGGCGATGGCGGCCCATCGGTCCTGGGCGAAGGCTCGCCCGCAAAGGAGGGTGACCGCGAACAGTGCCACCAATACAACGGCGAACCGCGTAACTGGTCTTGCAGGCATTTCATCTCCTATTTTGTCGCCTGGCCCGAATCTACCGTCCTAACCATCGCCCATCAAGCTCGGCAAGGTTACCGGGTCAGCCCCGGCAGCCCCTTGGTTTCCGATACCTTTGCGGGTTGGCGTCTTCGGGGCAACCGGTTAGGTATGATCCCCTTGCCAAGAAACCCAGCCCCCACCTCGCCGATGCCCGCCTCCCGACAGGATTTATTCGCCCGCCTTACCGAGCTCGGAATTGCCACGCGTACCGTCGAGCACGAGCCGCTCTTTACGGTTGCCGAAAGCAGCAAGCTCGAGCGCGAGCTTCCTGGCGCACACACCAAAAACTTATTCCTGAAGGATGAGGGGGGCGATCTCTATCTCGTGGTGGCGCACAGCGCAACGCGCGTCGACCTCAAAGCGTTGGCGCGGACGCTTGGCGCCGGCCGCTTCAGTTTCGGCAAGCCGGAGCTGTTGATGGAGGCGCTCGGCGTGCCGGCCGGCTCAGTGACGGCGTTCGCCATTATGAATGATCAGGCCCGGCGCGTGCGTGTCGTCATCGACGCCGAATTGATGAAGCACGACAGCGTGAATTGCCATCCTTTGGAAAATACAGCGACCACGAACATTGCGCGTGACGATCTTTTGCGGTTCATTCGGCACTACGGTCATGAGCCGAGGATTGCCGTGCTGGCCGGGGCAAGGGCGGCCGGTGGGCACTCTTGAGGGCGCTATCGCCGCGCTCGGTGCTATTTGTCGGGCTGCTCGCCTTGCAGCTGGCCCCTTTAGTCACGATTTTGCGAGTTCGAGACCCGACTGACCCAAGTTGCCTTGATCCTTGTCCGATCGGAGAGAAGTCGCCCGTCGCGGTATTGGAATTGAGGGGTCTGCGACGATAATGTCGACCGCAACGGTGGCGAGGAGACGCAGATGGATTTTGGAGTGCTGAAGGGGTCGCCGGGAGCCGTTACGGATGGCGAGCTCATCAAGAGCTCGACCACGGCGGGCTTTGCCAAAGACGTCATCGAGGCGTCACGCACGGTGCCCGTCCTCGTCGACTTTTGGGCGACCTGGTGCGGGCCGTGCAAGCAGCTGACACCCATCCTGGAGAAGGTGGTCACGAGCTATGCCGGAAAGGTGCGGCTAGTGAAGATCAATGTCGATGAGCACCCGGGCATTGCGGGCCAGCTGCGCATACAGTCGCTGCCCACGGTCTACGCCTTTCGCGACGGCCGGCCACTTGATGGATTCATGGGCGCGCAGCCCGAAAGCGCAATTCGCGCCTTTATCGATCGGCTCGTCGGCGAGGACCCCCAGGAGGACCTTGGGAGCGTTCTTGCCGCTGCCGAGCAGGCGCTGGAGGAGGGGGATGCGCAAACCGCGGCGGAAATATTTGCCGCGGTTCTGCAGGAGCACAAGCAGAACCCGGTGGCACTTGCCGGATTGGCCCGCTGCTACCTGCAAACGGGCGACACGGCGCGCGCCGAGCAAATGATCTCCCTGGTGCCGCCCGACGCGCAGAACGTGGCTGCGGTGGAGCGCGTCAAGGCGGCGCTGGAGCTGGCGCGCAAGGCCGGGCAGGAGGATAATCGCGCCGCACTCGAGGCGCGCCTAAGCGCCAACCCCGCCGATCATCAGGCGCGGTTCGATCTCGCGGTCGCCCTTGCTGCGCGCGGGCAGAAGGCGGAGGCCGTGGAGCATCTTCTCGATCTCGTGCACCGCGACCGCAATTGGAACGAGGAGGCTGCTCGCAAGCAATTGGTGCAGCTCTTCGAGGCATGGGGCCCCAAGGACCCCGTGACGCTCGACGGCCGCCGCCGCTTGTCGTCGTTGCTGTTTGCGTAAGGGCTATCGAGCCGGGAAGGATAGAGGCCCCGTGTCACCGACCGATCGCTACCGGCGCCCCGCAGACCTACCGCCACGCATTCCTGTGTTCCCGTTGCGGGGGGCCATCCTGTTGCCGCGCGCCACGCTGCCGCTCAATGTGTTCGAGCCGCGATATCTGGAGATGCTCGACGACGTGATGTCGGGCGATCGCCTGATAGGGATCGTTCAGCCGGCAGCCGGAGCCGGGTACGAGGACGAGGAAAGTCCGCTCGAGCGCTCGGTTGGCCTGCGCAGTGTCGGTTGCGTCGGGCGGGTAACGACCTACCAGGAGGTCGATCACGCGCGACTGGTGATCACGCTCACCGGAATCGTACGCTATGACATCCTCGACGAGGCGGTCACCGACCTGCCATACCGCGTGGCGAGCGTGAGCTACGAGCGCTTTGCCTCGGACTTGAACGAGGGCCTCGGCGAAGACCAGGTAGATCGCATCAATCTGCTGCGAGTTCTGCGCTCTTATCTCGATGCCAATCGACTGGAAGCCGACTGGGCGGCGATTCAACGGGCTTCGAGCGAATTCCTCATTAACGCGCTGTGTGTGATGTGCCCCTATGGTCCGGAGGAAAAGCAGGCGCTGCTGGAGGCGGAGGATCTGAAAGGCCGCGCAGACGTGCTGGTGGCGCTCGCCGAGATGGAGCTCGCCTCAAGCGGCGGCAGCGGTAGCACCCTGCAATGAGGCTCAAGGAGCAATAGTGATGAGCGAAGCGAACGAGGGTAAGGATCGCCAGCGGATCGATCCCAAATTGCTTGAAATCCTCGTCTGTCCGCTGACAAAGGCCACATTGGAGTATGATGCCGCCGCGCAGGAGCTGATCAGCCGTGCCGCGGGAATCGCTTATCCGATACGCAATGGCGTTCCTCTGATGACGGTTGAAGCCGCCCGCCGCCTTGACGAGCCGCCGCGCACTGCCGACAGCCCCTGAGCGAATGGTTAGCGTTAACCAAGCCGCTTCAGTGTTTCGCAACGCCGCTATGATTGGGTCGCCAGGCCCGTTTTCAGTTCAGCGTTGCAGGTTGCGGCAGGCGTGAGCCAGGACAACTCCCGTTCAAGGGTCCCACAGGACGCGGCCCGGATCGCTGGGGGCGAGGCGCGCCGGTTGCTGCGCACAACCGCTTCCGGCCGGCCCGCAGAGACCCCAGACCGTCCGAAAGCCCCGTTCTGGGCTCCGGCGCAGCTTTTTCAATCGCTGCCCGTTCTCTTGACTCTGGCTTGTGCGCTTGCCTCGCTCCTGATCGCGCTCGCGCTGACGCCGGGGCCGTTCGCCCCGGCCTATGTCTTTGCCGTTCTCGGTGCTGGACTTGGCCTTCTATCGCTCCACCTCGCCGTTGCGAGGCGCGCGGAGGATCGACGAAGCGCAAATGCGCCAAATATGCATGGCATCGGCGCGCGTCTCGAACGGCGCCTGGAGCAGCTTCAGGATATGCAGTGGGAGCTGAACGAGAACGAGTCGCGCTACCGTGCCCTGCTCGACGCACAGGAGGACATGATCCTGCGCCGCGACACCGCCGGGCGCTTGACCTTCGTCAACAAGGCATTTCTGAGCAAGTTTGCCGTCGCGGCGGATGAGGCTCTGGGCAAGCCGTTCACCTTCGAAGCCTGTGGCGGCGAGACGCCTGAACCTCTCTCGGCGACCGGGGAGATCCGTCATCAGCATTTCATCCAGCAAGTGGAGACGGCGGCCGGCCCGCGCTGGATCGAATGGGAAGAGCAGCTGGTACCGGCCGCCGATGGCTCCAGCCTCGAAGTCCAAAGCGTTGGGCGCGACGTAACCAATCAACGCCACGCGGAGGCCCAGCTCGCCGAAGCGCGCGATCAGGCCGAGACGGCCAATCGCGCCAAATCGCGATTTCTCGCCGCCATGAGCCATGAGATCCGCACGCCCATGAACGGGATCCTCGGGATGGCGAGCCTATTGCTGGATACCCAGCAGACGCCCGAGCAGCAAACCTATGCGGGCGCCATTGATCAGTCGGCGCGCACTCTGTTGGCGCTCATCGATGAAATTCTCGACTTCTCGAAAATCGAGGCCGGCAAGCTCGAGCTCACCGAGGCGCCGTTCGCGCTCGAGGCGTGCGTCCAGGGGGCGGTCGAGCTGTTGGCGCCGCGCGCCCACGAAAAGGGTTTAGAGATCGCCTGGTCCGTGGACCCGCTCCTGCCCCAGCGGGTGGCCGGCGATGAGGCGCGCGTCCGCCAGATTCTGCTCAATCTCCTGTCGAACGCGGTGAAGTTCACCGATACAGGCGGAGTATCCGTCAGCGCCGCTTCGAAAAAGGCCGCCACTGCCGACGCCGGGGGGGAAGCCAAAGTGGAGATCGTGGTCGAGGACACCGGCATCGGCATGTCGCAGGAGGACATGCAAGGCCTGTTCGCCGAGTTCGAGCAAGCCGACGCCGCCGTTCGCCGCCGCGATGGCGGAACCGGCCTTGGCTTGGCGATTTCCATGCAGTTGGCGCGAGCCATGGCAGGCGACATCCGTGTCCAGAGCGCGCCTGGGAAAGGGTCCACGTTCACCGTCGAGCTCGCTCTGAAGCAGCTGGCGTCGGTCGAGACCGAGCCAACAAATCGCACAGAGATCGTCGAGATGGGCCGCGTTCTTCTCGCCTTTGACCGGCCGCTTGAGCGCAGGGCCCTGGCCTTTGCTCTTTCCTCGGCCCGAGTCCCAGCGGCGGAGGCTGATTTTGCCATCGCCGATTTTGCGCTCGAAGACGCGGTTGGCAAGGGCGAACCGTTCGACCGCATCGTTGTTGACGGCGCGGCAGGGGCCGCAGCTGCGAGTCGGCTGCTGGCAAAGGCGCGCGATCTCAACCCCCAGCAAAAGGTACGGGGGATCGTGCTCGTCAATGTGCTCGCGCGCGCGAGCCTCTCGGAATTCCGCGCGGCAGGTTTTGACGCCTATCTCGTTCGTCCGGTCCGGCCGGCGTCGATGATGATGCAGCTCGGCCTGCACGGGCCTCGACAGGTCGAGGAAGCCGATGCCGCGCGAGGTTCGGAGCATTCGGCGTCGTTCACCGCCACAGGCGGCAGGCAGCGCCGTGTGCTGCTGGCCGAGGACAACGAGATCAACTCCTTGCTGGCCAAACGTATGCTGGAAAAGTGCGGATGCGATTACGTGGCCGTTTCGAACGGCAACGAGGCAATCGCGGCCGTGCGCCAGTCACTGGAGGGTGAGGCGCCGGCCCTGGATCTGGTGCTAATGGACATTTTCATGCCCCAGCTCGATGGCATCGAGGCCGCGCGGGCGATCAAAGGGCTTTACGCGGCCCGTCCGGGGGGCAGCGGCGACGTGCCACCAATTGTGGCATTGACGGCAAGCGCATTTGCCGAGGATAAGAAGCGTTATCTCGAAGCCGGGATGGACGATTATTTGGCCAAGCCGTTCGATAAGGCGAGTCTTGAGGCCGTTTTAAAGCGCTGGTTCGGGCAGATGGCGGGCAGCGACGCAGACGCTGCAGCCTAGCGTCGCGGTTTGGCCCGTCGGGGAGGCCATCTAAAGTCTGTCATGGAATCGTGCTATCCGCCCATGGCCATTGAGAAAATTGTCGGCCTTCGCGCCGCCGGGCTGGCTCATGCGTGGCGGCATGACTACCGGGATCGGTCCGCGCCGCCGATTGAAGAGCGGTGACAAAAGGGGAGATGAGACATGAGGTTTGCGGCGCGGCGCATGGCCAGCCGTTTGGCGAGCAGCCCGAAGTGGCAAGCGGTACCGCGCGGGCTCTTGGCGTTGCGAGCCTTGAGAGACGGACGTGGCGCGGCATTCCCCGTGCGCAAGCCGGAAAAGACTTACGGCAAGGTCGGTAGCCTCGAGGTTCGCCTTGCTCGCAAACGCCGTGAGATCAGGCTCGCGCAACGACTGCGCTATCAGGTCTTCTACGAGGAGATGTCGGCGATACCCAGCTTGAGAGCGGAGCTGCGCCGGCGCGACGAGGACCCTTACGATGCGGTTTGCGATCATCTCCTGGTGGTCGACGAAGCGGCCTATCCCGGCCCGGATGCCTGGAGCGGGCTCAGGCGTCAACGGGTGGTCGGCACCTATCGCGTTCTGCGTCAGGACATCGCCGAGCGCACCTTCGGCTTCTACACACAGAGCGAGTACGATATTGCGCCACTGATTGCGGCGCGATCGCCGCGCTACAATTTCATGGAGCTTGGACGCTCATGCGTCCTGGAGCCTTACCGAAACAAGCGAACGGTGGAGCTCCTGTGGCATGGCCTATGGACGTATGTGCGCGAGCACCAGATCGACGTCATGATCGGCTGTGCCAGCCTTCCCGGCACCGATCCCGATCAGCACGCCATGGCACTGAGCTTCCTGCATTATAACGCACTGGCACCGCCCGAGTGGCGCTGCCGCGCCCACGATCACCTTTATGTGCCTATGAATCGGCTGCCGCGCGACAAAGTCGACGCCAAAATCGCCTTGAAAGCCCTGCCGCCGCTCGTCAAGGGCTATTTGCGACTCGGGGCCTACGTGGGCGACGGTGCCGTCATCGATCGCCAGTTCGGCACAACCGACGTGCTGATCATTTTGCCGGTGGAGAAGATCGAGCCGCGCTATTTCGAGCACTTCGGCGCGCCCGATGAACTCAGGAGTCGCATCGCGGTTGACGCGTGACAGCAAGAGCAAGAGCCGGGCGACTAGGGAATGGGCAAGCGGTGATCAGCGGGACGCCCTGTCGCGAATGCGCGTCCTCAAGGCGGCGACGGTCTTGACTTGCGCGCCGGGCTCGCGGCTTTTCGCCAGTTCTGCCGTCGCCGGACCGTGGGCCGCCAACCTCAACTTGCACTGGTTCACTGCGCGCTCGATGGCGCTGGCAGGAACCGGTGGGCTGAAATAGAAGCCCTGCGCCTCATCATAGCCGGCTGCGCGGACGGCGGCGAGGTTTGCTGCTGTCTCCACGCCTTCGGCGACGGAGCGCATGTTCAACTCGCGTGCGAGATCGCCGACGGACTTGACGATTGCAACGCAGTCATGGTGTTCAGGAATATCACGGACAAAGCTGCGGTCGATTTTGATCTTCTTGAATGGGAAGCTGCGAAGATAGTTGAGGGTTGCAAAGCAGGTTCCGAAGTCGTCGAGCGTAATCAGGACGCCGAGTGCATGCAGCCTGTTCAGGACCTCCTGCGCCCGCTCGCGATCACGCATCAAGACGGTCTCGGTAATCTCCAGTTGCAACCGATGTGGATCAAATGCGGTGGCGGCGAGAGCTTCCGTGACCATTTCGTAGACGTCGCAGCGCTCGATTTGCACCGCCGAAAGATTGACCGAAACCTTGATAGAATCGGACCAGGCTTTGGCATCAGCGCACGCGCGCATCAGCGCCCAACTGCCCATATTGATGATGAGGTGCGTCTCCTCGGCGATCGGAATGAATTCCGAGGGTGGAATCATGCCGCGGCTCGGATGCTTCCAGCGCATGAGCGCCTCGAAGCTCGACACTCTCCCCTCGTGTAGATCGACGATGGGATGGTAGTGCAGGACCAACTCCTCGCGCTCAACCGCGTGCTGCAACTCAGCCTTGAGAGGGTTGGCGGTCGAAGGCGAGTCGATTGAATTGTACATCGACGGGACGCCACGGCCCATGGACTTGGCGCGATAGAGAGCCATGTCCGCGCTTGCAAAGAGCTGTTCGGGGTCTTGCCCGTGTCTTGGGGCCAGCGCCACGCCAATGCTGGCCTCGGCGTCAAGGCGATGCCCCAAAACGTCGTGCGGCCGGCGGATATTCTGCAGAATGCGGCACGCAAGATTGTCCGCCAGTTCCTCGCGATCGACGCCGACCTGCAGAATGGCGAATTCATCGCCGCCCAAACGGCCCACAACGTCACCGGCCCGGAGGCTGTCTTGGAGTCGCTTGGCGACGCTCTGCAGTAGGCCGTCGCCCACCAAATGTCCGTGCTTGTCGTTGATTTCCTTGAAATGGTCGAGATCGATCCAGTGCAGCGCGAAGCCCAACCGCGGATCGTAACACTCGAACTGCTGCTCGAGGCGCTCACGGAAGTGAAAGCGGTTCGGGATCTCTGTCAGCGTATCGTGGCGTGCAAGCCACTTGATCTTTTCGTCGGACTGCCGCTGAGCCGTGATGTCCTCTTGCATGTCGACCCAGCCGCCGCCGGCCAGTGACTGGTAGGTGACGCGGATCACCCTCCCATCATCCAGGTTCTGAATTTCCTCGCGCTGTCCCCCCTCGGCGAGTGTGGAGACGTGGTGTTTGATCCAGGCTGAGATGCCGTCCGTCGAGGCAGCCTGGCCGGTTACACGCTGCATGTGAAAGTTCAAGATATCTGCAAATGCCGTCCCCGGTCGCGTCAGCTCTTCCGGTAGGTAATAGATGCTCGCATAGGCCTGGTTGCAGACGACCAAGCGTTGGTCGGCATCGAACATGGAAAGCCCACGCCCCATGTGATTTAGCGCGGCTTCGAAGCATGCGTTGAGCTGCTCGAGCTTCTGATTGCGCTGAAGCGCTTCGATCAGCCGGCCCTCGAGGCCGTCCTTTCGCAAGTTGGGATCGCGACCGGCGTCGCTCTGCAATGACCCCTGGCCACAGGTCCCTTCCTGCACACCTGCGTTGATGGCAAGCTTGAGTGCACTCTGACTCACGAAGGATTTTCCCAATATTGCGGCCGGCTAGAGCTGGACTTTAGACAATGATCGTCTCCACATTGCTAATTGAGCTTGGATCAATTTGAAGCATTTAAGGATCGTAAACGGCCCCAAACCGCCCAATGCAACCGCTCCAGCGGCGGCGGGCTCCCTTCAACGGGGGAGGGCGAGGTCGAAGAGATACTTAACGCCCAGCAAGGAGGAGCCCGGCGCCTGCCGCGCAATCTTAAGTGTCAAAATTTCCGAAGCGCACGGAGTATTACCTTTCGCCCCACGGCCCGGGTTGGCGATCCCCGAGGTCACGCCCTTTGGCTTTGGAGCGTCTCCTCGAGGGAGGTCTCATGGCGAATGAAGCTGTAGCTCCAGGATCCTGAGCCGGGCAGCAGCTGCGCCGGCCAAATATAACGCGCCCAATCCGTCTCGAAGTCCGGGTGGTAGAACCCCTCTTGCGTCGGGAACCAGGATTGCGCCATTCCCGTGCGCAGCAGCTGCAACATGTCGGGCGGTGCGCTCTGATTTTCCGCGACCTCGCACTGGTTCTTTGTCGTGTCGAGGTCGGAGATCAGCAGGAACGATTCGTTGCCGTCGGCATCGCGCATCATGACCCCCGGCGGGCAGGCGCAGACGTAGTGCTCGACGACGCGATTGTTCTCGGAGACCTCGTTGAACAGCTTAATGAAGCTCGGATCGGAGAAGAAGCTCGGATTTTGCAACGCCAGCGCGCACTTGATCGGATCGGAGATCTCCGCAAAATATGCCTCCTGCAGGCGTTGGATCTCGCGGCGAAGGGCGAGCGAGACGTTGGAATCCTGCTTTTGCAAGAAGCAATCGATCACGCCTTCGTTGAAGGCGGCTATGGCGGTCTCGAGCCCGGCCTTGCCCGTCAGCAAGATCGTTTTGACGGGTAGATCGCGGAGGGCGCGGCAAAATTCCACACCCGTCATCTTCGGCATGTCGAAGTCGACGACGGCGACGGAGACACGCTGGTGACGCGACCGGTCGTCCACCATCGAGCGCAACTCGGACAGCTGCAATCTCAGCAAGCGATCGCCGTGGCGCCCCTCAGTGCCGAGATCCATCTCCGAGCAATCCTTGAAGTAGCGACCGAAGTCGGGATGCTGGGCCGCCTGGGAGCGCAGGTGCTCTAGCGCCGCATCCGGACGCGTGAACGTCTGGCACGAAAGCTCGTCGCTGAACTGAAAATCAAGACTTTCTAGAAAAAGCGGATCATCGTCCAGAACGAGGATAGAGGTCGGGTGGTAAAAGGGGGTCATGGTACTTCTGCCCTCTATGTCTCAAGACACCTTCTGTAAGGGCTTTTCGTACTACAGTTTTGTATCGGATCCGGTACGCTCACAGATAAAACTTTAGATGTTGCAATTGTCAGAACACCTGCAGCTGAAGTCGTTCAAGCGCGCTTTTCTAGCGAACGCCCGCTCGACGCCCGGTTCGTTTTTGCCGCGATGGGTTCATGAATGCGCGCGGCGCTATGTCGAATATCACGCGCATGCGGAGCGGAAGATCCGTGCCGCCGCTTTTATTGGCGTCTTCGGCTTCCCCATTTTCTACTTCGTTTGGGCCTATGTCTTACCGCAACCTTACGAGAGCGTCCTATTGCGGAGCATCGGCACGGGACTGTGCCTGTTGCTTGCTGCAGCGAACTGGTGGCCGGCGCCCGCACGCAAATATCTGGTTCCCTTTTCATACGTCACATTTCTCTATTGCCTGCCTTTTTTCTTTACACTGATGTTATTGTTCAATCACAGCAATGCCGCCTGGCAGATGTCCACGTTGGCGGCGTTGATCTACGTCGTGCTGCTCTACGACCTACTCAATGCGATCATCGTCCTCGTGATCGGATCGGTGGCCGCTGTCGCTGCCTATCTGTTGGCGACGCATGGGGCTCCCATACCCGAAGGCTACTGGACGACGCTTCCCATCCTTGTGTTTGCGCTGGCTGCCTTCCTTGGCCTGGCCTATGGCGACAACCTCATCGCCAAAGAAAAGCTGAAAGCGGCGGCGTCCCTGGCCAGCCAGGTGGCGCACGAATGCCGCACGCCCCTGACCGGCATCCGATTTGAGGCGGATGGTTGCGAGCGCCTTCTGGCGAAGCTGCCGCCTTCCCCCGAGTGCGACAAGCTCGTGGCTTCCCACCGGCGCGTACGCCAGCACATCACCTCGGCCAACTCCGTGATCGATCTGCTGCTCAGCAACGTGGCCCAGCATCACCGCGGTGCGCCCACTACCGAGCGGCACCAGATGAGCAAGATCGTCTCAATGGCGATCGAGCGCTACCACTTCAAGCAGCACCAGCGCGATCTCATTCGGGTCGATGCAAATGAAGACTTCGAGTTCAGGGGGTCCGACTTGCTAATGACCCACGTGCTGTTCAATCTCATGAAAAACGGCTTTCGCGCCATCGAAGCGCGAGGTGGTGACAACAACAGCCTGAGCATCGAGCTCAAGGGGGGCCCTGTCATGAACAGCCTCATCATCTCCGATACGGGCGAGGGAATCCCGACGGAAATCCTCAGCTACGTGTTCATTCCCTTTGTTTCTGCCCAGAGGCCGGGCGTCGGCACGGGATTGGGATTGTCATTCTGCCGTATGATTATTGAGGGCTGTGGCGGCACGATCTCGTGCAGCTCCAAGATAAACGTCGGCACCACCTTCCGCATAGAGCTGCCAGTCCTGCTGCCGGTCGCCGAGAAGGCGGCCGCGGCCTAGCCCCGATTGCTGTGCAACCTGCGAACCGGCACTGGTGTTGGCCGCATCCTGCGCCTTGCGCCGCGTCGAGCGCCATTCGGCCATGCCCACTTCCTCACGAATGTCCGCGCAGACCTCGATGATGCGGTCCAGGTCGGATCGGCCCAAGCCGCTATTGAGCGTGAAGCGGATCAGGCACCTCTTCTCCGGCGTCGCCGGTGGAAAGAAAATCGCTCCGAAAACGCCGCGCGACTCCAGCGCGTCACGCAGCATCGTCGTCTGACAAATGTCACCGGCTTCGAGCGCAATGATCTGCGTCTTGGAGGCTTCGACGTTGTAGCCGAGCTTGTCGAGGCCGGCTTTCAGATAGGCGTGATTGGCATGCAGATTGATGCGGCGCCACTCTTCGCTCTCCAGAATGTCGAGAACGGCGTCGAAACCTGCGACCTCATGCTGCATCACGGACGTGCTGAAGATAGCGGGCAACGACTCGTAGCGGAAATATTCCGCATTGCGCCGCGAGCACGCGATGAAGCCGCCGCGGCTCGCCACCGCCTTGGAAAGTCCAACGGTGCGGAAGTGCACGCGCTCGGCAAGCCCGGCGGCAACCGCCAGACCTGCGCCTTTCGGCCCTTGCGTGCCGAACGAGTGGGTCTCATCGACGATAAGAGCCGCACCGTGACGCTCGCAGATTTCGACAAGTTCCTTGAGCGGGGCAAGGTCGCCATCGGTACTGTAAAGCGCATCAACGGCAACGAGCCCCGGCCCGTTTGCAGCCAGCATCCGCTCGAGGGAGGAAGGATCGTTGTGGCGGAACAGGACCGGTTTGGCCCCCGCGCTCACGACACCTTCGTGCAATGAGATGTGGGCCTTCATGTCCAGAAAGACGGGGGCGCCTCTGGCGGCAAAGGACTGCACCAAGCCCACATTTGCCGTATAGCCGGAGGAGCACAGAACCACATCTTCCGACTTAACAAGTGCAGCGACGCGCCGCTCGAAGTCGCGGATGACGTCGTGCTCGTGATGGATCCAAACACGGGAAACGGCGTCGCCATGACCGCCGGCCTTCAGGGCAGCGACCTCGCTTTCGATGACGTGCGGATGCCCGGCAAGACACAAATAGTCATTGCTGCGGACTTTGATGTCGCCTGGTCCTGGCGAGCGGCCCTGCAATGGATGGCGGCCCTGCCAAAGCTCTATTTTTCTGCGGACGTAATAATCGTTAATACGTTCACGGATAAAGCCAGGGTCGTCAGGGGCTTTAACTTGGCGCTTCGCCTCAACAATGCGGTCATCAGCAACTCGAAACTGCACTGGACCCCCCACTTGGTTAAGGAGCTCTTAATAGAACCGAAAAAAAAGTTAACTGCAAACCAATTTCGGCACGCGGCACATGAATTGACGAATAAATTACTTTTCGGTCGATTTGTACGTACACCGACATTCGCAGATGCCTCAAACTGAAACGATCTTTAACGAATTAATTACAGGTAGGCGCCGTGCCGGTGAGCGTCAATAGGGGGGCGGTCGCAGCCCACACGAAATGGGGGCCTTGGCGCAACGCGGGTGCTCGCGCGCAGGCAGATCCCCAAGGGGCCCCTGGCTAACCTGCCGATCAGGGCGGCAAAGGGTCGCGCTGACGCTGGTGCTGCTTAGCAGTCGATGGGAAGTGCCGGATCCTCAGAACTCGACGTCAATCTCATTCTCGCAAGCGACTGACCGCGTCAGCGCTTGGCGCCATGGGCGGCGATCGCCGCCATGTTGACGATGTCGGTGTCCTTGGCGCCGAACCAGCAGATCTGCACCGAATGAGAAAGGCCGACCAAAATTGGCCCGATGACGGTGGCGCCGCCCAGCTCCTTCAACATCTTTGTGGAGATTGAGGCGGCGTGAAACGCCGGCATCACCAGCACGTTGGCGGTGTCGGTCAGACGGCAGAAGGGATAGTGGCGCATCATATCGCGGTTGAGAGCCACGTCGGCCGCCATGTCGCCGTCGTATTCGAAATCGACGTGACGTCCGTCGAGGATCTGGATCGCCTCGCGCACCTGGTCGGAACGCTCGCCGCGCGGCTGGCCGAAAGTGGAATAGGCGAGCAGCGCCACGCGCGGCTCGATCCCTAGGGTGCGTGCTGCGTGCGCCGCCTCCACTGCAATGTTGGCGAGCTGCTCCGACGTCGGCATGGCGTGCACGCTGGTGTCGGCGATGAGTACCGCGCGCCCGCGAAGAAGGGCGAGCGACACCCCGATCACGTTGCGGTTGGGCTCCTCATCCATGACGCGATGCACGTCCTGGAAGACACTCGTCCAGTTGCGGGTGACGCCTGAGACCAACGCGTCGGCGTGCCCGAGGGCGACCATGAGCGCACCGAAAATGTTGCGCTCGTTGGCGACCAGACGCTGGCAGTCGCGCCGCAGGTAGCCGCGGCGCTGCAGGCGCGCATAGAGATATTCGGTGAATTCGTCGAGATAGGGCGACTTGCGGATGTCAACTAGCTCGTACTCGGGTCGCAGCACCATGCCGAGCGATCTGAATTGCTCGCGGACCACCTCGCTGGTGCCTACCAGAATCGGCTGGCCGAAGCCCTGCGTGAAGTATGTGTGGGCCGCGCGGATGACCGCAGGCTCTTCGCCTTCCGCGAAAACGACGCGCTTGGGGTTGGCGCGAACGGCACTGAATGTCGATTGCAGCCAGCCCGCCATGGGATCGAGACGCCCCTCGAGCCGGGCGATGTATCCTTCCATGTCGACGATCGGTTTTCTCGCCACCCCTGAGTCCATGGCCGCTTTGGCAACGGCGGCGGGCACGTTGACGATAAGGCGCGGGTCGAACGGCGCAGGAATGATGTACTCGGGCCCAAACGTTGGTCGGCGTCCATGAAAGGCGGTCGCCACCTGATCGGGAACCTCGGCGCGCGCCAGTTCCGCCAAAGCCTCCGCGGCCGCGATTTTCATGGCCTCGTTGATGGTCGACGCCTGCACGTCAAGCGCGCCGCGGAAAATGAAGGGAAAGCCGAGAACGTTGTTGATCTGGTTTGGATAGTCCGAGCGCCCGGTGGCGACGATGGCGTCCTCGCGAACCGCAAACACGTCTTCGGGCGTAATCTCGGGGTCCGGGTTCGCCATCGCGAAGATGATGGGCTTATGCGCCATGGAATCGATCATCTCCGGCGTCACCGCATCCTTCACCGAAAGGCCGAACAACGCGTCGGCGCCCTCGAGCGCTTCTGCAAGGGTGCGCGCCTTTGTCTTGGCGGCGTAGGCCGACTTCCACTGGTTCATGCCTTCCTTGCGGCCTTGGTAAATCACCCCCTTGGTGTCGCAGAGGATGACGTTCGCCTTTGACATGCCCATCGCCATCAAAAGCTCGAGGCAGGCGATCCCGGCCGCGCCGGCGCCGTTGACCACAAGCCGGCACTTTTTTATGTCGCGCCCGGTGAGCGCCAGCGCATTGATAAGGCCGGCCGCCGCGATGATGGCTGTCCCGTGCTGATCATCGTGAAAGACCGGGATGTCGAGCAGCTCCTTGAGCTTCTGCTCGATGATGAAACAATCCGGCGCCTTGATGTCCTCAAGATTGATGCCGCCGAAGGAGGCTCCCAGGTAGCGGACGGAATTGATAAATGCATCGACGTCCTCGGTATCGACCAGCAGATCCATGGCGTCGATATCGGCAAACCGCTTGAACAGTGCGCCCTTGCCTTCCATCACGGGCTTGGCAGCCAAAGCGCCGAGGTTGCCGAGGCCTAGTATGGCTGTACCGTTCGAGACCACCGCGACGAGGTTGCCCTTGTTGGTGTAGTCATACGCGCACGAGGGGTTGTCAGCGATCGCATGGACGGGGACCGCGACGCCCGGCGAGTAAGCCAGAGACAGGTCACGCTGGGTCGCCAGCGGCTTGGTGGGCATGATCTCGAGCTTGCCGGGTTTGCCCTGGGAATGGAACTGCAGGGCTTCCTGCTCTGTGAAACGGGTCTGCGCGGCCTTTGAGCTTCTGGTGCTTGTCATCCGATGTGGCTGTCTTGGGGTTGCGGAGAATGAATGCAGGATAGGGCGCGGGCGCTGGGGAAACAATCGAACAACGGTTACTGGGCCTTATCTCGCCGCCCTCTCGGGGGCGCATTTGGTGGCTTTCGCCGCTGATGGCGGCTGGTTATCGTAGCCGACCGCCGTTAACGGGGTTGTAGGTTTGGGACGGGCGGGGCATGGCGGCCAGACGGACACGAGCAAAACAGCACGCGGCAGCCTCTGCCGTTGCGCCCACCAAGCGCGCCGTGCCGCAGCCGCAAGCGGCACCGGGCGGCGAGGCCAGCCCCTCCATGGCTCAGTATCTCGAAATCAAAGCAGCCAATCCTGACAGCCTGCTTTGGTACCGAATGGGCGATTTCTATGAGCTTTTTTTCGGCGATGCGGTGGTTGCTTCCACCGCGCTCTCGATCGTGCTGACCAAGCGGGGCAAGCATTTGGGCGAGGACATCCCCATGTGCGGGGTGCCGATCCATCGCGCCGACGAGTATCTGCAACGCTTGATCAGGCTCGGCTACCGCGTCGCCGTCGCGGAGCAGCTCGAGGATCCGGCCGAGGCACGCAAGCGCGGCTCAAAGGCGGTCGTGCGGCGCGACGTGGTGAGGCTGGTCACGCCGGGGACCTTGACCGAGGACACCCTCCTCGATTCCAAGGCGCGCAACTTTCTCACCGCCCTGTTCCGGAGCGCGGCGGCGGCAGGCACGACGTTCGCCCCCGACGCCACCGTGGCGCTCGCTTCCCTCGACATCTCGACGGGCGAGTTCGAGGTGGGAGAGGTCAAGGGCGCGGATCTGCCGGGCGAGCTTGTGCGGCTGGCGCCAAGCGAGGTGATCCTCGCCGACGCGCTTTTCGGCGACGATGGACTGAAGCACTGGATCGAACTCGCCGGCGCGGCGCCGACTCCGGTTCCGGCGGCCTACTTTGACAGCCTTGCCGGCGAGGCAAGCCTCAAGGAGCAGCTCAAGGTCGCCGAGCTTGGCGGCTTCGGCGGCTTCACCCGGCCCGAGCTCGCCGCGATCGGCGCGGTGCTCAAGTACGTGGCGCTGACGCAGATGGGGCGCAAGCCCGTGCTGCGGCCCCCAAGAAAATCGGGCTCTGAAACGGCTCTGCTGATCGATGCGGCGAGCCGCGCGAGCCTCGAGCTGACGCGCGCGATCTCGGGCGACAAGCAGGGTAGTCTTCTTGCTGCCATCGACCGCACGGTCACCGGCCCCGGGGCACGTGAGCTTGCAGCGCGGCTCGCCGGTCCGCTGCGCGATCCGCGGCAAATCGACAACCGGCTCGACGCGGTCGGCTTCCTGATCGATCAGGAAGCATTGCGCAGGGATTTGCGCGAGAGCCTGCGCTCGGCTCCCGATATTGCGCGCGCGGTATCGCGTCTCGCTTTCGCCCGTGGATCGCCGCGCGACCTTGCCGCCGTGCGCGATGGCTTGGCGATCGCCGAGCGATGCGTGGGGCTGCTCGCTTCGGAAGGCGAAGGCATGGGATTGCCCGCGGAACTGGGGCGCATCGCCGGGCAATTTCGGTCGGTCGGCAATGCTCTTGGCCAGGTCCTAGATGCCGCGCTCGTGGCCGATCCCCCGCACCTTCGCCGCGACGGCGGCTTCGTGCGCGCAGGCTACAGGTCAGAGCTCGACGAGGCGCGTCGCTTGAAGGAGGACAGCCGCGGGGTGATGGCCGGGCTCGAGGCGAAATACATCGCGCGCACCCGGATCAAGTCGCTCAAGGTCCGGCACAACAATATTCTCGGCTTTTACGTCGAGGTGACGCAATCAAACGCCAAGCCGTTGCTCGAGGGCGAGCTCGCGGCAGAGTTCCGGCACCGGCAGACCTTGGCGAACGCGGTGCGCTTTTCCACCGCCGAGCTTGTCGAGACCGAAGGCCGCATCGCGTCCGCAACGGAACGCGCCCTGAACCTCGAGCAGGAGGTGTTTTCCGAGCTGGCGACCCGGGTCCAGGGCGAGGAGCAGGGGCTGGGCGAAGTCGCCGCCGCGCTCGCCGAGCTTGACGCAACCTCTGGGCTTGCCGAGCTGGCCCGTACGGAAGACTACACGCGGCCCCGCGTCGACGAGAGCCAGGCCTTCGAGATCCGCGGCGGCCGCCACCCCGTGGTGGAGCAGGCTCTGAAGGCCGCAAGGGCGGGCCCCTTCATCGAGAATGACTGCGTTCTTGGTCGCGCCGAGGTCGCACCGGCGCCGGGGTTTGACGAAACGGCCGAGGGGCGTATCTGGCTCGTGACGGGTCCCAACATGGCTGGCAAGTCGACATTTCTGCGCCAGAACGCGCTGATCACCGTGCTGGCGCAGATGGGCTCCTACGTGCCGGCGCGGAGCGCGACCATTGGCGCCGTCGATCGCCTGTTCAGCCGCGTCGGCGCTTCCGACGACTTGGCGCGCGGGCGTTCGACGTTCATGGTCGAGATGGTGGAGACGGCCGCCATTCTCAATCAGGCGGGGGAACGCTCTCTTGTCATTCTCGACGAGATCGGCCGCGGCACGGCGACATTCGACGGTTTGTCGATCGCCTGGGCGACCGTCGAGTTTCTGCACGATGTTGCGCGCGCGCGTGTTCTGTTCGCCACGCACTATCATGAGCTGACCGCACTCGCCCGCCGCCTCGACGGCGTCGCCAACGTGACCATGGACGTGCGCGAGTGGCACGACGAGATCGTGTTTCTGCACAAGGTGAAACCGGGGGCCGCCGACCGCTCTTACGGCATTCAGGTGGCCAAGCTCGCTGGGCTTCCCGCCCGAGTGGTCGGCCGCGCGCGGGAAGTCCTGACCCTGCTGGAGAAGACCGAAGGCAGGAAGAATGCGCGCAACGATACGCTCGACGAACTGCCCCTGTTTGCGCTAACCCGGCCACAAGAGTCACCTCCGGAGACCGCCGCTCCGTCGCTTGTCGAGAAGGCCGTCGACGAGCTGCGGCCCGACGAGATGAGCCCGCGTGCCGCGCTCGACACGCTCTACCGTCTCAAGGCGCTGCAACAAGGTCGGCCCAAGCCGGAACGTTAAATTTAGGAGGCCGCGCCTAGCCTGCAGTGGAAGCTTTCTTACATTCATGCGCCATGGACAAAGCGATTCAAAAGGCCGCCCCCTATTTCGATCCCCGCGAGTTGCGCGAGGAGTTGAGCGCGACCTTGCGTGCCTACGGCGACCCTGCGGAGGCGCGCGGGCCGCTCATTGAGCGCTTGAAATCTCTCGTTGCCACGGCCCGTGCGGCGGCGCGCAGCGGGCTCGAGAGCGACGGCAAGGGCCGGCGGTGCGCAGCGGGGCTGTCTCAGTTTCAGGACGAGCTTGTGCGCGTTCTCTACGACTATACGGTGTGGCATATTTACAGGGCGACGAATCCTTCCGACGCTGAGCGCATGGCCATCGTGGCGACGGGCGGCTACGGGCGCGGCCTCCTGGCACCGGGCTCCGACATCGACCTGCTGTTTCTGCTACCCTACAAGCAGACCCCGTGGGGAGAAAGCGTCGCCGAGTACATCCTGTATGTCCTGTGGGATCTCGGCTTTAAGGTTGGGCACGCCACCCGCACCGTCGGCCAATGCATCAAGATGAGCGCCGACATTACCGTGCGCACGGCCCTGCTCGATGCGCGGCTCGTGCACGGCGATACCCAGCTTTTCGCAACCTTCGAGCAGCGTTTCCGCAACGAGGTGGTCGCCGGCACCGCGCGCGAGTTCATCGACGCGAAGATGGCCGAACGCGATTCCCGGCATCGGGCCACGGGCGAAAGCCGCTACAAAGTCGAGCCCAACATCAAGGACGGCAAAGGTGGCTTGCGCGACCTGCACACGCTGCACTGGCTATCTAAGTACCTGTACGGGCAGGGGGTCGGCGCCGCCACCGTCGCCGCCGGTATCTTCAAACCCGACGAGGTCGCCACGTTCCGCAAGTGCGAGGACTTCCTTTGGACGATCAGGTGCTACCTGCATTTTCTAAGCGGCCGCGCCGAGGAGGTTCTGACGTTTGATGTGCAGCCGTGGCTCGCCCAGCAGCTGGGCTACAACAAGCGCGGAGGCATGCGGGCCGTTGAGCGGTTCATGAAGCACTACTTCCTTATCGCCAAGGACGTCGGCGACCTGACGACGATCCTGTGTGCGGCGCTGGAGATGCAGCAGCTCAAATCGTCTCCTGGCTTGAGCAGGCTGTTTCGACCTTCGAACTGGCGGGCACGGCGCCAAATCCGCACGCGCACCGATTTTCGTATCGACAACGATCGCTTAAATGTTGCGGATCCGGACGCCTTCAAGCGCGATCCGGTGAACCTCATCAGGTTTTTCGCAGAGGCACGCCACACCAACTCGTTCCTGCACCCTGACGCGATCCGGCTGTTGCGCCAATCGCTGCGCCTCATCGATGACGACCTGCGCGCCAACGCCGACGCCAACCGCATCTTCATCGAGCTTTTGACCAGGGACAGCAGCGCGGAGATGTCGCTGCGGCGCATGAATGACGCCGGCGTGCTTGGCCGCTTCATTCCCGAGTTCGGCCGGGTCGTCGCCATGACCCAGTTCAATATGTACCATCATTATACCGTCGATGAGCACCTCGTTCGCACCGTCGGTATGCTGGCCGACATCGAGCGCGGCGGCGCATCCCGCGAACTTCCGCTGTCGACCGAGATCATCAAAACCATCCAGAACAGGCGCGCCCTTTTCGTTGCCGCCTTTTTGCACGACATCGGCAAGGGCCATAAGGAGGATCATTCCATCATTGGCGCTCGCGTGGCGCGCAAGCTCGGGCCGCGCTTCGGTTTGAGCGCGGCCGAAACCGAGACTGCGGCTTGGCTGATCGAAAAGCACCTGGCCATGAGCAACATTGCGCAGAGCCGCGACTTGTCGGATCCCAAGACCATCCGCGATTTCGCCGATGTGGTGCAGAGCCCGGAGCGCTTGAAGCTGCTCTTGCTCTTGACCGTTGCCGACATCCGCGCCGTCGGCCCCGGCGTGTGGAACGGCTGGAAAGGTCAGCTCTTGCGCACGCTCTATTACGAGACCGAACCACTCGTCGCCGGGGGCCACACGCAGGTCAAGCGCAGCCAGCGTATTGCCGAGGCGCAGGCGGAGCTGCGCAAGGCCCTTGGCGACTGGCAGCCGGCCGCGGTCGAAAACTTCATTGACCGCCAATATCCCGACTATTGGCTGCGCACCGATACCGAGCGCCAGGTCGAGCACGCAAAGCTGTTGCAGCGCGCCGAAAAGGAAGGCCGGAATTTTGCCACTCAGACCACCACCGATGCCTTTACCGCGGTCACCGAGCTGACCGTGGTGGCCCCCAACCATCCGCGCCTGTTGTCATTATTTGCTGGAGCTTGCGCCGCCGCCGGGGCCAACATCGCGGGCGCTCACATCATCACCACGCGTGACGGCTTTGCCCTCGACACCTTCCTGCTCAACCGTGAATTCAAGGAAGACGAGGACGAATTTCGCCGCGGCCGCCGCATTGGCATCATGATCGGCCGTTTGCTGAGAGGCGACGTTTGGCTTAAGGATCTGCTTGCAGAGCGCGGCGCCCCGCCGCGCCGCATCTTGGCCTTCACGGTCGAGCCCGAGGTCATTATCAACAACTCGCTCTCCGATCAGTTCACCGTGATCGAAGTTGCCGGCCGCGACCGGCCGGGTCTGCTCTACGAGCTGACGAGCACGCTGTCGAACCTCTTGCTCGATATTACCTCGGCGCACATCACCACCTTCGGCGAGAAGGCCGTGGACGTGTTCTACGTCACCGACTTAACAGGCAAGAAGGTGACGAACGAGCCGCGCCAGAAAGCGATCCGCGAGCGCCTGGAGCGGGTGCTCGTTGGCTCCGACGGCTAGCTTCGGCATGCCGGAACGTCCGTGGCGCTGGGCGCCGGCATCCGTTTGCTGGAAATCTCAGGGCGAGATGATGAGCTCCACGCGGCGATCGAGCTGCCAGAGGTCCTCTTGATTGTATTCGCTGCGCACGACGCCGGCGAACGGCTCCGATTCACCCTTAGGAATGAGCTCTAGCTGACCCTTGAAGCCGCCATCTCTCAGGTAACGCGCCACCGTGTCGAGCCGCTCCCTGGAGAGGTTCATATTCAGCTCTTCCGTCCCGCGTTCATCCGCGTGCCCAGTGAGCGACACCCCCTTAAAGTGCTTAAGCCGCAGGTACTCAAGCAAAAGCGTCGCTGCCTTCTTGCCGTTTTCGGTGAAGGTCGCTTCGTTGAACACGAACGTGATGGGGACGGGAATGGTCTTGCGCACCGACGGCTGGCCCGGCGACGGCTGCGCTGAGGGAGATAGGTGGACCGCCGTCACGCTCGCCGGAGCGGCGTTATCTGCGGGCAAGGTGGCCGGAGACTCGGCCGTCGCCACTTGACCACGCTCTGCCGTGCGCGCTTCTTCCACCATGCCCTCGAGGTCTTTCAGGAGGTGCGATGTAACGGCTTTGGCGGATTTCTGCTCGTTGGCTTCCGGCTTGAGTGCGGCCTCGGCGTTTTGTGCTGTCCCGGCAGCGTCGGATTCGGGCGCTGCCTCTTGCCCGGGTTGGGACGGCGGTTTGACGAGGAGAGCGAGCTTGGGATCGGCGCTGGCAAACTTATGCTCAACCGCAAAGGTCCACTCGCCGTTCTCATCGGCCTCGGCCGTCCCGACCGGCTGTCCGTCCCCCATGATGGTGACGCGCGCGTGCGGCTCGGTCCGCCCTGCGAACACCGATGTGCCGTTAGGATCGATGCGCACCACGTCGAATGAAGCCGCTCCGCCTTGCGGAGACGCGGCCTGTGGGAGTTCGGCCTTTGCGGTGGGCGCCGGCGCCTCACCCGTCGCGGCGCGCGGTGCTTCGACGCCCGGTTGCCCGGCCGTGGGCGGCAAATTGAGATAGCCAAAGAGCGCCCATACTGCTCCAGCGAACAGCATAAGCAGCAAGATCACGATCGGCACAGCCAGGCGAATCATGGATGTCTTCCCGCGCCTTAGCCCCCTGCCATGGCGGCATTGTCCAGCAAAAGACCGCCCCGTTCAAGGCGCCGCAACATCGGCGCATAACTGGCACCTAGCGGTTCATTCAGGCCGAAATACGAGGCTTGCCGCTGCCGCGGAACAAAAACGCCATCAGGAAGCCTGCGACGAACCCGCCGACGTGCGCCATGTAGGCGACTCCGCCGACATCGGCGTCCGTATAGGCGATAGAGCCGACGCCGCTCACGAGCTGTAACACGATCCAGAACCCTAGCACGACGACCGCCGGCATGGCGACGACGGTGCGGAACAGCAGCACATTCACGCGGGCGTGCGGGAACATCAGGATGTAGGCGCCGAGCACGCCGGCGATGGCGCCGGACGCGCCCACGTTCGGTACGTTGGATTGGGGCACAACCGCGTACTGGGCAAACGTCGCCGCAATGCCCGCCAACAGATAGAAGAGAAGGTATTTCACGTGGCCGAAGCGGTCTTCCACGTTGTCGCCGAAAATCCACAAATACAGCATGTTACCTCCCAGGTGCAGCCAGCCGCCGTGCATGAACATGGCGCTGAAGACGTTTGGGATGTTGCCGGCGGGATCGGCGGAAAAGCGGGCCGGAATGAACGCCCACTCACGGATGAAGGCCGCGCCGTTGTTGAGCTCAAGGAAGAAGACGACGACGTTGATGGCGACTAAGGCATAGGTGACGACAGGAATGGTCCGCCGCGTAGAATTGTCGTCACCGATCGGAAACATGCGCCTTTTCCTCCCCCGGAACGCTCAGATTTCTCCGCAATCGCCCTGCCGATGTCAATGCTTGGCGCCGCCGCAGGGATCCCTCGCGGGATGCGCTGAAGTCCCTTGCCCTCGCCGCGACGCTCCGCTACCGGTCACGGCTCATGAAGCTCTACCGCTCTTTCGCAACCGTCGGCGGCTTGACGATGCTCAGCCGCGTGTTCGGTTTTCTGCGCGACATCCTCATCGCCGCGACCCTGGGCAGCGGGGCGGTGGCGGATGCCTTCTTCGTTGCCTTCCGCTTTCCCAACCTGTTCCGCCGCCTGTTCGGCGAGGGCGCCTTCAATGCGGCGTTCGTGCCCCTCTTCGCCAAGCGCCTTGAGGGCGAAGGCCGCGAGGCTGCGCGCGCGTTCGCAGAGGAGGCGCTGTCGGGTCTCGTCTTTATCATTCTTGCGCTCACGATCGTCGCGGAAATCGCCATGCCGATCCTGATGTACGGGCTGGCGCCCGGCTTCAGCGAGACGCCCGACAAGTTCGATCTTGCCGTGCTGCTGACCCGCATCACCATGCCGTACCTCTTGTGCATGTCGCTGGTGGCGATGATGTCGGGCGTGCTGAATTCCTTCGGCAAGTTCGTCGAGAGCTCGTCGGTCTCCATCGTGTTGAATCTCACCATGATGGTGGCGACTCTTATCGCCATCGCGCTCGGGCTGCAGAGCGATCCCAAGGCCGGCATCATCCAAGCCTGGGGCGTGTTCGCAGCCGGCCTGTTGCAGCTGTGGCTTCTCTTGGACGGGCTGCGCCGCAACGACATCCGCGTGAGGCTGCGCCGCCCGCGCATGACGGAAGGCATGCGCCGCCTCATTCGTCTCGGCATTCCGGGGATCGTTGCCGGCGGCGTCACCCAGATCAACATCGTCATCGGGACTATCATCGCGTCCCTGCAAAATGGCGCAGTGTCCTATCTCTACTATGCCGATCGCGTTTATGAGCTGCCGCTCGCCATTGTCGGCATCGCGGTCGGCGTAGTGCTGCTTCCCGACGTGTCGCGCCATCTCAGAGCCGACAATCATACCGCCGTCATGGACAGCCAGAACCGCTCGCTGGAATTCGCCATGCTGCTCACCCTGCCCGCGGCCGTCGCGCTCGCCGTGGTGCCGAGCCCGATCGTGGCAGGCCTTTTCGAGCGCGGGGCATTTACCGCCACCGACACGCCGGCAACGGCGTACGCTCTCGGCATATTCGCCCTCGGTCTGCCGAGCTTCGTGATGATCAAGGTGTTCTCGCCTGCCTATTTCGCGCGCGAGGACACCAAGACGCCCATGGTCTTTGCGACCATCAGCCTGACGGCCAATACGCTGGGCTCCATCGCCCTGTTCTTCCTGTTCCGTGCTTACGGGCTGATGCCGCACCTCGGCATCGCCGTGGCGACGACGCTCGGCGGCTGGCTCAATGCGGGGCTCTTGTATGCGACGCTGATCAAGCGCGATCACTTCGTTGCCGATGGGCGCTTGCGGCGGGTGCTTCCGCGCACCGTGCTCTCTAGCCTGGTGATGGGCGCCGCTCTCTGGTTTGTGGCGGACGCGCTGGGGGACAGCTTCGGCGCGGCGACGCCGTTTCTTGCACGCCTGGCGGCCCTTGCCGGCCTCATCGCGTCGGGTCTCGCCGTCTATGGGCTCGCCGTATTTGCAACCGGCGCTCTCGACGTGGCTCAGCTGCGCCGTTTTCTTGAGCGCCGCGCTCCCTCCGGGCCGATCTGAGCCGGGCAAAAACCTGAGCTTGCACACCGGGCTCCGGCACGCGATAAGGCGCCCCGGTCGCGGAGGCAAAGCAATGGCATTCAAGGAGCGCGTCTTCTCCGGCATGCAGCCGACCGGCAGCCTGCACCTCGGCAACTACCTCGGGGCCATGCTGCAGTGGATCGAGCTGCAGAAGACGCACGAGTGCATCTATTGCGTCGTCGATATGCACGCCATCACCGTCTGGCAGGATCCCGACGAGCTGAAATCGGCGATCCGCCAGGTGACCGCGGCTTACATCGCCTCCGGTCTCGATCCCAAGCGCAGCATTCTGTTCAACCAGAGCGAGGTCTGCGAGCACGCCGAGCTTGCCTGGGTGTTCAACTGCGTGGCCCGCCTCGGCTGGCTCAACCGCATGACCCAATTCAAGGAGAAGGCCGGCAAGGACCGCGAAAACGCTTCCGTCGGCCTCTACGTCTATCCCGACCTGATGGCAGCCGACATCCTCGCCTACAAGGCAACGCATGTCCCCGTCGGCCACGATCAGAAGCAGCACCTGGAATTGTCGCGCGACATTGCGCAGAAGTTCAACAACGACTTCAAGGTGTGGATCGAGCGGGCGGGCTACGCCGACGGCATCTTCTTTCCCCTGCCCGAGCCCGTCATCATCGGGCCTGCGACGCGCGTCATGAGCCTGCGCGACGGCACCAAGAAGATGTCGAAGTCGGACGCTTCCGAAATGTCGCGCATCAACCTCTCCGACGATGCCGATACGATCGCCACGAAAATTCAGAAGGCGAAGACCGACCCCGAGCCGCTGCCGTCCGAGGAGAAGGGACTGGAGGGCCGCGCGGAGGCGGAGAACCTCGTCGGCATCTACGCAGCTCTGGCGGGACGCTCCAAGGCCGACGTTCTCAGAGAGTTCGGCGGGGCGCAGTTCTCTGCTTTCAAGAAGGCGTTGGCGGAGCTTTGCGTTGCCGGCCTTGTCCCCATTGCCGAGGAGACAAAGCGGCTGATGGCGGACGCTTCAGAAATCGATCGCATTCTCGCCGATGGCGCCGGCCGTGCCCGCGCGATCGCCCGGCCGGTAATGGACGAGGTCAAGGACATCCTCGGCTTCGTCAGGTCCTGAACGGCGTCGGACTCCCAAGGTTTGGCACCGCCGCCTTATTGTAGGCTTCACCGCCTCATGGCAGCATATACGGATGAACACGAAAACGAAGCGTCGCTCCTTCGAAGCCGGGCACTTTCGCAAGTTCCTGCTGATCATCGATGAGAGCCAGGAGGTCGAAGGCGCCCTTTTTTACGCCGCGAGCCGCATTCAGCGCTCCTCGGGCTCGATCGTGATGCTCTACGTCATCGTGCCTCAGGAGTTTCAACACTGGATCAACGTGCGTCAGCAACAGGTGGAGGAGGAGACGACAACGGCCAAGGCTCTCTTCCGTCTGTTCCGGCGCAAGCTCAATTTGGCGGGATTCGAGAACGTGGCCTGCGAGGAAGTGATCCGCGAGGGGCCCAAAGGTGAGGAGATCAGGAAGCTCATCGACGAGGACGAGGATATCGCCGTGCTCGTGCTCGGCGCCTCGACCGACCCCGCCGGTCCCGGGCCGCTGGTGGCCTCGCTGGCCGCGGGCACGGCGGCGGGCAATTTTCCCATCCCCGTTACTATCGTGCCGGGGACGCTGGCCCTTGAGGATATTCAGGCTTTGGCGTGAGGGCGCCGTTGGGTCTCGAATTTGTGGCCGATGTGCCCTATCTTAGAGTTGGTCTAAGATGTAAAGAAAAGGCACCCAGCCGCCAAAGCGGGTGCACGACCAGGACGGAGACGCGAAGCCATGTTTATCCAGACCGAGGCGACGCCCAATCCCGCCACGCTCAAGTTCATTCCGGGCAAACCGGTACTTGCGGAGGGCACGGCCGATTTCACAGACAAGAGCGAGGCGCTGGCTTCGCCCTTGGCCGCGCGTCTGTTCGACATCAAGGGCGTACGCGGCGTGTTCCTGGGCTCTGATTTCATCTCCGTCACCAAAGGTGACGTCGAGTGGCAGCATCTGAAGCCGATCGTGCTCGGTGCCATCATGGAGCACTACGTGTCGGGCGCCCCCGTCGTCGCCGAGGACGGCGCCAACGATACCGCGGGAATTTCCTTCGACCCGAAAGACCAGGCGGTTGTGGATACGATCAAGGAGCTGCTTGAGACGCGGGTCCGCCCGGCGGTCGCGCAAGACGGCGGCGATATCACGTTTTCGGGCTTCCGCGAAGGCGTCGTCTATTTGCATATGCGCGGCGCGTGCTCGGGCTGTCCGAGTTCGACCGCCACGCTGCGTCACGGCATAGAGAACCTGCTTCGGCACTTCTGTCCCGCCCATGCCTCGACTTTAGGGAACCCCGCCCCACAAGGCGGGGTTTTTCGTTAGGATGAGGAGCTTGTCATTTAGAGGGCCCATCATGTCGCAAGCCACCGACGACGCCACGCTGCGTCAGCTCTTTCTCGATGCGCGCACGCACAACAAATGGCAGCCCCGAGACGTTCCCGACAGCCTGCTGCGTCAGCTCGTCGATGTTCTCAAGATGGGGCCGACCAGCGCCAACTGCTCGCCGGCGCGCTTCCTCTTCGTGAAATCCAAGGACGCCAAGGAACGCCTGAAGCCGCACTTGAGCGAAGGCAATCGCGAGAAGACCATGCGGGCGCCGGTGTGTGCCATTATCGGCTACGACCTGGAGTTCTACGAGCATCTGCCCAAACTCTTCCCCCATACCGACGCCAAGAGCTGGTTTGCCGGCAAGCCCGACAAGATTAAGGAGACGGCTTTTCGCAACGGCACGCTGCAGGGCGCCTACCTCATCCTTGCGGCGCGCCTGAACGGGCTCGACTGCGGGCCGATGTCGGGCTTCGACAACGAAGGCGTCGACAAGGCGTTCTTTGCCGGCACGAAGATCAAATCCAATTTCCTGTGCAATATCGGTTACGGGGATGCGGCCGGCGTCTTGACGCGCTCGCCGCGGTTCGCGTTCGATGAGATGGCGAAAATTATCTGAGTTGTCTTGAGGATTTCGCATTACGGGTGGTGAATCTGGCGTGCGCTGCGTATAGGCTGTCCCACCATGAACCTTCTCGCCTTCGACACCTGCTTTGACGCCTGCTCCGTCTGCGTGGCGCAACGGCGCCAAGGCAATGTCGTGGAGCTGGCGAGTGCACTGGAGAGTTTCGAGACGGGTCATGCGGAACGCCTGGTCCCCATGATCGAGGAGGTGATGGACCGGGCGGGCGTCAGCTTTGCAGACCTCGACCGCCTCGCGGTCACCGTCGGGCCCGGCACCTTTACGGGCACGCGCATCGGCATCGCCGCGGCGCGGGGGCTTGCACTTGCCACCGGCATCGCGGTCGTCGGGACCTCGAGCCTTGCCGTCATGGCCGACATCGCCGCTCGCACCCTGAACCCACGCGAGCCGAACGAGGATTTGGCCATCGCCGTCGACGCCAGACGCGGAGAGGTTTACGTGCAACTTTTTGGTGGAAGCGATTGCGAGGCAAAGTCGCCCCCCATGCTGATTCCGATCGCAGAGGCGGCGCAGCTCGGCGACGGCGGCCCGCTGCGCATCGCTGGCTCCGGTGCTATGGCGGTCGCTGCGGCCGCAGCGAGCGCCGGCCGTCAGGCCGCACCATGCCTTCCCCGGTTGCTGCCCGAGGCAACGGCGCTTGCGCGGATCGCCGTAGATCTTGTTCCAGCCAAAGAGCCGCTCGTACCTTTGTACTTGCGTCTTCCCGATGCCAAGCCGCAGGACGGCAAGTCGATTGCGAGAGCCTGACGATGAGCCCCACGACAATCGCCCCCATTGATCCCAAGAACGTCAGCCTCCTTTGGGCCAGCCCGGAGCGCGTTGACGAAATTGCCACCTTGCACGGCCGCCTTTTCGATCCGCCGTGGGATACCGACAGCATCGCCCGCTTGATCGAGCATCCCGCCGCCGCGGCGTTCATCGCTCAGGTGCGCGAGCCCAAGGCATTGGCCGGCTTCGTCATCGGCCAGATCGCAGCGGATGAGGCGGAGATCCTTTCCATCGGAGTTGCGCCCGAGTGGCAGCGCCGCGGCATCGCCCGCCGCATGGTCGAAGGACTTGTGCGCGCAGCCAGGCGCGCCGAGGTCAAGCGGCTTTTTCTCGAGGTTGCCGCCGACAACATGGCCGCGGTTAAGCTTTACAGGGGTCTCGGCTTTGCCGCGGTCAATCGGCGCAAGGACTATTACCGGCGTCCGGGCAGCCAGCCGGTCGATGGGGTCGTACTCGCCCTCACTCTGTGAGGGTGGCAAGCAGCCCCGATCCGGGCAGGTGCTGGTGGACGGCCCGCAGCCACGCTCATATAAAGCGCCAGTGAGCGTGAGCATCGAGCGCCGCTTCATGTCCGATACCGACAAAAGTTGCCTAAACCGCATTGAGAGGCTGTGCGCTGAGCAGGGCTTGCGCATGACCGGCCAACGGCGGGTAATCGGGCGCGTTCTCTGCTCGGCCAAGGACCATCCCGATGTTGAGGAGGTCTACCGCCGTGCCAACGAGATCGATCCGCGCATCTCGCTGTCTACCGTTTACCGGACGCTGAAGCTGTTTGCTGAAAAGGGCATCCTCGAAAAGCACGACTTCGGGCACGGGCGCGGACGCTATGAGGAGGCCTCGCGCGATCATCACGACCACCTGATCGACGTGGACAGCGGACGTGTCATCGAATTCAGCAACGAAGCCATCGAGGCGCTTCAGGACCGAATCGCCCGCGAGTTGGGCTTCAAGCTCGTCGGCCATCGCCTCGAGCTTTACGGCGTCCGCGTGAAACCCTCTAAGAAGTCTTGAGGGCGGGCGTAGCCGGAGGGGCACGATGGGAGCCTTGAGGGGGGGAACGATCCTGGCGGGTTTCTTCGCCCTGACCGTGCCCTTGATGCCGGTGCAGGCCGTGCTTTTGCGTTTGAGCCCGCGCGGGGCGCGCTGGTTTCCCCATTGGTATCACCGCCGCGTCTGCCGTCTCCTCGGTGTTCGCATCGAGGTCGAAGGTGAGGTTGTCAGAGACCGCCCCGTGCTGATCGTGGCCAATCACACTTCTTGGCTTGATATTCCCGTCCTGTCTGCCGTCGCACCGGTCTCGTTCGTCGCGAAAAAGGAGGTCGGCGGCTGGCCGTTCGTGGCCTCGCTCGCGCGGCTCCAGCGCTCGGTGTTCGTCGATCGCGCGCGGCGCACCGCGGTCGGCGAGGCAGCCGGTGAGATTCTGACTAGGCTCGCCCAGGGCGACGCCATCGTGCTGTTTGCCGAGGGCACCTCCAGCGACGGCAACCGAGTCTTGCCGTTCATGACGTCGCTTTTCGCCGCGGCGAAGCCGTCGGGCAAGGGGGGTCGGCAGGCGCCCGATGCGGTGGTGCAAACGCTGTCGCTTGTCTACACACGCCTGCATGGCATTCCGCTCGACCGCGCCGACCGGGCCCTGGTCGGCTGGTACGGCGACATGGAAATGCGCAGCCATGCCTGGCAGCTTCTGAAGGCCGGTCCCCTCGATGTGCACATCCGGATCGGGCCGCCGATTCCGCTCGCAAGCTTTGTCGATCGCAAGGATCTGGCGCGGCATAGCGAAGCAGAGGTACGCGAGAACGTCGTCCGCATCCTGCGCGCAAGGGCGGCACACGAGCCGCTCATGGTCGCGGCGTCCCCCGATGGCACGGGCCCGCTGCGGCCAAGGGTCAGCGAAGGCCAGGCCGAGAAGTGGGTCTGACGAGCGGCTCCTTATGCCGGGGTTCTGGACAAATCACCCCGAGAATGCTGCCATGCAACATGAAGCGATGGACTCAGTGACGCGATGGACGATCGGTTGGCGCCAGGAACCGAAGCGGAGGACAGCGATCCTTCCGACACGCCTGCGGGCAAGGCGGCTCGCGGGGGCGGCAAGGTGTTCATCAAGACGTTCGGCTGCCAGATGAACGTCTACGATTCAGAGCGCATGACAGAAGCGCTCAACGTGCACGGCTACGACCAGACCGACCGCCTCGTGGAGGCCGACCTCGTCATCCTCAACACCTGTCACATCCGCGAGAAGGCGGCGGAAAAAGTTTATTCCGATCTTGGCCGCGTCCGTCAACTCAAGGAGCAGCGTTCCGCGTCGGGCCGCGATACCCTCGTTGCCGTCGTCGGCTGCGTCGCCCAGGCCGAGGGTGCGGAGATCATCGCGCGTGCACCCGTCGTCGACCTCGTCGTTGGCCCCCAGAGCTATCACCGTTTGCCCAAGCTTATCCGCAGCGCGCGCGCGCAGGGCAAGGCGCTCGTCGACACGGCTTTTCCCGAGGAGGACAAGTTCTCCCGACTGCCGGACCGCGCCCCGGCACGCGCCATGACCGCGTTCCTCACGGTGCAGGAAGGCTGTGACAAGTTCTGCACGTTCTGCGTCGTGCCATATACGCGCGGCATCGAATACTCGCGCTCCGTTGCGGAAGTCGAGAGTGAAGCGCGCCGACTGGTCGCGAGCGGCGTGCGCGAGATCACGCTGCTCGGACAGAACGTCAATGCCTATCATGGCGAGGGACCCGACGGACGACCCTGGCCGCTGGCACGGCTGATCCGGCATCTGGCTCAAATCGATGGGCTTGAACGGTTGCGGTACACAACCAGCCATCCCGGCGACATGAGCGACGACCTAATCTTGGTCCACGCCGAGGAAAATAAGCTGATGCCCTACCTGCATCTGCCGTTTCAGTCCGGTGCAAATCGCATCCTCGCCGCGATGAACCGCAAACACACGGCCGAAGGTTACCTCGACCTCGTCGCCCGCATCCGCTCCGCCCAGCCTAAGATCGCACTTTCGACCGACATTATCGTCGGCTTTCCCGGCGAGACCGATGCGGAGTTCGAGGAGACGCTCGCGCTCACCGCTAAGGTCGGCTTTGCGCAAGCCTACTCGTTCAAGTACAGCGCCAGGCCCGGCACGCCGGCCGGAAAGCTCGCCGACCAGGTCCCCGATAGCGTCAAGAGGGAGCGCTTGGCGCGCGTGCAGGATCTGCTCGGCGGCCAGCAAGCCGCATTTAACGCAAGCTGCGTGGGGCGGACCTTGACCGTCCTGTTGGAGAAGCCTGGGCGCTACCCCGGACAGCTGGTCGGCCGCTCGCCTTATTTGCAGGCCGTCCACGCCGAGGCCCGCTCGGAGTTGCTGGGCCGCATCGTGCCCGTTGAAATTTCCTCCTTCGGCCCCAATAGTCTAGCCGGTGTCATACGCTCGGCCTGAAGTCCATTTACCATGGGTCAGATGGTTGCGCTGGCGGTCCCGTTCGGCGCGCGGCGGCAGTGTGATAGGCTGTGCAACAAAAGAAGTGACGATTCGAAGCCGAAGACGTTTGGAGCCCCGATTGGCAGCATTTCGCGGGAACGCAGTCCCCGGAGCGGGCAGGCCCCCCAAGGTACAAGTTGCAAACAAGCGCATCGTGGTGCCGTTCGAGGACAACCGGCACCTGACGCGGCTCCTGGGAGAGTACGATAGCCATTTGGCGCTGATCGAGGACCGCCTCGGCATCGAAGCCCACGCCCACGGCAACGTCGTCATTCTCACCGGCTCGGAAGCGGCCTGCGAGATCGCGCGCGGAGTGCTCGAGGAGCTTTATGCGCGCGTGTCTGCGGGTCAGGTGATTGGTGCGGGTGATTTCGACGGGCTCATTCGCCACGCGCGCGAGGAAACGTCACCCGCCGACGGGCAAGCGCAGATCGCGACCCGGCGCCGGGTCGTCAAGGCGCGCACGCCGGTCCAGAGCGCCTACATTCGTGCGCTTGAAAGGATTGATCTCGTATTCGGGATAGGTCCGGCCGGCACCGGCAAGACCTATCTCGCCGTCGCTTACGCCGCGCATTGCCTGGAGTGCGGGTTGATCGAGCGCATCATCCTTTCGCGCCCGGCGGTCGAGGCCGGCGAGAGGCTCGGCTTTTTGCCAGGTGACATGCGCGAAAAGGTCGATCCGTACCTAAGACCGCTCTATGATGCCCTCTACGACGTGCTGCCGCCGGAGAAGGTCGAGCGGGATCTTGAAACGGGCGTGATCGAGATTGCACCTTTGGCTTTCATGCGCGGGCGCACGCTGGCCAACGCCTACGTCATACTCGACGAGGCGCAAAACACGACCAGCATGCAGATGAAGATGTTCCTCACCCGGCTTGGCGAAAACTCGAAAATGGCTGTGACCGGCGATCCGAGCCAGGTCGACCTGCCGTTCGGCATGAAATCCGGCCTCGAAGAGGCGATCGCGCTGTTGAGCGATGTACGCGGCATCGAGTCTATTCGCTTCACTGCGGCCGACGTGGTGCGCCGCGATCTCGTGGCCCGCATCGTCGATGCCTACGATCGACAAGAGTAGTTCTCCTCCGATGCCTGCAAACGTTCAAGCACCAAGCGTTACCAGCCCCGAGGCAAGCGACACGCGCGCCTCGGCTGACGCGGAACCTCCGATAGGACTCTGCGTCGACGTTGTCCACGAGGCGGGGGATTGGGACTCGCTCGATGCCGCCACCGAAGCGATAACGGCGGCGGCGGCGGCGCTCGCTTCCGAACTCGGCATCGCCAAGAGCGAAGCGTGCGTCGCGCTCTCGTCCGATGCGAAGGTGGCGCAACTCAACGCGGACTATCGCGGCAAACCGACCCCCACCAACGTTCTTTCCTTCCCCGCAAGCGGCAAGGCTGCAGCGGGGGGCAGGCAAATGCGCATGCTTGGCGATCTTGTGCTTGGCGCCGAGACCGTGGCGCGCGAAGCAGCCGAGCTTGGACTGCCGCCCGCGCATCACCTGCAACACCTGACAGTGCACGGACTCTTGCATCTCTTGGGGTACGATCACGAGACGGACGAAGAGGCGCAGGTCATGGAAGCGCTCGAGGTCCGCATTCTTGAGCGCCTCGGCATCGCCAATCCTTACCATGCGGTTGATGAGCCGCTTTCACCCTGCCGGCAGCAGACGGATGTTATGAAGTCATGACAAGCACGCATTTTACTTCGGATAAGAGCGAGCCGCAGAGCGCGGACGATGTAGCTGATCCGGCTTCGGGCGGGGGCATGCACGGTCTTCTCTCTGCACTGCTCAGTCGCATCGGGCTGCGCTCGCCCACCTTGCGCGAAATGCTGGAGATGGGGCTCAAGGAGGCGCCGGACTCGGATGCCGCATTCTCGACGGAAGAGCGCGAGATGTTGCGCCGGCTGTTGCGCTTTGGCGGCTTGCGCGTTGAGGACATCATGGTGCCGCGCGCCGACATCATTGCGCTGGAGGAGAGCGAGCCCTTGTCGGAGCTGCTGCGCATGTTCGGGGAAGCAGGTGTGTCGCGCATTCCCCTGTTCAATGAAACGCTCGATGATCCGCGCGGCATGATCCACATCAAGGATCTGTTTCACTGGCTTATAAAGGAATCGGCCGGGGAGATTTTCAGCACGCCGATCGCCGTTGCCGGTTCTTCCGGCCCCGCCGAGGCAAAGCCAGATGGTGATCTGGACGATCATCTCGACCTGGGCCGCATCGACCTTTCACGTCCCATCAGCGTGGCCAAGATCCGCCGACCTGTGGTCTATGTTCCGCCTTCCATGCCGGCGACCAACCTTCTCATCCGCATGCAATCGACCCGCATCCACATGGCGCTTGTGGTGGATGAGTACGGCGGCACCGATGGCCTCGTCACCATCGAGGATCTCGTTGAGCAGATCGTCGGAGACATCGAGGACGAGCACGATGTCGCCGAGGCCGCCCACATCGTGATCGAGCCCAAGCTCGGCCTGGTCGCCTCGGCGCGCACGCCCATAAAGGAGCTCGAGGAGCATCTGGGGATGAAGCTTCTCAAGCCCGAGGAAGAGGAGGACATTGACACGCTCGGCGGCCTCATGTTCGCGCTGTTGGGACGGGTGCCCGTGCGCGGCGAGCTCGTGCGCCATCCGAGCGGGCTGGAGCTCGAGGTGCTGGATGCGGATGCGCGGCGCTTGAAAAAGGTCAAGATTCACCAGCCCCACGCCATCGATGCTGCGCCAGCCGGCTCCGACAAGGAATGAGGCAGCGCGTGGCATCCTCGCGCAGCAGCACGTGGGCCACCATCGCTTCCAATGCAGGCCGTTCCGTCCAAGGCATCGGCGCACTCGCGGGGTGGATTGCGGGGCTGTCGGGCTGGCGGCGGCTGGCAGTGGCGTTTGTGGCAGGTAGCCTCTCCGTCCTCGCCATGGCGCCGTTCTTCTTGTGGCCGGTGCTGTTTTTCACCCTCCCCGTGCTCGTGTGGCTCATCGACGGGTCTAAGACGCCGGCCGACGACGCAACTTCGTTTTGGCGGCGCCCTTTGATGCGCGCAGCGTCCGCGGGCTGGTGGTTCGGCTTCGGTTATTTCCTGTTCGGGCTGTTCTGGATCGGCGAGGCGTTCCTGGTCGAAGCCGACAAGTTTGCCTGGCTCATGCCCTTCGCCGTGACGCTGATGCCGGCGGGGTTGGCGCTTTACACCGCGCTGGCCGCCGCAGCCGCGCGCCTCGTCTGGCCCGCCGGCATAGCGCGCATCTTCGTTCTCGCCGTTGCGCTATCGTCGGCGGAGTGGCTGCGCGGCCATGTCCTTACCGGTTTTCCGTGGAACGTGCTCGGCTACGCGCTGACCTGGCCGCTGTCCATGATGCAGTCGGCGGCCCTGTTCGGCATTTATGGATTGACGCTGCTCACGGTTGTCATTTTCGCAAGTCCCTTGGTGCTTGTCTCCGACGCAGCGCTGGGGCGCCGCGATCGAGCCTTGCTATGGGCTGCGGCCATCGCCGTCCTTCCCCTGCTTGTCCTCTATGGCTATGGCGCCTGGCGGCTTTCCGGCGATCCTGCCCCCATGCTTGAAGGCGTGCGCCTCAGGATCGTGCAGGCAAGCGTCAACCAGCGCGACAAATGGAGGCCGGAAAAACAGGGCGCGATCTTCGAGGATCAATTGAACCTGTCGCGTCACGATGCCTCAGGGCGCCGCGACGATCTTGCCGGCATCACCCATCTCATTTGGCCAGAAGCAGCGATGCCGTTCCTGCCGTTGGAGCACCCCGAAGCGCTCACGGCCATCGGCGAGCTGCTGCCCGCGGGCACCCAGCTCATCTCCGGGGCGCTGCGTCTGAAGCGTCCCGTCGCCATCCAGTCGAATGGCGCTCGCCAGGGCTACAACAGTCTCATGGTTTTTGCCGACCAGGGAAGCCTGGAGATGCTCTATGACAAGATCCATCTCGTCCCCTTCGGCGAGTACTTGCCGTTCCAGCCGATGCTCGAGCGGATTGGCCTTGAGCAGCTTACGCGCTGGCGCGGCGGGTTCTCGGTTGGTCCCACGCCGCGTCCCCTGCTGATGATCCCCGGCCTGCCGGCGGTGGCCGGCCTCATCTGCTACGAGGCCATCTTTCCTGCCGCGATCGTGCAGGGCGGGCCACGCCCTGGCCTCATGGTTAATGTGACGAACGACGGATGGTTCGGCGACACAACCGGCCCCTGGCAGCATTTTCATCAGGCACGCGTGCGCGCGGTCGAAGAGGGCCTGCCGCTCGTGCGTTCAGCCAACAACGGCATCTCGGCGGTGATCGACGGGCGCGGCCGCATCGCCGCCCTGCTGGGACTGAATGCCCGCGGCGTCATTGACAGCGGTGTGCCCTCGGCACTTGCGCCCCCACCCTATTCGAGGTTCGGTGATTGGGCCTTCGTAGCACTTGCCGTGTTCTTTGTGATGGCGGCATTTGTGCTAGCCCGCAGCCAATGGAACTAGGCGAGAATTCGCCTGTTGCTTGGGCCGAGACTTATCGTCATAAAGCTACAATTGAAGGCAAAAGCCTATGCGCTGCTTAACCCGCGCACCCTAGGTTGACGTCAGGGCCCGGCGCACTCAGGAGGTGTACGCAAAACGAATGCTGGGAAGTAAGGTAAATCCTCTATGTCGAGAGAAAATGCGGTGGCAGAAATAGAACCAGAAGACCGCGGCTCACGGCGCGCCAATCCTATCGATGTCCATGTCGGCAGCCGCGTACGATTGCGGCGCATGCTGCTTGGCATGAGTCAAGAAAAGCTTGGCGAGCATTTGGGACTGACGTTCCAACAAATTCAGAAGTACGAGAAGGGCATCAACCGGATCGGCGCAAGCCGTCTGTTTGATCTCGCGAAAGTATTGGGCGTGCCGGTGCAGTTCTTTTACGAGGAGCTGCCTGCGAGTAGCAGCGGCGATGGCACGACCGCGTTTGCAGAGCGCCCGGCCGAAAACTACGCCGTCGAGTTTCTGGGAAGCCGCGAAGGATTGGAGCTCAACAAGGCATTCGCCCGCATCACGGACCCCCGCGTGCGTCGCTCGATCGTTGAGCTTGTGCGCGCTTTCGCCGGAGAATCTAACAGCGGTTAGGCGACGGCGCTTCCTTATAAATCCTCCAATTTGCTCGTTGAGGGCTGCCCGCCGCCGTGGGCGCCAAGGGGTTCATCGGCCCGATGGCCTTGACCCCGAAAGCAAAGCTTGAGACAACCCCGGCGATTTTTCAACGAACGCTCAAAGAAACGAGGGTCTGGGTGGCACGCAAGTCCTTTCTATTCACAAGCGAGTCCGTTTCCGAGGGCCATCCAGACAAGGTTTGCGATCGCATCTCAGATGAGATTGTCGACCTGTTCTATCGCGAAGGTCCCAAGGCCGGCATCGATCCGTGGGCAATTCGCGCAGCATGTGAAACGCTCGCAACGACAAATAAGGTTGTCATCGCTGGCGAGACACGCGGTCCGGAAACAGTGACCAAGGATTGGATCGCGCACGTCACGCGCATGGCCATCCGCGATATCGGCTACGAGCAGCAAGGATTTCACTGGGAGAAATGCGACATCGACGTCCTGCTGCACCCCCAGTCGGCCGACATCGCCCAGGGCGTCGATTCAGGGGGCAACCGGGAGGAGGGCGCCGGCGATCAAGGGATCATGTTCGGCTATGCCTGCACCGAGACGCCCGAGCTCATGCCGGCACCAATCTACTATGCCCACAAGATCCTCCACGACCTTGCGGCAGCGCGGCACGCAAAGGAAGGCGCCGCAGCGATGCTCGGACCCGACTCCAAGAGCCAGGTGACCGTGCGCTACGAGGACGGAAAGCCGGTTGGCGTCACGCAGATCGTCATATCGCACCAGCACATCAATGAGGACCTGCCGTCGGAAAAGATCCGCGAGATTGTGGAGCCCTATGTGAAAAAAGCGCTGCCGGCCGGCTGGATCGGCGCGGACACCGTCTGGCACGTCAACCCGACGGGCAAGTTTTTCATCGGCGGCCCCGACGGCGACTGCGGACTCACCGGCCGCAAGATCATCGTCGACACCTACGGCGGCGCAGCGCCTCATGGCGGAGGCGCATTTTCGGGTAAGGATCCGACCAAAGTCGATCGCTCGGCGGCTTATGCGGCGCGCTATCTCGCCAAGAACGTGGTGGCTGCCGGGCTCGCCGACCGGTGCTCAATCCAGCTCTCCTACGCCATCGGCGTGGCAAAGCCGCTGTCGATCTATGTGGATACCTACGGCACTTGCAAGGCCGACGAGGCAAAGCTCGAAAAGGCCCTGGGCGAGGTGATGGACTTGTCGCCGCACGGCATTCGCAAGCACCTCGACCTCAACAGGCCGATCTATGCGCGCACCTCGGCCTATGGTCATTTTGGCCGCACGCCAGACGCGAATGGCGGTTTCTCCTGGGAGAAGACCGACCTTGCCGACGCGATCAAGAAGGCCGTTGTCTGACACCAGCTCGGGATCCGCCAGCGAAGGGTATGAGCGCGAGCTGCGCTCGTTCGGGCGTCGGCGCGGTCGCCGCTTGAGCGCACGGCAGCAGTCGCTGCTCGATGAGATGCTGCCGCATGTGCGCCTGGACCTGACGGCGGCCCGCCCGCAATCCCTGCAAGCGCTCATTTCCACACCCGTGACAGAGGTCTGGCTGGAGATCGGCTTCGGCGGAGCAGAGCATCTCATTCGGCAAGCGCGGGCTCATCCCCACGTGGGCTTAATCGGATGCGAGGTATTCGAGGACGGGATCGTCAAGGCGTTGTCGGCCATGACCGAGGGCGGTCTCGCCAACGTCCGACTCAGCACAGAAGACGCGCGCGAGTTGCTGCGCTGGCTGCCGGAGGCGTCGCTGCAGCGCGTCTTCATCTTGTTTCCCGACCCCTGGCCAAAAACGCGACACGTCAAACGGCGGCTCGTGACGCGAGTCCTGCTCGACCTGCTGGCGCGGGCAATGGAGCGGGGAGCCGAGCTCAGGATCGCGACCGATATCGGCGATTATGCCCGCAGCATCCTGCTCGCAGCCCGGGCCCATCCCGCCTTTGCCTGGCAGGCCAACGGGCCGCAGGACTGGCGGGAGCGGCCGGCCGATTGGCCGCAAACACGGTATGAAGCGAAGGCGCGAGGCGAGGGCCGCCGCTGCTATTTTTTCCGGTTCCTCAAGAGAGACCGCCCCTAAACGGCCACAATTCGCTTGCCAGCGATGTCATGATCTCGTAAAGATGAAGTGCTCATGATCATCTCAACTCTTGAGAGTGGGCCCTCTGGGTCCGCTCTTTTTGTATTGGCGCAGCGGATCGGGCACGACCAACCGGATAGCTTCGTATCATGCACGCTGGCGACGACGGCGCCCTGCGCGACCGGTTCATTTGTGAGGCGGGCTTGGCAGCCAAGGTGGCGGCGCTCATAGAGCCCGCACTTCAAGACCGCGGCTTCCGCCTCGTGCGTGTCGCAATCTCGGGCCGCGAAGGCAAGACGGTGCAGGTGATGGCGGAGCGTCCGGACGGAACGATGACAATCGAGGATTGCGAGGCCGTCTCGCGGGACATATCGCCATTGTTGGACGTGAATGACCCAATTGCAGGCGCTTATCGGCTGGAGGTCTCCTCGCCCGGCATCGACCGACCGCTGGTGCGCCCATCCGACTTTGAGGACTGGGCCGGATATGAGGCCAAGGTCGAGCTGCGGGAGCCGATCGAGGGCCGCAAGCGTTTCAAGGGCACACTTGAGGGTTTCGAGGACGGCGAGATCAGGATCGAGGTCGATCTTAATACCGCCGGACGCAGTGTCGTCGGCTTACCGGTCGGGCTTGTGACAGAAGCCAAGCTCATGCTGACCGATGAGCTCATCCGCGAGGCCTTGCGCCGCGCAAAGAAGAATAACCACGTTGGATCCGGCGAGGCTTGACGAGCGCCCGGGTCGCTAAGGAGGACGAAGAACCATGGCAATGGCCGGCATCAGCGCCAATCGGCTGGAGCTTCTGCAAATTGCGGACGCGGTGGCGCGGGAAAAAGCAATCGATCGCAAGATCGTCATCGAAGCGATGGAGGACGCGATCCAAAAGGCGGCGAAGTCGCGCTACGGAGCGGAAAATGACATTCGCTGCGAGATCGATCCCAAGACTGGCGAGGCGCGGTTATCGCGCGTACTCGCCGTGGTCGAGACGGTCGAGAATGACTCCACGGAAGTCACGCTAGAGGAGGCGCAGCGCCGCAACAAGGACGCCAAGATCGGCGACCTCATCGCCGAACCGCTGCCCCCATTGGACTTCGGGCGCGTGGCCGCCCAGAACGCCAAACAGGTCATTGTGCAGAAGGTGCGCGAGGCCGAGCGCGAGCGCCATTTCAGCGAGTACAAGGACCGCATCGGTGAAATCGTCAACGGCACGGTGAAACGCGTCGAGTACGGCAACGTCATCGTTGACCTTGGCCGGGCCGAGGGCGTCATCCGCCGCGACGAGATGATCCCGCGCGAGAACGTGCGCTACGGCGATCGCATTCGCGCCTACATTTACGATGTGCGCCGCGAGCCGCGCGGGCCCCAAATATTCCTGTCGCGGGCGCGGCCGGAGTTCATGTCGAAGCTGTTCGCCCAGGAGGTTCCGGAGATCTACGACGGCGTGGTGGAGATCAAATCCGTCGCCCGCGATCCTGGCTCCCGCGCCAAGATCGCGGTCATTTCCAAAGACTCTTCCATCGATCCCGTAGGCGCCTGCGTCGGCATGCGCGGCTCACGCGTGCAGGCGGTGGTCAACGAGCTGCAGGGCGAGAAGGTCGATATCATTCAGTGGAATCCCGACGCGGCAAGCTTCATCGTCAACGGGCTCGCCCCCGCCGAGGTGACCAAGGTCGTGCTTGACGAGGACACCAACCGCATCGAGGTCGTCGTACCCGAAAGCCAGCTCTCGCTCGCCATTGGCCGGCGCGGCCAGAACGTGCGGCTGGCCTCGCAGCTCACCGGCTGGGACATCGACATTCTCACCGAGCAGGAAGAGTCGGAGCGGCGCCAGAAGGAGTTCGCCGAGCGCTCGCAGATGCTCATGGAAGCGCTCGACGTCGACGAGGTCATCGCGCAATTGCTCGTCACCGAGGGCTTCGCCTCGATCGAGGAGGTCGCCTACGTTGATCTCTCGGAGATTGCTCACATCGAGGGCTTCGACGAGCACACCGCCAATGAGATCCAGACCCGGGCCCGCGAGTACTTGGAGAAGCAAGAGGCCGACCGCGACGCCAAGCGGCGCGAGCTCGGCGTCTCCGATGACCTTACCAAGGTCCAAGGGGTGACGACCGCGATGATGGTCGCGTTCGGCGAGAACGATATCAAGTCGGTCGAGGACCTCGCAGACTGCGCAACGGACGACCTCATCGGATGGACGGAGCGCAAGCGGGAAAAGGATGCCGAACCGGTGCGCCACAAGGGCATCCTCGAGCCCTTCGATATCGGCCGCAAGGAAGTCGAGGACATGATCATGTCGGCACGGGTGCTGGCGGGATGGATAAAGCCCGAGGACCTGCTGCCGCCGGAGCCCGAGCCGGAAGCGGAGGAAAGTGCCGAGGCGGCGGAAAACGGGGCTGAAGCTGGCGAAGGCGAGGGCGGAAAAGACACCGCCACCGAAGGCTAGCGGCCAATGTCGGGCGGCAATAGGAGATCGGCTTGGGCGCTGAGAGGCAGCATCAGCAAATTCACGTCCGCGGCGACGAGACATCAGGCTCGCTCCGCCGCTGCATCGTCACGCGCACCGAACGCTCGCCTGCCGATCTCATCCGTTTCGTTGTCGACCCCTCCGGTGCGATCGTCGCGGATCTCGCCCGCAAGCTCCCCGGCCGCGGCGTTTGGGTAACGGCGGACAGGGCGACCGTCGCGGCTGCGGCCAAGGGCAACGCGTTTGCGAAAAGCCTCAAACGGCAAGTGACGGTTGCGCCGGACTTGCCTCAGGCCGTCGAAGCCCTATTTGTTAGGCGTGCGTTAGCGGCGCTCTCTCTCGCCAATAAGGCGGGTCTTGTCTTAACGGGCTTTGATAAGGTGGAGGCGCTGCTCGACGGTGGGCGGGCTGCAGCGCTCCTGCACGGGCTCGATGCGGCTCCCGACGGCAGGCGTAAGCTCGATCGCAAATTTACGGCGATTCAACGAGATAAAGGCCGGACCGCGGCCATTGTTGATTGGCTCACCATCGAACAATTGAGCTTGGCCATCGGGCGGTCAAATGTGGTACATGCTGGCCTCAAACAGGGCGGAGCCACACACCGGTTTCTGAGGGAGGCTGAGCGCTTGCGGCGCTATCGGTCGGGGTCGGCCGCATTCTGAGCGGCTTCGGCCCAGGAATTTTTGGAGTTTCAACGAGAAGAGCATGACAGAAACGAAGGACACCACCGAGAAGACCCTCCGTGGAGGCGTGCGCAAGCCGCTCTCCCTGCAGCGGACGGTCGAATCCGGCCATGTCCGGCAGAACTTCAGTCACGGCCGCTCCAAGTCGGTCGTCGTCGAAAAGCGCAGAACCCGCAAGCTAGCCGCTCCAGGCACCGATCAGGAGCCGGAAGCACCGCCTGTCGAAGTCAAGCCCGAGACGCCCGCACCCAAGAAAAAGCCGGCCAAGGCCGAGCCTGCTGTTGCCGAGAAGGCAACCACCGCGCCAGCCTCGAGGACGCTATCGGAAGAAGAGCGGGACGCCCGTGCCCGCGCGCTAGCGGCTGCGCGCATTCGTGAGGATGCCGAGCGCGGCACAGAGCGTGGCAAGGGCAAGCCCGCTGCAAAACCGGCTACGGCCCCCGCCGAAACCTCGGCCGGCACCGAAGCGCCCCCGGCCGTCGGTGAGGCCACACCTCCCGCGAGCCAGCAAGCGAAGAGCGAAGGCGGACCCGCCGCCAAGGCGCGGTCGTCGTTCAATCCTGCACTTCATCCGCGGGAGGGCGGCAAGCCGCGAGAAATCGACATTGCCGTCCCGACCCGTGCGAAGGCGGAGCCGGAAGCGCCCAAGCGCACGGGGCGCGCCGCCGTTACCGATGCCGGCGAGGAGGAAGAGGGCCGCGGAGCCCCGAAGGGACGCAAGCCCGGCACGCGCACACCGTTGGTGAAGGCCGACGAACGGCGCGAACGCGTCAAGCTAACGATTAACAATGCGTTCGATGAGAAGCAGCGTGAGCGCTCGCTCGCTTCGCTCAAGCGCAAGCGTGAGCGTGAGAAGCTCAAGGCGATGGGCATCCCGCAAAATCGCGAGAAGATTACGCGCGAGGTGGTGATCCCCGAAGTCATCACCATTCAAGAGCTCGCCAACCGCATGACCGAACGCGCCGTCGACGTCATCAAATACCTGATGAAAGAAGGCGCGATGCACAAGATGAACGATGTGGTCGACGCCGATACCGCCGAGCTCATCGTTCAGGAATTTGGCCACACCGCCAAGCGCGTCTCCGAATCGGACGTCGAGACCGGATTCATCGGCGAGAAGGACGACGAAGGCGTGCTTGAGCCGCGCGCGCCGGTGGTCACTATCATGGGCCACGTCGACCACGGCAAGACGTCACTTTTGGACGCCATCCGCCAGACCAACGTGGTGTCGGGCGAGGCCGGCGGCATCACGCAGCACATCGGCGCCTATCAGGTGACGACGCCCGACGGAGAGAAGATCACCTTCATCGACACGCCGGGCCACGAGGCCTTCACGGCGATGCGCGCACGTGGCGCCAAGGTCACTGATATCGTGGTTCTCGTCGTGGCGGCCGACGACGGCGTCATGCCGCAGACGGTCGAGGCGATCAATCACGCCAAGGCTGCTGGCGTTCCGCTCATCGTCGCCATCAACAAGATCGACAAGCCGCAGGCGGACCCGAACCGGGTGCGCAACGAGCTCCTGCAGCACGAGATCGTGGTGGAGAGCATGTCGGGCGAGACGCTCGAGGTGCCCGTTTCGGCGCTTAAACGCACCAACCTCGACAAGCTTCTTGAGGCCATCCGTCTGCAGGCTGAAATCCTCGACCTGAAGGCCAACCCGAACCGCTCCGCTGAGGGCATCGTGGTGGAGGCGAAGCTGGAACGCGGCCGCGGCCCGGTCGGGACGGCGCTTGTGCAGCGCGGTTCGTTGCATGTCGGCGACATCGTCGTGGCGGGCACCGCGTGGGGCCGCATTCGCGCCCTTATCGACGACCGCGGGCAAAACACAGAGGTCGCCGGTCCATCGGTTCCGGTGGAGATCTTGGGCTTCGATTCCGCGCCCGAGGCCGGGGATCAGTTCGCCGTCGTCGAGAGCGACGGTCGTGCCCGCGAGATCACCGACTATCGCGTGCGCAAGCGGCGCGAGGCCTTGGGCTCGGCCGGCACCGCGCGCACGCTCGAGCAGATGATGCAGCAGTTGAAGGAGACCGGACGCAAGGAATTCACGCTGCTCGTCAAGGGCGACGTGCAAGGCTCGGTGGAAGCCATCGCCGGCGCGCTGCGCAAGCTTGGCACCGACGAGGTCGAGGCGCGCATCGTTCATTCGGGTGTCGGCGGCATTACCGAGTCCGATGTTTCGCTCGCCAATGCGTCGAAGGCCGTCGTCGTCGGCTTCAACGTGCGCGCCAACGTCCAGGCCAAGGCGGCGGCCGAGCGCGACGGGGTGGAGATCCGCTACTACAACATCATTTATGATCTCGTCGACGACGTGAAGGCGGCCATGTCGGGGCTGCTCGCGCCCACCATTCGCGAAATCTTCCTCGGCAAGGCGGAGATCCTCGAGGTCTTCAATATCTCCCATGTCGGAAAGGTGGCCGGCTGCCGGGTGGTGGAAGGCAAGGTGGAGCGCGGCGCCAAGGTACGCTTGATTCGCGACGACGTGGTGATCCACGAGGGCACGCTGTCGACCTTGAAGCGCTTCAAGGACGAGGTGCGCGAGGTGCCGGCGGGCCAGGAGTGCGGCATGGCATTCGCCAACTACCAGGACATCCGCCCCGGCGACGCCATCGAGTGCTTCCAAGTGGAGACGGTGACGCGGACGCTTTAATCGCTCACGGGCGCTGTTGCGGTCGCCTTGCGGCGAACGGGGTCCCTACCATGCGACGCTTGCGCCGGGTCGCCATTCTCCCCCGGCCCTTCGGGCCGAAGTCTTGACTTACGAGGCTTCGACAGCCTCTTGCCGGTTCGATCCCGGTAGGATCCAGAAATGTCTCGACAGAAAGCACAACTTGCAAAAGCGCCGTCCCAGCGTCAGCTGCGCGTCGGCGAGCTGATCCGCCACAAACTCGCCGAGATGTTGGCGCGCGGCGACATCCACGACGACGTTCTGGTCGCCCACGTCGTCACGGTGCCCGAGGTGCGCTTATCGCCCGACCTCAAGCTCGCAACAGTCTACGTGATCGCGCTCGGGGACAGCGATACCGAGGCGGTCATCAAGGCGCTCAGCCGCCACAAGCGCTTTATCCGCGGCGAGATCGCGCACGCGGTTAATCTCAAGTTCGCGCCCGATATCCGCTTCCGCCGCGACGAGACCTTCGAGGAGGCGAGCCGCATCGACGCCTTGCTTGCAGACTCCAAAGTTCGCCAGGACGTGGACAAAGACTGAGCACCTCCGCCTACGTCAGTGGCGAGCGGGAAAGAGGGCCTCGATGACACGTCGCAAGAAAGGCAAGCCCGTCCACGGCTGGCTCGTGCTTGACAAGCCTGAGGGCATGACGTCGACGCAGGCCGTCGGCGCCGTAAAGCGGCTGTTTGAAGCGCAAAAAGCGGGCCACGCCGGCACGCTCGATCCGTTAGCAACCGGGATCCTGCCGATTGCGCTGGGCGAGGCGACCAAAACGGTGCCTTTTATCGTCAATGGGGAGAAGTCCTACCGGTTCACCGTGCGCTTCGGGGCAGAGACCAACACCGACGATGCCGAAGGCACAATCGTCGCCACCTCAGAGATGAGACCCGCGCGCGCCGACATCGAAGCGGTGCTGGGGCAGTTCACCGGCGCGATCAGCCAAGTCCCGCCGCGCTTCTCCGCGATCAAGGTCGAGGGCAACCGCGCCTACGATCTGGCCCGCGGCGGCGAGGAGGTCATGCTGGAGGCGCGCACCGTCTTCATTGAGGATCTGCGCTTGATCGACATGCCGGATTCGGCAACCGCCATCCTAGAAGCCGAATGCGGCAAGGGCACCTACGTGCGGGCCTTGGCACGCGACATGGGCCGCGTGCTTGCCTGCTTTGCGCACGTGATCGCCCTGCGGCGCACAGCTGTGGGGCCGTTCGATGAGACGATGGCGGTTGCACTTGAAATTCTCAAGGAGGCGGCGCTCGCGGACGAGGACGCGCTCTTTGCGCACCTTCTGCCTGTCGAAGCGGCGCTGCAGTCCCTTCCCGGGTTGAGCGTCGGCCCGGGCGATGCGGCGAGTTTGGCGCGCGGGCAGGCGGTGCTCGTGCGCGGGCGCGATGCTCCCATCTTGTCGGGGGCCGCGTACGCGCACTTCAAAGGCCAAATCCTGGCGCTTGGCGAGCTGGACAAGGGCGCCTTCCGGCCGACGCGAGTGTTTAATTTCGGCTGAGCACGGCTCCGGTTTGCCATTGGGCACAAAATGAGAACATCCCACCCTGGTTGGGGGCGCTGCTGCAAGGCGGCGACTTTCCCCTCGCGGGCCGGGAGGGCTCGTGTATAAGACGCTCACCCGATTGACGACCCTGCTGGACGACATCCCGGCTGTGGCCGATCTCGCGGGGCTTATCGCCCCCTTCTACCCCCAAAAGAAAGGATGCCCGATGTCGATTACGCCCGAGCGCAAGAGTGCGCTCATCAAGGAGAATGCCACTAAAGCCAACGATACCGGCTCACCCGAGGTGCAGATCGCGATCCTGACGGAGCGGATTAATTACCTGACCGAGCACTTCAAGACGCACAAGAAGGACAACCACTCGCGCCGCGGGCTGCTCAAGATGGTTAGCCTGCGCCGCCAGCTCCTCGACTACGTAAAACGCAAGAACGAGCAGCGGTATCAGAGCATCATCGACAAGCTCGGCATCCGCCGCTGACGCACTGTGCGGCTTGGCGCGGCAGTTTTGTAACGAGGCGCCGTTCGCCCGAGCCTGCAGACGAGGTCAGCCAGGCGAGACTGCCGGCGCAATCGCCATTCATGCTAAACCTCGTGGCGCTACGAGACCGACCGAAACCAAAATTGAACGAAAGACCGAACATGTTCGACATCCATCGTGTGGAAATTGAATGGGGCGGGCGCAAGCTGACGCTCGAGACGGGGCGCATGGCGCGCCAGGCCGATGCCGCCGTTTACGCCCAGTACGGCGAGACAAGCGTGCTCGCCACCGTAGTGGCGGCGAAGACGCCCAAGCCAGGCGTCGATTTCTTTCCGCTGACCGTCAACTACCAAGAGAAGACCTACGCGGCCGGCAAGATCCCCGGCGGCTTCTTCAAACGCGAAGGCCGACCTTCGGAGAAGGAGACGCTGACCTCGCGCCTGATCGACCGGCCGATCAGGCCGCTGTTCGTGGAAGGCTTCAAGAACGAGACGCAGGTCATCATCACCGTGCTCTCCCACGACATGGAGAACGATCCCGACATCTTGGCCTTGATCGCCTCCTCGGCGGCGCTGACCCTGTCGGGGGTCCCCTTCCTCGGGCCCATCGGGGCCGCCCGCGTCGGCGTTATCGGCGGCGAGCTCGTGCTCAATCCGATGATCGATGAGATGGCCGAAAGTGCCCTCGATCTCGTCGTCGCCGGTACCCAGGACGCGGTGATGATGGTCGAATCGGAAGCCAGAGAGCTGCCCGAGACGCAGATGCTCGAAGCGGTGATGTTTGGGCACAAGCATTTCCAGCCCGTGATCCAAGCCATCATCAAACTCGCCGAGACTGCGGCAAAGGAGCCGTGGGACATAAAGCTTCCCACCGCGGATAAGTACGCGAGCCAAGTCAAGAAACTCGCCGAGAAGGATTTGCGCGCCGCCTTCTCCACCAAAGAGAAGCAGAAGCGCTATGAGATGGTCGAGGCAGCCCATGAGAAGGTGCTCGCCGGCATCGAGCTTCCCGACGATGATGCGAGCGAGAAGGTTCTGCTGGAGGACACGTTCAAGGCGCTGAAAAGCGAGATCGTGCGCGGCGACATCGTCAAGACGAGCAAGCGCATCGACGGCCGTGACCTGAAGACCGTCCGTCCCATCCTCTCGGAGGTGCACGTGCTTCCGCGCACCCACGGCTCGGCACTGTTCACCCGCGGTGAAACGCAGGCCATGGTCGTCGCCACGCTCGGCACCGGCGAGGACGAGCAGTTCGTCGACGCGCTCGAAGGCACCCGCAAAGAGCGCTTTATGCTGCACTACAACTTTCCGCCGTACTCCGTCGGCGAAACGGGCCGCATGGGCGGCCCTGGCCGGCGCGAGATCGGGCATGGCAAGCTCGCCTGGCGCGCACTGCATCCTGTGATGCCGGGTCCCGAAGAGTTTCCCTACACGATCCGTGTCGTCTCCGAGATCACCGAGTCGAACGGCTCCTCCTCCATGGCGACCGTGTGCGGCAGCTCGCTGGCGCTGATGGACGCGGGCGTGCCGATCAAAGGGCCGGTTGCGGGCATTGCCATGGGCCTCATCAAGGAGGGCGAGGATTTCGCGGTGCTGTCCGACATCCTCGGTGATGAGGATCACTTGGGCGACATGGACTTCAAGGTGGCGGGCACCGAGCAGGGCGTGACGTCCCTGCAGATGGACATCAAGATCACCGGCATCACCGAGGAGATCATGCGCGTCGCGCTCGACCAGGCGCGCGAGGGGCGCATGCACATCCTCGGTGAGATGGCGAAGGCGCTGGGAGAAGCGCGCACCGAGCTCGGCGAGCACGCGCCCCGCATCGAGACCATAAAGATCCCCACCGACAAAATCCGCGAGGTAATCGGCTCGGGCGGCTCGGTGATCCGCGAGATCGTGGCGGAATCAGGTGCCAAGATCGACATCGACGACGACGGCACGGTGAAGGTCGCCGCCGCCAAGCGCGAGTCGATCGAGGCGGCTCTGAAGCGCATCAAGGAGATCACGTCGGAGCCTGAAGTCGGCACCATCTACCGCGGCAAGGTCGTCAAGATCATGGACTTTGGCGCGTTCGTGAATTTCTTCGGCGCCAAGGACGGGCTGGTGCACATCTCGCAGCTCGCGCCCGGGCGTCCGGCGACCGTCGGCGAGGTCGTGAAGGAGGGCCAGGAAGTCTACGTCAAGCTTCTGGGCTTCGATGAGCGCGGCAAGACGCGGCTGTCGATGAAGATCGTCGACCAGGCGACGGGCCAGGAGATCCCGCGCGGCGACGGCGAGGACGCCGAGCCCGAGTTCCGCTCAGAGCGCCCGCCAAGGCGCGAGCACGGCGGCCGTGGGCGCGGGCCCCGGCGCGACCGCGAGGCGGGGTAGGCTGCGCGCAACCATCCAAGCAAACGAAACCGCCGGGCTCACCCGGCGGTTTTTTGCTCGCCTGCCCTGCAGCCTCATCTCGCCGGGCGCCTTGCTCGCCATTTGGAATGTTGCAGGCCCAGAGCCGCAGCTCAATGGTCCAATTGCGGCCACAGATGCTGTATAGAGGCCGGCAGAATCTTACGAACGTACCATTCAGGCCAGCCAGAGGAGGGTGTCATGCCGAAATTTCGCAATCACGACGATCTCCCCTCCTTTCGAGGTGATGAGCAAACGGCGTAGGTCATATCCCTCGGAGACGAAGGTGAAGCGCGGCGATCGCGTCGTGCATGGCGACGTGGAGCTCAGCGAGAGGCTCGGCCGCAGCGATCTATGCCCTTGTGGCTCGGGACGGAAATTTCAAGCGCTGCTGTTTGCGAACGAAGCGCTATGACGGCGCCCTGCGCGCCCACTATTTTTAGAGACCGCGACTGAGACGATAAAGGGTTCGCGCTGAATCATCGGCGCGGCCCCTACAGTCGACCCAGGCCTGCTCGGGACGGGCCGCGGGACGGAGGGCCATTTATTGCTTGGCGAGCGCCTCGATGGCAGCCGTTGTGCCCTGGCCGAATTCGCCATCGATCGCACCGTCATAGACACCGGCCTCTTTCAAGCGCCGCTGCAGTTCGCGCCGGAACTGCTTGTTCCAAGCGTTGGCGTTGGTCGTCATCTCCTTAAGCGCGAATTCGTTACGGCCCTTGAGGGACTTAAAGACCCACTCCGCCGCAAGGCTCTGATCGGCGCTAACGCCGCGGCCGCTCGCAATGAGCACACCAAGATTGTACATGGCTGCCGCGTTGCCGAGGTCTGCCGCCTTGCGATAAAAATTCGCCGCTTCTGCCTCGTTTTTCTCCACGCCGCGCCCCTGCTCGTACATCCATCCAAGCTGGAACGGGGCCCAGTCGTTACTCTTGTCCTTTTCAAGGGACTGGCGATAGAGGCGCACCGCCTCCGCGTCGTCCTGACCGACGCCGCGTCCGTTTTGTTACATCCAACCCAGTGCGGTCATGGCCCTGCTGTTTCCCAATTCGGCAGATTGGCGATACCAGTTGACCGCCGCGACATCATCCTTGGCAACGCCATGGCCATTCGCATACATGTTGGCGAGCCAGTACATGGCCACCGGATGGTTGAGCTCGGCGGCCTTGCGGTACAAGCGCACGGCCTGTGCGTCGTCTTTGAAAACGCCGCGCCCCTGTTCGTACAAGATGCCGAGATTGGCAATGGCGCCGGAATTGTCGTCCTCGGCACCTTTGCGGAACCAGATCACGGCTTCCGCGTCGTCCTGGGGCACACCGTGGCCGTAATAGTACATGTTGCCGAGCCAGAACATGGCCGCGGAGTTGCCCATCTCGGCGGCCTTGCGATAGAGCCGCGCCGCTTCAGCCTCGTTTTTTGTGACGCCGAGGCCCATCTCGTTCATCCAGCCGAGTTGTGCGATGGCCATAGGGTCGTTTTTGTCGGCGCCCTTGCGATACCAGTCGACCGCCTTGGTGTCGTCCTTGCTGACGCCGAGGCCCCCCGCGTACATCGCGCCCAGCCGGAACATGGCCTCGGCGTGTCCCCACTCCGCGGCCTTGCGGTACCACTCAACGGCCTTTGCATTGTCAATGGCAGTGCCGGCACCGTTTGCGTACAGCCAGCCGAGGCCATAGGCGGCGCCGGCGTCGTCCTTTTCGGCGCGCGCGCGAAGCTGGTCGGCAAGCGCGCTGAAGCTCTTGACAAAACGCCGTACGTCGACGGTCACGTTGCTGCCGGGAGGCGTTGGGCTGATGATCATAAGCAACGATCGCCATGTGGGGACCGTCCGGCCGTCGAAGGCGACAATGACATCCAGATCCTTGACGCCGGCGAGCTCGGCTGCGCTGTTGCGAAGCACCTCAGTGACAAGCGCGCCCTTAGCGTTAGGCAGTCCCAAGCTTTTCGCCAATTCATCCGTGATGTCGGCAAACTTGACGCCGAGGAAGCCTCGGTTCGAGCCGGCCCGTTCGCCGAGCTTTGCCGAAAGGGTCAGTATGCCGGTCTTGGTTGGGGGCGCCCCCTTTGCCTCTTCGGACTTAGGCGTCGCTGGAGATTTTGCGGGGGCCTCTTCTGGCGTCGAGCGCTTGAGCTTGTCGAGTCGGATACGCGCCAGGGGCGCAAACTGACCATTGGGATAGGCCTTCAGGTAGGCTTCGATCTCGGCGGGATTCTCGCTGTCGCGCACGCTCTCCCAGAACACGACCTCGGGCGAGGCACCCTGAGCGAGACGCACAGGTGGCGACGTTTCCGGATTTCCGGCGTTCCCGTGAGAAGCCGTCCACGCGGGTTCAGCCGCGCACAAAGCGCCCACAAAGACAAGGGCTAGCGCGAGACGCGCATACCGCCGCGCAACAGAAAAGTCTCGATCCGGTGAAGCAACAATCATCGGGGAACCTATTCATTCATGTCGAACACAAGACCCCAGAACCCGGGTGAGAGTGGTTCACTTCTTGGAGAGCGTCTCGACCGCAGTTTTCGTGGTCGCCCCAAAATTGCCGTCGACCGGGCCCTTGTAGACGCTGGCGTCCTTCAGGCGTTGCTGCAGCGCGTGCCGGAACTCCTTGCTCCATGCGGTGCCGTTCGTGGTCATCTGCTTGAGCGCGTTCTTGTTGCCGGCCTTGAGAGCCTTGATGATCCAGTCGGCCGCAATGCCTGAATCTTTATTGACGCCGTTTCCGAGCTCGTAGGCAACGCCAAGACTAAACATGGAGTCGGAATATCCGAGGTCAGCGGCCTCGCGATACCAAGTCGCCGCTTGCACGAGATCCTTCCTCACGCCCCGGCCATGCTCATACATCCAGCCAAGCATGTGCAAGGCGCCCATCTGCCTCAGCTGGGCGCCTTCCCGGTACCAGCGCACCGCTTTTTTGTCGTCTTGTGCAATGCCGCGGCCGTTCTGATACATCCAGCCAAGGGAGACCATGCCGTTGGCGGACCCTAGATAGGCCGCTTGGCGATAAAGACGCGCGGCCTGAGCGTCATCTTGGGAGACGCCGCGCCCCTTCTCGTACATGATGCCGAGATTCGACATGGCATCCGGGTGGCCGTCATCGGCTGCCTTGCGATACCAGATGGCGGCTGCGGCATCGTCCTTGGGAACACCGCGGCCATCCTCATGCATGACGCCTAGTCTGAACATGGCATGCGAGTCGCCGGCAACTGCAGCCTTACTGTACAAACGCGCCGCTTTAGCGTCGTCCTTGGCGACGCCACGGCCGGTCTCGTGCGCGACCGCCAGTGCGCTGATGGCTTGCGCATCGTCTTTTTCTAGGCCCTTGCGGAACCAATTGACGGCTTGGGTATCGTCCTTGCCGACGCCTTGTCCGCGAGCGTATGCCAATCCCAGCCGATACATGGCCTCGGCATGGCCGAGGTCGGCGGCTTTGCGGTAGAAACGTGCCGCTTCCGCCTCGTCCTTGGCGACGCCGGCCCCGTTCCCGTAGAGCCAGCCGAGGGTATACGCCGGGCTCGCATCACCCTTTTCTGCTGAGGCGCGCAGGCCGGCAGCAAGCTCCTTGAACCCGGGGGCGAAGCGCAGTATTGCCACGCGGGCCTCGGCGCCGGGAGGCGTTGGTCCGACGAATTTCAGCACATCGCGCCAGTTGGCGATCGCCTTCCCGTCGAACTCCAGAATGACGTCGAGGGGTTTGATGCCGGCCCGCTCGGCCGCCGAATTGCGGATCACCTCGGTGACGAAGGCGCCGCGTGCGCTTTCGAGCCCGAGGCTCTTGGCCACCGCCTCGGTGATTTCAGCAATGCGAACGCCAAGCGCGCCGCGCTGGGAGCCGGCAATCTCGCCGATCGTCACGGGGATGGTGTGCCGCCCGAGCGCTAGAGACGGCACCTCGGACGACGCTTCAGCCTTTGGCTCCTCGGACGTCGTGGGGACCGCCGCTGGGGGCGGCTCGGATGAGGTGTCTTCCTTAGGCTCCTCGGACGTTGTCGTAGGGACCGCTTGAGGAGCCGCTCGCTTAAGCTTGTTGAGCCGGATGCGCGCAAGGGGCGCGAACTGTCCGTTCGGATACGCGTCCAGATAGGTCTCGATCTCGGCAGGGTCTTTGCTGTCGCGCACGCTCTCCCAGAACGCAACCTCGGGCGAGGCGGCTTGAGCCACCTGCACTGGCGACTGCGGCTCTGTTGGTCTCGTCGAGGGTGACGCCTGTGCAGCCGAGCCGACTAAGGAGAGAAGTGCGAGCGTCGCGCAGGTTGCGAAAACCGCGTGCGCAGCGCCAAAACGGTCGTCAATGTCCATGACCGTCCGAGTGTCCATGCGAATCTGGCGAACCTTTCTTCGCTTCATCCGTGCAGGTTACGCCGGGGGAGCGGTGCCATAGAGGCGCGGGGCTGCATGCATGGGGCGGGTAGCTCCCCCACTTGTTTCTATAATCTTGGAGCTTTTTATCGAACGTATCCCTCTTTTTGCGCCACTCCTCGCTTTCGTTCTTAGCCTTGCTTTGCTGATCTATTTTTCCTTTGACGAGGGCGTCGAGCTTCTGCCACCTCGGATCGCTGTCCTTTACGTGATGACCCCTCAGGACCGCCATGTTCTTCAAGCCGTCCTCTATCAACTTTTGCAACC